>Ga0164290_1000602_pt1 | contig 103305 bp, 89 predicted proteins | sample Micstemetagenome_FD_108782 | JGI IMG/M metagenome (GOLD analysis project Ga0164290, IMG submission 108782) | Contaminated culture microbial community from soil near Moab, Utah, USA - Microcoleus steenstrupii SON62 (Illumina Assembly) | ecosystem: Environmental > Terrestrial > Soil > Soil crust...
AGAGCCGGTCCCAGGCCGGATATGCCTCCGCCACCATGCGCACATAGCCGTCCTGCTCGCCATAGGGGTAGCGGATGAGCCGGTGCTGATCGACGGAGGAGCCCATCGGATTGGGGATGCGGGACTGCTCGAACAGGCGCACGACGTGACCGGCGCGGCTGAGCGCCCAAGCCGCCGACAGGCCCATGATGCCGCCGCCGACAATGGATATCTTCATGGGAGTTCCAGACGCGCGGCCACCAGTTCGGCGGCGGCGAGGTCCTCGATCGCCGTGCCCACCGACTTGAAGAAGGTGATTTCGTCGGGGGAAGAGCGTCCGGCGACGCGGCCATGGGCCAGATCGAAGAGATCACCGGCGATCGCGCTCTCGGCCAATACGCCGCTCTGCAGCGGTTGCACGATGTCTCCGGCCTCCTTCAGCGCGCCGGCGCGGGTGTCGACGAAGACGGTCGAGCGGCGGACCGCCTCGTCATCAGCCTCGCGCATGGCGGGCGTGTAGCCGCCGACCAGGTCGAGATGGGCGCCGGGCTTCAGCCAAGTCCCGCGCACGACGGGTTCGCTGGACATGGTCGCGCAGGAGACGATGTCGGCTGCCCGCACGGCGGCCTCGAGATCGGGCGCCACGGCGACGTCGAAGTCTTCCTGCCGGAGCATGCCGGCCATTGCAGCCGCGCGGCCCGGGCTTCGGTTCCACACCCGTACCCGCCGGATCGGGCGTACGGCGGCATGCGCGCGCACGAGATGCGGGGCGAGCGCGCCCGCCCCCACCACGAGCAGCTCACCCGCCTCTGGATGCGCCAACCGCCGGGCCGCGAGAGCCGAGGCGGCTGCCGTGCGGCGCAGCGTCAACATGACCCCGTCGAGGAGCGCCCGCGGCATTCCCGTGGCCGCATCCATCAGCAGATACACGCCCAGCACGCTGGCGAGGCCGCGGGCCGCGTTGCCGGGAAAGACACTGACACATTTGACGCCCATCGCCCCGCCCGCGCGCCAGGCGGGCATCAGCAGCAGCGTGCCCGATGCGGCACCGGGGACCGGGACGGAATGGTGATGCCGCAGCGGAACCTCGGCGCCGTCGCGGAACGCCTGGTCGAGGCGGCCCACCAGATCCAGAATCGGCAATGCCTGATCGACCTCGGCAGCGGAGACGATCCGCACGGATCATATACCCGGACGGGGGGAGACCGGCAGGGCCGCCTGGCCGGATTTCAAAGCCGCATTCTCGCGCTGCAGGGCCGCGGCGGCAGCCTTCGCCTCGCGCGCCGCGCGACGCACGCGGCGCTCGCGCCACCATTCGGCGGCGACGCCGATGAGGAGCCCGCCGACGATCCCCGCATACAGCACTGCGAAGAGGGGAATATCCACCGTCCAGGGCAGCGGGTCGAGGCTGAGGGATACCGTCTGACGATTGGCGACGGCGAAGGCAATGGCGGCGATGCCGACGGGTACTGCGATGAAGACGGTCGACAGCCGCATACGGTCAGGTGCCGCCGCCGGAGGGCTTGCCGTCGACATTCAACCGCTCGCGCAGTTCCTTGCCGGTCTTGAAATAGGGGACCGATTTCTGCGACACCGCGACGGCATCGCCGGTGCGCGGATTGCGGCCCACCCGGGCCGGCCGCCGCTTCACCGAGAAGGCGCCGAATCCGCGCAGTTCCACCCGGTCGCCCCGGGCGAGCGCGGTGGTGATCTCGTCGAAGATCGTTGCGACGATCTGTTCGGCCTCGCGATGGTTGAGGCTCGGATTGCGAGCGGCGACGCGTGCCACCAATTCGGATTTGATCATCCCGGCCCCCGCCACATCCCCGTTACGACTTCGGGTCAGGCTGCCATAGGGACATCAGGCCGTCAAGGGTAAGCCGTTCTGGCAAAAAGACTTTTCGGGCCATCGCTACGGATTGCTCGGCCCAGCCCGGAAGCGGGGGGCCGGGACGCAGCCGATGCTGCGGCAGGCCGGCGTCGATGCCGCGTTCGCGCACCAGCCAGTCGACAGCCTCCCGATCGCCGCCGATGGCGTCGATCAGGCCGAGCTTGACCGCCTCGCGACCCTGATAGATGCGGCCGTCGGCGAGTTCGCGGGCGCGCGCATCGGGCAGGTTGCGGCGCGCGGCCACCAGACCCACGAACCAGTCGTAGGACTGGTTCACCAGGTCCTGCACGGCGCCGCGCGCCTCGGCGCTGAGCGGCTTGAAGGGCGAGGGCTCCCCCTTGAGCGGGCCGGAGGTGACCTGATCGGCCGCGATGCCGACCTTCTCCATCAACCGGGAGACCTCGACCGTCTGGAAAAGCACGCCGATGGAGCCGGCGATGGAACTCTCGCGGGCGAAAATACGGTCGGCCGCCAGCGCGGCGAGATAGCCACCGGATGCGCCCATGGTGCCAATCACGGCCACCACGGGCTTCTTCGCCGCCACGGCCCGCAGTTCCACGTAGAGTTGCTCGGAACCGAAGGTGGAGCCGCCTGGAGAGGAGATGTAGACCAGGAGCGCCTTGGCATCGTGGTCGTTCGCCACGTCGCGTAGCGTCTCCTGCATCCAGCGGTCTTCCTGGATCACGCCGACGAGGTCGATCCAGGCGATATGTGCGCCGCGGGAAATTCCAAAACGTCCGGCGGACTGGCCGAACCCGGCCAGAAAGGCAAGGAGCCCCGCGATCACCACGATCGCGAGGCTCCTCCAGAGGTTCAGCCGGCGCTTGAGGCGGCGGCGGTCGGCGAGAAGATCGCTCTCCAGGCTCATCCGCGCGCCTCAAGCCCCGCCATTACTCTTCGTCCTTGTTCTCGTCTTCGGCCTTGCCCTTGCCTTCGGCTTCACGCCGGGCGCGGTTGAACGCCGCCCCCAGGATGTCACCGAGCGAGGCGCCGGAGTCGGTCGAGCCGTACTGTGCCACCGCCTCCTTCTCCTCGGCGATCTCGCGCGCCTTGATCGAGAGCTGGATGCGACGGGTCTTGGTGTCGATGTTGGTGATCCGCGCGTCGACCTTCTCGCCGACGGCGAAACGCTCGGGGCGCTGCTCGCCGCGATCGCGCGACAGTTCCGCCTTGCGGATGAAGCCGATCAGGTCGTCGCCGATCTTCACCTCGAGGCCGGCATCCTGCACCGCGATGACCGTGGTGGTCACCACCGAGCCCTTGCGGACCTGGTCGGCACCGGCCAGCGGGTCCTTCTCCAGCTGCTTCACGCCGAGGGAGATGCGCTCCTTCTCCACATCGATGTCGAGCACCTGGGCACGGACCATGTCGCCCTTCTTGAACTTCTGGATGGCGGTCTCGCCAGCCTCGGTCCAGGACAGGTCCGACAGGTGCACCATGCCGTCGACGCTGTTGTCGAGGCCGAGGAACAGGCCGAACTCCGTGATGTTCTTGACTTCGCCTTCCAGCACGCTGCCGACCGGGTGGGCTTCGGCGAAGCTCTCCCAGGGATTGGCGAGGCACTGCTTCAGGCCGAGGCTGATACGGCGCTTGGCCGGATCGACCTCGAGAACCATCACTTCCACTTCCTGGCTGGTGGAGACGATCTTGCCGGGGTGGACGTTCTTCTTGGTCCAGCTCATCTCGGAGACATGGACCAGGCCTTCGACACCGGGCTCCAGCTCCACGAAGGCGCCGTAGTCGGTGATGTTGGTGACGCGGCCGGTGAACTTGGCATTGACCGGGTACTTCAGGTCGATGCCATCCCAGGGATCGGCCTCGAGCTGCTTCATGCCGAGGCTGATGCGCTGGGTCTCGGGGTTCAGGCGGATGACCTGGACCTTCACCGTCTGCCCGATGGCGAGCGCCTCGGACGGATGGTTGACGCGCCGCCAGGCGATGTCGGTCACGTGCAGCAGGCCGTCGACGCCGCCCAGATCAACGAAGGCGCCGTAATCGGTGATGTTCTTGACCACGCCTTCCAGCACCTGGCCTTCGCGCAGGTTGGCGACCAGTTCGTTCCTGGCCTCGGCGCGGCTCTCCTCCATGACGGCGCGGCGCGACACGACGATATTGCCGCGGCGGCGATCCATCTTGAGGATCTGGAACGGCTGGGGTGAGCCCATGATCGGGCCGACGTCGCGCACCGGGCGCACATCGACCTGGCTGCCCGGCAGGAAGGCCACGGCGCCCGACAGGTCGACCGTGAAACCGCCCTTCACGCGGCCGAAAATCACGCCTTCGACGCGAAGATTGGCGGCGAAAGCCTGTTCCAGCTTCTCCCAGGCTTCCTCGCGGCGCGCCTTGTCGCGCGACAGCACGGCTTCGCCATGGGCGTTCTCGACCCGGTCGAGGAAGACGTCGACGATGTCTCCCTGCTTCACCTCGGGCGGGCGGCCGGCCTGCGCGAACTCGCGCAAGGGCACGCGGCCTTCCGACTTCAGGCCGACATCGATGATGGCGAAATCATTCTCGATGGAAACGATCAGGCCCTTCACGACGGTGCCTTCGACACCGGAGGAGGTGCCGTACATCTCGTCCAGAAGGGCTGCGAAATTCTCGGTATTCGGGGGTGGAGCGGACTTTTCCGCCTGGGCGGTCCGGGGGCTGCGAGCCATACGTCTATCCTTCATCGACCCTATCAGGCCTCCCCGGTTGTTCCGGTGGGTCAGAGGCCACTTCATCCCGCGCCGGCGCCGGACGATCCGGGGGGCCGGCCCGCGTTGGCGGGATCTTGGATTTAGGACAGGCCCCGGCGCGTCGGGGCCACATGTGAGGTGTTTACAGACCGAGACGCCCCGCAACGAAGGCGCGGGCGGCCCGGAAGGCCGCGTCTATATCCAAATCGCTGGTATCGAGCAAGTGGGCATCGGCGGCCGGCTTCAATGGCGCCACCGCCCGCTCGGTATCCTTGCGGTCGCGTTCGCGCAGGTCGGCCAGCACCTCGGCCTCCGAAATGCGCTCGCCGCGGCGGCTCAGTTCGAGCCAGCGCCGGTGGGCCCGCACCTCGGCCCGGGCGGTGACGAAGAGCTTGGCCGGGGCATCCGGACAGACGACGGTGCCGGCGTCGCGCCCGTCCAGCACGGCCCCTTTCCGCGCGCCGGGCGGATGGGCGGCGAAGTTGCGCTGGTAATCGAGCAGCGCGGCGCGGACTGCCGGAATGCCGCCCACGGCCGAGGCGGCGAATCCGGTCGCCTCGTCGCGCAGGCCTTCCATGGCGAGATCCTGCGGCTGCAGCGCCTTGGCCGCCGCCAGGGACGCCACCTCGTCGGCCGGATCGCCGCCGGCCCGCAGCACCTTGAGGCCGACGGCGCGATAGATCATGCCGGTGTCCAGATGCGCGAAGCCCAGATCCTCGGCCAGGCGGCGGGCGAGCGTGCCCTTGCCCGCGGCGACGGGGCCGTCGACGGTGACGATCACGCCGCCGCCCCGATCCTTGCCCCCAGCCCGTTCATCAGGGCGACGAAGCCCGGGAAACTGGTGTCGATCATGCCGACGTCGTCGACCGTGACGCCCTTCTCCGCCAGCGCGCCCAGCACCAGGAAGGACATGGCGATGCGGTGGTCGAGATGGGTGGCGACGGTTCCCCCGCCGGGCGGGCGGCCGTTGCAGCCGATCACGGTGAGGCTGTCCGGCGTCTCGCGGCACCCGATCCCGTTCGCGGCGAGGCCGGCGGCGACGGCGGCCAGCCGGTCGCTCTCCTTCACCCGGAGTTCGTGCACGCCCTGCATCACCGTCTCGCCCGAAGCGCAGGCGGCGGCGATCGCCAGGATCGGGTATTCGTCGATCATCGAAGGCGCGCGTTCCGGCGGCACCGCCACGCCCTGCAGGCGCCCGCCGCGGACACGCAGATCGGCCACCGGCTCGCCGCCCTCGAGGCGCTCGTTCTCGTAGGCGATCCCGGCGCCCATCTCGCGGAGCGTGGTGTAGAGGCCGGTCCGGAGCGGGTTGATCCCCACCCCCTCGATACGGATGTCGGAGCCGGGCCTGGCCGCGGCGGCCACCACCAGGAAGGCGGCGGAGGAGGGATCGCCGGGGACCACGACGTCGCGGCCGACGAGCTCGGCATCGCCCTTCACCGTGACGATCCGGCCCGACGTTCGACCGTCCTTCACCGTGACCACGCCGCCGAAGTGCCGCAGCATGTTCTCGGTATGGTCGCGGGTCGGCTCCGGCTCGATCGCCGTCGTCTCGCCCGGGGCCATCAGGCCGCAGAGGAGCACGGCGGACTTCACCTGGGCCGAGGCCACGGGCAGCGTGTATTCGATCGGCAGCGGGCGGGCGGCGCCGGTGATCGCCATCGGCAGACGGTCGCCGGCACGCGACAGGAACTTCGCCCCCATCCTTTCCAGCGGCACGCGCACCCGCGCCATCGGGCGCCGGCGGAGCGAGGCATCGCCGGTGATGAATGTGGTGAAGGAATGGCCGGCCAGCACGCCCGCGATCAGGCGCGCGCCGGTGCCGGAATTGCCGAGATCGATGACGTCCGAGGGTTCGGAGAGGCCGCCGACGCCCCGCCCGAGCACTTTCCAGCGCCCCTCTCCCGTCCGTTCCGCCTCGGCGCCGAGCGCGCGCATGGCCGCCGCCGTGCGCAGCACGTCGTCGCCTTCGAGCAGGCCGGAAACATTGGTTTCGCCGATCGCCAGCGCGCCCAGGATCAGGGCCCGGTGAGACATGGACTTGTCGCCGGGGGCCCGGGCGGTGCCCTGAATGGCGTCGATCGGGGCAGAGAGATGGGGCCGCGCGGTCGCGGATACGGACATGGATCGGGCTTCTTCTTGATCGCAGTTCGGCGGTCGGCCGAATTTCGCGGTTGACAGGGGGGCGGTTCTTACCACAAAACCCCCCGCCTTCGCATAGGGACAGGCGCGCTCGCCGCGCCGTCCCCCCACGGCGGATCGAGGTCACGATGGCGAAAGCAGAATGGGGTACCAAGCGGCGCTGCACGAGCTGCGGCGCTGCCTTCTATGATTTCCGCAAGGACCCCATTATTTGCCCGCGTTGCGAGGCAGTGCACCAGCCGGAGCAGATCCTGAAGCCGCGCCGCCCGCGCCCCGACGACAAGCCGGTGGCGCCGAAGCCCGTACCGGCCGAAGTGGCCGAGCTGGAGCCCGCGGAGGGCGAGGAGACCGAAGGCGGCTTCATCGAGGACGTGTCGGAACTCGGCGAGGACGAGGACGATGTGGTCGAGGTGGTCGAGGCGGACGAGGAAGCCGATACCGACGACCGGTGAGCGAGGCGCTTGCAAAAGCGCCGACACCTCGCCATAGAAGCGGCCCGCGCGCCTCCCCAAGGGTTCGCGGACGAGATTTCGGGGCCATAGCTCAGTTGGGAGAGCGCTTGAATGGCATTCAAGAGGTCGACGGTTCGATTCCGTTTGGCTCCACCAATAAGATCAGGGGGTTAGCTGGAAACGGCTGACCCCCTGATGCTTTTCGGGAAGATGCCGGCCGGCACCGGAGACCCCGCCCCGTGATCAGGCCCATGCCCGCTTTGCGAATCCTTCACCCGCATCCGCTAGAAGCCGTGGATGCTCCGCGTCTACTCCTGCATCGTCGATCTCCACGACCTGCGGATCCTCGGTCTGGCGGTCCTCGTCTGCCTGCTGGGTAGTATCGCCGCGGTCGGGTTGGTGTCGCGCGCGCTGCATGCGGAACGCGACCGGAGCGCATGGATCACCGTGGCTGCCATCGTCACCGGCGGCAGCATATGGGCAACCCATTTCGTGGCCATGCTGGCCTACGAGCCGCACGCGTCCGCGCGCTACGACCTCGGCCTGACGGGCGTTTCGTTCCTGATCGCGGTCCTGCCGACATGGATCGGCCTCGCGCTGGTCGTGCTGCGGCCCCGGTACGGGATCTGGGGCGGCTCATTCGTCGGCGGCGCCATAGGCATGATGCATTTCGTCGGGATGGCCGCCCTGGAAAGCGCGGTGCCCGTCACCTACGACCCCTTCTATGTCGCCGCCTCCCTGGCGATCGGAATAGCACTGGCGGCGCCGGCCTTCGGCCTTCAGGCCGGCCGAGACACGCCGGGCCGGCGCGGCCTGGCCGCATTCTGCCTGGCGGCCGCCATCTGCGGCCTGCATTTCACCGGGATGGCCGCCGTGGACCTGCAGCCGCTGGTGGAACAGAGTCCGGCAGGAGGCGGGCCCGACAGGGAATGGATCGCCTTCTCGGTCGCCATTGTCGTCATCCTGATCCTGGCGATCGGCATCGCGGGCGCCACGCTGGACCAGATGCTCGCCGCCCGGGCCATGGCGGAATCCCGCCGCCTGCGCGAACATGTCGCCGACCTGGAGAGAACCCAGGCGAGCCTGCAGCAGACGGCAAACGCCCTCGCCGCCGCTCGCGACGCGGCCGAGGCGGCCAATCTGGCGAAATCCCAGTTCCTCGCCACCATGAGCCACGAACTGCGCACGCCCCTGAACGCCGTCATCGGCTTCTCGGAACTGATCGCAGGCGAGGTCTTCGGTCCCATCGGGAACGACCGGTACCGGGATTATGCCCAGGACATCCGCACCAGCGGGGCGCATCTGCTGGGCCTGATCAACGACATCCTCGATCTGGCGAAACTGGACGCCGATCGCCTGGACCTGCGCATCGAGGACCTGGACATCGTCCCCCTGACAGCCGACGTGCTGCAGATCATCCGGCCCCAGGCCCATGCCGCGGGGCACATGCTCGAGGTCGAGATCGCCGCCGACGCGCCCAGGCTTCGCGCCGATGCCGGACGGGTCAGGCAGATCCTGCTGAACCTGATCGGCAATGCGATCAAGTTCACGCCCGCGCCCGGCCGCATCCGGATCGACATCCGCCCGGCCAGGACCGGCGCCGAGATCAGGGTCAGCGACAACGGCATCGGCATCTCGGCGGAGGATATTCCAAAGGCGCTGGAGCGCTTCGGGCAGGTCGACAGCACGCTGGCCAGGCGATTCGAGGGCAGCGGTCTAGGCCTTCCCATCGCCAAGCGCCTTGCCGAGGCGCAGGGCGGGCATCTCTACATAGCGAGCACGCTGGGACAGGGCACCACCGTCACCGTGGCGCTTCCGGCGGCGGCATGACCGGCGTCGGGCCGGCAATTTTCACCAATTCGATCGGCCCGCGTCCCGGCAAGCTGCCGGCATGAACAGGGATTTCGAGGGCAAGGTCGCGCTGGTGACCGGCGGGACTTCGGGAATCGGCCGGGCCACGGCGCTGGCGCTGGCGCGCCGGGGGGCCGCCTGCCTGATCGCCGGCCGCGACGAGGAACGCGGACGGGCGGTCGCCGCCGCCTGCGAGGCGGCAGGCGGGCGGGCCGCGTTCCTGCAGGCCGATGCCGCGGACCCGGCCGCGCCGGCAGAGGCGGCGGCGCGGCATTTCGGCCGCCTGGACATCGCTTTCAACAATGCCGGCCACCAGGAGCGGCGCGCGGCGCTGCACGAGCAGCCGATCGCGGCCTATGACACCGTGTTCGAGACCAACGTGAAGGCCGTCTTCCTGCTGATGCAGGCCGAGATCGCCCTGATGCTGAACCAGGAGGGCGGCGGGGTGATCGTCAACAACGCCTCCGTCAGCGGGGTGCGCAACCCCAATCCCGGCCTGTCGCTCTATTCGGCTTCGAAGGCGGCGCTGCTGTCGCTCACCCGGTCGGCGGCGATGGAATACGCGGATCGGGGAATCCGCATCAACGCGGTATCCCCGGGACGGGTGGAAACGCCGATGATGCTGGCCTCCGGCATCGCCGACATGGCCGCGGTGGCGGCGGGGCTTCCCCTTCGCCGGCTGGGCCGGCCCGAGGAGGTGGCGGAAGCGGTCCTGTGGCTCGCCTCGCCGGCATCGAGTTTCGTCGTCGGGCACAACCTGTGCACCGATGGCGGGTTCCTGGCGCAGTAGCTCAGCGGCGCAGCATCGCCGGCCAGAACCACAGGCAGAGGAGCAGCGCCACCACGCCCTCGATCGCGGTGATGGCGAGCGCCGCCGGGGCGCCCAGCCAATCGGCCAGGATACCGATGTGCAGATGGCCGATCTGGCCGATGCCGATGCAGGTGCTGAGCACGCCCATCATACGCGATTGCTGGTCGGCCGGGGCGTTGGTCAGCATCAGCGTGCTCTGCATGGTGGCGAAAATGGCGGAGCCGATCCCGAGCACGATCAGCACCGCGAGCGAGATCTCGAAAACCGCGGACAATCCGAATCCGAGCACGCCCAGGAGGACCAGGGCCGATCCGCCGGCGAAGGCGGGAGCGAGAGCCAGCCTCCGGGCGAAGCTCGCCAGCGCGATGGAACCGATGAGCGCGCCGATCCCTTCGGCCGCATTAAGCAGGCCGACCTCGAAGGGGCTGGCCAGGAGGACGTCCTTGCCGACCACCGGCACCATGCTGGCATAGGGAAAGCCCCAGAAGTTGAGGCAGATGGTGACCGCGAGGGTACCCATGATGACCGGGCGCGCCCGGGCCGACCGGAAGCCTTCGAGGATGGTGCCGAAGATGGCGCCGCCGCGCCCGCCGCGCGCGGCGCGCCCCACCGGCAGCGCCAGTGCCAGCACGGTCGCCAGCAGGAAGAGGCCGAAGCCGATCATGTAGGTGCCGCCGAGCCCGATCGCGGTGTAGAGCGCGCCGCCGGCCAGCGGGCCGATCATGCGGGTGACGGAAAAGGTGCCCCAGTCGAGCGCCATGGCGGCACCCATGCGGTCCGGTCCGGCGATCTCGCCGGCCAGCGTGCGGCGCACCGACATCTCGGTCGACCAGTAGAGACCGGCGACGAAGGCGCCGAGCGCCACATGCCAGAGCTGCAGCGCGCCGCTGAAGGCAAGCAGGCCGAGCAGGCCGTAGACCAGCGAGAGCAGGCCGAGCGCCACGATCAGGAAGGAGCGGAGCGGCACCCGCTCGGCGAAGGCGCCGACGAAGACCCCCATCAGCATCGGCAGCAGCCGCAGCAGGGTGACGACGGCGACGGCGAAGGGCGAGGCCGTGGTGTCGAAGACCCAGATGCCGACCACGAGCATGTCGAGCCAGCGCATGGTGCCGGCGAGCGCCCCCAGCATCCAGACCCGCCGGAAGGCGGGATCGGCGAGCAGCGCGAACGGCACGGCGCGCTGGCGCGCTTCTGGCGGCGAGGACGTTTCCAAACCCGGATTCTTCTTATGACCCGGCGACAAGCCTAGCGGGCAATCGGGAAGGCGTCACGGCGGCGCTTGCCGGGTCCGCCCGGCCGGCCTAGCGTTCGATCAAACAGAACACATCCGAGGAAACGCTTCGTCATGCGGAACTGGCAGATCGATATCCGCCCGGTGGCCGGCGCGCTCGGCGCGGAGATCCACGGCGTGGACCTGTCGGCGGCGCTCGACGACGCGACGATCGCGACGCTGCGCCGCGCCTTCCTCGAGCATCTGGTCGTCTTCTTCCGCGATCAGCCATTGCCGCCGGACCGTTTCATGGCGCTGGCGGAGCGCTTCGGCACGCCGGTCGAATATCCCTTCGTCACCGGCATCGAGGGCTGGCCGCAGATCATCCAGGTGGCGAAACTGGAGCATGAGACGGTCAATTTCGGCGGCATCTGGCATTCCGACACGACCTATCTGGAAGAACCGCCGATGGGCACGATGCTGGTCGCCCGCGAAGTGCCGGCACATGGGGGCGATACGCTGTTCGCCAACCAGTACCTCGCCTACGAATCGCTGTCCGAGGGCTTGAGGAAAACGCTGGACGGATTGAAGGGCGTCTCCAGTTCGGCCAAGGCCGACGTCTCGAAGACACGCGAGGACCGCATCAGGTCGAACCCCGGCGCCAAGGTGCAGGACTACCTGGCGGAGCATCCGGTGGTGCGGACGCACCCGGAGACCGGGCGCAAGGCGCTCTACATCAATACCGCGCATACGGCGCGCTTTGCCGGCTGGACCGAGGCGGAGAGCAGGCCGCTGCTCGACTTCCTGCACGCCCATCAGACGCGGCCGGAATTCACCTGCCGCTTTCGCTGGGAGGTGGGCTCGATCGCGTTCTGGGACAACCGGGCGGCCCTGCACAACCCGATCAACGACTATCACGGCCAGCGGCGGATCATGCACCGCATTACACTGAAGGGTGACAGGCCGGTCTGAAGGCTGGACCGCCGCCGCCGGCTGCGCCACACTCGCGCCGCATCGTGGAATTTAGAATCAAGGGAGGCGATCAGATGCAAGCTATTGCACGAGCGGCTGCGGCCGCGATTATCGCGACGGCGATCGGCGGCGGGGCCGCCCAGGCGCAGGACGCGCGTTCATATGTACTGGCGACGGCAACCACCGGCGGCACCTATTATCCGGTGGGCGTTGCCCTGGCGACGCTGGTGAAGGTCAAGCTGCAGGCCAGCGACAAGATCGACATGAGCGCCATCAGCTCGGCCGGCTCGACCGAAAACATCAAGCTGCTGCGCGAGAAGCAGGCGCAGTTCGCCATTCTGGTCGGGCTGGTCGCCCAGTTCGCCGGCACCGGCGAAGGCCCCTTCAAGGAGGCCGGCGCACAGAAGAACCTGCGCGGCGTCACCGTGCTGTGGAACAACTACGAGCAGTTCCTGGTCGACAAGAGCGCGATCAAGACCGGCCGCATCGGCGACCTCGCCAATCTCTACGGCAAGAAGTTCTCCATCGGCGCGCGCGGCTCGGGGCTGGAAACCGTTTCGCGCTGGATGTTCGCCAATCTCGGGCTCGAGATGGAGAAGTTCGACGTCGTCTACCAGGGCTATGGCCCGAGTTCGGAAGGCCTTCAGAACGGCACCATCCAGGGCAGCAACTTCGAGGCGGGGCTGCCCACGGGCAGCGTGACCCAGGCGCTGGCCAAGGTGGGCGACCGCGTCGGCTTCCTGGAATTCACCGACGAGGACATCAAGAAGGCGAACGGCAATACCGAACTTCTGCAGCCCGCGATCATCCCGGCCAATACCTATCCGAACCAGCCGAAGGACATCCGCACGACCGCCCAGCCGAACTTCCTGGCGGTGAACGCGGACATCCCGGAAGCGGACGTCTACACGATCACCAAGACGATCTTCGAGAACCTGCCGTTCCTGAACAACATCCATGCGGCGACCAAGGAGATCAACCTGCAGACCGCGATCAAGGGCTTTCCCTTCCCGCTGCATCCCGGCGCGGTGCGCTACTACAAGGAAAAGGGCATCGAGATCCCTGCCCGTCTGATCGCCAACTGATCCGGACAGCGGGCCGGCGCGACCGCGCCGGCCCGCATACCGGTCCGCATTCCGGATCCCAGCATGTCTGAGAAATCCGAAGTCGCCTCGAGCGAGGTCGACATCGACAGCGGGCGCCTGTTGCGCGGGCTGGACAGCATTCCCGGCCGCATCGCCACCTGGGGCGGTGTCTTCCTGTCCGTTCTGCACATTTATCTGAACACCCTCGCGACATGGTCGGAACTGTGGGTGAACGTCATCCATTTCGGCGGCTTCGGCGCGATGGCGGCCCTCGCCTATCCGGCCTTCCACGCCCGCAGCGCCGGCGGACGGCGCATCGCGCTCGCCATCGACATCGTCCTGGCGGTTCTGGCGCTCGCCTGCGTCGCCTATCTGATCCTGGGTGAGGAGAGTTTCTTCGCGCGCAATGCGCGCTTCGAATGGTACGACTGGGTTTTCGTGTCCATCGCGCCGCTGCTGGCCCTGGAATTCGTGCGCCGCACGACCGGCCTGATCATCCCCGGCATCATGCTCGTCGCCTTCACCTATGTGACGCTGTGGGGAAAATACGTACCGGGGATGCTGACTTTCCCCGGCCTGACGGTGGAGACGATGCTCTACCGGACCTTCTATACGGATGACGGCATGCTGGGGAACATCGCCAGCATCTCCGCCACCTACGTCTTCATGTTCGTCCTGTTCGGCGCCTTCCTGACGCGCTCGGGCGCGGGCGACTTCATCATCGACCTGGCCCGCGCGGCGGCGAAGCGGATGATCGGCGGGCCGGGCTATGTCGCCGTGCTTGGATCGGCGCTGATGGGGACAATTTCCGGTTCCTCGGTCGCGAATACGGTCGCCACCGGCGTCATCACCATCCCGATGATGAAGCGCGCGGGCTTCCCGGGGAAGTTCGCCGCCGCGACCGAGGCCGCGGCCTCGACCGGCGGACAGCTGATGCCGCCCATCATGGGCGCCGGCGCCTTCGTGATGGCGTCCTATACCAACATCCCCTATCTCACCATCGCCGCTGTCGCCTTCCTGCCTGCCGTCCTCTATTTCTGGTCGGTCGCCTGCTATGTGCGGATCGAGGCGAAGCGGCTGAACCTGAAGGCGAGCGACGACGACGCGCCGAGCGTCGGCCAGGTGATGCGCCGGGGGGGCTTGCAGTTCTTCCTGCCGGTCGGCGTGCTGATCGGCCTTCTGATCTACGGTTTCACGCCGACCTACTGCGCCGGGGCGGCGATCATCGCCCTCATCGCCTGCTCCTGGCTGCGGCCGGGGGGCGGGATGGGACCGCGCGCCGTCTACGAGGCGCTGGCCAAGGGTGCCTATGACATGGTGCTGACCGCCGTGCTGCTGGTGGGCGTGGGCGTCGTGGTCAACGCCATCGCGACGACCGGCATCGGCAACACCTTCTCGCTGATGATCAACCAATGGGCCGGCGGCAGCCTGATGGTGGCGCTGATCCTGATCGCCCTCGCCTCGCTGGTGCTGGGCATGGGCCTGCCGGTCACCGCCGCCTATGTCGTCCTGGCGACGCTCTCGGCACCGGCCCTGGCCGACCTGATCTCGCAGATGGAACTGGTCAAGGCGGTCGCCAGCGGCACCATTCCCGATGCCGCCAAGGCCATCTTCATGCTGGTGGCGCCCGACCAGCTGGCCCAGATCGGCCAGCCGATGAGCGAGGACGCGGCGCGGGAACTGCTGGGCAAGGTGCCGGCGGATTTCCTGCGGACGCTGAAGGAGCAGACCCTGTCGCCGGAGACGCTGACCTTGGCGCTGCTCTCGGCGCATATGATCATCTTCTGGCTGAGCCAGGATTCGGGCGTGACCCCGCCGGTCTGCCTGACAGCCTTCGCGGCCGCGGCCATCGCCAAGACCCCGCCGATGGCGACCGGCTTCGTCGCCTGGAAGCTGGCGAAGGGCCTCTATATCGTCCCGGTCCTGTTCGCCTATACCCCGCTCCTGGGCGGCAACCTCTGGTACGATCTGGAAGTGTGCTTCTTCGCGCTGTTCGCGATCTATGCGCTGGCGGGTTCGATCGACGGGCACATGGAAGCCCCGGTCGGATGGATCGAGCGCGCGGTGCTGTTCGCGATCGGGGTGGCGCTCTTGTGGCCGACCGGCCGGCTGGTCAACTTCATCGGCCTCGCGGCCTTCGGCGCCATCTTCGCCTGGAACGTCGTCCGTTCCAGGCGAATGGAGGCGGCGGCGAGCAGCGCCTAGGAGCCGAGCACGCTCGACAGCTTCATGGCGATTCCCATCGAACCGGAGACTTTCAGCTTGCCCATCATGAAGGCCATGGTGGGGTCGAGTTCGCCCTTGGTGATGGCGATGAAGTCCGAGATCTTGAGCGACAGGGTGCAGTCGGCATCCTTGTCCTCGTTCGACACGGAGTAGGGCGAGGTGGTGCCGTCGAGATAGACGATCCCGTCATCGCCGAAATCGAACTTAACCGTCGCATCGAGGCCGGATTTGCTTGCCACGCGCTCGCGCATGCCGTTCGTCAGCGTCTCGATATCCATGTTGGCGGTCCCCACAATTCCCTGTCCGGCGGCTTGCTTGACGTTAACGTAAAGCCCGCCTAGCGTGCCGTCAAACACGCGGGCATAGACTATGCTACGCGGCTTCAATGACAAAGCTTCGGGAGGAGCGTTCGACGGCATGCCCTACCGGTCCGTCTTCCGGCCGGGCCTGTTCTCCGGACAGGTCGTCATGGTCACCGGTGGCGGTAGCGGCATCGGCCGCTGCACCGCCCATGAACTGGTCGCGCTCGGCGCCAAGGTGGCGCTGGTCGGCCGGCGTATCGAGAAACTGGAATCCGTTGCCGCCGAGATCGCCGAGGTGGGCGGCGAGGCCGCCTGCTTCCCCTGCGACATCCGCGAGGAGGAGAGGGTGAAGGCGACGGTGACCGCGACGCTCGCCCGCTTCGGCCGCATCGACGGGCTCGTCAACAACGCCGGCGGCCAGTTCGCCGCCCCGGCGGAAGCCATCAACCAGAAGGGCTGGGAAACCGTGGTGAGAAACAACCTCACCGGCGGCTTCCTGATGGCGCGCGAGTGCTTCACGCAGTGGATGGCCGAGAACGGCGGTTCGATCGTCAACATCGTCGCCGACATGTGGAACGGCATGCCCGGCATGGCGCATTCGGGCGCCGCGCGGGCCGGCATGGTGAACCTGACCGAGACGCTGGCGCTGGAATGGGCGGTCTGCAACGTGCGGGTCAACGCGCTGGCGCCGGGCTGGGTCGCCTCGTCGGGCATGGACCACTATCCCCCCGAGATGGCCGACCACATCCGCAACCTGAAGAACGTCTCGCCGCTCGGGCGCATGGGCACCGAGAGCGAGATGTCGGCCGGCATCGTCTTCCTGCTCTCCGAAGCCGCCGGCTTCATCTCCGGCACCACGCTTCGCGTCGACGGCGCGGTGCCGAACATCCGCCCCTCCTTCCCGATGAAGGTCAGGAAACGCCCGCGCAAGGCGGCTGTGTATGACGGGTTCCACCTGGCCACGACGCCCAAGGTTCTGCAGGACGACTGATCGCACATGCCCGTCATCGAAAGCCGTATCGAGAAGAACTCCGACAGCTTCCGGACCAACCGGGAGCAGATGCTGAGCCTGGTCGACGAGTTTCGCGCGCTGGAAGGCAAGGTGCGCGACCGCTCGAACAGCCAGAAGGAGCGGTTCAGGAAGCGCGGCCAGCTTCTGCCCCGCGAGCGCATCGCGCTGCTCTTGGACAAGGACAGCCCCTGGCTCGAGATCGGCACGCTGGCCGGCCTCAAGATGCATGACGACGACGGCAAGGACGAGGTGCTGGGTGCGGCCAGCATCGTCGGCATCGGCTATGTCAGCGGCATCCGCTGCATGGTCGGTGCCTCCGACAGCGCCATCAAGGGCGGCACCATCGCGCCCATGGGCCTGAAGAAGAACGCCCGGGCCCAGCAGATCGTGCTGGAGAACAAGCTGCCCTTCATCCACCTGGTGGAATCGGGCGGCGCCAACCTCATCTACCAGTCGGAGATCTTCGTCGAAGGCGGTCGCGGCTTCCGCAACCAGGCCCGCATGTCGGCCATGGGCATCCCGCAGGTGACCGTCGTGCACGGCTCCTCGACGGCGGGTGGCGCGTATCTCCCCGGCCTCTCCGACTACGTCATCATGGTGAAGAAGCGGGCCAAGGTGTTCCTGGCCGGCCCGCCGCTGCTCAAGGCCGCCACCGGCGAGATCGCCAATGACGAGGACCTGGGCGGGGCGGAGATGCACACCATGGTCTCGGGCGTGGCCGAGTACCTCGCCGAAGATGATGCCGACGGCATCCGCATCTGCCGCGAGGTGTTGGCGCAGATCCCCTGGAACCAGCAGCTGCCGATGCAACAGCAGCCCGCCTTCAAGGAACCGGTCTACTCGCCGGACGAGCTCTGCGGCGTGGTGCCGGTGGACTATAGGAAGCCTTTCGACGTGCGCGAGGTGATCGCGCGGCTGGTCGACGGCTCCGACTGGCTCGACTTCAAGCCGCTCTATGGCCCGCACACGGTGGTGGGCCACGCCAAGATCGAAGGCTGGCCGGTCGGCATCATCGGCAACAACGGCCCGATCGATGCGGACGGCGCCACCAAGGCGGCGCAGTTCATCCAGCTCTGCTGCCAGTCGAACACGCCGATCATCTATCTGCAGAACACCACCGGCTTCATGGTGGGGAAGGAGTCGGAGCAGGCCGGCATCGTCAAGCACGGCTCGAAGATGATCCAGGCGGTGTCGAACGCCACCGTGCCGCAGATCACGCTGCACATCGGCGCCTCCTTCGGTGCGGGCAACTACGGCATGTGCGGCCGCGCCTACGACCCGCGCTTCATCTTCGCCTGGCCCAACAACCGCATCGCGGTGATGGGCGGCGAGCAGCTCGCCAAGGTCATGACCATCGTGACCGAGGGCAAGCTGGTGCGGGAGGGGAAGCCCGTGAACCGGGAGAAGATCGACGCGGTCGAGAAATCGATCCGCGACCGCATCGACGCGGAATCGACGGCGCTCTTCGCCACCGCCCGCATGTGGGACGACGGCCTGATCGACCCGCGCGATTCGCGCCGGGTGCTGGCCTATTGCCTGTCGATCTGCCGCGAAGCCGACCGCCGCCCGCTGAAGGCCACGACCTTCGGCGTGGGAAGAATGTGATGGGGAGGGATGCCCCCTTCCCTCTCCCCCCGGGAGAGGGTGCCTCGCGCAGCGAGGTGGGTGAGGGCCGGCGCAGGGCTCGACGCCGATGAAGCCCCATGCCAGCAGGAAGCTCGTCAAGAACGCCCGCGCCCTTCGGCATGAGCCGACTGAGCCGGAAAAACGACTTTGGGCGCAACTTCGCAACGGCCAGATCGAAGGTGCGAAGCTCCGCCGGCAGCATCCGATCGGCCCGTTCGTCCTCGACTTCTATTGCGATGCCGCCGGGTTGGCGATCGAGATCGATGGCGACACGCATGCCGATCAGGCCTCTTACGATGCGCGGCGCACCGCGTGGCTTGAAGCCCAGGAAATCCGCGTCATCCGATTCACCAATCGCGACGTGATCGACAATCTGGAAGGCGTGGTCGAGGTGGTGGCCGGCGCGCTCCGCGCGCGCCCTCACCGGCTCGCTGCGCTCACCACCCTCTCCCGGGGGGAGAGGGCTCAGGATACTGGAGGCCGATGATGCAGTTCACCTCTGAACACGAAGAGCTGCGGCGGAACCTGCGCCGCTTCATCGACAACGAGATCAACCCGCATGTCGACGAATGGGAAGCGGCAGGCACCTTTCCCGCGCATGCCCTGTTCAAGAAGATGGGCGATCTCGGCTTCCTCGGCATCCACAAGCCGGCGGCGTTCGGCGGCCTCGGCCTCGATTATTCCTATGCCATGCTGATGGCCGAGGAGCTGGGGCATATCAACTGCGGCGGCGTGCCGATGGCGATCGGCGTGCAGACCGACATGGCGACACCCGCCCTCGCGCGGTTCGGCTCGGACGCGCTCCGGGCCGAGTATCTCGCGCCCAGCATCGCCGGCGACATCGTCGCCTGCCTCGGCGTCTCGGAAGTGGGGGCAGGGTCGGACGTCGCCTCGCTCAAGACCACGGCGCGCAAGGACGGCGGCGACTACGTTATCAACGGCGGCAAGATGTGGACGACGAACGGCACCCAGGCCGACTGGATGTGCCTCTTGGCCAATACCTCCGACGGGCCGGCACACGAGAACAAGTCGATGATCGTGGTGCCGATGAAGGCGAAGGGCGTGCAGATCGCCCGCAAGCTCGACAAGCTCGGCACCCGCTCGTCGGACACGGCGCAGATCTTCTTCGACGACGTCCGCGTGCCGCAGTCGAACCGCATCGGCGAGGAAGGCAAGGGCTTCACCTACCAGATGCTGCAGTTCCAGGAGGAACGCCTCTGGGCCGCGGCCAAGGGCCTGAAGCCGGTGGAACGCGCCATCGACCAGACCATCGAATACACGAGGAGCCGCATCGCGTTCGGCAAGCCGATCCTCGACAACCAGGTGGTGCACTTCAAGCTGGCCGAGCTGAAGACCGAGCTGGAGTGTCTGCGCTCCCTCGTCTATCGCGCCTGCGAGGCCTATGTGGAGGGCGAGGACGTCACCATGCTGGCCTCGATGGCGAAGCTGAAGGTGGGCCGGCTCAACCGCGTCGCCATCGATGCCTGCCTGCAATACTGGGGCGGCATGGGCTTCATGTCGGAAACCCCGATCAGCCGCGCCTATCGCGACGTGCGGCTGGGCTCCATCGGCGGCGGTGCCGACGAGATCATGCTGACCATCATCTCGAAATTGATGGGCACCCTGCCCCGGCCTGAGAAAAAGAAAAAGCCGCTGTCGCAGGCGGCCGAGTAAGGAGGCGCAGTATGAAATTCAGCGAACAGCACGAGGAACTGCGGCGCTCGCTGCAGAAGTTCATCGAGGCCGAGGTCAACCCGCATGTCGATGCCTGGGAAGAGGAAGGCATCTTCCCAGCGCACGACCTGTTCAAGAAGATGGGCGATCTCGGCTTCCTCGGCGTCAGCAAGCCGGCGGAGTATGGCGGCCTCGGCCTCGACTATTCCTATTCGATGGTGATGGCGGAGGAGTTGGGCCGCATCCGCTGCGGCGGCGTGCCGATGGCGATCGGCGTGCAGACCGACATGGCGACCCCGGCGCTGGCCAAGTTCGGTTCCGACGAGGTGAGGCGCGAGTTCCTGGCGCCGTCGATCGCCGGCGACTTCGTCGCCTGCCTCGGCGTGTCGGAAGTGGGCGCCGGTTCCGACGTCGCCTCGCTCACCACTACCGCGAGGAAGGACGGTGGCGACTACGTCATCAACGGCGGCAAGATGTGGACGACGAACGGCACCCAGGCCGACTGGATCTGCCTTCTCGCCAACACCTCCGACGGCGGCATGCACGAGAACAAGACGCTGATCTGCGTGCCGATGAAGACGAAGGGCGTGCAGGTGGCGCGCAAGCTCGACAAGCTCGGGATGCGTTCGTCGGATACCGCCCAGCTCTACTTCGACGACGTGCGGGTGCCGCAGAGGAACCGCATCGGCGAGGAGGGCAAGGGCTTCACCTATCAGATGATCCAGTTCCAGGAGGAGCGGCTCTGGGGCGCCGTCTCGGCGCTGCGCGGGATGGAACGCAACATCGACGAGACGATCGAATACACCCGGAGCCGCATCGCCTTCGGCAAGCCGATCCTCGACAACCAGGTGGTGCATTTCCGCATGGCCGAGCTGAAGACCGAGGTCGAGCTCTTGCGTTCCATCTGCTACCGCGCCTGCGAGGAGTACCTCGCCGGCAACAACGTGACGATGCTGGCCTCGATGGCGAAGCTGAAGGCCGGGCGCCTGCTCCGCGAGGTGAACGACAGCTGCCTGCAGTATTGGGGCGGCATGGGCTTCATGTCGGAGACGGGAATCAGCCGGTCCTACCGCGACGGCCGCCTCGCCTCCATCGGCGGCGGCGCCGACGAGGTGATGCTGGGCATCATCTCGAAGTACATGGGTACGCTGCCCCGGCCGGTGAAGTCCAAATGACCATGCTTCCCACCACCGAGCACATCAGGCTGGAGCGGCAGGGGCCTCTGCTTCGCCTGTGGCTGAATCGTCCGGAAGCGAAGAACGCGATGAGCGCGCAGATGGTGCGCGAGATCGCCGAGACATTCGAAGCGATCAGGGACGATCGCTCCGTCCGCGTGGTGCTGCTGCGCGGGGCGGGCGGCAGCTTCTGTGCCGGCGGCGACATCAAGAACATGTCGGCTTCCGGCACGCCCCCCGCGCCCGGCCAGGCGGACGAGCTGAAAGAGGGCAACCGCCGCTTCGGACGAATGATGGAGAGCGTGAACACCGCGCCGCAGGCGGTGGTGGCTGTTGTCGAGGGCAATGCGATGGGCGGCGGTTTCGGGCTCGCCTGCGTCGCCGACATCACCATCGCCAGGGCGGATGCCGTCTTCGCCATGACCGAAGTGATGCTGGGCATCGTGCCCGCCGCCATCTCCCCCTTCGTGGTAAAGCGGATCGGGCTGACCGCCGCGCGGCGCTTCGGTGTCTCCGGCGCCCGGCTGAGCGGCACCCAGGCAGTGGAGATCGGCATCGCGCATATGGCGGCGGCGGACGAGCCCGCGCTGGATGAGGCGGCCAGGACCGCCGTCAACCAGATCCTGAAATGCGCGCCCGAGGCCGTGGCCGAGACCAAGAAGCTGATGCATGCGGCTGCCGGTGCGGCGCCGATGGACAGTCTGCTGGACTACGCCGCCGAGAGTTTCACCCGCGCCGTGCGCGGGGCCGAAGGGCGCGAGGGCACCAAGGCCTTCGTGGAGAAGCGCAAGCCCTCCTGGCTCGCAAGCATCGATTGACCGGAAGCAACATGGCCTTCACCAACATCCTGATTGCCAACAGAGGCGAAATCGCCTGCCGGGTGATCCGCACGGCCCGGGACATGGGCTATCGAACGACCGCCGTCTTCTCTGATGCCGACGCCGGTGCCCGCCATGTCGCTCTGGCCGATTTCGCGGTCCGCATCGGGCCGCCGGAGGTGCGCGAAAGCTATCTAAACATCGCTGCCATCCTCGCCGCCGCGAAGAAAGCAGGCGCGGATGCGATCCATCCCGGTTATGGCTTCCTGTCGGAGAATGAAGGTTTCGCCTCCGCCTGCGAACAAGCCGGCCTCGTCTTCATCGGCCCGCCGCCGGCAGCCATCGAGGCGATGGGCAACAAGGCGGCGGCCAAGCGGCGCATGGTCGAGGCCGAGGTGCCCACCGTGCCGGGCTACCAGGGCCATGACCAGTCCGATGCAAGACTGACCGAGGAGGCCGAGCGCGTCGGCTTTCCCTTGATGGTGAAGGCGGCCGCCGGCGGCGGCGGGCGGGGCATGCGCCTGGTCGGCGCCATGCCGGAATTCGCCCGCGCCATGGCTTCCGCCCGCTCCGAGGCGAAGAACGCCTTCGGCTCGGACGAGCTGATCCTGGAACGGGCCGTCATCGGGGGGCGGCACATCGAGATCCAGGTCTTTGCCGATGGCCACGGCAATGTGGTGCATCTGGGCGAGCGCGACTGCTCGGCCCAGCGGCGTCACCAGAAGGTGATCGAGGAAGCGCCATCCCCGGCAGTCGATGCGCATCTGCGTGCGCGCATGGGCGAGGCGGCGGTGGCGGCGGCCAAGGCAATCGGCTATCGCGGCGCCGGGACGGTGGAGTTCCTGCTCGATGCCGACGGTCATTTCTACTTCCTGGAGATGAACACCCGCCTGCAGGTGGAGCATCCGGTGACCGAGATGATCACCGGCTTCGACCTGGTGGAATGGCAGCTGCGCGTCGCCGCAGGCGAGAAGCTGCCGATCAGCCAGCAAGACCTGACATTGACGGGCCATGCGATCGAGGCGCGGCTCTATGCCGAGGACCCGTTCCGCAACTTCCTGCCGCAGGCGGGCGACGTGGTGGTCTGGCAGCCGGTGGACCGCCACGGCATCAGGAACGACCATGGGCTGAAGCCCTCGGGCGCCATCAGCCCCTACTACGATCCGATGATCGCGAAAGTCATCGCCTACGGTCGCGACCGCGAAGAGGCGCGCCGCAAGCTGATCACCGCGCTGCAGGACACGGTGGTTCTGGGGACGCAGACCAACAAGCGGTTCCTGACCGACCTGCTCAGCCATCCGGTTTTCGCCGAAGGGCGGACCACCACCACCTTCATCGGCGAGGCCTTCGGGCCGAAGAACCCGGCGATGAAGCGTCCCGCCCCCACGGCCGAAACGCTCGCCATCGCCGCGGTGCTGCACCAGCGCCGCCTGGGCCGGGTGACGCCCGGCAGCGCCAATACACGGGCCTGGCGGTCGACCGGCGCGCCGACCACGCCGCTCCGCCTCGCCATCAAGGATGCGGCCTACGATGTCACGGTGACGGTCTCAGGCGAAGATCACTTCACCGTGTCGGTGGGCGAGGAGACGATCGCACTCGAGGTCGTCGACTGGGGCGGCCTGCGCATTGTCACGGAAGTCGAGGGCCTGCGGCGTTCAATGCCCTATGCCTTCAAGGGCGGCGAACTGCATATGGAGGCGAACGGCGCCGCGCTCGCCATCGGCGAGACGCTGATGGCGCCGCCCGTCGCGAAGGAAGGCGAAGGCGATGCGGAGCTGCGAGCGCCGATGAACGGCAAGATCGTCGCCGTGCATGCCGCCCCGGGCGACAAGGTTCAGAAGGGCCAGCGCCTCATCGTGCTCGAAGCCATGAAGATCGAACACGAGATCACCGCTGGCCGCGCCGGCACGCTCGCCAGCGTCAACGTGAAGCCCGGTGAGCAGGTCCCGACCCGCCATCTTCTGGCGACACTGGCGCCCGAGGTCTAGCGCAGCCCCGCCACGCTCGCTTCATCCCGGACGACGCGGAAACCGACGTCGTGCAGATGGGTGGCGCCCTGCACCGGCTCGTAGCGAACGCCGCCCGCGATGAAGAGCGCGCCGGAGCGGTAGGAACCACCCAGCATCAGCCGGCGCGCGCAGCCGTCGACGCAGTCGGTCACCCATTCCCAGGCATTGCCGAGCACGTCGTAGAGGCCGAAGCCATTCGGCCTGTAGCTGCCGACCGGTGCCGTCTTCTGCCCTGCCCATCGCGGGTCGCAGGGATCGCAATTTGCGTCGACCACCTCCGCGAAGGGGTCTTCCGACCGTCCACCACGCACGTAGTACTCCCACTCCTCCTGTCGCGGCAGTCGATAGCGCTGGCCGGTGATGTCGCGCAGCCAGGCGACATAGGCTTCCGCGTCGGCGAAGGTGACATTCACCACGGGGCGCCGCTCGCGCCCCCAGCCCTGGTCGGGCAAGGCGCGGCAGCCGCGGTCGGCCACGCATGCGTCCCATTCCTCGAAGGTGACTTCATAGCGGCCGACGGCGAGGCGGCTGGCGACGCGAGCGGTGGCGATGTCGGCCGGCGCGCGCGTCAGCCCCAGTGCCGCCGATCCGGGCCGGATGGTGACCAGTTCGGGACAGACGCGGCAATCGCGGAACGGCGCGCCGAGCGGCGCATCGTCGGCGAGAGCCGGGCCGGTGATCAGGAACAGGGTGACAATCGCCATGTATCGCATCGCTTCATTGTAGCGCCGAACGTCCGCATCCTCTAAAGCGGCGGGCATATGTCAGCCCCCCGCCCCGTGAATGCACGCGAAACCGCGCGCCGCATCCTGTCCGCCGTGCTGGAGCGCGGCCGTCCGCTCGACGAAGCCTGGTCGTCCGCGCTCAATCCGGGTGGTGGCCTCGATGCGCTGGAGGAACGCGACCGCGCCTTCACCCGACTGCTGGTCGCCACCACGCTGCGCCGCAAGGGCGAGATCGACGCGGTAGTCGCCCGTTGCCTCGACAAGCCCCTGCCGGCGGCGGCCTCACGCGAGCGGAGCGCGCTGCGCCTGGGTGCGGCCCAGCTCCTGTTCCTCGATACGCCGGCGCACGCCGCCGTGGGGGAGACGGTGGCGGTGGTCGGTGCCGGGAGCCGCTATCGCGGCCTCGTCAATGCCGTGCTTCGGCGGATCGACCGCGACCGCGCAAAACTGACGGAAGGCCTGGATGCCGACCGTCTGAATCTGCCCGAATGGTTGTGGAACCGCTGGACGGCCGCCTACGGCGAGGCGGCGACGCGGCGGATCGCAGCCGTGCATAGGGGCGAGCCGCCGCTCGACATCACCTGCAAGGGCGATCCCGCGGCCTGGACGGAGGCGCTCGAAGCGCACCTATTGCCGACCGGCACGTTGCGGCGGGCGCTGGGCGGACCGGTCCATCTGCTGCCCGGTTATGCCGAGGGGAACTGGTGGGTCCAGGATGCGGCTGCAGTCTTGCCCGCCCGCCTGCTCGGCGATGTCGCGGGCCTGAGCGTGATCGACCTCTGCGCCGCGCCCGGCGGCAAGACCGCCGCCCTGGCGGCCGCGGGGGCCAAGGTCGTCGCGGTCGAGAAATCGGCCGCGCGCGCCGAACGCCTTCGGGCAAATCTGCAGCGCCTGCAACTCTCCGCCGAGGTCGTCGTTGCCGACGCGGCCGATTGGCGGCCGGCCGATACGGCGGATGCCGTCCTGCTGGATGCCCCCTGCTCGGCCACCGGCACCGCCCGCCGGCATCCCGACGTGCCGCATCTCAAGCGACCGGACGATCTGGCCGCGCTGCGGGAGATCCAACACCGGCTGCTGGCCGCGGCGGCGACGATGCTGCGGCACGGCGGCCGCCTTGTCTTCGCCACCTGCTCGCTGGAGCCAGAGGAAGGTCCCGACTGCATCGCCGCCTTCCTCGGCGGCGGCGCCCCGTTCGAACGCATGCCCATCGCAGCCGCGGAGATCGGCGGCTTCGCCCAGGCGCTGACGCCCGAGGGAGACCTGCGGACACTGCCCGGTGATGCTCCGGATCCACAGGGGTGGGACGGATTCTATGCCTGCCGCCTGATCAAGCGATAGCCGCGTTGCCGCCATCCCGACACTGGATTACTTCTAGCCTCGAAAGGTTTTCGGGACGACGCGGCATGCGGCGTGGTTTTCTTCTTGTCTCGGCAGCGCTCCTGGTTGTCTGGCCGGCCATGGCGGACTACCGGAACCGCCACGGCGATTGGTGGGTGGAATGCTATGCGCGGGATTCCGGCCCCTTCGGCTATACATGCGCCGGACGCACCACATCGAAGGACGGATTGCAGCTCTATGTCGTGGAGCGCGAGGGCCAGCCTTTCGTCGTCGTCCATGCGGAAGCCGGCATCCAATTCGACCGTTCGCAGCATGTCGTCCTGAGGGTGGATACCGGCGAGCGCTTCCCAGTCCTGGCGCAACAGCGCCGGGTGGCCCATCTCGGCGGCAACGAGGCCCTGCGTCTTATCGGCGGCATGGTCGAGGGCGAACTGGCCTTCGTCACCTACAATGATCTCTTCGGGCAGTCACGGATTTCACGCTTCGGCCTCGATGGGTTCGGCCCCGCCTACAAGGAACTCAAGCAGGCCATGGCCGAGGCCGAGCAAGGTGCCGCGCAGTACCAGAAGCCGCCGATGCCCCCCACCGCGGAGAATCCCGCGCCGCCCCCCGCGGATCAGGCCCCGCGCCGGGACGGCGACGGCAACGTCGTCGACGATGTGGTGAACGACGTCGGCGACTTCTTCGGCCGGGTGGGACGTTTCATAGGACGGCAGTTCGAGCGCTGAGCGCTCATCCTACTCCGCCGGCACGGCTCCCGGCTTTTTCTCCGGCCGAAGCCACAGCACCAGCTTGCGCATGACCACATAGAAGACCGGCGTAAAGAACAGCCCGATCAGGGTGACACCGATCATGCCGGCGAATACCGCGGTCCCCAGCGCACGCCGCATCTCGGCGCCCGCCCCGGTTGCCGTGACCAGCGGCAGCACGCCCAGGATGAAGGCGAAGGCCGTCATCAGGATGGGCCGCAGGCGGAGCCGGCAGGCATCGATTACCGCTTCGACCGGGCCCTTGCCGTCGCCCTCGATCTGGCGGGCGAATTCGACGATCAGGATGGCGTTCTTGGCGGCGAGGCCGATCAGCACGACGAAGCCGATCTGAACCAGGATGTTGTTGTCGATTCCGGCGATCCAGACGCCGGAGAGCGCGAACAGCACGCTGACCGGAACGATCAGCATGATCGAGAACGGCAGCGCCCAACTCTCGTACTGGGCTGAGAGCGCCAGGAAGACGAAGACGATCGCCAGCGCGAAGACATAGATCGCCGTATTGCCGGTTGCGCGCTCCTGCAGTGCCAGTTCCGTCCATTCGAAACCCTGTCCCGGAACCAGGGTCTCTCCGGCCAGCTTCTCCATCGCGTCGAGCGAGATGCTGGAAGACACCCCAGGGGGCGTCGAGCCCTGCAAGGGCACGGACACATACATGTTGTAGCGCTGGATCAGGTCCGGGCCGGCGGTGTCGCGGATTTCCACCAGCGTGCCGAGCGGCACCAGATTCCCGTCGGCCGAACGAACCTTGAGACGCTGAATGTCTTCCCGTTCCAGGCGGAATTGCGCGTCGGCCTGGGCGCGAACCTGGAAGACGCGGCCGAAGGCGTTGAAGTCGTTGACATAGGCCGAGCCGAGATTGACCTGCAGCGCCTCGAACACGTTCGCGAGCGGCACATTCAACATCTGCGCCTTTACCCGGTCGATGTTCAGAAACACCTGCGGCGAGGAGGCGGAAAAGGTCGTGAATACACCGGCCACGCCCGGCGTCTGCGCCGCCTTTCCCATCATCTGATAGGCGCTGGCGAGCAGCGGACGGATGTCGTCGCCGGTCCGGTTCTGCAGCTGCATCTTGAAGCCGCCGCCGGTGCCGATGCCGGGCACGGCGGGCGGCGGAACGGCGATGACGAAAGCCTCGTCGATCACCTGCAGCTTGCCGAACATCTGTCCGATGATGCTGTCCGAGGTCTGCCCCTTGGCCAGGCGTTCCTCGAAGGGGGCAAAGGGCGTGAAGATCACCGCCGCATTGGCGGCGTTGGTGAAGGTGGCGCCGCTGAAGCCCGGAATGGCGACGATATTGCCCATGCCCGGTACGTCCTCGATCAGCTTGCTGGCCTTCTGCACCACCGCGTCGGTGCGGTCGAGCGAAGCGCCGTCGGGCAGCTGGATGACGATCAGGGCGTAACCGCGGTCCATCGCCGGAATGAACCCCTGTGGAACCTTGCCGAACATCCAGTAGGTCGCGCCGATCAGGACCGCATAGAGACCAAGCATCACCACACGATGCCGCGCCACGCCGCCGACCGAGCGGGCATAGCCCCCCGCCATGCCGTCGAAGCCGCGGTTGAAGAGTGCGGCGGCGCGCACGAAAGGCCGCGCCAGGAGGGATCGCTTCGCGTGCTCGACATGAGGCTTCAGCAGGATTGCCGCGAGCGCTGGAGAGAGCGTCAGCGAATTGAAGGCGGAGATGATGGTCGCCGCCGCGATGGTGAGCGCGAACTGCCGGTAGAACTGGCCGGAGATGCCGGGGATGAAGGCGGTCGGGATGAACACGGCCGACAGCACCACGGCGATGGCGATGACCGCGGTTCCCACCTCGTCCATGGTCTTGTGCGCGGCATCCCGAGGGCTCATGCCGAGCGCGATGTTCCGCTCCACGTTCTCGACGACGACGATCGCGTCGTCGACGACGATGCCGATCGCGAGAACCAGGCCGAACAGGGTGAGCACGTTCAAGGTGAAGCCGAAGGCGGACATGACCGCGAAGGTGCCGATCAGTGAAACCGGGATCGCCAGGATCGGGATGAGCGAGGCACGCCAACTCTGCAGGAAGATCAAGACCACCAGGGCGACGAGGATGATCGCCTCGGCGAGCGTCTTGTAGACCTCGTCCAGCGACTGCTGGATGAAGTCGGTCGGGTTGTAGACGATGGTGTATTCCAGGCCCGGCGGAAAATCCTTCTTCAGCTCCTCCATCCGCGCCTTGACGGCCTGGGCGGAATCGAGCGCATTGGTTCCGGGCCGCTGGAAGATGCCGAGCGCCACCGCCGTCTGCCCGTTCAGATAGCTGCGGCTGGTGTAGTCGCGGGCGCCGAGTTCGACCCGGGCGACATCCTGCAGCCTGACCAGCCGGCCGTCCTCGCCGCTCTTGACGATGATGTAGCGGAACTGGCGCACGTCGTCGAAGCGGCCCTGGGTCGTCACGATCGCCTGCAGCGCGTTGTCGGCCGGTGCGGGCTGCGCGCCGAGGGTACCGCCCGAAACCTGCACGTTTTGCGCCTGCAGGGCGGAGATCACATCGCCGCTGGTCAGGCCATAGGACGAGAGGCGGTTGGGATCCAGCCAGATGCGGATCGCGTACTCGCTGCCGCCGAAGACGATGACATTGCCGACGCCATCCAGGCGCAGTAGCTGCTCGCGGATACGCAGCTGCATGTAGTTGGCGATGTAGAGTTCGTCATACCGCTTGTCGGGCGACAGGAGGTGGACGACCATCATGATGTCGGACGACTGCTTGTTGGTGGTGACGCCGAGGCGGCGCACCTCTTCGGGCAGTCGCGGTTCGGCCACGGAGACGCGGTTCTGCACCTGCACCTGAGCGATATCGAGGTCCGTGCCGGGACGGAAGACGACGGAGAGCTGCATCACCCCGTTCGCGGTCGAATAGGAGGACATGTACAGCATGTTCTCGATGCCGTTTATCTCCTGCTCGATCGGGGTCGCGACGGTACGCGCAACCGTTTCCGCGTCGGCACCCGGATAGCTGGTGGAGACCGAGATGGTGGGCGGCGCGATCTCCGGATATTCGGTGACAGGCAGGTTGAAATAGGCAATGGCGCCGACGATCACGATGATGATCGAGATCACCGTCGCGAAGATGGGGCGATCGACGAAGAAGCGTCCGAAATTCACGGCAGACTCCGATCTTCAGCGAGGAACCGGCGCTTACTTCGGGGCGGCGCCCGGAGCGGCATGCACGGGCGGAAGCTCGGTCATCTGAGGCGTAACCTTGCCGCCACCCAGACGCACGCGCTGCAGTCCACCGACCACGACGGTCTCCTCGCCGGTGAGACCGTCGCGGATGATGCGATAGCCGTCGGTGCGCGAGCCGAGCCTGACCGGCTGCTGGTTCACCGCCCCATCCGGCCCGACGACGTAGACGAAGCGGCGATCGAGATCGGTCAGGATCGCCTCGTCAGGCAGCATCACGGCCTTGTACCTGGGCGAGCCGGGGACGGCGATGCGGCCGAACAAGCCGGGCGTCAGGAACAGGTCCTTGTTCCCCAGCACGGCCCGGATCCGCATCGTACCGGTTCCGGCATCGACCCGGTTCTCGGTGAAATCGAGCGCGCCCGGATGGGTGAAGACCTTTTCGTCCGTCAGCATGACCCGGATGGGGAGGCCGTTCCCGTTGGTGCCGCCGCCGGATTTCGCCATGCGCTGGTAGGCGAGGTAGGAGCGCTCATCGATGTCGAAGTAGAAATGGATCGGATCCACCTGGACAATGGTGGTGAGCAGCGTCTCGTTCTGGCGAACCAGATTGCCTTCCGTCACCAGCTTGCGCGAGATGCGGCCGGAGATCGGCGCCCGGATCTCGGTGAAGCCGAGGTTGAGACGCGCGGTCTCGAGCGTGGCGCGGGCGGCGGCAATGTCCGCTTGAGCCTGCAAATAGGCTTGCCGCCTTTCGTCGACCGTGCGTTCGGGGGCGGCGCCGGTGCGGGCCAGGCGCTCGTAGCGCTCGTAGTCGGATTTGGCGAAGTCGACTCGCGTCTGCTGGGCGGCCACCGAGGCCTGCATCTGGTTCAGGAGTGCCTGGTAGGGCCGGCGGTCGATGACGAAGAGAACATCCCCCTCCTTCACGACGGCGCCATCCGAGAACTTTATCGCCTCGAGGTAGCCGTCGACACGGGAGCGAATCTCGACGAAAGCGGAGGCATCGAACCGGCCGGTGAACTCGTCCAACTCGACGATCTCCTTCACGACCGGTTTCGCCACCGGCACCGGCGGAGGGGCGGGGGGCTGCTGCGCGGCCAGCGGCGCCGACACGCACAGCGCCGCTGCCAGCGCGACGCGCATGATAATCCCACGCAACGGGAGCTCCTTCCGGCTTCAGTCTCTGAATATTGCAATGCAACATAAGGCTCCGTCTCCGGAAGCCAAGCTCCGGTTGGTCACCTGGATCATTTTCTCCAATAGAGAGAAATCGTGACCGTCGCTCCACGTTGCCAATGGCATTCCGGCACCGTAGCCTGCCTAAAGAATGGCCTGAACGCGGGCCCAAGAGGAAACGCCGGTAAGGAGTTCTCGCGTGCCCAGTACACTCGCGGCCGCCCCTGCACGTGACGGGGTGGAATCTCCTTACGCATGGGCCCGGCTCGCCGCTTGCGTCTGCCTGGGCACGATAGGCGGCATCGGCATCTGGTCGATCGTGGTGGCCTTGCCGGCAGTGCAGGCCGAGTTCGGCGTCGCGCGCGCCGGGGCGTCGCTTCCCTATACGCTCGCAATGATCGGCTTCGTGTTCGGCGGCATCCTCATGGGGCGTCTCGCCGATCGCTTCGGCGTCATCGTGCCGGCGATCATCGGTTCTTTCGCGCTGGGCCTGGGCTACATCGCGACCGCCTACGCGCCCAGCCTCGTGTCTTTCGCGGTCATTTACGGTCTCAGCATCGGCCTTCTCGGCAGTTCTGCCGTGTTCGGACCTCTGGTCGCCGATACCTCGCACTGGTTCGACCGCAGGCGCGGTATCGCCGTCGCACTCTGTGCCAGCGGCAACTACTTCGCCGGCGCCTTCTGGCCGCCGATCGTACAGCACTTCATTGAAACGGTCGGTTGGCGGCAGACTCATATCGGCATCGGCATAGCCTGCATCGTCACCATGCTGCCGCTGACGCTGGCCTTGCGCCGCCGCTCGCCGATGCACGACGCGACTCCGCCCGTGGCCGGCAGCGCCGCGGCTGTCGCGATGTCGCGCCCTCTCGGAATGTCGCCGAACGCGCTGCAGATGCTGCTGATCCTGGCCGGCCTTTCCTGCTGCGTCGCCATGGCGATGCCACAGGTCCATATCGTCGCCTATTGCGTCGACCTCGGCTACGGCGCCGCGCGTGGCGCGGAGATGCTGTCGATCATGTTGGGATTCGGCGTGGTCAGCCGGCTGTCCTTCGGACTGATACTCGACCGCATCGGCGCCCATGCCACGCTTCTGCTCGGCTCCAGCCTCCAGGCCCTGGGCCTCGCGCTCTATCTGCCTTTCGACGGACTGGTCTCGCTCTATGTGGTCTCGGCCCTGTTCGGGCTGTTCCAAGGGGGCATCGTACCCAGCTACGCAATCATCGTTCGCCAGCATTTCCCCCCTCAGGAGGCAGGCACGCGTGTCGGACTGGTGCTTTCCTCAACCTTGGCCGGGATGGCCCTGGGCGGCTGGATGTCAGGAGCGATCTTCGATGCGACTGGCTCCTATCACGCGGCTCTGCTGAATGGAATCGGGTGGAACCTGCTCAACATGTCGATCGCCTTCTGGCTGCTGCGGCGACACGGGCGGCCATCCAAGCCGGCCTTCGCTTAGCCCTTGCCGGTCTCCATGTACCTGAGCGGGGCGCGCCCGATGGCATTGTTGGCATCGACCAGCCGGCCCAGAACCTTGACGAACTGAGCCCGCTCGACCTCGTTGAGCGGCGCTATGGTGCGCTCGTGCGCACGGCGTGCAGCCTCTTCCATGGAAGCCAACAGCCGAGCTCCCGGGTCCGTCAGCTTTGCCAGGCGCAGCCGGAGATCCCTCCGGTCGGGCGTGCGCGAAACGAGGCCCCGGGCAGCGAGGCGACGGACCACATCGGCGACATTGGTCCTGTCGATTCCGATTTCGCGGGCGAGAGATGCCTGATCGAGCGCGCCGCACTCCTTGAGTGCGGAGAGCACACTGAACTGGACCGGGGTGACATCGAAATCCTGGCACTCCTCGAAGAACAGCGCCGTATGGATCTGATGCAGGCGCCGAATGAGGAAGCCCGGGCGCGCCTGCAGTGGAAAATCTCGCTCCACCGGGCGCCGTTTTGCCTGCTCCATCCTCGAATACGCCCCCAACCGCACTTCGCTGCGCCCATCCTACATGGATCATGCCAGTCCCCGGCACAGATCGCCCAAAGCATCGCGGATCGCCAAATGCCGACCCGAGGATACTCCGGCTCAATCCGGATGCGGGATCCTCGATGGCCCGGCGACTGTCGCGCCGCCGGGCTTCAGCCGATCCAGGTCAGGGCTTCTCGCAGGCCACCGTGCCCATCTCGGCGGGCACGGACAGTTCCAGGATTTCCAGATCGTCGGAGGCCTGGATCTCGTTGTGCTTCAGACCACCGGGAATGAACAACGATTCGCCGGCCTTCACCCGCAGCGTTTCACCGGTCTCGAATTCGAGATCGACCCATCCTCTCAACGCGTACACAAACTGACCCTCGCAGGTGTGGTAATGCCAGCCGGTCGGCTCGTTCATCCCCGTGACTGCCGTCATCGTCTGTGCCCGCAGCCTGCCCTGGCTCGCGCCGGCAACGCCGAGGTCGCGGTAGGTGAAGAAGCTGCGTCGTCCCGGCACCGAAGGCGCCGATGCCGCGGTGGCATGAGCAATCGCCATCTTCTGCGGGCGTTTGTCTTTCAGGCTGACTGGTTCCGCCGACATGCTGTTTCCTCCGACATTGGTACGAGGAGGATAGCGGATCGTGGGCCAGCGCGCGAAGGGCCCGAAAGACTTTCGATAGCAGTCGGAAATCGGCACCGGCATGATCCGGGAACATCCATGCGTTTCTCGCGCAGGGGCGAAACTTGCCAATGCCGGTCCGCGATGCAGGAGAGCAGGCACCATGACACGCTTTTCGGAAGATTCATTGACCGAGATGGTGATTTCCCGGATGGCGGGATGCGACAATGCCCGTCTGCAGGAGATCCTGACCGCTTGCGTGCGTCACCTGCACGCCCTGGTCCGCGAAGTGAAGCTGACCGAACCCGAATGGTTCCAGGCCATCCAGTTCCTTACCGCTACCGGACAGAAATGCGATGACAAACGGCAGGAATTCATCCTGCTGTCGGACACGCTCGGCGTCTCCATGATGGTCGATGCCATCAATCACCAGAAGCCGGGCGGCGAAACGGAATCGACCGTCATGGGCCCCTTCTACGTCGCGGGCGCGCCCGACCTACCGATGGGGGCGGATATCGCGAGGAAGGCGGATGCCGGCGTGCCCACCCTGGTCTCGGGCCGCGTTGTGGACGGCGAGGGCCGGCCGATCGGGGATGCCGTAATGGACGTCTGGCAGACGGCGCCGAACGGCCTCTACGACGTGCAGGATCCGAGCCAGCCCGCGTTCAATCTGCGCGGCCGCTTTCGCACCGGAATCGACGGATCCTACAGCTTCCATACCCTGAAACCGGTCAGCTATCCGGTGCCGACCGACGGGCCCGTCGGCAGGATGCTGCTCGCGCTCGGCCGCCACCCCTATCGGCCTGCGCATCTCCATTTCATGGTGTCCGCGCCCGGCTTCGAAACCTTGACCACCCATCTATTCGTCACGGGCGACCCCTATCTCGACTCGGATGCGGTGTTCGGGGTGAAGGAATCACTGGTGATCGATTTCGAGCACGGCCTCGCCAGGTTCGATTTCGTGCTGAAGTCCCTGCAATAGGCCGTTCCCTTCAGCGCAGATCGAAGCCGAGGGTGTTGATTTCCTCGCGGATGCGATCACGGCCGGTGAGTGCCGCGATGCCGCCGACGCGCTCGAGCGCCATCTTGCTCCAGCCGATGGTTGCCATCCCTTCGCTGCGCTGGAACGCCGCCAACCTCTCGTCGTAACCGTCGACGGCCGGCTGTGACGGCGCAGAGTAGCGTTCGCGGTGCAGCACGACGCTTTGCGGCAGGCGCGGCTTCACCGCCGCCGGCCGCGCCGGGTCGGGATAGCCGATGCACTGGCCGAACACCGCCATCACGTTCTTCGGCAGGCCGAGGAGGCTCGCCACCTCGGTCGGGTTGTTGCGGAGCGCCCCGATATAGACGGAGCCGAGACCGAAGGATTCGAGCGCGACAGTCGCATTCTGCGCCGCCAGCGCGGCATCGATCATCGCGAACATGAAGGATTCGAGGTACGGCAGCGCCTCGGTCGGCGCCGATTTCCGGCGGCCGAGTTCCTCCAGCCGCGACAGGTCGGCAAGCCAGACCAGGAACAGCGGGCATTCCTCGATATGCTTCTGGCCGCGGGCGATTTCAGCCAGGCGCTTCCGCGTCGCCTTGTCGTCCACCGTCAGCACGCTCCAGGTCTGCAGGTTCGACGAGGTGGGCGCCGACTGCGCCGCGGCGACGATGGCCTCCAGCGTGCCGGCCGGCACAGGATCGGGGGAATAGGCGCGCACCGAACGATGCGCCAGAAGCGCGGTGACGGTGTCGTTCCAGCGGGCCTCGATTGCCTCACCATGCCCGTACCGGGCCTGTAGCGCCGCCGTCTCCGGGCTAGCGATAGTCGAACGGTTGGCGGCGGTGCTCATCCTGACAACTCCCCCTCGGCGCGCGAGGCGGCGCGCGGTCTGCCGGGAACCTAGCGCGGCCGGCCGATATTTCTAATCCCCCCTGCCGGATATCGCGCAAAGTCCTTTGTCGGCGCCATCCGTTGTGCCCAGACTGGCCTGGACGCGGCGACAGCCCAAAGGGAGGCGGATCGCACCAAGGCGATGATCGACAAGCTCGAATTCCTGCTGGCGCTGTCGCGCGAGCGCAACTTCGGCAAGGCGGCCGAGCAATGCGGCGTGACCCAGCCGACGCTGTCCGCCGGCATCAAGTCGCTGGAGGAGATGCTGGGCGTCATGCTGGTCCAGCGCAGCTCACGCTTCCTCGGCTTCACGGCCGAAGGCGAGCGGGTGCTGGACTGGGCCCGGCGCATCGTCGGCGACGCCCGCGCGATGCGCCAGGAGGTGCAGGCGCTGCAGCGCGGCCTCGCCGGACATCTGCGCATCGCCGCCATCCCCACCGCTCTCGCCATGGTCTCGGCCCTCACCACCCCCTATCGGGCGAAACACCCGGAAGTCCGCTTCACCATCCTGTCGCGCACCTCGGTCGAGGTGCTGTCGATGCTGGAGAACCTGGAGGTCGATGCCGGCCTCACCTATGTCGACAACGAACCGCTGGGCAAGGTCCGCTCGGTCCCGCTCTACCCCGAGCAGTATCGGCTGCTGACGTCGGAGGACAGTCCGCTCGGTGATCGCGACCAGGTCACCTGGGCAGAGGTCAGCCGCATCCCGCTCTGCCTGCTCACCCCCGACATGCAGAACCGCCGGATTATCAACGACCTGCTGCGCACGGCCGGGCGGGAGCCGGAACCCACCCTCGAATCCAATTCGATGATCGTGCTGTTCTCCCATGTCCGCACCGGCAAATGGGCCAGCGTGATGCCCGAGAAACTGGCCGATACGCTGGGGCTGACCGAGCGCCTGCGCTCCATCCCCATCGTCGAGCCGGAGGCGGTGCACCTGATCGGCCTGGTGGTGCCGAACCGCGAGCCGATGACGCCCTTGACCGCCGCCCTGGTGGCGGAAGCCAAGCATCTCGCCGCCCGGCTGCAGGTTCGATAGATTTTTTCTATCGCAGCACTGGAGCGCTTTATTGATCCGTCCGGCCGAGGCGCCGAAGATTCATCGGAACAGGTGATTGCGGGTCGAATGCACAACACGTGGGACGAGGAGCGGGCAAGGCAGATCCTGTCCCGGCACGAGGGGCTGGAAGGCCCGATGCTGCCCATCCTGCATGCGCTGCAGGCCGAGTTCGGGCATCTGCCCGAGGCGGCGATCCGCCTGGTCGCCGAAGTGCTGAACCTCACCCGCGCCGAGGTCCATGGCGTGGTCGGCTTCTATCACGACTTCCGGACCCGCCCCGCCGGCCGGCACATCCTGAAGATCTGCCGGGCCGAAGCCTGCCAGTCCATGGGCGGCGAAGCCTCGGCGCACCGGCTGCTCGACCGGCTCGGCCTCGCCTGGGGCGGCACGACCGGCGATGGCCGGTTGACCGTCGAAGCCACCTATTGCCTCGGCCTCTGCGCCACCGCGCCGGCGGCGATGCTGGACGGGCGCGTCGCCGGGCGGCTCGATCCCGCCGGCCTCGACGCGCTGGAAGGGGAGGCAAGGCCATGACCGTGCGCCTCTACCTGCCCCGCGATGCGGCGGCGCTCGCCGTCGGCGCGGACCGGGTCGCCACGGCGATCGAGGCCGAGGCGAAAGCGCGCGACCTGCCGGTGAGCATCGTGCGCACCGGTTCGCGCGGCCTGTTCTGGCTGGAGCCCATGCTGGAAGTGGAAACGCCGGCCGGCCGCATCGCCTATGGCCCGGTGACGCCCGCCGACGTGGCCGGCCTGTTCGATGCCGGCCTGCCGGTCGCAGGGCCCCACCCTCTCCGCCTGGGGCGGCCGGAGGACCTGCCCTTCCTGAAGCGGCAGACGCGCCTCACCTTCGCCCGCTGCGGCATCGTCGATCCGCTGTCGCTCGCCGGTTATCGCGCCCATGGCGGCTATCGCGGCCTCGAGCGGGCGCTGTCGCTGGGGCCCGCGGGGATCGTCGACGAGGTGGTGAAATCGGGCCTGCGCGGGCGCGGCGGCGCCGGCTTCCCCACCGGCATCAAATGGAAGACGGTGGCCGAAACGCCCGCCGCGCGGAAGTACATCGTCTGCAATGCCGACGAGGGCGATTCCGGCACCTTCGCCGACCGCATGATCCTGGAAGGCGATCCCTTCGTCCTGATCGAAGGCATGACCATCGCCGGCATCGCGGTGGGTGCTACCAAGGGCTTCGTCTACATCCGCTCCGAATACCCGGATGCCATCGCCACCTTCGCCCGGGCGCTTCGCATCGCCTATGACGATGCCTGCCTCGGCCCGCGTATCGCCGGCTCGGTGTACAGTTTCGATATCGAGCTTCGCGTCGGTGCCGGCGCCTATGTCTGCGGCGAGGAGACCGCGCTGCTGGAAAGCCTGGAAGGCAGGCGCGGACAGGTGCGGGCGAAGCCGCCGCTGCCGGCCCACAAGGGCCTGTTCGGCCAGCCGACGGTGATCAACAACCTGGTCTCGCTCGCCAGCGTGCCGGTGATCCTGGCCGAAGGCGCCGAGCACTATGCGGCTCTCGGCCTCGGGCGCTCGCGCGGCACCATGCCGATCCAGATCGCCGGCAACGTGAAGCACGGCGGGCTGTTCGAGGCGGCCTTCGGCCTGACGCTGGGAGAGATCATCGACGACATAGGCGGCGGCACGGCAACGGGGCGGCCGGTGCGCGCGGTGCAGGCCGGCGGGCCGCTCGGCGCCTATTTCCCGCGCGCGCTGTTCGACACGCCTTACGACTACGAGGCCTTCACCGCGAGGAACGGCCTGATCGGCCATGGCGGGCTGGTGGTCTTCGACGACAGCGTCGACATGGCGCGCCAGGCTCGTTTCGCGATGGAATTCTGCGCCATCGAATCCTGCGGCAAGTGCACGCCCTGCCGCCTGGGATCGACGCGGGGCGTCGAAGTGGTCGACAGGATCATCGCCGGCCGGGACGTGGAGGCCAACCTGGCGCTGATCGAGGACCTCTGCCAGACGATGAAGTTCGGCTCGCTCTGCGCGCTCGGCGGCTTCACGCCCTATCCGGTGATGAGCGCCATCACCCATTTCCCGGAAGACTTCGGCCGCACCGCCGCGGCGGCGGCGTAAGGAAGACGGACATGTCCCTGGTGCATGAGATCGACTACGGCACGCCGGCCTCGAAAGCCGAGAGGACCGTCACGCTCTCGATCGACGGGCGCCCGGTGAGCGTGCTCGAGGGCACGTCGGTCATGCGGGCGGCGATGGATGCCGGCATCCAGGTGCCGAAGCTCTGCGCCACCGACATGGTCGATGCCTTCGGTTCCTGCCGCCTCTGCCTGGTGGAAATCGCCGGCCGCCCCGGCACGCCCGCCTCCTGCACCACGCCTGTCGCCGAAGGCATGAGCGTGTCGACGCAGACGCCTCGCCTGAAGCAGCTGCGGCGCGGCGTCATGGAACTCTACATCTCAGACCACCCGCTCGACTGCCTCACCTGCGCGGCGAACGGCGATTGCGAGCTGCAGGACATGGCGGGTGCGGTCGGCCTGCGCGAGGTGCGCTACGGCTATGACGGCGCCAATCACCTGAAGCAGGCGAAGGACAACTCCAACCCCTATTTCACCTTCGATCCGGCGAAATGCATCCTCTGCTCGCGCTGCGTCCGCGCCTGCGAGGAAGTGCAGGGCACCTTCGCGCTGACCATCGAGGGTCGCGGATTCGAGTCGAAAGTGTCCCCCGGGATCGGTGAAGCCTTCCTCGAATCCGAATGCGTTTCCTGCGGCGCCTGCGTCCAGGCCTGCCCGACAGCGACCCTGATCGAGAAGTCGGTCATCGAGATCGGCCAGCCGGAGCATTCGGTGGTCACCACCTGCGCCTATTGCGGGGTGGGCTGTAATTTCAAGGCCGAGATGCGGGGCGAGGAGCTGGTCCGCATGGTCCCCTTCAAGGACGGCAAGGCCAACCGCGGCCATTCCTGCGTGAAGGGCCGCTTCGCCTGGGGCTATGCCAACCACCGCGAGCGTATCCTGAAGCCGATGGTCCGCGAGCGCATCGACCAGCCCTGGCGCGAGGTGAGCTGGGAAGAGGCTATTCAGCGCGTGGCGTCGGAGTTCCGCCGCATCCAGGGCCAGTATGGCAAGCGCTCGGTCGGCGGCATCACCTCGTCACGCTGCACCAACGAGGAGACCTTCCTGGTGCAGAAGCTGATCCGCGCCGGCTTCGGCAACAACAACGTCGATACCTGCGCCCGCGTCTGCCACTCCCCCACCGGCTATGGGCTGAAGACCGCCTTCGGCACCTCCGCCGGCACCCAGGACTTCGATTCCGTAGAGCAGGCCGACGTGGTGCTGGTGATCGGCGCCAACCCGACCGACGGGCATCCGGTCTTCGCCTCCCGGCTGAAGAAGCGCCTTCGCCAGGGGGCGAAACTGGTCGTCGTCGATCCGCGCCGCATCGACCTGGTACGCATGCCGCATGTGGAGGCGGCCCATCACCTCGCGCTCCGCCCCGGCACCAATGTCGCCGTGCTGAACGCGCTCTCGCATGTGATCGTGACCGAAGGGCTGGTGGACGAGGCCTTCGTGCGCGCCCGCTGCGACTGGGATGACTTCTCCGAATGGGCGTCCTTCATCGCGGAAGCCCAGAACAGCCCGGAACAGGTGGCCCTGGTCTCCGGCGTGCCGGCGGAAGCGATCCGCGCCGCCGCCCGCCTCTATGCGACGGGCGGCAATGCCGCGATCTATTATGGCCTCGGCGTCACCGAGCACAGCCAGGGTTCAACCACGGTGATGGCGATTGCCAACCTCGCCATGGCCACCGGCAACCTCGGCCGGCCCGGTGTCGGCGTGAATCCGCTGCGCGGCCAGAACAACGTGCAGGGTGCCTGCGACATGGGCTCCTTCCCGCATGAACTCTCGGGCTATCGCCACATCTCCGACGACGCCACGCGGAGCATGTTCGAAAGGCTGTGGGGCGCGCCGCTGGACAACGAACCGGGCCTCCGCATCCCCAACATGCTGGATGCCGCCGTCGACGGCAGCTTCAAGGGCATCTACATCCAGGGCGAGGACATCCTGCAGTCCGACCCCAATACCCAGCATGTGGCGGCCGGACTCGCGGCGATGGAATGCGTCGTCGTCCAGGACCTGTTCCTGAACGAGACGGCGAACTACGCCCATGTCTTCCTGCCGGGTTCCACCTTCCTGGAGAAGGACGGCACCTTCACCAATGCCGAACGCCGCATCAACCGCGTGCGGAAGGTGATGACACCGAAGAACGGCCATGCCGACTGGGAGATCACCGTCCTGATCGCCCGGGCCATGGGCATCGTCATGGACTATGCCCATCCCTCCGAGGTCATGGACGAGATCGCGCGTCTCACCCCCACTTTCGCCGGCGTCTCCTATGCCCGGCTGGACGAGTTGGGCTCGGTCCAGTGGCCCTGCAACGAGGCGAAGCCGGAAGGCAGCCCGATCATGCATATCGACGGCTTCGTGCGCGGCCAGGGCAAGTTCATGATCACCGAGTATGTGCCCACGGACGAGAAATCGACCGGCCGTTTCCCGCTGCTGCTGACCACCGGCCGAACGCTGTCGCAGTACAACGTCGGCGCGCAGACGCGCCGCACCGACAATGTCGTCTGGCACCAGGAGGACCGGCTGGAGATCCATCCGCATGATGCGGAACAGCGCGGCATCGCCGATGGCGGCTGGGTGAAGATCGCCAGCCGGGCCGGCGCCACCACGCTCCGCGCGCTCCTCACCGACCGGGTGGCGCCCGGCGTCGTCTACACCACCTTCCACCACCCGATGACCCAGGCGAACGTGGTGACCACCGAATTCTCCGACTGGGCCACCAACTGCCCCGAATACAAGGTGACGGCGGTCCAGGTCGGCACCTCGAACGGCCCGACCGAATGGCAGGAGCAGTATCGCGACCAGGCGGACAGAAGCCGCCGGATTGCCATCGAGGCGGCCGAATAGCCATGGACGCCGGCAAGCTGGTGACGATGGCGAACCAGATCGGCAGGTTCTTCGTGCCCCAGCACAAGATGGATGCGGTGGCCGCCATCGCCGATCATCTGGAGAAGTTCTGGGACCCCAGGATGCGCGCCGCCATCCTCCGGCACCTGGCGGACGGCGGCGAAGGCCTGGACCCGCCGGTACGCGAAGCGGTCAACCGTCTGAAGCCGCCCGCCGCCTGATAGTGCGAGCCCCGCCGCTGGTCTAAGCTTGCCTCCAGAGCAAGCAATCGGCGGCCCGGTTCAACGGCGCCGCATATGGAGGAAGCGCCGGCATGAACGTCTCTGCGCGCGAGAGAATTGACCCCCGGAGCGCCGCCCTCGACTGGCTCGCCGCCTTCGAGAAGGCATTGCGGGCCGGGGATGCGGCCGCAGCGGCCGCGCTGTTCCTGCCCGGCGGCCATTGGCGCGACGTGCTGGCCTTCACCTGGAACATCCAGACCGTCAGCGGGACGGCAGCGATTGAAGCCGCACTCCGCGCCACCCTCTCCGCCGCGCGCCCGCGCGACTTTCGCCTGCCCCCCGGCCGCACGCCGCCGCGCTTCGTCACCCGCGCGGCCCGCGACATCATCGAGGTCCTCTTCGCCTTCGAGACCGCCAGCGGCCCGTCGAGCGGCGTGCTGCGCCTCGCCGCGCACGAAGACGGCTACCGCGCCTGGATACTCCTCACCTCCCTCGACGAGATCAGGGGCCACGAGGAAGGCAGCCACAAGCTGGCGGCCGATGCCTACTCGCGCGACTTCGGGGCTGAGAACTGGCTCGACAAGCGCAACCGCGCCCTCGCCTACGAAGATCGCGAACCGACCGTGCTGGTGGTGGGTGGCGGCCAGGCCGGGCTTTCCATCGCCGCGCGCCTCGGCCAGGCCGGCATCGACGCGCTGATCATCGACCGGGCCGAACGGGTGGGCGACAACTGGCGGAAGCGCTACCACGCGCTCACCTTGCACAACGAAGTGCATGTGAACCACCTGCCCTATATGCCTTTCCCGCCGACCTGGCCGGTGTTCATCCCGAAGGACAAGCTCGCCAACTGGTTCGAAGCCTATGCCGAGGCGATGGAGCTGAACTTCTGGACCGGGACGGAACTGGTGAGCGGCGCCTACGACGAAGCCGCCGGGCAATGGCGCGTCACCGTGCGCCGGAACGGCAAGGAGCGTGTGCTGAAGCCGCGCCATCTCGTCTTCGCCACCGGGGTCAGCAGCATCCCGGTGAAGCCCGACCTGCCGGGCCTCAGCGACTACCGGGGCACCGTCCTGCACTCCGGCGCCTACACATCGGGAAGCGCCTGGAAGGGCAGGAAGACGCTGGTGCTCGGCACCGGCAACAGCGGCCATGACGTGGCCCAGGATCTCTGCGCGGCCGGCGCCGAGGTCACGCTGATCCAGCGCAGCCCGACCTATGTGGTCAGCCTGAAGGAAGCGCAGAAGGTCTATTCGATCTATGCGGAAGGAATCCCGACCGCCGATTGCGACCTGCTCGCCACCGCCATGCCCTATCCCGAGCTGGTGCGGGCCTACCAGCTGTCCACGACCGAGATGCGGCGGGTCGATGCCGAGCTGATCGAGAGCCTGACCGCAAAGGGCTTCAACGTCGACTATGGCGAGGACGAGACCGGCTTCCAGATGAAGTATCTGCGCCGCGGCGGCGGCTACTACTTCAACGTCGGCTGCTCCGACATGATCGTCGACGGCCGCGTCGGCCTGATCCAATACGCCGATATCGACCGCTTCACCGCCGAAGGCGCGCGGATGAAGGATGGCACCGTCCTGCCGGCGGAGCTGCTGGTGCTGGCCACCGGCTACAAGAACCAGCAGGACGTGATGCGCGCCTATCTGGGCGATGAGATCGCCGACCGCGTCGGCCCGGTCTGGGGCTTCGGCGAGGGTGGCGAGCTTCGCAACATGTGGGCCCGCACGGCGCAGAAGGGCCTGTGGTTCACCGCCGGCAGCCTGGCCCAGTGCCGGATCTATTCCAAGGTGCTGGCGCTGCAGATCAAGGCGATCGAGGAAGGCCTGATCGCCGCCTGAAAAAATCGAAGGGGGAAACGCGAGATGAAGGTCAAAGGCAAGGTCTGCGTCGTCACCGGTGCGGCCGGCGGCATCGGTGAAGCCATCGCGCGACGCTATGCCAAGGAGGGCGCCAAGGGCGTGGTGGTCGCCGACCGCGACCAGGCCCGGCTCGACAAGGTGGCAAAGGATATCGGCGGCCTCGCCGTCGTCGCCGATATCGGCACCGAGGCCGGCGTGAAGGCCCTGATCGCGGCGGCCGAGAAAGAGTACGGCCCGATCGACGTCTATTTCTCCAATGCCGGCATCGGCCGCTCGGGGCATGAGGATGCCAGCGACCAGGACTGGGCCGACAGCTGGAACATCCACGTGATGTCCCATGTCTACGCCGCCCGCGCCCTGGTGCCCGGCATGCTGCAGCGCGGTTCCGGCTACCTGCTGTCGACCGCCAGCGCCGCCGGTCTGCTCGCCTCCATGGGCTCGGCCCCCTATGGCGTCACCAAGCACGCCGCCGTCGCCTTCTCCGAGCACCTGTCGATCCAGTACGGCGACCGCGGCATCTGTGTCTCCGTCCTCTGCCCGCAGGCGGTGGACACCAACATGCTGCGCGCCGCCGGCACCACGGCGGCTTCCGTCGACGGGGTGCTGAACACCGACGCGGTGGCCGGCATGGTGATCGAGGCGATGGATGCGGAAACCTTCCTGATCCTGACCCACGGCCAGGTCGTCGACTACATGAAGCGGAAAGTCGGCGACTACGACCGCTGGCTGAAGGGCATGCGGCGGCTCCGCGACAAGACCGGCGAAGGCCAGCGGAGGCAGTGATGAAGAAACGCATCGCCATCGTCGGCGCCGGGGCGCTCGGCGGTTATGTCGGCGGCTACCTGGCGCGCGACGGCCACGACGTCACCCTGATCGATGCCTGGCCGGAGCATGTGGAAACGATCCGCGCTCGCGGCCTTGAACTCGACGGCGTGACCGAGGCCGAGCAGTTCACCGTCAGGGGCGTGCGCGCGCTCCACCTCACCGAGGTGCAAGGCCTCGCCAGGGAAAAGCCCGTCGACATCGCCTTCGTCGCGGTGAAGTCCTACGACACCGAATGGGCGACCATGCTGATCCGCCCGCATCTGGCGGCCGAGGGCTTCGTCGTCTCGCTGCAGAACTGCCTGAACGAAGAGAAGATCGCCGCCATCGTCGGCTGGGGCCGCACGGTGGGGTGCATCGCTTCCGTCATCTCGGTCGACATGTTCGAGGCCGGGCGCATCCGTCGCACCGTGTCGAAGGGCGGCGAACGGCACACGGTGTTCCGCATCGGCGAGGTGCATGGCCGCATCACCGCGCGGGTGCAGGCACTGGTCGCCATGTTCGCCCCCATCGACAGCGCCAAGGCGACGACGAACCTCTGGGGCGAACGCTGGTCGAAGCTCTGCATGAACGGCATGCGGAACGGCGTTTCCGCCGCTACCGGCCTCACCGCCACCGATTGCGATCGAAACGACGTCATCCGCCGCTTCGCCATCGGGCTGGGCGCCGAGGCGGTCCGCGTCGGCCAGGCGCTGGGCTATCAGCTGGAGAAGATCGGCCCCTTCGAGCCGGCGCTGCTCGCCCGCGTCGCCCAGGGCGATCCGGACGCTTTCGCGGAAGCCGACCGCCTGCTGACCCCGGGATCGAACAGCGCCCCGCCCAATCCACGCGCCGATGTTCAACGCCCCTCGATGGCCCAGGACATGATCAAGGGGCGTCGCACCGAGATCGAATTCATGAATGGATTCATTGCCGCGCGTGGCGCCGAGGTGGGAATTCCAGCTCCGTCGCATGTGCGGCTGACCGAGATCGTGAAGGGAATCGAGAACGGTGAGCTGGTGCCCGCCCCCTCGACGCTCGGCGGCTGATGGCCAGCATGCATCCGCATCGATCCGGCGCGCCGTCCCTGTACCGGCGGGAGATACCTTGAATGATCGCAGCAGGATCGCCACGGCGCCTGGGCTTTTTCACGCGTTTGCTTGATGAGGCGGATGCGGCCGAACGCTATCGGCTGGCAACAGCACAGATCATCCACGCCGAGCGATGCGGGTTCCATTCGGCCTGGGTCGCGCAGCATCATTTCCATGAGGGTGAGGGCGGCCTACCAGCGCCCTTGGTGTTCCTGGCACAGGCGGCGGCGCGAACCTCGCGCATCCGCCTGGGAACCGGCATCATAACACTGCCTCTGGAATTGCCGATCCGGGTGGCTGAGGACACCGCCGTGCTCGACCTGATATCGGACGGCCGGCTGGAGGTAGGGGTCGGACCGGGCGGCAACCACTCGGCATTCGCAGCGTTCGGCCTGGACAGCGCCGAGCGCAATATCCTTCTCGCTCGACATCTGTCCATCTTGCGGGATAGCTGGGCTGGGCGCCGGCTCCCCGGCGGCGACCGCATCTACCCAGCGAATGCATCGCTGCTCGATCGCGTGTGGCAGGCGACATTCTCGGTGGAGGGTGCGCGGCGCGCCGGCGAGGCCGGCGACGGCCTGATGCTGTCGCGCACACAACCGCGGCCGGCGGATGCGCCGGATCTGTCGCTGGGGGATATCCAGAATCCGTTGATCGACGCCTATATTGGGGCATTGCCCAAGGGCAGGGCGCCGCGCATTCTCGCGTCGCGAACGGTATTCGCGGCCGATGATCGAGAAGAGGCAATGCGCCTTGCCGAGGTCGGGCTGGGACGGCTGCGCACCCGGCTGGCCGGGACAGGGCGCGTCGGCGGAGATGAAACGGTGGGCGAATTGATCGCCGCAATGGACGTACACATCGGCACGCCGGACGACGTTGTCGCATCTCTTCGCGCCGACACCACGCTGTCCCGGGCTACCGATCTCACGGTCCAGGTGCATTCGATTGATCCGCCACACCCGCTCATCCTGCGATCGATGGAACTGGTTGCCGATATTGTCGGGCCGGCACTCGGGTTCAAACCGGATGGCGCCGCAGGGGCGCGGCACGTTGCATGACCGCTAAGCGAGTGGAGGGCGAGCGAAACGTGATCAAGGCGAACGACGACGTGATCGACCTACTGACGGGCGTTGCTCCGGGCACGATATTGGACACCATCCGGGCCCGTCGGCCGGAGGCGCGGGCCCATGCGCAAGCGAGCTACCTCGCCCTTTTCGCGCCCGAGGATCCGGGTGGCATCTCGCTGCCGGAGCGTTTCGCCATCGGCGTATTCGTCAGCGGTCTGCATAGACAGGATGAGATTGCCGCCTTCTATGCATCCGGCTTGGCCGGATGCGGCGGCACATCCGTCATCCAGGAGTCGGTGGCCACAGCGATTGCGGATGCTACGGCGCAAGGCCCCTATGGCAAGTATCCCACAGGGCCGCTCAGCCGCGAGAATCAGGCTGGACCACTCTATCGGGTCGACCCGAAAACCGGCCATCGTCTGGGTCTACGCCTGACCGCCGCGTTCCAACACGTCCACTTGCTGGTCTTTCATCCTCGCGATGCTGCCGCAGCGGACTTGCAGGCGTTGCTGGATGCCGGCTGGTCCATCACCGACATCGTGACACTGTCCCAGATCGTCGCCTTCCTGACTTTTCAGATAAGAGTCGTTGCCGGCTTACACGTCATTGCCGGTTGCGTTCCAGGAGGACAATCCTGACATGTCCGGCACGACACTCGTCCCCCCTCCGCATGCGGTTCCCTCGGTCTTTACCCGCGACATGCTCGACTGGCTACCCTGGCTGGAACCGCTGAGCGTCGAGGAGTTGACGCCCCGGCACATGAGAGCGCTGGTCGAGGCCGCACGTGCCAAGTCTCCTTACTTCCGGTTGCTCGCCCGCGATCCCGCCGCGCTGGAAGCACGGACGCGGACCGACAAGGACATCTTCTACAACTCGGATGCGGGCTTGCCGCGGGCCGAACGCGAATTGGCCGCTGCCGCGACGTCTCGCTTCAACGGCTGCATCTATTGCGCCTCCGTACATGCGCGGTTTGCCAGCACCTATTCGAAGCGGGAGGCAGATGTACAACGCCTTCTCGACGAGGGTATCAGCGTCGACTTGGGTGAGCGCTGGAATGCCATCATCGCCGCCTCGGTAGCGCTGACGGTGACGCCGATCGCATTCGGCACGGAGCATGTCGATCGTCTCCGCGCCGCCGGGCTGGATGACCTGGCGATCACCGACGTCGTCCAAGCCGCGGCTTTCTTCAATTGGGCGAATCGGCTGATGCTCTCGCTGGGCGAACCGACCCCGGCGGAAAAGTAGAGCGGGAGTGCATTCGTGCAAATGTCGTCTTAGGCTGCGGGCATGATCGAACCTGTCCGCGCCAACTCCGCCGTCATCAATGACTATCGCAGCAAGACGCCCGGGTCCGCCCGGCTGCACGCCGCGGCGAATGACGTATTGCCCAGCGGAATCGCACATGATTCCAGATTTCTTTCGCCCTATCCGATCTATGTCGACCGCGCCGCCGGGCCATATAAATGGGACGTGGATGGCAACGAGTATGTTGACTATTTCGGGGGGCATGGCGCCCTGCTGCTGGGGCACTCACACCCGGCGATCGTGTCCGCGGTGCAGATGCAGATGGCGTCCGGCACCCATTACGGATCCTGCCACGCGCTCGAGGTGCGCTGGGCGGAACTGATCCGCCGGCTGATGCCCGCGATGGAGAATGTGCGCTTCACTTCCTCAGGCACCGAAGCCTCGCTGTTGGCCTTGCGCCTCGCTCGCGCCCATACGGGAAAGTCAAAGGTGATCCGCTACATCGGGCACTTCCATGGGTGGCACGATCATGTCGCCGCCGGCGCCAATTCGCATTTCGATGGCACTGCTCCCATCGGCACTTTGGCCGCCAGCAGCGACAACATGCAGTTCCTCTCTGCCGATTCGCTGGAGCCGACCCTCAATGCGCTCGATGCCAATGACGATATCGCCGCCGTCATCCTCGAACCGGGTGGCGCCTCCTGGGGCCAGGTCCCGCTGCCCCCGGGCTTCCTCGCCGGTCTCCGCGCAGCGACCGCGGCCAAGGGTGTGGTGCTGATCTTCGATGAGGTCGTAACCGGCTTCCGCCTCTCCGCGGGTGGAGCGCAGGTGAGGGACGCCGTGGCGCCCGATCTGACCGTGCTCGGAAAGATCGTCGCCGGTGGCCTGCCCGGCGGCGCGGTGGCGGGCAGGCGGGCGATCCTCGAGCAGCTCGACTTCGCACGCATGAAGGCGCTGGGGCGCGAGAAGGTGGCCCATCAGGGCACATTCAATGCCAATCCCCTCGCCGCCGCGGCAGCTGTTGCCATGCTGGAGGAAGTTGCGACCGGCGAGCCCAATGCCCGTGCCGACCATGCCGGCAAGCGTCTGCGCAACGGCATGAATGAGGTACTGAAGGATGAGCGTGCCGCCTGGGCCGTCTACGGCGAAGCCTCAATGTTCCACATATTCACCAACCCGCGACGTATCGCGCTCGATCCGCTCGATTTCGACCCGGGCAGTCTCGGTTTCGCCGGTCTGAAGGGTGCGAAGGATGCCGCAACGGCCAACAAGCTCCGCCTCGCCATGCTCGTGGCCGGGGTCGACATCATGGGCGCGCCGGGCGGTCTGATCTCAGCGGCGCATGACGACGCGGCCGTCGACAGAACAATCGAAGGTTTTCGCAGCGCCGTTCGCATGTTGAAGACCGAAGGTGACATTCCGGCATAGCCAGATCCCCCTCTCCATGCCCCGAGGGCAACGCAGCCTGCCGCAGGCTACACTGCCCAGATCGGCTTTCTCTTTTCGAGGTAGCTCTGGATTCCTTCGTTGCCTTCCGGCGAATCCCACATCGAGACCACCTTTCCCACGGTCAGTTCGTCCGGCACATCGATACCGTTTTCGGCCGCCGCCGCGATCAGGCTCTTGATGGTACGGAGGGCGGCGGGTCCGCATTTCAGCACCAGCCCCACCTCTTCCTCGACGGCGGCATCAAGTTCCCGCGGCGGCACGGCACGATCGAGAAGGCCAAATCCCACGGCCTCGACGGCGGAAAAGGCGCGGGCAGTGAGGAACAGCCTGCGGGCATGCGTGACGCCGACACGCCGTACGACATAGGGCAGCATCACCGCCGGTACGAGCCCCAGTCTCGCTTCGGTGATCGCGAATTTGGCGCCCTCTGCTCCGATGGCGAGGTCCGTGACGGAAATCAGTGAGAACCCACCCGCATAGGCGCTGCCGTTGATTCGCCCGATCAGGGGCTTGCCGAGGTTGTCGAGTGTCCTCAGCAGGGTCGCGAATTTCTCGGCTTCGCGGCGGCGATCTTCCGCCGAACTCGCACCCTGCGCCTGCTGATAGCGCAGGTCTCCACCGGCACAGAACGAGGTGCCCTCGCCACTCAACACCACGACGCGGACGGAAGTATCCGCATCGAGCCGCCGCGCAGCATCCAGGAGTTCGGCCCACATCCTGCCGTTCATCGCATTGTGGACATCCGGCCGGGCCAGGGTCAGGCGGGCAACACCCCGGCCGTCGACGACAAGCTTGATCGTCTCATAGGTCATCGCAGGCTCTGTCGCTTGAAGATGATGCCTTCCTTCTCGCGGTCCCAAGTATCCGGCGTAACGCCCTCCTGGCGCAGCAGGTGCTTCTGCACCTTGTGAGTCGGCGTCTTGGGAAGGTCGGACACCACGCGCACATACCGCGGGATCATGAAATGCGGCAGTCGCGCCGCCAGGAAGTCGATCACGGCGCGCGGAGTGACCGTGCGTCCGGCGACTGGTGCCAGAACGATCATCACCTCGTCCTCGCCAAACGCGCTGACCGCGGCAATCGCCGCAACCTCACGCACATCGGGATGCGCGGCCGTCTCCACCTCGACCTCGAAGGAGGAAATGTTCTCTCCCCGGCGGCGTATCGCGTCCTTCAACCGGTCGACGAAGAAAAAATTGCCGTCCCTGTCGCATCGAAAGGCGTCACCGCTGTGAAACCATCCGTTCCGCCAGGCCTTTGCGGTCGCTTCGGGGTTGTTGTGGTAGCCGTGATTCATCGCCCAGGGCGTATCGGTGCGGATGATGAGTTCCCCCACTTCGCCCACCGGCACCTCGCAGTCGTTCTCGTCGACGATGCGGACATCGACGCCCGGCCGGGGCCGGCCGCAGGTCCCGCGCGCAGACGGATTGGCTTCGGAGAAGATCGGGCAGGACGTCTCCGTCATGTTGAAGGCCGTATAGATATCGACGCCGAACCGGGCCGTGAAGGTCGGCGCATCGTCACCCAGCGGAACCATCGTCGCCTTCTTCAGCGGGTGATCGCGATCGCCCGCGCCGGGCGGCTCCTTCATCAGGAACGGGGCCATCGCACCCAGCAAGGTCAATGTCGTGGTACCGGTCTGGCGCACCTTCTCCCAGAAGGTGTAGGTGTTGAAGGATTCCACCATCGCGATCGACCCGCCATGCATCAGCATACGGTAGGCCGCCCCGACGCCTGACTGGTGGAACAGCGGGATATTGACCATCGTCCGGTCATTGCCATCGATCGGATAGGCGCGGCCGGTGCTGTGGATATGCATGTAGGAGGACAGCACGCCTTTCGAGGGACCTGTCGTGCCGGATGTATAGATGACGGCATGTGTATCCCAAGGCCGGATGGGACGGTCGGTCTCGGGCGCGTCTTCGCCGGCCAGATCCAGCACCTGTTCCGGCACCACGACAAGGCCCGGAACCCGGGCGGCATCACCACTCGCTGAAACAACGGTCTGCAGAGCGGCCCGGTCGATCTCGTTCAGTCGCGGGATCAGACGGTGGTCTCCGACCATGAGGCGCGCGCCGGAATCGCGAACGACATGCGCCAGGATATTGCCGCGATAGGCGGTATTGATCGGCACATAGATCGCGCCCAGGTAGTTGAGGCCCCACCAGGTCGTGAGCGCCCTCGGCCCGTTGCCGAGCCAGGAGAGGACGAAATCGCCTTGCTTGACGCCCAACGCCCGAAGTCCCGCCGCGGTTCGGCGAACCCTTCGGCGCAATTCGGCATAAGTCCAGGCCGACCCGTCGTCAAACAGGACGAACACCTTCTCCGGCACACGCGCTGCAAGTCGGTCGATCAGGTGGCGGGTGACCACCTCTTCATCCGGCGGTATCCGCGGGTCCGCTGAACGGGAGATGGCCGTCATGAACCCGCCTATCCGAAGAACAACTGCGGCAGAATCAGCGCGATCGGCGGGAAGACGAGCAGAATGGCGAGACGGACGATATCGGCGGCGATGAACGGCACGACGCCGCGGAAGATCCGGCTGGCCGGCACGTCCGGCAGCATGGCCTTCAGGACGAAGACGTTGAGTCCGATCGGCGGCGTAATGAGGCCGATCTCGACGACCACCACGACCAGGATTCCGAACCATATGGGATCGTATCCGAGCGCGATGACGATCGGGAAGAAGACCGGAACCGTGAGCAGGATCATCGCCAGGGAATCGAGGATGCACCCGAGAACCAGGTAGATCAGCATCATCAGGGCCAGCACGCCGAGCGGCGGAAGTCCGGCGCCGGAGACGATCTCGACCAAACCTTCGGGCATGCCGGAGAAGCTGATGAACTCGGCGAAGATCAGCGCGCCCATCAGGACGAAGAACATCATCGCCGTCGTCCGCGCGGTCTCCGAGAGGACCTCGTACATGACGCTCAAGGACAGCCGGCCGCGGAGCCCCGCGAATACACCCGCGCCCACGGCGCCAATGCCGGCGGCCTCGGTCGGGGTGAAGATTCCGCCGTAGATGCCGCCCATCACGATCATGAACAGCAGCAGCACGCCCCACACCCCGCGCAGCGCCCTGATGCGATTGATCCAGATCACCCGCTCACCGGCCGGCCCCGCGGAGGGGTCACGCCACACGGTCCAGCGCACCGCCGCCATATAGCCCAGAATGCCGAGGAGGCCCGGCAACAGCCCCGCAGCGAACAGCTTGCCGATATGGGTCTCGGTCAGAACACCATAGATGACCATGATGACACTGGGCGGGATGAGTATCCCCAGGGTCCCACCGGCCGCGATCGATCCCGCCGCCAGCCTGTCGGAGTAGCCGAAGGCGCGCATCGCGGGGAAGGACACCTTCGACATCGTAGCCGCCGTCGCCACGGAAGAACCCGACACGGAGGCGAACCCGCCGCAGGCGACGATCGTCGCCATTGCGAGCCCGCCCTTGCGATGACCGATGAACGCATTGGCGGCGGTATAGAGATCCTGCGCCAGTCCTGCGCGCGCCACGAGGTTACCCATGAGGACGAACATGGGAATCACCGACAGCGTATAGGAGAGGGCCACGTCCCGGATGGTCTGGCCGACCAGCGCGAAGGCGGGGCCGACGTTCACGCTGACCGCGTATCCGGCGAAGCCCACCAGCCCCAGCGCCAAACCGATCGGCATCCGCGCGAAGATGAGCGCGAACATCGCCAGGAAGCCGATGATCGATTCGGTCATTGTCTATTTCCGGCGGATGACGGCGTAGATGAAGTTCGTCAGGAATGCCGCCGAAACGCACGCGCTGAGGATGGCGATGAAGGCGATGATCGGGGCCATCGGGAGTTGGAGGTAGGCCGTAAAGTCTCCCGATTCCCGCGCCCGATCGGCAAGCAGCCAGACCCGCCAAGTCACGGCGCCCAGTGCCACCGCGCCCACCAGGTTGATCACGATCGCCTCGATCCGGCGGATCGTCGGGGGCACGATGAAATCCAGGATGTCGATGACGATGTGATTGTCCCTCCGGGTGACGACCGGCATGGCGCAGAACACCACGATCACCATCAGGATCTCGGTCAACTCCGTTGCGGCGGCCAGCGGCATGTTCAGGCTTCGCCCGACGACATCCACTGCCGTGAGGATGGACATCAGGACCAGGGCGAGACCAGCGGCGAGCAGAACCGCGCGGGAGAGTACCCGCTCGATCCTGCCCATGCCTGCTGCGGCTTCGGCCTCGGTGTCGTTCGGCAACTCCGACATCGTCGGATCTTGCTTCCCGGAGGATGGCGCTACATGCCAGCCTTCACCTTCGCGGCTTCCGCACGAAGCTCAGCCAGCACCTCGGTCGCGTTGGTCAAACCCTTCGCCTTGGCGGCATCGGCCCATTTCTGCTCGAGCGGTCCCAGGGCCGACCGCACCGACAGTTCGACGGCCTTGTCGGCATGGAAGACCTTGTTGCCGACCTTGATCGCCTCGACCTCGGCCTTCTTGGTGCCTTCCGTTGTGACACTCCCCCAGATGCGCGAGAAGGTGTCGCCGGAGACGCGCCGTATCGCTTCCTGATCCTTCGCGCTCAGTTTCCCGAACTTGTCCGGGTTGATGAAGAGCGAGTAGCTCGAATTGTACAGGCCGCCAGGCAGCACGAAGGTGTGTGTGAGCTTGTCGAGCAGCTTGAAGCTCTGAACGGTCTCCATCGGCATCATCGCGCCGTCCACGACACCGGTGGAAAGCAGTTCGTAGATCTCGCTGATCGGCTTCTGCACCGGCACCATGCCGAGCAGGTTGGCGATCTCGATCGTCGCACCCCCGGGAGTGCGAATCTTGAGGCCCTTCATGTCGTCGAGGGATTTGATCTCGCGGCGCATGTTGTGCAGCCGGCCTTCGCTGACCATGACGCTGAGCACCGTGACGCCCTGATGCTCGTTGAACTTCTCCAGATACTTCTTGTAGATCCGCCAATAGGCGATGCTGCTCTCGACCGGGGTTTCGCCGAGCAGGGGGAGTTCCGCTACCTCCTGCAGCGTGAACCGCCCCGGATTGTAGGCATGCGCCGTGTATCCGACATCCGCCAAGCCGTCGCGGATCGCATCCACCTGCCCTGCCGTCGCCCCCGCCGTCTTCGGTAGCACGCGGAATTTCACGCGCCCTTCGGTCGCCTCGTCCACGAGCTTGAACCACTGCGGCAGCATCGTGACGTTGATCTGATGCTGCGGAGGCACCCAGGTGCTCACGGTCAGCGTCGTCTGGGCCGCAACCGGCATCGCGACAAGCAGCGCTGCGCCGGCAATGCACGGAATGAGCTTATGGAGCATGGAAAAGGACCCTCCCACTGTTCTGTTCGTCTTGCGGCTGGCGCCTCGGCTATCCGCCGAGGACGACCGTCAGCCGGGTTTGCTCCCCCGGACGCTACGGACTGCAGCAGCCGGCTACAACACGATTGCCCGGCCCGTATCCCAGAATTCACGGATGTGAAGGTCGCGCTGACCGGCGCGCCCTAGAGTGGCGTTCTGCGTCTTCGGCATGTTCGCAAGAGGCGCAGCAACCAGCGGGAGGAGCGTATCAATGTATGATCTCGTCATCAGGAACGCGCTCTTGGTCGACGGCACCGGAGCCCGTCCAGTCCGTGGCGATCTCGCGACATCCGGCAGCCGAATCACCGCAATAGGCCGAGACCTCGGCCCTGCGAAAGAGACGATCAACGCCGATGGCCTGGTCCTGGCCCCGGGTATCATCGACGGGCATACCCATTACGACGCCCAGGTGACCTGGGACCCGATGGTCGATCCCTCACCTGCGCTCGGCGTCACGAGCGTCGTGCTCGGAAACTGCGGCTTCACGATCGCACCCTGCCGCGCCGAGGACCGTGACATCACGATGCGAAACCTGACGCAGGTGGAGGGCATGTCCCTCGATGCCCTCCAGAAGGGCATCACCTGGAATTTCGAAACCTTCCCGCAGTATCTCGACATGCTGGAAAAGCGCGGAGTAGGCCCCAACGTTGCCTGCTTCATCGGTCACTCCTCGGTCCGCACTTTCGTCATGCGTGAAGACGCATCGAGGCGCGCGGCCACCGACGCGGAGATTGATCATATGGCCCGGATCGTGGGCGAGGCGCTGGCCGTGGGCGCGGTCGGCTTCTCTTCCACCACAAACGAATCCCACAATGGCGAGGGCGGCATTCCCATGCCCTCCCGCCTTGCGGACGATCGCGAGATGCTCGGCATCATGGCCGCCATGAAAGGCGCCGGAAAGGGCGTCTTCATGACCACCAAGGGGGCCATTACCCCAATCGCGAAGATCGAGGAGTACGTGGCGGCCGCAGGGAGGCCCGCTCTCGTGTCGGGCTTTCTCTACAACAAGATGAATCCCACGCGCGCGAGCAACTTCCTCGCGGAGATCGCGTCGGCGCGCGGGCGCGGCCAGCGCATTCACGGTGAGGTATCGTGCTGTCCGCTGACCATGGATTTCACCTTCAAGAGCGCCTACATCCTCGAAGGCTACGCCGCCTGGAAGCGCGCGATGGAGGCGAAGGGAGATTCACTCGAGGCGCTCTACGCGGATGCTGCATTCCGGCAGGCCGTCAAGGACGATCTCGAGCGCTTCCGCGGCCATCGCGCCTTCAACAGCGAATGGGACAAGGTCACCGTCATCGAAACGGCCACGCCGGGAAATGCCGCGCTGGAGGGCAAGACCATTGCACAACTGGCGGCGGCGAGCGGCATGCATCCGCTCGACTACGTATTGGATCTCGCTCTTGCCGAGAGGCTAGAAACGGTCTTTGCCGCCACTCTCCTCAACTCCGAGGACGAGGAGGTCGCCAAGATCATCACGGATCCGTCAACCTACATCACCCTTTCGGACGCTGGCGCACACCTCACCTTTCTCTGCGATGCCGGCTTCGGCCTGCACCTCCTCGGCCATTGGACGCGCGACCTCGGCAAGTTCGCGCTCGAGCAGGCCGTCTATCGGCTGACGGGGCATCCGGCCGAATTGTTCGGAATATCCGACCGCGGCCGGCTGAAGCCGGGTCTGGCCGCCGACTTGCTGTTGTTTGATCCGACGACGGTCGGTCGTGGTGCCAAGCGGCGCGTGCGCGATCTGCCGGGCGGCGCGGCGAGGCTCGTCACCCCAGGGGTCGGCGTTCGCGGGGTGTGGGTCAACGGTACGCGGGTGGTCGGTGAAGGAGGGAACGTCATCCCGGAGAGACTTCCCGGTCGCCTGCTGCGCGAGTTTGCGGCTTAGAGGGAAAGCTCGCCCAGCATCTCGGCGACCGACATGCGCAGGAGATTCACGATCTCCTGCTCGCGCAGTTCGAGTTCATGGCGCGAGCCGGAGACACCGATCGCCAGCGGCCTGCCTCGGCGATCGACCCCAGCGAGCAGCGGCATGGCTATCGCGCCGGCGCCCTTGGTCACCAGCGAGCGGGACATGAAGTAGCCCTGCGCCATCGCCTGATCGAGGTTTCTCGTAACGGCCCTCAGATCGATCGCAGGCATGTCCGAGGCACGTTCGACATTGCTCCTGCGCACCAGCGCGGCGATGTCCATCGACTTCGATCGCGTCAGGAGCGCGTAGCCGGTCGCCGACCAGCAGAGGAAGCACCGGAAGCCGCGCGGGATTTCATAGTGCACGGGGCCTCTGGAGTGCACGACATGGATAATTTGGGAATAGATGCCGTTCCGGCCGGCAATCACCACGGCAAGGCCGCATTGGCGGGCGACCATCTCGGCGAGACGAACGAGGCGGCCATCCTTCACGGGGTGGAATTCGAGCCATGCACCGAGCATCGCGACACGGGTGGAGGGAAAGTAACGGCGGGTGTGGGGGTCGTAGTCGATGTAGCCGAGCTGGATCAGACTCTTCAGGAGAACCGATGCGGAGGAGAGCGGGTAGCCCAGCGCCGTGGCAATTTCGGCAAGTTGCGCCTCGCGCCTGATTTCGTTGAAGAACTCGAGGATCTCGAGGGCCCGGCCCGCAGACTTCACAACCCCTTCCTGCCGTGGCGCAACGTCCTTGATCGCCCGCACGACGGCTCTCTTGATGGGAAGCGGGTTGCCCACGTCGTAGATCGGAGTTTCCATTCGTGCGGACATGGCAGCCTCTATCCCGGTCTACGCGCTTTTCCTCGCACTCTTCGATCGATGCCCCGGATCCAGCCGATCGGGACATCACTTCTCATCGTTCAGATCGGAGCGATGCTGCGGTACTTGGGCGGCATTCCAGCGTCACGGCGCGCCGGAGCGCGGTCGATCGCGCCGATCAGTTGTCTGCGCGTATCGGCCGGATCGATGACGTCGTCGATACCAAAGCCACCCGCGGCTTCGAGCACGCTGATATTTCCACGCATCTCGTCGATAATGGCCTGGCGGCGCGCCACAGGGTCCGTCGCGGCCTCGTATTCCTTGCGATAGGCAACATCGACCGAGCCCTCGATCGACATCGCACAGATCTCGGCGGTCGGCCAGGCGAGCGCGGCGTTGGTCTCGAAGCTTCGGCCGCCGCACATCGCGATGTATCCCAGGCCATACCCCTTCCTAAGGATCACCGAGAATCGGGGAACCGTGGCGTGGCCCAGTTCGTAGACGAGCTTGGCGCTATGCCGGCCGAGCCTGGTCCGCTCCGCCTCCGAGCCGATGGCGAAGCCGGGCACATCGATGAGGTAGATCAACGGAAGACCGAAGGCGTCACAAGTGGCAATGAACCGGGAAGCCTTGTCGCAAGCGTCCGAAGTGAGCATCCCGCCCAGCTTCATGGGCTGATTGGCGATGAAGCCGACCGGCCTGCCCGCCAGCCGGGCAAATGAAGTCACCACATTGCCCGCGAATGTCGGCTTCATCTCCATGACGCTGCCGATGTCCGCAATCCGCTGCACGACCTTGCGCACGTCATAGGCCTTGCGCGTATTGGCCGGCACGATGTCCAGCATATCTTCCGCGCGCCGGTCCGACGGATCGGAGCAGTCGACGACGGGCAGTGCCTGGCGGGCGTTTGAGGGCAGGAAGGCCAGGAACCGCTTCACGGCGGCGAGTGCCTCGCTCTCGCTGTCGACTCCGAGATCGGCGAGTCCATAGCGATCCGCCTGTACCGAGCAGCCGCCGAGATCCTCCTTGCTGATCACTTCGCCGGTCGCCGCCTTCACCAGCGGCGGTCCGGCCAGCCCCATGGTGGACAGGCCGCGCACCATGACCACGAAATCCGCCATGCCCGCATAGTTGGTCGGGCCTGCGAAGCCCGCCCCCAGCATAGCCGCCACCATCGGCACCCACCCGGACATGCGCGCCAGTTCGGGAAAGAGGCTACCGGACTTGGCAAAGTGCCGCGAGTTCTGGCCTCCCTGGATACGATGCCCGCCACCGTCGAGCAGCATGACCAGAGGGAGTCCCTCGCTGAGTGCAAGCTTGGCGGCGCGCAGCGTCTTCGTGCTGCCGAGTTCGCCGATACTGCCGCCGAACACGGTGAAATCCTGCGACAGAACGACGACCCAGCGCCCCTCGATCCGGGCTGTGCCCACGACCACACCATCTGCGGGCGCGGCGATGTCTTCGCCCGCCTTCCCGCGAGCCAAGCCGCCGATCTCCACGAAACTGCCGGGATCGACCAGAAATTCGATACGTTCGCGCGCCGTCATTGCTTCGCGCTTGTGCTGGCGCGCAACGGCGTCCGGCCGCGCCGTGTCCAGCAGCAGCGCCTTCGCACGCTCGACATGCTCGAGCAACTGGCGACCTTCCGCGTCCTTCACGCCTTCCCCCCCGATCCTTTGCTGTTCCGCGATGCACTGGAAGCCGCAGGCTGACCGGACGAACCGCCACTCTGCGTCAAAAAGCATTCCAGGATGCTCAGGTACTGGCGCCGCAAGGACGCGAGGCGCGCCGGATCGTCGTGGAAGAAGGACTGCAGCACCACGCCCCGCATCGTGCACAGGCAGGTCTCGGCCAGGGTGGCGGTGTCGATGCGAGGATCGATCTCGCCGAGTTGCTTCGCCTCCTCGAAATGCGCCGCCAGCGCGAGGATGAGTTCTCTCGAGAACGCCATCATGCGCGGCTTCAGTTCCGGGATCGGACCGAGCGATTCCACGTAGAGCGTTTCGAGCGTTCGCGTCGCCTCGGCCGCCTCGGTCACGGCATCGAAATGCGCGGCGATGCGCGCGCGCACGGCGGCAAGCCCGCGCTCGGCCTTCTGGGTCGATTCGACCTGCTGGCGGAACCAATCGGACATGTTGTCGACGATCGCCTCAAGCATTCCGATCTTGCTGCCGAAGCGATCGCCAGGCAGGGCCCTGCTGTAGCCCGCGGCCGTCCCCACCTCCGCCATGCTCGTGCGATCGGCCCCCTTGACGGCGATCAGTTTCAGGGCGGCGGCGATCAGCCGCCGATCGGAACGCGACCGCCGGGCGGCCTGCGTGCGGCCTTGCGTTGTCTTCTGCAACTCCTGCTCGGCGTTGTTCTGCGCCACCTGTGATCGGCCTCGAGCGTTGTCCCTAACGCCGTCCAGACAAGCCGAACCGCGCGGCACGAGGGTATGAGTTTTACTGGTCGTTCAGCAAGTACTATATGGTCAACCAGCAAGTTTGTGACCGAGGTTGCCCGAGAGGTGAGGCCGACTCAGCGTCGCAGCCGGCATGCGACAATCGGAAACCGGGAGCCGGAGAGTGCCGCGAGCGACATTCGCGGCTCGATGCGTGAGCGATGGTTGGTGAGGACGTTGTGCGCAACACTTCCCCGGAATGCCTCCGGCAGTACGACCTGCGTTGTCCTGCCCACCTCGCCATCGAGCGCAATCCGTTCCGAAGCGAGGACGCGCGCCGTCAACCGCGGAGCGACGAGCATCACGGCCTCGCCCTCGTGGACGAGAACATGCCCCCAGAAATCCGGCGCCGCCTCGCCCCTCAGCTTTAGTTCCAGGTGCCTGCCCTTCCGGAACAGCATCGGCACCTGCGCCCGCAGTCCCAGCAGGCGGGCGACAAACTCCTGCTTGAGCGAACCGTCGCGCCATCGCTCGACCCCATCATCGATCCCGCTCGGGCTCGATCGGAGCGCCGCCGATCGTCCCGCGAAGTCGACGGGCCGCCGATTGTCCGGGTCCAAGAGCGAGAAATCCCACCACTCGGTACCCTGATAGAAGTCGGGAAGGCCGATCGAGAGGCACTTCAGCCCCGTCTGGGTCAAACTCTTGACCAGCCCCGCACGATCGATGCCGGACACGAACCGCGCCACTTCCGAGGCAAACGACGCGTTGCGCGAAGGATCGAAAATGGCGGCGACGAAATGCAGCGCGGCCTGTTCATACGCCTCGCTGCCGACACCCCAATCGGTTCGCAACTTCGCTTCGCGCAATGCCTTCAGGAGCCAGTGCGAAATCCGGTCGATGAAATCGCGAACAGACGCCTGGTCTTCGGCATCGAGGTTCAGCGGCCAGGATCCGACAAGGGTCTGATAGAGCTGGTATTCGTCCCGCGGCTGCAGGACCAGTACGCCATCGACTTCTTGCTTCCACGGCGCATTCAACCGGAACCACTTCTGCACGGTGCTGGACCAAAGGCTCGGCATCTCGGACAGCACGGTCAATCGTGCCCGGACGTCTTCGCCCCGCTTGTGATCGTGCGTTGCTGTCGCCAGCAAGGCGTCGGGCGTGGCGCGATAGGTCTTGGCAAACCGCCGAAAGGCATGCGGAGACACGCAGAAGCGCCCGGGATCCGAACCGACCTCATTGCGCGAAATCAGCCGCACATGCCGGTAGAACGCCGTATCCTCGACCGACTTTGCCGCCGTTGGCCCCGTCAGTTGCTGAAAGCGTCGCACGGCCGCCAGCATGTCGCGGCGCGCCGGACCGGGGGGAAGCTGGCGAATCTGCGTGCCCGACAGGATCTCGGACAACAAGGCCATAAGCGGCCAGTCGACCGCGCGGACGTTGCGTCGTGCTTCCGCCACTGCCCAGTCCAGAACCTGCAGATCCTTGTCGGCCGGCCCGCTTCCGGTCGCGTATATGCGATAGACAGGAAAATGAACGGCGATCTCGGCTAGCGCACGGCGGATGCCGGTCAGGGTGAAATCGCGCGTGCTCGCATCGCGTTGCAAAACCCTGTGCAGGAGTAGGGCCGCGCCGGCCAGTTCCGCAGCCAGATAGTCACGCAGAACCTGGCGGCGCGCCGCCACCTCCTCGTCGCGAAAATTCCCCGCACCCCCGGAAACTTCCTCATACAGCGCGGTCAGCGGCGCTTCCCCGCCCGGATCGTGCAGCAGGCCGCCCACCGCATCCATGAATTCGTATCCCGTCGATCCGTCCACTTGCCAGCCGGCGGGGAGGCGTTCGTGCCGGGCCAGGATCTTCTCCACCAGAATCCAGGGTTCGCGCTCCAGGCCTTCGGGCCGGCTTACCGCCAGCGCGTTCATTCGCCGCCGGAGCTTGCGGCAATAACCGCGCGGATCGGCCAATCCGTCGATGTGATCGATGCGAAAGCCGTCCACCAACCCGTCGCGCCAGAGTTCCAGCAGGAGAGCATGCGCCGCATCGAAGGCCTGCGGCACCTCGACCCTGAAGCCGGCGAGTTCGTTGACCGTGAAGAAGCGGCGATAGTTGATCTCGTCGGCCGCCGCCCGCCACCAGGCGAGCCGGTAGTTCTGGCGTTCCAGCAGACCGTGCAGGCGCTCCCTGCCCGCTCGGGTCGTCGCGTCGAATGCGCCGAGCGCTTCGCGAATCTGCTTCGCGAGCGCCGGACCGGACCTCAATCCGGCAACCAGATCCTGACGGGCGGCGGCGAAGGACTTGCGCGCCTGCCCGGCGCCGCGCCGCGCTTCAAAGGCGAAGGTCGCGCCCGCCAGCACCGACGAATAGTCATTGGGGGCAATGGGATAGCGGTGGTCATGATACCAGACCGAAAGCTGACCCGAGCCTTCATCCAGCTTCAGGACCAGTTCGCCTTGCTCGAGCGCATTGCCGTAGGACGTACCCAGGAACGGCAGCAGCACCTTGCCGCGCAGGCGGGCATCCGCCGGTTCCCAGTCGATGTCGAACCAGGTGGCATAGGGACTGGAGCGCCCCCATTCCAGGACATTGAGCCACAACCGGTTCTCGGCGCCCGCCACCCCCATGTGATTGGGCACGATGTCGAGCAGCAGCCCCATGCCGTGGCTGCGGAGCGCGGCGACGAGGCGGCGAAGCGCCGGCATTCCGCCGAGTTCCGGATTGATGGAACCGTGGTCGACGATGTCGTAGCCGTGCGTGGAGCCGGCCCGCGCCGTCAGGATCGGAGAGGCATAGAGGTGGGAGATGCCGAGGCGGGAGAGATAGGGAACGATGCCTACGGCATCGTCCAGGCAAAAGGCGCTGGTGAACTGGATCCGGTAGGTGGCGCGCGGCTTCATCGAGACCGCTTCCGCGCACCGTCGAGGGCCCGCAGAACGCTGCCGACCGCCTCCCCTTCCAGGAGTTCGGCCGTGGGCGTCGGGATGCGGCGGCGCCAGTTCGGATGTTCCGTCGTCGTGCCGGGCAGGTTCGGTTGTTCCTCCATCAGGAGCGCATCCTCCAGCGGCAGGAGGACGAGGCGGGAGGGGGTGGCACCCACGAATGCGGCGACGGCGGCGGCCGAAGCGGGATCGAGCGCCTGCGGCGGTACATCGTTCCCCACGAGGCCACGGTGCCGGAGCGCCTGCCAGAGGGCCAGGCGATCGCGGGCCCGCTCGGCACGGGCGGCTTCTTCCGCGGCGTGACCGAGCCTGACCCGCCAGTCGATATCCCGCCCGAGCCACCATCCCATAATCGTCGGCAGGTCATGGGTCGACGTGGTCGCGGTCGCTTCAGCCGGATATCTTTCGGCTGGAATGAAACGGCCGTCATTCTCGCGCTCGAACCAGAGCACGCGCGTGCCCATGATATTGCGATCCTCCAGAATTTCACGAAGCCCCGGAGGTACTGTCCCGAGATCTTCGCCGACAACCACACATCGACGCGCCTGGGACTGCCGGACCACGAGGTCCAGCAGGTCCTGGAACGGCATCGACAGATAGGCCCCCTCCGTCGCGGAGGCGCCTTCGGGAATGCACCAGAGGCGGGAGAGGCCCATGACGTGATCCAGCCGGATGCCGCCGGCATGGCGCATCGCGGCTTCCAGATCGGCCCGGAAGGCGGCGCAGCCGCTTTCGCGTAAGCCCTTGGGAGAAAAAGCGGAAAGTCCCCAGTTCTGGCCCTGCGGGCCGAGCAGGTCGGGTGGTGCACCGATGGATATGCCGGTCAGGAAGGCGTCGCGGTCGGCCCAGGCACGGGCCCCGGCGGGATGCATGCCGACGGCGAGGTCGGCGATCAGGCCGATCGACATGCCGGCCGCCCGCGCCCGGTCCTGGGCTTCGCCGAGCTGGCGATTTGCCAACCATTGCAAGTAGATATGGAAGTCGACGGCCTCCGCATGGGCGCCCGCGAAGGCCTGGACATCGGCACTGTCGGGATGACGGTAAGGCGCCGGCCAGCGACGCCAGTCCCACAATGCCGGATCGGACGCGAAGAAATGCTGATGCAACGCCTCGAACCTGGCAAAATTCTCCAGGTCCGGCCCGGCCTTTTTCCTGAATTCAACGAAATCCGAGGCGCTTCTATACTTCGCGAATGACAACTTCAGATTGGCCATTCGGGCGATCAGCGCATCCGGGTATTCGATCAGCTGCCAGTCCCGGTCCTCGCCGACTTCCGGATCGCAGAGGAGACCGTTCAGAAAGCGGCGATCGGAGGGGGCATAGGGGCTGTAATGCCCCGGATCGGCGGCGAAGAGCGCATGGACCGGGCTGATGCCGAGGGCGTCGGCACCTTTTTTCGCTGCTTTTTCAGCGAGTTGCGCCACGGCGCCGAAATGGCCGAGGCCGCCGTCGCCCGGACTGCGCAGCGCATAGACCTGCACGCCGAGGCCCCAGGCCCCGCTGCCGGGGACGTCGAAACAGCGCCGCTGGTCCAGCGTTTCATCCAGCGCTGGACCAGCCTTCACCTTGACCACGCCTTGCCGGCGAAGGCTGTCGGCGACGGCCTGCGGCGAGGACACGTCTACCCACAATGCCGACAGGAGAGCGCGGAGCGTGTCGACCGAAACCTGCCGGTGCTGGCCCCAGGCGTCGTGCCAGTCGGTGGCGATGCCCTCGGCCAAAGCGAGGCGGCGGAGATCGTCGTCAGCCGACATGGAGATGCCAGACGGTTGCGCGGCCGGGGAGCGTGCCGCGCGCGACGGCGGGCGCGGCAGCGGCAGGGACGGCGAAGAGGACGGGAGCGTCGCCCTGCGGGGGGATGGCCACGGCATCGGGCCCGAGGTTGCAGAAGAGCGTGAGCAGGCTGCCGTCGCCGAGGCGCCAGGCCACGCGCAGGGCGGCCGGGCCGATGGCATCGCCGGCGAGGGCGATGGCGCCGGACAGCCGCGGGATGATCTGCTCGCGCCGGAGCGCCAGGAGGGCGCGACAGAAATCCGCCTTCCCCCGGTCGCCCGGGATGGAACGGAGGAAGGTCGCTTCGTCGTTGGGATCGGGGATGGCGGCGGGGTCGAGGCTGGCGAAGGCGGCGAAGCGGCCGAACTCGGCCCGGCGGCCGTCGCGGACGGCGCGGGCGAGATCGCCTTCATGGGCGGTGAAATAGAGGAAGGGTGTCGTGCTCCCCCATTCCTCCCCCACGAACAGCATGGGGATGGGGGGCGAAAGGAGCAGCAGCGCCGTCGCCGCCCGGAGCGCATCGGGATCGGCGAGCGCGGTCAGCCGATCACCGAGCGCCCGGTTGCCGATCTGATCGTGGTTCTGCAGGAAGTTGACGAAGCGCTGCGGCGGAAGATGCGCGCTGGGTTCGCCCCGCGAGGCGCCGCCGCGGTGCGGCGAGGCCTCGCCCTGATAGGCGAAGCCCTGGGCGAGGCAGCGCGCGAGGCGGGCCGCCGGCGCATCGGCATAGTCGGCGTAGTAGCCGTCCCCCTCGCCGGTCAGCAGCACATGGAGGCAGTGGTGCGCATCGTCGTTCCACTGCGCGTCGTAGAGGATGCCGTCCAACAGATGCGCCTCGTTGTCGTCATGCTCGAGGACGAGATGGACGTGCCGGCCGGGATCGATGGCGGCGCGGATCGACACCGCCATCTCGCGCAGGAAGCCGCTGCCGCCGGGCACCGCGGTGATGGCATGGACGGCATCGAAACGCAGACCATCGAAGCGGTATTCGTCCAGCCACCAGATCGCACTTTCGATGAAGAAGCGGCGAACCTGCGGCAAGGTGAAGTCGATGGCGGCACCCCAGGGCGTGTGCTTCGCCGCATTGAAGAAGGGCGCGGCATAGGCGTGGAGATAGTTTCCGTCGGGGCCGAAGTGGTTGTAGACGACGTCGAGGAGGACCATCAGCCCTTCGCCATGCGCGGCATCGACCAACCGCTTCAGGTCTTCGGGCGTCCCATAGGCCTCGTCCGGGGCGAAGGGCAGTACGCCGTCGTAGCCCCAGTTCCGGCCCCCGGGGAAATCGGCGACCGGCATCAGCTGCACGGCCGTGATACCCAGATCGCGAAGGCGCGGCAGATCCTCCATCAGGCCGGCAAAGCCGCCCTGCAGTCCGGCATGGGTTTCGTACAGCACCGCCTCGTGCCAGGGCCGCCCCTTCCAGTCGTGCCGACGCCAGCGATAGGCCTGGGCGTCCACCACCACGCTCCAGCCGTGCACGTCGCCGGACTGGGCCCGTGACGCCGGGTCCGGCACCAGGAGGTCGCCGACGCGGAAGCGATAGCGCGCGCCCGCCGGCGCCGCCGCCCGGCAGGTGAACCAGCCATCCGCCCGCGGCTGCATCGGCAGTTCACCCCCTTCGGCCAGGACCAGCCGCGGGGCGACGGGCGAGGCAGGCGCCCACAGACGGAACAGCGTGCCGGCATCACCCCGGCAGTCGGGGCCGAAGGCGAAGTCGGTCACGACTGATCGACCCGCCCGGCAAGGACGGCCATCGATTGCGGTTCCACCCGATAGGTGCCGTTGGCGATCTGGCTGGGCTTTCCCTCCGGGTCGCTGGTATCGAGCACCACGGCCGCCTGCATCCCTTCGGGAAAGGCCGTCCTGAAATCGATCGCCTGGGGTTCGGGATTGAGGAGCAGGAACAGCACGTCGACCTTGCCCGCTTCGCGCGAGGCGCCCGCGAGGCGGACCGAGAGGGCGCGCCGTGCACCGTCGTTCCAGCCTTCCGGCGATATCCCCTCGCCGCCCGGTTCGAACCAGGCGACTTCGGGCAATCCCGGCAGGATCTCAGCGCCGTGCATGAACTGGGCGCTGTGCAGGACGGGAAAGGCCTTGCGCAGGCCGATGGTTGCGGTGACGAGGGCGCGCATCGACTGGCCTTCCGGCGTGTCGAGCAACGACCAGTCGAGCCAGGAGATCTCGTTGTCCTGGCAATAGGCATTGTTGTTGCCGTTCTGGGTCCGCCAGCATTCGTCCCCCATCACCAGCATCGGCGTGCCGTTGGAGAGAACCAGTGTCGCCATCATCGAGCGGGCCACGCGGCCGCGACAGGCGAGGACGTCGGGATCCTCGGTCTCTCCCTCGACCCCCCAGTTGGCGCTGTGATTCTCGCCCGATCCGTCGGCGTTGTTCTCGCCGTTCGCCTCGTTGTGCCGCTCGGCATAGGAGACGAGGTCGCGCAGCGTGAAGCCGTCATGCGCGGCGATGAAGTTCACCGAGGACCAGGGCCGGCGGTGATTGTGGTCGAAGATGTCGGCCGAACCCAGAAGACGCGCGGCGAGATCGGGGCGGATGCCTTCGTCGCCGCGCCAGAAGCGCCGCACGGTGTCGCGATAGCGGTCGTTCCACTCGCTGAAGCGTGGCGGATGGTTGCCGAGCTGATAGCCACCGGGCCCGATGTCCCAAGGTTCGGCGATCAGTTTCACATGCGACAGCGTCGGGTCCTGCTGCATGGCGACCAGGAGCGGCGCCTGCGGATCGAAGCCGTCGGGCCGCCGGCCGAGGGTGGAGGAGAGGTCGAAGCGGAAGCCGTCGATGCCGTAGTGGAGGACCCAGTGCCGCAGAGAGTCGAGCACCAGCCGGACCACCTGGGGATGGTTGGTGTTGAAGGTGTTGCCGCAGCCGGTATCGTTGATGTAGTGCCGCTCGTCCCCCGGCATCAGCCGGTAGTAAGACGCGTTGTCGATCCCCTTGAAGGAGAGCGTGGGGCCGAGTTCGTTCCCCTCGCAGGTGTGGTTGTAGACGACGTCGAGGATGACCTCGATCCCGGCCGCGTGCAGACGATTCACCGCGACCCTGATTTCGTCCGGCCCGCCGGCGGAGAGGTAGCGGCGGTCGGGCGCGAAATAGCCGAGGGTGCTGTAGCCCCAGTAGTTGGTGAGGCCGCGTTGCACCAGGAAGCGCTCGCCCAGGAACGCCTGCACCGGCAACAGCTCGACGGCGGTGATGCCGAGCTTCACCAAGTGATCGATCACGTAAGGATCGGCCAGGGCGGCGAAGGTGCCCCGCTCCGCTTCCGGCGTATCGGGCTTCAGCTTGGTCAGCCCTTTGACATGGGCTTCGTAGATCACGAGGTCCTGCCAGCTGACGGTCGACCTGCGCTGGACCGGATAGTGAAAGGGATCGGAGGTCACGCAGGCCTTGGGCATGGCGGCGGCGCTGTCGCGCCGATCGAATGACAGATCGCCACGACTGCTGCCGACGCGATAGCCGAAGAGCGCATCGCTCCACTTCACGTCCCCCACCAGCACGCGGGCATAGGGGTCGAGCAGCAGCTTGTGGGGGTTGAAGCGGTGGCCGCGCCGCGGATCGTAGGGGCCATGCACACGGTAGCCGTAGACGAGCCCCGGAGCGGCCGCCGGCAGGTAGCCGTGCCAGATGCCTTCACTGCATTCGGGAAGGTCCAGCCGCGCGAGCTCGCGCCGCCCCGTGCGGTCGAAGAGACAGAGTTCGACCCGATGGGCATGTGCCGAGAAGAGGGCGAAATTGATCCCCTCGCCGTCCCACGACGCCCCTAGACTCTGGGCGGAGCCTGACGACAGGCGGTCGGGCAACCGCGCCATGCGCTGATCCTTCCTTTTTCAGTCCGCAACGAGGACAAGGGTCGAGAGCGGCGGCAGGGTCAGCCGCAGCGACTGCGCATGGCCGTGCGCGGAAACGGGTTCGGAGAACGCCGCGCCCAGGTTTCCCATTCCGCTGCCGCCGAAGATCTCGGAATCGGTGTTGAGACGTTCGGCCCAGCGCCCCGCCCGCGGTACGCCGATGCGATAGTCGTGCCGGGGCACCGGGGTGAAGTTGGACACGGCGAGTACAGGGGGATCCCCCGGCTCTCCCAGGCGCAGAAAGGCGACGACGCTGTTCGCGGCATCGTCGCCGATCACCCAGGAAAAGCCCCGGGCCTCGCAATCGAAGCGGTAGAGCGCCGGCGTATCGGCATAGAGGCGGTTCAGCGATCGGATAAGAAGGTGGATGCCGGCATGGTCGGGTTCGCCCAGCAGGTGCCAGTCGAGGCCGCGCTGATGGCTCCACTCGCCCCATTGCGCCAGCTCAGCCCCCATGAACAGGAGCTTCTTGCCGGGATGGGCGAACATGAAGCCGAAATAGGCGCGGAGGTTGGCGAATTTCTGCCAGCGGTCGCCCGGCATCTTCGCGATCAGCGACCCCTTGCCATGCACCACCTCGTCGTGGCTGAGGGGCAGCACGAAGCGTTCGGAGAAGGCGTAGGCGAGACCGAAGGTGAGTTCGTGATGGTGGTGGCGGCGGTGGATCGGATCGTGCTGCATATAGGCGAGGGTGTCGTGCATCCAGCCCATGTTCCATTTGAAGTCGAAGCCGAGGCCGCCGACCGGAACCGGCAGCGACACGCCGGGCCAGGCGGTCGATTCCTCGGCGATCATCGCCGCCTCGGGCACGCGGACGGCGATCTCCTCGTTCAGCTCGCGCATGAAGGAGATGGCTTCCAGATTCTCGCGTCCGCCATGGATGTTGGGCACCCATTCCCCCGCGCTGCGGGAGTAGTCGCGGTAGAGCATCGAGGCGACGGCATCGACACGCAGCCCGTCGCAGCCGAAATGACGCAGCCAGTGCAGCGCGGAAGCGATCAGAAAGCCGCGGACCTCGTTGCGCCCGAAATTGTAGATAAGCGTGTTCCAGTCTGGATGAAACCCCTCGCGGCGATCGGCGTGCTCGTAGAGCGCCGTGCCGTCGAAATGCCCGAGGCCGTGTGGGTCGGTCGGGAAATGGCCAGGCACCCAGTCGAGGATGACGCCGATGCCGGCGGCGTGGGCGCGGTCGACGAACCGCGCGAAATCGGCCGGCGAACCGAACCGGGCGGTCGGCGCGAACATCCCGGTCGGCTGGTAGCCCCAGGAACCGTCGAAGGGAAATTCGGTCACAGGCAGCAGTTCGATATGCGTGAAGCCCATGTCGACGACATAGGGAACGAGCTGGTCGCCGAGTTCATTCCAGGACAGAAACTCGCCGCTGTCCCGCCGCCGCCAGGAGCCGGCATGCATCTCGTAGATACTGACCGGCCGGTCGCGCCGGATCGGGCGACGGCCCCCTTCGGCCCGCGGCGGCAGCGGCGGTGCCACAATGGAAGCGGTGGCGGGCGCATGTTCGCCGCGCGCCGCCACGGGATCCGCCTTCAGCGGCAGCCGGCCGCCGTCGGCGGCCAGGAGTTCGTACTTGTAGCGTGCGCCCGGGGAGAGGTTCGGGATGAAGAGTTCCCACACCCCCGCTTCGCGGCGCAGCCGCATCGGGTGGCGGCGGCCATCCCAGTTGTTGAAATCGCCGATCACCGAGGCGCGCGAAGCATTGGGCGCCCAGAGGGCGAAGCGCACCCCCTCGACACCGCCGATCCGCATCGGCTGCGCGCCGAGGCAGGAGGCGAGGTCGCGGTGACGGCCTTCGGCCAGGAGGTGGAGGTCCATCTCGCCGAGGAGGAGATCGAAGGCATAGGGGTCGGCGGTTTCCTCGACCATGCCGGGCCAGCCGATGCGCAAGCGGTAGGGTACGCGCCGGTCGAGCCGGCCGACGAAGAGGCCGGAAGCATCGACCGGCGCCAGGCCGGCCAGGAGGCCGCCGCCATCCGCCGCGACGAGATCGACCGTCCGCGCGCCCGGCTGAAAGGTCCGGACGACGATGCCGCCGTCTTCCTCGTGCGGGCCGAGGAGCGCGAAGGGATCGCCGTGCCGGCCCGACAGCAGGGCGTCGACCGCCGGGGTGCGGCGCGCGATCGGCTTCAGGTCGCTCATCGAGCCCGTCCCAGGAGATCGAGGATCGCCTGCAGCGGGAGGTTCGCCCATTGCGGGCGATTGCCGAGTTCATATCCCAGTTCGTAGATCGCCTTCCAAAGGGTGAAGAAGACGATCAGGGTTTCCCGCCCGGCATGCTCGCGGGGCCAGACGGGATGGTCACCGATCGTTTCGAAATAGGCGTCGAGGAAGAGATCCACCGCTTCGGCGCGCCACTCCAGGGCGGCGGCGATCGTCGCGGCGCCGTCGGCGGTATGCGACGCCTCGATTTCCGCGACCACCATGCGCGCGGCATAGTCGAAGGAGCGCAGCATGCCGGCCACGTCGCGCGCCGGGGCGGATTTGGCGCGGCGTTCGTCCAGCGGACGCGACGGCTCACCCTCGAAATCGACGATGACCGCGTCGCCCGCGACCACCAGCACCTGGCCCAGGTGCAGATCGCCATGGATGCGGGTCTTGAGGCCGGCACCGATGCTGCCGCGGAATCCGCCGATCAGCGCGCCCAGCTCGTCCGAACGCGAGAGGAGATCGGCCGCGAGGGCCGCTGCCGGGCCGCTGTCGCCTCGGGCCATGGCCTGCAGCTGCGGACTGAGGGCGGCGAACTCGCCTTCCGCGGCCGCGACCCATGCGTCGATATCCTCGGCCCCCATCCCCTCCGGCGCGAAAGCCGGATCGGCGGTGGGTCGGGCCAGGGCCAGGTGCAACTGCGCAATGCGCGTGCCGAGCGCGGTGATGAACAGACGCGACGGCATCATGAGGCCGGCGGCATCCTCTTCCGGCAGGTCGCCGCCGGCGGGCGGCGTGGTCAGCGCCCGCTTCAGCTGGTCGCGCAGCCAGGTGGCCCCGTCGCCCTGGTTGCGCACGAATGCCTGGGCGATGGCCAGCAGGCGTTCGCTGCCGTCGGGCTGAACGCGCACCACATCGCCCAGGAAGGCGGCGATCGGGGCAAAGCCCGCCACTTCGGTCAGGTAGCGGCCCATCTCGGCTTCCGGATGCGGCCCCGGGAAGGTGCGGCGGACGAACTTCAACACCAGCTTCGAATCGACGGTGACCGAGGTGTTCGACTGCTCGAAGCCCGAGCGGCCGATTTCGGCTTCCGCCGGCAGTTCCAGTTCGCCCAATTTCGGCGCCGGCCGGAAGACGACCTCGCCGGCTTCGGCATCCGGGAGACGCCGCCCCTCGAGCAGGGCGGCGAGCACGGCGCGGACGAAGGCATCCTGGCTGGTGGCATCGGTGAGATAGCCGACGCGGCGCACCTGACGGGCGCGCGCGAGCGCCAGTTGCGCCGTCGCGGCACCGATCTGCGGACCGGCGTCCCAGGCGAGCGCGAGGGGAATGAGGTAGCGGTCGCCCTCCTCCCCGCCGGTCGAAATTTCCGCGAAGACGGCACTGCCGTCGCCCGCGGGCATGGGCGTGGCGGCCGCGATCGCGATCTGCTTCAGCGCCGTGCCCTTGGAGCCGAACCAGCGCCTGAGCGGCAGGTAGGCCGGCAGCACATTGCCTTCCAGCAGCGCGCGCTGTTCGGAGGCAAGCAGCGACTGCAGGCCGTGCCGCAGGACGAAGGTGATGTAGTCCGGCATGGGCACCGGCTGCGGCGTATGCCAGGCCGGCACTTCGGCGTCGGCCGCGAGCAGGAACCAGAAGAAGCCGTAGGGAGGCAAGGTCACCAGATAGGGCAGTTCGCCCACCGGCGGGAAGGGCGTGCGGCCCATCAGCTCGATCGGCACGCGCCTGGCGTAGGCCGCGAGATCGAGTTCCACCGACTGCGCCGTCTGCGACAGGTTCGAGACGCAGAGGATGCTCTCGCCCTCCAGCTCGCGGATATAGGCGAGCACCTTGCGATTGCCGGGATAGAGGAACTTCAGCTCTCCCCGCCCGAAGGTGCGGCGCGCCTGGCGGATGCCCACCATCCGCCGCACCCAGTTCAACAGCGAATGCGGATCGGCCGACTGCGCCTCGACATTCACGGCGTTGTAGCCGTAGAGCGGGTCCATGATCGGCGGCAATATCAGCCGGGCGGGATCGGCGCGGGAGAAGCCGCCGTTCCTGTCCGGCGACCATTGCATCGGCGTCCGCACGCCGTCGCGGTCGCCCAGGAAGATGTTGTCGCCCATGCCGATCTCGTCGCCGTAATACATCACCGGCGTGCCCGGCATGGAGAGGAGCAGGTTGGTCATCAGCTCGATCCGCCGGCGGTCCCGATCCATCAGGGGGGCGAGGCGGCGGCGGATGCCGAGGTTGATGCGGGCGCGGGGGTCGGAGGCGTAGACGTCCCAGAGGTAATCGCGCTCCTGGTCGGTCACCATCTCGAGCGTCAGCTCGTCGTGGTTGCGCAGGAAGATCGCCCATTGGCAGTTGTCGGGGATCTGCGGCGTCTGGCGCAGGATGTCGGTGATCGGATAGCGGTCCTCCCGCGCCACCGCCATGTACATGCGCGGCATGAGCGGGAAGTGGAAGGACATGTGGCACTCGTCGCCCTTGCCGAAATATTCCTGCACGTCCTCCGGCCACTGGTTGGCCTCGGCCAGCAGCATCCTGTCGGTGTAGCGGGCGTCGATCTCGGCCCGGATGCGGCGGATGATGTCGTGCGTCTCCGGCAGGTTCTCGTTGTTCGTCCCCTCGCGCTCGACCAGATAGGGCACCGCGTCGAGGCGGAGGCCGTCGACGCCGGTCTCCAGCCAGAAGTGCAGCACGCTCATCAGCTCGCGCATCACTTCCGGATTGTCGAAGTTGAGATCCGGCTGGTGCGAATAGAAGCGGTGCCAGTAGTAGGCGCCGGCCACCTCGTCCCAGGCCCAGTTCGATTTCTCGGTATCGATGAAGATGATGCGGGTTTCGCCGAAGCCCTTGTCGTCGTCGCGCCAGACGTAGAAATCGCGTTCGGGCGATCCCGGCGGGGCGCGGCGGGCGCGCTGGAACCAGGGATGCTGGTCCGAGGTGTGGTTCACCACCAGTTCGGTGACGACGCGAAGGCCCCGCTCATGCGCGGCGTCGATGAAGCGGCGGAAATCGTCGAAGGTGCCGTATTGCGGGTGAATGTCGCGATAGTCGGCGATGTCGTAACCGTCGTCGCGCCGGGGCGAGGGATAGAAGGGCAGGAGCCAGACGGTGTTGACGCCGAGCGAGGCGATGTAGTCGAGCTTCTCGGTGATGCCGGGGAAGTCGCCGGCACCGTCGTTGTCGGCATCGAAGAACGACTTCACATGGACCTGGTAGATCACCGCGTCCTTGTACCAGTCCGGAACACTGTCGATCGCCATCGCGCTCACACCGCGCCCAGGCGCCAGACGGCGAAGGGAAGATGCGCCGGATCGAGGCGCATGTGCTGAACCTTGCCGGTCCAGGTGAAGCGGGCATCGCGCATCAGGTCGTCCACGGTCACCGAGGCGTTGTCGGGCAGGCCGAGCTGCCAGAGGGGGATCTCGAAATCGGCCTCATGCGCGCCCGCCGGATCGAGGTTGACGGCGACGACGAGGAGATTGTCGCGCGCGGGCGTGAAGCGCGCATAGGCGATGATATTGTCGTTCCAGCAGTTCAGGAACTGCAGGCCGAGATGGGTGTGGAGCGCCGGATTCTCCGCCCGGATGCGGTTCAGCGCCGCGATCTCGGCGATGATGTTGCCGGGCCGCCGCCAGTTCCAGGCGCGGATCTCGTATTTCTCGGAATCGAGATATTCCTCCTTGCCCGGGACCGGCGTCGCCTCGCAGAGCTCGAAGCCGGAATACAAGCCCCACAGGCCGGAAAGGGTAGCCGCCAGGCTCGCGCGGATGAGATGGCCGGGCCGGCCGCCGGTCTGCAGGAAATAGGGGTTGATGTCCGGCGTGTTGACGAAGAAGTGCGGGCGGAAGTACTCGCGCATCGGGCCGTGCGCCAGCTCGTTCATGTATTCCGTCAGCTCGGCCTTGGTGTTGCGCCAGGTGAAGTAGGTGTAGGACTGGGTGAAGCCGATCTTGGCCAGACGCTGCATCACCTTCGGCCGGGTGAAGGCCTCGGAGAGGAAGACGGCGTCGGGGAAGCGCGCCTGAACCTCGGCGATCATCCATTGCCAGAACGGGAAGGGCTTGGTGTGCGGGTTGTCGACGCGGAAGGTGCGCACGCCCTCCTTCGCCCAGAACAGCACGACGTCGCGGAGCGCCTCCCACAGGCCGGGCCGGGCCTGCCGCGCGTAGAAGTCGACGTTGACGATGTCCTCGTATTTCTTCGGCGGGTTCTCGGCGTATCTGATGCTGCCGTCGGCGCGCCAGGCGAACCACTGCGGATGCTCTTTCAGCCAGGGGTGATCGGGCGAGCACTGGATGGCGAAATCGATCGCGATCTCCATGCCGAGGTCGCCGGCCGCCTTCACCAGCCGGCGGAAGCCCTCGATGCCGCCGAGCTCGGGATGCACGGCATCGTGTCCGCCCTCCTCCGCGCCGATGGCATAGGGGCTGCCGGGATCGCCCGGTCCCGCCTTCAGCGCGTTGTTGCGGCCCTTGCGGTTGATGCGGCCGATGGGATGGATGGGCGGCATGTAGAGGACGTCGAAGCCCATCTCCTTGATCGCCGGCAGGCGGGCGATCACATCCTCGAAGGTGCCGTGACGCGCGGGGTCGCCGCTCTGCGAGCGCGGGAAGAGTTCATACCAGGCGGCGAAGGCGGCGGCGGGCCGGTCGGCCTGGACCGCATGCTCGGCCGAGCGCAGCAGGTCGGCGCGGTCGGCCTGCCGGTTCATCGCCTCCCGTGTCTGCGGGCTGAGGAGCGCGGCGAGCCTGTCCTTGGCGGGCGGGGGTTTCAGGCCGGCGGCCTCGAGGAGCGCCACGCCTTCCAGGATCTCGGCGGCGAGCGGAAGACCGGCCGCGTGCTTCTTCTCGACTTCCTCGCGCCAGCTTCCGAAACGGTCGCGCCAGGCCTCGATGGCGAAGTGATGGCGGCCGGTTTCCTCCAGGGTGAAGACGGCCTGCCAGCGGTCGTTGCCGAGGGGCGTCATCTCGACCGCGTGCCAGTCCGGCGCCGAGGGCCCTTGCCACAGCAGGACGGCGCGGAGGCGCTCATGCCCGTCCGCGAAGATGTCCGCCTCGACGCTGACGGCGTCGCCACGGACACGCTTGACGGCCAGCACCGGGTCGCCAGTGCCGGGCGCCACATTGTCGATGACGACACGCGCTCCCATGCTTCCCCAACGTAGCCGGCCCGGAATGGTTCCCGCCAGCGCCCCTGGCCAGGGGGAACCATCCTGTCGTTGCGCCGTTGCGGTCCATCCGACGACTGCGAATGCCCGTGATTTCACAAGGAGAGAGCCGGTGGCGACAGGCCTGACTTCCCGATGGAGTTTCCGGAACCTGCGCGGCTCGGCCGCGACGCTCGGCCTGCTCGGCAGCCTGGTGGCCGGAGGCGCCGCGGCGCAGCAGCAGGCGATCCGGAAGGCGGACTTCGTCGATGCGCAGGGCAAGGCCAACGGCACCGCCCGGCTGTCGGCGACGGCGTCGGGGGGCGTGCTCATCAGGCTCGAGATCACCGGCCTGCCGCCCGGGCAATGGGTCGCCTTTCACGTCCACGAGACCGGCCGCTGCGAGCATGCGACCGGGCACGATTCCGCCGGCGGTCACTTCAATCCCGGGGGAAGGAAGCACGGCCTGATGACGGAGGGCGGGCCGCATGCGGGCGACATGCCGAACCAGTATGCCGGGTCCGACGGGACCCTGCGTGCCGAGGTCTACAATCACCGCGTCACGCTGGACAAGGGCGAGGTCGGCATCGTCGGGCGCGCCTTGATGGTCCACGCGAAGCCGGACGACCATGCGAGCCAGCCCTCGGGTGATGCCGGCAAGAGGCTCGCCTGCGGCGTCATCGAGTAGCTTGTCCGGAGAAGGGGCGTGGCGGAGGTCTATTGCGGGCCGGCCCCGGCACCGGAGACGCTGATCCGGGCCTGGAACATGGATGTGACGGCGCTGGCGCTCTGCGCGGCGGCGATCGGGCTGCATGTCGTGTTCCGGCCCCGCGGCGGCAGGCTTGCGCTGTTCGGCGCGGTGGCGTTGTTCGCGGCGCTGTTCCTCTCGCCGCTCTGCGCGCTCACGGCGGCGTTGTTCTCCGCCCGCTCGCTGCACCACGTCCTCTTGGTCGCGGGCGTCGCGCCGCTGCTCGCATCGGCCTTTTCCGCAAGGTCCAGGGGGCGGCGGCCGGTGGGCCTGGGCTGGATCGCCGTCCTGCACGCGGGCGTGTTCTGGACCTGGCATGTGCCGCCGGTCTACGCGATCGCCATAGCCGATCCCTTCGCCTACTGGGCGATGCAGCTCAGCCTCCTCGGCAGCGGCTTCTGGCTCTGGCATCGGATCTTCGACCGGCGCGAAAGCGTCGGCGCCGGGATCCTGGCGCTGCTGGGAAGCAGCATGCAGATGGGCATGCTGGGCGCGCTGCTCACCTTCGCCGCCGCGCCGCTCTATGCGCCGCATCTGCTCACCACCGCGCCGTTCGGCCTCGCGCCCCTGCAGGACCAGCAGCTCGCCGGGCTCGTGATGTGGGTCCCCGCCGCGCTGCCCTATCTCGCCGCCGCGCTGATCCGGGCCTGGCCGCTTCTCAGCCGGCCCGGCGGGAGCGCATCGTGGTCTGGGTGAAGTTCGTCCACATCGCCGCCATCGCGATCTGGAGCGCCGGGCTCATCCGCTTGCCCGGCCTGTATCTGCAGCGGGCCAGCGTTCCGGACGCGCCCTCGCTCCACCGGCTGCAGGCGCTCGTCCGCTTCCTCTATGTGAAGGCGATGTCGCCGGCGGCCTTCGTCGCGATCGCGACCGGCATCGGGCTCATCTTCCTGCGCCAGACCTGGGCGCCCTGGTTCGGGGCGAAGCTCTTGCTCGTGGGCGTCCTGGCGGCGATCCACATCCTGACCGGCCTCGTCATCATCCGCCTCTTCGACGAGGGCGAGATCTATCCGCTCTGGCGGTTCGTTGCCGCGACCGCCCTGACCGTCATGACGGTTACGGCGATCATGCTCCTCGTGCTCGCGAAGCCCGACCTTCCAGCCCTCCTGCCGGACTGGATGTACGAACCGGGCGCGCTCCGCCGGCTGCTCGCCGGCCCTAGCGCTTCTCATTGATCATGAGGCCCACTCCATGATCGAAGACGAGCTTTCCGCCATGCCAGCCCGCGAGCCCGGTAAAGGCGGCCGCGAGCAGCGACATCAGCAGGCCGTACGGCAGCACCACGGAGGCATCGTTCAGCCGCATGCCCCAGTTCATGCCGCAGATCGCGATCAGGGTCATGGCCGCGACGGCATGGGTCCAGCTGGCGACGCGCACGCGGATTCCCGGAACCAGCAGCAGCTCGGCCGTCCCGATCAGACCCGCGCCGACACCCGCAGCGAAGGCGATACCGGCGGACCACAGGCCGGCACGAAGCCAGAAGCCGTCGCCGTCCCACCAGTAGAGCAGGTCGCAGCCGAGCGTGCCGATGACGAAAGCGATCGGGAAATGGACGCTCATCGCATGCAGCGGGTGACCGGCCACCGCGACCGCCGAACTCACGTCCTGGGCGGCGACCTGCTCGATCACGGGGCTGGGGGTGCCGCCGGTCTCGCTCATGGGAGATTCCCTCCGCGACGCGGGACGGCCGTCCCGGGAGCGCTTCTGCTGTGCCTGGGCCCCAGCGGCTGTTCCGGCGAGCTCTCGACGCTCGACCCGGCTGGACCTTCGGCCGAGGCGATCGCGACGCTCTGGTGGATCATGCTGGCGGGCAGTGCCGGCATCTTCGCCGCGACCGCGGCGACACTCATGCTCGCCTGGGCGCGACCTGGCGTCTTCGGAGGACGCCCGGCACAGGTCCTGATGTTGTGGGGCGGGCTGATCCTGCCCTCCGTCATTCTGGGCCTCCTGGTCTTCTCGGCCTTCGCGCTTGGCGAACGGTTGCTCACCGCATCCGGTTCCGGCGGATCCGTCCGGCTCGAGGCCGAGGGCAGGCAGTGGCAATGGGTGTTCCGCTATCCAATGGCGGAAAACCTGGTGACGATCGACACGCTGCACATCCCCGCCGGGCGGGAAGTCGAGATCGTCGTCACCAGCGCCGACGTCATCCACAGTTTCTGGGTGCCGCGTCTAGGCGGCAAGATCGATGCCATTCCCGGCCACCGCAACAGCATCCGCCTGATCGCCGCCGCGCCGGGCCACTATGGAGGTGTCTGTGCGGAGTACTGCGGCATCGGCCACGGGCCCATGCAGTTCGCGGTCGTGGCCCATCCGGCAGCGGAGTACGAGGCCATGCTGGCACGCCTTGCCGCCGGGACCGCGCGATGAGTGGGAGCGCCTACGAGGGACGGGAGGCCGCCGCGGCCAGGATCGCACCGGGCGCGCTGCACGAGTCCCTCTCGCGCATCTGGGACACACCGCCCGGCTGGGGCCGGCTCGGCGCGGTCAACCACACGGTACTCGGCAAGCGCTTCATCATCGCCGCCTTCGTCTTCTTCGCCATCGGCGGCGGGCTCGCCATGCTGATCCGCGCACAGCTCGCCACATCGAGCAGCGCTTTCGTCGGACCGGAGATCTACGCGCAGATCTTCACGATGCACGGAACCATCATGATGTTCCTGTTCGCGATCCCGATGTTCGAGGGTTTCGCGATCTACCTGCTGCCGAAACTGTTGGGCGCGCGCGATCTCGCCTTCCCGCGGCTGACCGCCTATGGCTTCTGGTGCTACGTCTTCGGCGGTTCGATCCTGATCGTCGCGATGCTGGCGGGCGTTGCGCCAGACGGCGGCTGGTTCATGTACACGCCGTTGAATTCGAAACCCTATACGCCGGGCATCAACGCCGATGTCTGGCTGCTGGGGATAACCTTCGTCGAGATCTCGGCGCTGTCGGCCGCTGTGGAAATCATCGTCAGCGTGCTGAAGCTCCGCGCGCCGGGGATGTCGATCGATCGCATGCCGATCATGGCATGGTACCTGCTGATCACGGCCTTCATGATGCTGTTCGGCTTTCCGCCGCTGATCCTGGGTTCGATCCTCCTGGAACTGGAGCGGGCATTCGACCTGCCCTTCTTCGATCCGACGCGCGGCGGCGACCCGCTGCTGTGGCAGCACCTGTTCTGGCTGTTCGGCCATCCGGAGGTCTACATCATTTTCCTGCCGGCGGCGGGCGCGATCTCGATGATGGTGCCGACCTTCGCCCGGCATGAGCTGGTCGGCTACCGGGCGGTCGTCGTTTCGGTGATCGCGGTCGCCTTCCTGTCCTTCGGGCTTTGGGTGCACCACATGTTCACCGTCGGCATCCCGCACCTCGCGCTCTCGTTCTTCTCGGCGGCGAGCGGGCTGGTCGCCATTCCGACCGCCATACAGATCTTCGCCTGGATCGCGACCATCGCGCAGGGCCGTCCGCGCTTCGACGTGCCCATGCTCCATCTGGGTGGCTTCTTCGTCGTGTTCATCCTCGGCGGGCTGACCGGCGTCATGCTCGCCATGGTCCCATTCAACTACCAGGCCCACGATACCCAGTTCGTGGTGGCGCACCTGCATTATGTGCTGTTCGGCGGATTCGTCTTTCCGATGATGGCCGCGACCTACTACTGGCTGCCGCATTTCACCGGCCGCGTCGGCGAGCATAGCCTGTCGAAATCCGCCTTCTGGCTGATCTTCGGCGGCTTCAATCTCACCTTCTTCGTCATGCATCTCAGCGGCCTGAGGGGCATGCCGCGCCGCATCGCCGGCTATCCCACCGAAGCCCAGTGGGACTGGCTGAACCTGATCTCATCCCTCGGCGGCTTCATCATGACGATCGGCTTCGCGCTGTTCGTGCTCGACCTCGTCGTCCAGCTGCGGTTCGGAAGAGCCTCCCGGACCAACCCCTGGCAAGCGCGCACGCTGGAGTGGGCGACATCCATTCCACCACCCTCCTATGCCTTCGCCTCGCTTCCCGAAATGGAGGACAGGGCCGACAGGCTCGAGCCCGAAAGCCTCGGCGCCTCGCTCGCGCGGGGGGACGGCTATCTCGGCCTTTCCCGCAACGGCTGGATGGAGACGCTCGGCGTCGACATGCTGACCGCGCGGCCGACGGAACTCGTCGTCCTGCCGGGCTCGACCTTCCTGCCGCTCTGGTCCGGGCTCGCCACCGGTGCCTTCGTGCTGTGCCTGCTCTTCGGGTTCTATTGGCTGTCCCTGTTGCCGGTGGTGCTGGTGGTCAGCCTGTTCCTGGCCTGGACGAGGACGACCGGCGGCAGGAAAGACTTGCCCCAGCTCGACATCGGTCGCGGACGATCCGCACATGTGCACTGGCAGGTCGACCGCCCTCCTTCATGGTGGGCGATGGCATTCGCGCTCACGGCCGATGCCGTTCTGCTCTCGTCCCTGATCTTCGGGATCCTGTTCCTGTGGGTCGTGTCCCCAGGCTTTCCGCCCGAGGCCGCTGCGGCCGCGCCGCCGTGGACACTGGGCATCGCGACCATCGCGGCGATTGCCGCCGCCGCCGCCGGGCGGCTCGGCGCCAGTCGGCTGAAGACGGCCCGGTCCCCACAATGGCCGCTCGGCGCGTGTCTTTCCCTGCATGCGCTGACTACCGCGGCCCTGGCCGTCGCCATCGGCGGCCTCGACAGCCCGACGCTGCATGCCCATGGCGCGATGCTCGCCGCGATTCTCGGCTTCGCGGCGCTTCATTCGGCCATCGGTCTCGTCTTCTCCGGATACGGCCTGTGGCGCGGGAGCCAGGGCTATCTTTCGGCGATCCGCAGTCTCGACCTCCGCATCGGCGTGCTCTGGCACGATTTCACCGCCGTCGCGGTGATCGTGTGTACGGGCGTGGCACTGCTGATGGCGCCGGACATCGGTCAGGGCCTGCGCTGATGGGAGGGAACCGGAGCTCCGTCCTCGGCCTCCTCGGCGCCGGCTTTGCGATCTGGGCCGTGGGATTCGTACTGGTCTATGCCGCGCTTTCGGTCGGTTGCGCGGCGGGATGGGCATCCAGGGACCTCGGGCCCGTCTCGTTGCAGCGTGCAATCCTGGTCGGCCTTGGTCTCGCCACGGCGGCGACCTGCGCGCTGCTCACGGCGCGGCTGGCGCCCAGGCGGCGCTCCAGGGAGGACGACGGCGGCCCCGCCGCCTTCGTCACAACAGTGGCGTTCCAGGCAGCCCTTGCCGCGACAGGTGCGACCCTGTTCACCTTTTCCGGTGTAGCCACGCTTTCGATGTGCAGCCCATAGGGTAGCAGCGAAGCGCTACCCGGCTCGCGCCCTGCTTGCGGGAGCATTCCGTCCTCGGATGCCCCGGGCGCGCGGAGACGGTCGCGGAACGAGCGGCGCGCAACCACGTTCTATTGCCGTGGCGGCCTTCAATCGCCCCGCAATTTTCCAACCTCCCGAGCCCCCCACTTCCAGAGCCCTATCCTTCGATGAACGAACAGCAGATCTGCGCTCTTCCGAGCGCCGGGAGCGGCGCTCCCTGGGTGGACGGCTGTCTCCGCGCCCTGCGCAGCTCACCTTCCTGCGCGCTCGCGGCGCAACGGCTTCTCGGCCTGTCCGGGCCTCGGCCACGCCACGTCGTCGCGATCCCCGCACGAAACGAAGAGGAACGCATCGGCTCGTGCCTCGAGGCAATGGGCGCGCAGGAAGGGAGTTTCGCTCCCGATCTCGGCATTCTCGTGCTGGTCAACAATGCTTCCGACGGGACTGCTTCGGCAGCGCGCGCCCAGGGCCCACTCTCTCGCTTCCCCATCATGGTGATCGAAGCCGAACTTCCCTCGGAGCAGGCGCATGCGGGAGGCGCGCGCCGCGTGGCGATGGACCTGGCTTCGTTGTGGCTCGGCGACGATCCGACGACGCTCCTGCTCACGACCGATGCCGACAGCCGCGTTGCGCAGGATTGGCTCGTCCGAACAGTCGCGGAAGTAGCGGCCGGGGCCGATGCGGTCGCGGGCCAGATCGTGTTCGCACCGGACGAGTTCTCCAGGCTGCCGGCTGCCTTGCGTCGCCGGCTGGAGCGCGAGGAGCAGCTTTCGGCAATTCTCTCCGCCCTCGCTTGCGCGATCGATCCGATCCCGCATGATCCGTGGCCGCGTCACTCGAGAACGTCCGGCGCCAGCTTCGCGCTGCGCAATGGCTGGTACAGGCACATCGGCGGACTTCCACGCGCCTCCCTGGGCGAAGACCGCGCACTCGCCATCCGACTGATGGAGGAGGGTGCGAAGCTGCGCCACGCAACGGAGGTGCGGGCACTCACTTCGGCGCGTCTGGTCGGGCGCGCGGCCGGTGGTACGGCAGATACGATCAGGAATCGATGCGAGCAACCTCACACCCCCTGCGACCCCGATCTGGAGCCGGTGTCGCGGGCGATCACTCGTCTGCGCTGGCGCAGGAGAATGCGTGTTCTCTGGGAGACGACAAAGGGCGAGGCCGGGCCGTGGTCGCGCCGCCTCGGTCTCGCGGCAGACGAGGTGGCCCGGCTCGGCTCGCTGCCGACATTCGCGGCATTCTGGAATCGGGTCGAGCAGAACAGCGCGGGCCTGCAGCGACGGGCGATAGCGCCGGCGTCATTGCCGAGGGAGATCATGTTCGGCCGTCTGGCCCTGGCGTCCCTTGACGTCCTGGCCGGACGAGCACATCGAGCCGGTACTTTTCATGGCGCGTCTGCTGTGCCGGCTCCGCAACCGGCCGCATCAGGCGGATGAACTGCTCGGCCGCCTCATCCCCGGAAAGGGGATAGTCCGTTCCGCCGATCCAATGCACCAGTACCGCGAGCCCGCCAGGCTCGAGGCAGGCCTTGGCCCGATCGGCCAGACGGGCCAGGTCCGGCCGGTCGAGGTAGTAGAGGACTTCGGAAAGAAGGAGCAGATTGAACCGCCCGCCCGGCCACTCGTCCGGCACCTGCATGCGATGAAGCGACACGTGCGGCGCCTGTTCCAGGCGCCGCCTGGCCTGACCGAGCGCCGTATCGGACACGTCGATCGCGACCAGGCGTTCGCAGCGCCGAGCCAGCATGCCGGTGAAGATCCCGATGGAGCACCCCACCTCGAGCGCGCGCGGGAAACGCCCATCGCCCATGGCGGCGAGCGTCGCCGCATACTTCCCCGCTTCGTAGGGACTGTCGCCGAACCGCCAAGGATCCGGATCGGCCCTGTACATCCGCTCGAAGTAGCTGGAGGGGAGCGAGCGTGCAGGCCGTGTCGTCAAGCCACCCTCACGAAGATTTCGAAGCGCCCGCTCAGCCTGTCGATCATTAGGGGATCCAGCCTGAAGGCGGTGGGATCGTCGGTGATGCTCAGCCCAAGTTGCGATCCGTGAGCGGCGATGGCAGAAAGCTTGACCGTTCTGGCTGCGCTGATGTCGATCCGCCGAGCCTCGGGCGCTGGTATCGGAAGCAGCGTCTGCGGCGGGATGGTCCATGCCCAGATCGGGTAACAGTATAGCCGGCAACCGCGCAGGTTCCCGACGGCATCCGCCGCCAGCGTGGCGGCGGCGGCGTGATCGCAATGGGGATCCGTGTCCGAGGTCACGAATACGGCCGTGGCGTGAGCCGCTTCGACGGCATTTCGGATTGCAGCCGTGGCGCGTCTCGCGCCCGGTCCCTGCCGCGGAACGGCGCTGTCCGGCAGATCGAGAAAGCAGACCGCCGAGGGTGGCACGCCCAGGATGGAGGCGGCGGCGAGGGATTCTTCCCGGCGGAGCGCCCTCAGGCGGGGTCGAGGATGCGTCCGCGAGCCGGGATGCGACGCCGTTCCGTCGCTCACCACGACAATGCGGACGTCGCGGCCACGAATGCATGCTTCCCGGATGAGGCCGCCGCAACCGAGGCTTTCGTCGTCGGGGTGAGGAGCGATGACGACGATCCCGCCCGTGCCGATCAGGTCTTCGACATCGACGATTGGCGCGGCAGCCAAAGCCGCCTGGTAGGCCGCGGCGGAAATCATCCTTCGAAGACCGGACTGGACATCGCATGGGCGGCGGCATCCGTCAGCGCCGTGTCGGGCGCGGGCTGGCGGAGATAGGTCGCGAGGTCGCGGCTCAGCCTTTCGATCGGATGCGTGCGCAGGAACCCTTGCAGCCCCACCGACCGATGCACCAGCTCCAGTATGTCGAGACCCGCGCGCTCGACCGCGTGCCGGCACAGGTTGACATAGGCGACGGCGCCGCGGGGATCGGCATCGGCCGAGGCCGCGCGCGCCGCCGCGGCACCGACCCAGAGGCGAGCGGTTTCCGCGGCCAGTGCCGCATCGCCGACACGTGCCAGCTGGTGGGGATCGCCGGTCCGGCCGAGGCCGGTGAGATGCGCGCACAGTTCCTGGACCAGGCGCGACGCACCGCCCTGCTGTACCGCCGCAAAGCGCCAGGCGCCCGTCGAGAAGAACGGCTGCCTGAGATAGTCGCCCGGCCGGCCGACGATGTCGTCGTCCCCGACGGCAAGGCCGGAGAGGTCGACCCTTCCGGTTGCGGAAGCACGCATGCCATGCGCCAGCCATCCGGTGAGATCGCTTCGCTCGCCCTGCGCGAGCCGCGCCACGAGCATGACCACCTCGCCGTCCGGGCGGCGGGCCGTTACCAGCGGCCGGGTGACCCGTCCCGCGCCCGAAGCGTAGGTCTTGCCACCGGTGAGCCGGCCATCGATCAGGCGCAGCGCCGATCCCGGCGCTTCGGTATTCCAGACCCCGAACAGATGGCCCTGCTCCACATCCGCGCTGCAGCGATCGATCTGAGCGGTTGCGCCGTAGCGTGCGATCAGCTGCAGGGCATTGACGTGACCTTCATACAGCCTGCCCACCGGCAGGCTCGCCGCGCCGATCGTCCGCAACGTGTCCGCGAGCCACCGGGCGCTGACGGCATCCGTCGCATGCAGGCAGCCGCCATGCGCGGCGGGCATGGGGGCCGCCAGCAGGCCGCTCCGCCTCAGGAGGTCGATGGAACGGTGTGGAAAGGCGCCGTCCCCATCGACCTCCGGGGCTTCGGCGGCAATCTCGGGGGCGATGAGCCGCGCGGCCTCGACGGGGTTCGCCGGCGGCAGCCCCAGCGAGGCGAGCCGGGCGCGGGGCATCGTCATCGCCTCAGGAATTGGGCTTCCTTTCCTGCCCACGGCCCCCCCGCCACCGACAGCCGCGTGGATTTGCCGATGGCGTCGGGCAACGCCACGTCGGGGCCGACCCTGCCCGTGGCAACCCCGGTCACCGCGATGATGGTCGCCACCATGAGACAGAACACGCCCGCTGCCATTGCACGCATCAATCCACTCCCGCGCTCGGCTCGAGTTCCGATCGCAACAGCCCGCGCGGATCACCCGGAAGCAGAGCGGCGTCGAGCCATCCGTGAACGCCGGACGGCACGCGCTGTTCCACCGCCTGCATCAGGCGCCCGGGCGCCGCTCCCCGTGCCTGATGGACTGCAAGCTGGAACTCCCCCGGCACCAAGCCGTTCCCGGAAGGAGGATCAGGCGAGGCCCCATGGCTTTCCAGCAGATGGAGCGCTGGCGCGCGACCACCCCGCGTCGGGACGAGGAGAGGCTGGCGCTCGGCCTCGAGCGGCTCGGCGCGAGGCTGCCCCGGAAGCTCGCCGACGCCATGGTCTGGCTCTGCGTTCCCTGGCACCGGCCTGTGCGGATTGCCGTCGCGTCAGGCTTCATCCTGGGCAGTCTGTTCTGGTTCCTGCCTGTCCTGGGGCTCGAGATGCTGCCGATCGGCCTCGCCCTCCTCGCAATCGATATTCCCTTCCTCCGCGCTCCGGTCGGAAGGCTGCTGCTTTGGATCGATGCGAAATGGGGTGTCGCCACAGCTTGGTGGAGGCGGTCCACTTCTCGGCTTCGCAGGTAGCCGACGCCGGGTGGGAAAGCCGGCTCTGCCTTGCGGAGACCGTGCGGATCCGTCGGGACGGTTGACGGCGGATCCATATGTCCCATTAATATAACAATATGAATTGGAAAATCGGGGAGCGCCGATGACGGCGCGGGCGGGAAAAGTCCCGCAGCGGGAGTTCGAGCAGCGGCTCGGGCACGGCTTGCCGACCCCGCTCTACCACCAGATCTTCCTGATCCTGCGCAACCAGATCGTCGAGGGGCGGCTGCTTCCCGGCACGCTCGTCTCCGGCGAGGAAGAGCTGGCGCGGCAGTACGGCGTGTCGCGGATCACCGCCCGCCGCGCCCTGGCCGAACTGGCGGCCGAGGGGCTGGTCACCCGCGGCCGCGGCCGTGGGACGCATGTCGCGCGCCGCAGCGAACCGGCTCCGATCCGGGCCGGGGTGGAGGGACTGATCGAGAACCTGATCGCCATGGGCCTGAAGACACAGGTCACGGTGATCGAATTCGGCTATGAGCCGGCCTCGCCCGAAGTCGCCGCGGCGCTGCGGGTACCGGCAGGCAGCGAGGTCCAGCGCGCGGTCCGCGTCCGTTCGCTCGATATCGGCCCCTTCTCCTACCTCACCACCTACGTACCGCCGGTTATCGGCCGCAAGTTCTCCGGCCACGACCTGGCGCAGGAGCCGCTGCTTTCATTGCTGGAACGCTCCGGCGTCGTCATCGGCAGCGCCGACCAGACGATGAGCGCCACCCTCGCCGACACCCGGGCCGGACCGCTTCTGGAAGTCGCCGTCGGCGCTCCGCTGCTGCGCATGACCCGGATCGTGCAGGACGTGGAGGAACACCCGGTCGAGTATCTCGTCGGACTGTACCGGCCCGACCGCTATCAGTTCCGCATGAGCCTCGATCGCGTCCGCGGCCGCCGGCAGAACACCTGGACCGCCCGGGTCACGCCCAAGGCGAAGCGATCAGTCCGGACCAAGCAGCCATCCACAGGGAGAGAGAGCAATGACTGACGAGAAATCGATCTCCGGCCTGTCGCGCCGGCATGTCCTGGCCGCAGCCACAACAGCCACGGCCATCGGGGCGATGGGCTTCCCCGCCATCGTCCGCGCGCAGCGCGCGCCGATCAAGGTCGGCATCCTGCATCCCGTCACCGGCCCCCTCGCCCCCTCGGGCCAGCAGTGCCGGGCCGGCGCGTTGCTGGCGATCGAGACCATCAACGCCAACGGCGGCATCGCCGCCTTGGGCGGCGCCAAGCTCGAGGCCGTGCTGGCCGATGCGCAGTCCAAGCCCGATGTCGGCGCCGCCGAGGTCGAGAAGCTGAACGAGGCGGGCGTCGCCGCCATCATCGGCCCCTTCGCCTCCGGCATCGCGCTGGCGACGACCCAGGCGGCGGCCAAGCACAACATCCCCCATATCGTCGACGTCGGCGTCGTCGACCAGGTGGTGAGCCGCGGCCTCGCCAACACATTCCGCTTCGGCCCCGGCCTGTCGAAGATCGTCGACAGCGCGATCGAGAACCTGGTGGCGTTGAACGATCAGGCCGGCAAGCCGGTGAAGACCGTGATGATCGTGCACGAGGAGAGCGCCTTCGGTGCCGGCATGGCGAAGACCCTGAACGAGAAGCTGCCGGGACGCGGCTTCCAGATCCTGGAAACCATCGCCCATGCCAATCCGACGCTCGATTTCAACACCATCGCGCTCAAAGTGAAGGGACGGAACCCCGATCTCCTGATCCCGTCGAACTACTACAACGAGTTCGTGCTGCTGGCCCGCACGCTCCGCCAGCAGCGTGTCCGCCCGAAGGCGATCTACGCCATCCTGGGCGGCGCCGCCTCGCAATACCGCTTCGTGAAGGAATTCCCGGACGCGGCCGAGTTCATCATGGACTGCAATCACTGGTTCGATCCGCGCAACCCGGTGGCGCTCGAACTGAAGAAGGCGGCCGAGGCAAAGAACCTCTTCTTCTCCTACGAGGTCTTCCTCAACCACGAATGCGTCCGCCTGCTGGCCGATGCGCTGGAGCGCGCCGGTTCGGCCGATCGCGCCGCGGTCACCCGCTCGCTCGCCGCCTCGCGCTGGTCGAACCACTTCATGCCCTATGGCCCGACGGAATTCGTCAACGGCCAGAACACCGGGGCGGCGCCGGTGAACACCCAGATCCTGCAGAAGGACATCAAGCTCATCTTCCCGAAGGACTTCGCCAACGCGAAGCCCGTCTTCCCCGCACCCAAGGCCTGATCCGGAGCGGCCGGGAGCCGCTCGCTCCCGGCCGCCGGCGAACTGCATGTTCGAACTGACCATACTTCTGCCGGCACTGCTGAACGGGCTGACCACGGGCGCGATCTACGCGCTCGTGGCGCTCGGGCTGACGCTCATCTACGGCGTGCTGCACATCATCAACTTCGCCCATGGCAGCCTGCTCATGCTCGCCATGTTCGGCACCTATTTCCTGAATACGCTCCTCGGCATCGATCCCTATCTGGCGCTGCCGATCGTGACGCCGGCGCTCTTCGCCCTGGGCTATGGCCTGCAGCGCTTCCTGATCTCGCGCGCCAGTCACGGCCGGGACGAGAACATCCTGCTCGTCACCCTCGGCCTGTCGGTGATCATCGAGAATCTGTCGCTGTTCTTCTGGCGCTCCGACACGCGGACGATCGAAACACCCTATTCCTTCGAGGTGATCGATTTCGGCATCGCCTTCATCCCGGTGCCGAAGGTCGTCGCCTTCGCCGGCGCGCTCGCCGTCGCCTTCCTCCTCTGGCTGCTGATGAGCCGCACCGATCTGGGCCGCGCCATCCGGGCGCTGGCCAAGGAGCGCCAGGGCGCGCGCCTGGTCGGCATCGATGTCGAGCACGTCTTCGCCATGTCCTTCGGCATCGGCTGCGCCTGCCTCGGCGTCGCCGCCTGCCTCCTGCTGCCGAGCTTCTATGTCAGCCCCCAGGTGGGCAACAGCTTCGTGCTGATCGCCTTCACCGTCGTCGTCCTGGGCGGCATGGGCAGTTTCGTCGGCGCGCTCCTGGGCGGGCTGATCGTCGGCATCACCGAGAGCCTCGGCGGCCTGTTCCTGGGCGAGAATCTCGGCCAGCTCGGCATCTTCCTGGTTTTCATCGCCATGCTGCTGTTCCGGCCGACCGGCCTTCTCGGCCACAAGGCCTGACAGTGATGCGCATGCTCACCGCGATTTTCGTCTTCGCCGCAGTGCTGGCGCCACTGCCACTGCTGCTGAAGTCGGACTTCTGGCTCGCCTGGACGACCATGGCCCTCTTCTATGCCTATCTCGGCCAGGCCTGGAACATCCTCGGCGGCTATGGCGGGCAGTTCTCCTTCGGCCACGCCCTCTTCTTCGGCACCGGAAGCTACGCGACCGCGGTCCTGCAGATCCAGTTCGGCATCAACGCCTGGGCCGGCTTCTTCGCCGCCGCGCTCTTCGCCGGCCTGGTCGGCGCCGGTGTCGGCTGGCTGGTCTTCCGCTACGGCCTGCGCGGTTCCTACTTCGCCCTGGTCACCCTCGCCTTCGCCGAGGTGTTCCGCATCCTCGCCAACGCGCTGCCCTTCACCGGCAAGGGCGTCGGCCTGCTCGTACCGCTGAAGCCCGGCATCGCCGACATGCAGTTCACCAGCAAGGCCGGGTTCTTCTGGCTGATCCTGATGCTGGTGGTGGTGGCCCTCCTGATCACCTGGTGGATGGAACGCTCGCGTTTCGGCGCGCATCTGATCGCCGTGCGCGAGAACGAGGACGCGGCCCGGGCGCTGGGCGTGAACGCGCTCAACACCAAACTGAAGGCCATCATGCTGTCGGGCGCGCTCTCCGGCACCGCCGGCGCCGTCTACGTGCAGCTCTTCCTCTACATCGACCCCGGCCTCGCCTATGGGCCCACCATGTCGGTCGAGGCGCTGCTGGTACCGATCGTAGGTGGGCTCGGCACCTTGTTCGGCCCTGTCCTCGGCGCCTTCGCGCTGCACACGATCGCCGAGATCGGCCGTCTCGTCTTCGGCGAGGCGCCGGGCATCAATCTCGTGGTCTACGGCCTGCTGCTCGTCGGCATGGTGCTGTTCATGCCGAATGGCCTGTTCGGCCTCGGCCGAACGTCCATCCGCCGCCTGCTGGCGAGGCCCGGCCGTGCTTGAGGTCCGGCATCTCACCAAGCGCTTCGGGGGCCTGGTCGCGACCAACGATGTGTCGCTGACACTTCCCGTGGGCACCATCGGCGCCCTCATCGGCCCCAATGGCGCCGGCAAGACCACCCTCTTCGCCCAGGTCTCCGGCTTCCATAGCCCCAACGAGGGGGAGATCCTGTTCCGGGGCCGTTCGATCCTGGGCCTGACGCCCGAACGCATCTGCATCGAGGGGATCGCCCGCACCTTCCAGATCGTCCAGCCCTTCGCCGGGCTAACCGTGCTGGAGAACATCGCCGTCGGTGCCTATCTCCGCCACCATCGGCGCCGCGATGCGCTGGCCCATGCAGAGGCGGTGGCGGCCCGCGTCGGCCTCGGCAACCAGGTCGACAAGCCGGCCGGCGCTCTCACCATCGCCGGGCGCAAGCGCCTTGAACTCGCCAAGGCGCTGGCGACCGACCCGACCCTGATCCTGCTGGACGAAGTGATGGCGGGCCTCAACCCCACTGAAGTCGACGAGATCATCCCCGTCATCCGCGGCATCCGCGACGGCGGCGTCACCGTGCTCCTGATCGAACACGTGATGCGGGCGGTGATGAACCTGTCGGAACAGGTATGGGTCCTGAACCAAGGCAGCCTGATCGCGGAAGGTACACCGGCCGCGATTGCAGGCGATCAGCGCGTGATCGAGGCCTATCTCGGCCACGGTGCCGCAACTCGCCTGCACCCGGCCGAGAGCGGGGCTGCCCATGCTTGAGATATCGGGCCTGGTCGCCGGCTATGGCGAAGTCATCGTGCTGGACGGCATCGACCTCGCGCTGCAGGCGGGCGAAATCGTCGCCTTGCTCGGCTCCAACGGCGCCGGCAAGACGACCCTGAACAATGCGCTCAGCGGGCTGATCCGCCCCAAGGCCGGCCGCATCCACTTCCAGGGCCGGGACATCACCGAGGCCAGTTCCCAGGCGATCGTCGCCGCCGGGTTGATCCATGTGCCCGAGGGGCGGCGCGTCTTCCCCAACCTTTCGGTGCGCGAGAATCTGGAACTCGGCGGCTATCGCCGCGGACGCAGCAACCGGCAGGCGAATATCGAGCGCGTCTATGCCGTCTTTCCCCGGCTGAAGGAGCGGGTCGACCAGTCGGCCGGCACGCTATCGGGTGGCGAGCAGCAGATGCTGGCGATCGGCCGCGGCCTGATGGGCGAACCCGCCCTCCTGATCCTGGACGAACCCTCGCTGGGCCTGTCGCCGCTGCTGGTGGAGGAGATGTTCGACCTGATCTCACGCCTGAATGCCGAAGGGCTCAGCATCCTCCTGGTCGAGCAGAACGTGGTGCAATCACTCTCCATCGCGCATCGCGCCTGCGTGCTGGACCATGGCCGCATCACGCTCGAAGGCAGTGCGGCCGAGCTGATGCAGCATCCCGCGCTGAAAAGCGCCTATCTGGGGATCTGACCATGACCGAAGCCATGACCCTGGCGGAAAAGCTGGTGGCCCGGGCCGCAGGCGTCGCGCGGGTCACGGCCGGCGAGGTGCTCACCTGCAAGGTCGACCTCGCGATGATGCACGATTCGGGCGGGCCGCGCCGCGTCGCTCCCATGTTGAAGGACCTCGGCGCCCGTCTTTGGGATCCGAACCGGGTCGTCGTCATCTCCGACCACTATGTGCCGGCCGTCGATGCGGAAAGCGCCGGCATCCTCGACCTCACACGGAAATGGGTGAAGGAGGTCCGCGTCACACGCTTCCACGACATGCAGGGCATCTGCCACGTGGTGCTGCCCGAACGCGGCCACCTGCGCCCCGGCCTCTTCGTGGTCGGCGGCGACAGCCACTCGCCCACCGGCGGGGCCTTCGGCGCCTATGTGTTCGGGGTCGGCGCGACCGAGATGTGCGGTGTGCTGGTGACCGGCGAAATCTGGCTGCGGGTGCCGGAAACGATCGAGATCCGCTGGCAGGGCAAGCTCGGCCCCGGTGTGTCGGCCAAGGACATGATCCTCGCCACCTGCGCACGCCTCGGCATGGATGGCGGCCGCTACCAGGCGGTGCAATACACCGGCGACGCCATAGAGGGCCTCGCCATGCAGGAACGCATGACCCTCTGCAACATGGCGGCCGAACTGGGCGCCCAGGCCGGCCTGATCGCCCCCGACGGAGTGACCCGCGACTACCTGCTGGCCGCCGGCGTTCCCGGTGCGCAGATCGACCTTGTCACCTGGCAATCCGACCGCGGTGCGGTTGTCGCGGAACGGCATGACTTCGATGCCTCGGCGCTGCCGCCGATGATCGCGGTTCCACACAGCCCGGCGAACAGCGCGCCCGCCGCCGCCGTCACCGATGTCCGCGTCGACCAAGCTTATATCGGCGCCTGCACGGGGGCGAAGATCAATGACCTGCGCATGGCCGCCGCGGTGCTGAAAGGCCGGCAGGTGGCGCCCGGCGTCCGCCTCCTCGTCGCCCCCGCCTCCACCCGCACGACGGCTGAGGCTGCTGCCGACGGCACGCTCGCCACGCTGACCGAGGCCGGGGCCATCCTGCTCGGCTCCGGCTGTGGCGCCTGTGCCGGATACGGCGCCGGCATCCTGGCCGAGGGGGAGACCTGCATCGCCTCCACCGCCCGCAACTTCAAGGGCCGTATGGGGGCATCCTCCTCCAGGGTCTATCTGGGCTCGCCCTACAGCGTTGCAGCCGCGGCGGTTGCCGGCGAGATCCGTGACCCACGGGAGTTCCTGGCATGAGCATCGCGGGCCGCGCCTGGGTCTTCGGCGACAACATCGATACCGATGTGCTGGCGCCCGGCCTCTACATGAAGGGTTCGATCGCCGAACTCGCCCGCCACTGCCTGGAAGCCGTCGATCCCCGATTCGCCGCGGAAGCGCGCCCCGGCGACATCGTCATCGGCGGCCGCAATTTCGGCATGGGCTCGTCGAGGGAACAGGCGGTGATGGCGCTCCGCGAACTGGGTGTCGGCGCGGTGATCGCCCGCTCCTTCGCCGGCATCTTCTATCGGAATGCGTTGAACCTCGGCCTCCTGGCGCTCGTCTGTCCGGACACGGCGCGCGTTCCGCCAGGGGCCTTTCTCACCCTCGATGCCGAAACGGGACAGGTCGCCGGCGATGTATCGCTGACCTGCGAGCCCCTGCCGCCGCATCTCCTTGCCATGGTCAACGATGGCGGGTTGCTGCCGAACCTGAAGAAGAGGCTGCGCAAGGAGGCAGGCCGATGACCCCGCTCAGCGAACGCCTGAAGCGTCCTGACCTCCTGCTGGTGCCCGGCATCTATGACGGCCTGAGCGGTCTTGTCGCCGCCCAGGCGGGGTTCGAAGCCGCCTATCTCTCGGGCGCGAGCATCGCCTATACCCGCTTCGGCCGGTCCGATGTCGGCCTCGTCTCCATGACCGAGGTGGTCGATACGCTCGGGGTCATCCGCGAACGTATCGACCTGCCGGTGATCGTCGACGCCGATACCGGCTTCGGCAACGCGCTCAACGTCCAACGCACCGTCCGTCTCCTGGAACGCAACGGCGCGGCCGCCATCCAGCTCGAGGACCAGGTGACACCGAAGCGTTGCGGCCATCTCGACGGCAAGGCACTGGTATCCATCGCCGAGATGGTGGGAAAGATCAAAGCCGCAGTGGATGCCCGAAAGAGCGAGGCGACGCTCGTCATCGCCCGGACCGACGCCATTGCCGTGGAAGGCTTCGAGCCGGCGCTGGAACGCGCATCGCGCTACGCCGATGCAGGCTGCGACATCCTCTTCGTGGAAGCCCCACGCAGCGAGGACGAGATGCGCACCGTCGCTGCCCGCTTCGCAGGCAGGCTGCCGCTGCTCGCGAACATGGTCGAGGGCGGCAAGACGCCCCTGCTCCCGGCGGCGGCCCTGGCGGCAATCGGCTATCGCATCGCCATTTTCCCTGGCGGCCTGGCCCGAGCCGTGGCCCGTTGCATGAGCGACTATTTCACATCGTTGAAGGCAAGCGGCACCACCGAACCGTTCCGCGACCGCATGCTCGACTTCAATGCCCTGAACGCGCTCATCGGCACGCCCGAGCTGCTGCGCCTCGCCGGCACTTACGATCCTTCCCGTTTCGAGACGCAATCATGATCGATCCCATCATCCTTGCCGTGCTGAAGGGCCGCCTTGAACAGGTGGCCGACGAGATGGACGCGACGCTGTTCCACTCGGCCTTCAATCCGATCATCGCCGAGGCGCATGACGCCAGCCATGGCCTCTACCACGCCGAGACCGGCGAAACCCTGGTCCAAGGCAAATCGGGTCTCCCGATCTTCGTCGGCGCCATGGCCTTCGCGGTGAAGGCGGTGATCGACAAGATAGCGCGTGACGGCGGATTGGCGGACGGGGACGTCTACATCTTCAACGACCCCTACGAAGGCGGCACCCATCTCAGCGACTTCAAGCTGGTCCGGCCATTCTTCCGCAAGGGAAAGGTGTTCTGCCATCTGGCATCGGTCGGCCACTGGCACGATGTCGGCGGCAACGTGCCCGGCAACTACAACCCGGTCGCCACCGAATGCTTTCAGGAGGGCATGCTGATCCCGCCGGTGAAACTGTATGTAGCGGGCGAACTCAAGACCGATATCGTCGACATACTGCGCGCCAACACCCGCCTGCCCGACAGCCTGTACGGCGATCTGAACGGCCAGGTGAACGCCCTCGATCTCGGCGCCAGGCGAATGCATGCGCTGCTCGACGAGTACGGCGATGAGACGGTGGCCGCGGTCATGGTCGAGCTGAAGGCGCGGGCGGCGAAGCAGTTCCGTAGCCTGATCCAGGAGCTGCCCGATGGGCGCTATGCCGCCGAGGACTTCCTCGACAACGACGGCATCCGCGACGCGCCGCTCCGCATCGGGCTAGACGTCGTCATCGAAGGCGACCGGCTTACGCTCGACTTCTCGCGCACCTCGCCCGCCTGCGCCGGACCGGTCAACATCGCCCGTTCCACCGCCATCGCCGCCTGCTACGTCGGGATCAAGCATCTCTTCCCCGACGTGCCGGCCAATTCGGGCGTATTGGAACCGGTCGATTTCGTCATCCCGGCCGACAGTATGATCAGCGTCGGTGCGCCGAAGCCGGTCGGCGGCTATACCGAGACCATCCTGCGCATCATCGATGTCATCTTCTCAGCCTTCGCCCAGGTCGTGCCGGAGCGGGTGAACGGCTGCGCCTACGGGACGATCAATGCGCTTTCGCTCGCCGGGCATCGCCGCGACGGGCGCCGCTGGGTGATGTTCAGCTTCTTCGGCGGCGGCCATGGCGGGCACCCACGCGGTGACGGCCTCAACCACGGCAATGCGCCGATCTCGATGGCGACCATTCCGCCGCTGGAGATCCTCGAAGCCGCCTATCCGGTGATGTTCACCCAATGGGCGCTTCGTCCGGACAGCGGAGGTGCCGGCAAACATCGCGGCGGCCTCGGCGCCATCTACGAGATCGAACTGCTGGAAGAGGAGGCCGATGTCTTCCTGTTCGGCGAGCGCGGCAAGTATGGTCCGCCCGGCGTACTGGGCGGCCACGCCGCCCGCCCGAACCGCTTCACCCACCCGGTCGGCAACGATCAGGTCGCCCCGCCGCTCGTCTCCAAAGCGCATGATGTCAAGCTGCGGAAAGGTCAGCGCCTTCTCCTGGAAACCCCGGGTGGTGGCGGCTACGGCCCGCCTGCCGAAAGGCCTGCCGCGGAGATCGCGAACGACCTTCGCCTGGGCTACGTGACCGCCGAAGGGCTGCGACACGACTACGGGCGCGAGGCGGCGGAATGAGCTCTCGGGCCGGAGCGAAGGGTGTCGCCGTCGGTGTCGATGTCGGTGGCACATTTACCGACGTGTTCCTGCTGGACGAGGCCGCCGGCCGCATCCAGGTCGCCAAGGTCCCCTCCACCCGTCACGATCAGGCCCGCGGCTTTGCCGACGGGGTCGCGAAGCTGGTGCAGCCTGGAGAGATCGGCACCGTGGTACACGGCACGACTGTCGGCACCAATGCGCTGCTGGAGCGGAAAGGTGCCCGCACCGGAATCATCGCGACCAAGGGCTTCCGAGACGTGCTGGAGATGCGCCGTCGCGACAGGCCGCAGACCTGGGGCCTGTGGGGCCAGTTCGCACCCGTCGTTCCGCGCAACCTTCGGCTGGAGGTGGACGAGAGAACGCTCGCCGACGGCAGCGTCCGCGAATCGGTCGACCCCGCGGAGGTGAAGGCTGCGGCACGCACGCTCCTGGCCGCCGGCGCCGAGGCCGTGGCCATCACCTTCATCAACGCCTATGCCAACCCGGAGAACGAGCGCCGGGCACTCGCGGCCGTGCGCGACGTCTGGCCCAATGACTTCGTCACCGCCTCCTCCGACATCCTGCCGGAGATCCGCGAATTCGAACGGGCCTCGACCGCTGCGCTGAATGCCTATCTGCAGCCACCGGTCGGCAGCTATCTGCGCCGGCTGGAAGACCGGCTGCGCGGCGACGGCTTCCTTGGCCAGATTCTGATCGTGCAGTCGAACGGCGGCGTGATGACGGTGGACAGCGCCGCGCGGCGGCCGGTGCGCACGGCGCTCTCGGGTCCGGCCGCCGGGGTCATCGCCTGTCGACACATCGCCGCCGCCGCCGGGTTTCCCAACGTCGTCACCTGCGACATGGGCGGAACCAGCTTCGACGTCTCCCTGATCGCCGGCGGCGAACCGGCCCTCAGCGCCCAGACCTCGATCGATTTCGGCATGGTCGTGCGAACGCCCATGATCGAGATCACCACCATCGGCGCCGGTGGCGGATCGATCGCCTGGATCGATCGCGGCGGCATCCTGCAGATCGGTCCCGAAAGCGCCGGATCGGATCCGGGGCCGGTAGCCTACGGCCAGGGGAACGACCGGCCGACGGTGACCGATGCCAATGTCGTGCTGGGGCGCATCGACGCCGAACGCCCGATCGGCGGCAAGCTCGCGCGGCTGGACGCCGCGGCGGCGGCGGAGGCGATCAGGAAGCACATCGGCGCGCCGCTCGGCCTCGAGACGATGGCGGCGGCGGAAGCGATCGTGAAGGTTGCCAATTCGCGCATGGCCGGCGCCATCCGCCTGGTTTCGATCGAACGCGGGCACGACCCGAGAAAATTCGCCGCCATGCCCTTTGGCGGTGGTGGCGGACTGCACGTCGGCGCGCTCATCAAGGACATCGGCCTCGCCAGCGCCCTGGTGCCCCGCTTCCCCGGCGTCACTTCGGCATTGGGCTGTGTCATCGCCGACATGCGTCACGACTATGTGCGCACCGTGAACCGACTGCTCGACGATCTCGATCTCGGCGAAATCGGCGGCATGATCGCCGAGATCGGCAGTGATGGCCGTTCAGTGCTCGACCAGGCCGGTATCGACTTCGAGGGAAGGTCGCTGAGCGTCGAATTCGACATGTCCTATCTGGGGCAGACGCATACGGTAGCGGCGGTGCTGCCTGGCGATTTTTTCGCTGGAGCGGCCATCGCCTCCGAGCACATCCGCACCGCATTCGAGACCGCCTACAGGTCGGCCTACGGCCGGCTGCTGGACCGCATCCCGATCCGCGTGCTCAACCTGCGCCTGGCGGCCATCGGCCGGAGGCGGAAATTCGACCTCGGACTGCTGGCACCGCCCGAAGGCGGCAGCCTCGCCGAGGCGAGGCGCGCCACCCGGCGCATCTGGATCGACGGCGGCTGGCATGAAGCCGGCATTTATCGGCGGCTTGATCTTCCTCTCGGTGCGATCGTGCCGGGACCGGCCGTGCTGGAGCAGCCGGACACCACCATCCTGATCGACCCCGACCTGGTGGGCGAGGTCGACCGGTTCGGCAATCTGATCGTGAAACGGAAAGCCCGATGAGCGAGCGCATTCTCGATCCGGCGCGGAGCGCGCTGCTGATCGTCGATCTGCAGAACGATTTCCTTCATCCTCAGGGCGCCTATGGCCGGGGCGAGGCGCGACTTTGGGGCGCCGAAGCGCTGGTCGGCAATGTGCGGCTGGTGGCGGAGGCGATGCGGGCCAAGGGTGGCCTTGTCATTTCCACGCAGTTCACGCTGGTTCCCGGGCGCGGCGGCGAGCCGATCGTCAGCCCGCACCTGAAAGCGCTGCGTCCGTTCCTGCGCAAGGGCGACTTCCTGCCCGGCGCCTGGGGGCACCAGTTGGTCGATGAACTCGCGCCCGCCGACGTGGTGATCGAGAAGGTGGCCTATTCGGCCTTCTACATGACCCGCCTCGAATTCGTCCTGCGCAAGCTCGAGATCGACACGCTGTTCGTCGGCGGTATTGTCACCAACGGCGGTGTTGCGAGTACGTTGCGCGATGCGCATGTCCGCGACCTGCACGCGACACTGCTGACCGACGGATCCGCCGCTTTCAGCCGCGAGGCACACGAGGCTTCGCTCGCCTCCCTCGGCACCGTGGCACCCAGGCTGACCTGCGCCGAGGCGGCCGCTGCGATCGCTGCGTCATGAGCATCCTGCCGGCCGAGGGGGTCGATTTTCCGGTCGACGTCCCGGTCCTCGTCATCGGTGCCGGCGCCTGCGGCCTGATCGCGGCATTGGCGGCGCGTGATGCCGGTGTCGACGTGCTGGTGCTCGAACGCGACGCAAGCCCGAGCGGATCGACGGCCATGTCCTCCGGCATGATCCCGGCGGCGGGTACCCACCTCCAGGAGGCGGCGGGCGTCGAAGACAGCGCCGCGCTGATGGCGGAAGACATCATCCGCAAGGCGCATGGCGAGAACGACACGGACATGGTCGAAGCGATTGCCCGCGCCTCCGGCCCGGTCGTCGACTGGCTGGTCGGGCGCCACCGCATTCCGCTGACCCTGGTCGAAGGCTTCCTCTATCCGGGGCACAGCCGCATGCGCATGCACGCGCCGCCCTCGCGCACCGGGGCCGATCTGATGGCGGCACTCCTCACAGCAACACGGACAGCCGGCGCGGACATCGTCTGCGACGCCACCGTCCATACTCTTTTCGCCGACGCGAAGGGCTGCGTGCGTGGCGTCGGGCTGGAACGTCCCGACGGCAGCGCGGAACGGATCGGCTGCGCGGCCCTGGTGCTGGCCTGCTCGGGCTTCGGCGGCGACACCGATCTCGTCCGCCGGCATATCCCGGAGATGGGCGCGGCCCCCTATTACGGGCATGCCGGCAATCGCGGCGATGCCATCCGCTGGGGCGAAGCGCTCGGCGCGGCGACGCGAAGTCTCGGCGCCTATCAGGGCCATGGCTCGCTCGCCATGCCGCAAGCGATCCTCATTACCTGGGCGCTGATGATGGAGGGCGGGTTCCAGGTGAATCTGCTCGGCAAGCGTTTTTCCAACGAGCATGACGGCTACTCGGAACAGGCGATGCGGGTCCTGGCCCAGCCGGAGGGCGTGGCCTGGAACATCTACGACGAGCGCCTGCATCGGCTCGGTCTCGGATTCGAAGACTACCGCGACGCGGTAGCCAGCGGCGCGGTCCGTTCGGCCGTGGATATCGCCGGCCTTGCCGCCGCCTGCGGCCTCCCGGGCGAAGCGCTCGCATCGACCGTCGCGGCGGCGCATGAATTCGCCCGCGGCGAGGGTCGCGATGTTTTCGGTCGCGATTTCACCGGCAAGCCTGCCCTGGCGCCTCCGTTCCACGCGGTGCGCGTGACCGGCGCGCTGTTTCATACCCAGGGCGGACTGCTCACGGACACCGGGTCACGCGTACTGACGCCGGCCGGCGAGCCGCTGGCAAATCTCTTTGCCGGCGGCGGCGCGGCCTGCGGCATCTCAGGCAAAGGCCGAGACGGCTATCTCTCCGGCAACGGCCTTCTGACCGCCAGCGTCGGTGGCTTTTGGGCCGGCCGGAACGCCGCCCGGCTGGCAGGACAATGAGCACGTCCCAGGGGTGGTGTGGGAGCCGGAACTAGCGCCATCGGCGAACGAGATCGCTGAGATGGGCAAGCAGGGCCGCGAACAGGGCCGATGCGATCGAGGGCCAAGGAAGGGCCAGCATCGCCGCCTTCACCGCAAGCAGCAGGAACACGCCCGACAGGAGATTCGGCAGGAGATCGAGAAAGGGAATGCCCCGCCCCGCGCGCCGCCGGTAGACAGAAAGAGCGATCGCTTCCAGAGCGACCAGGATAATGATCAGGTCGACGATGCGCCCACTGGAGAACAAGTCGGCCATCGCAGCGCCTTCAGAACGGGCCATTGAGGCGAACGATCGCCAGATTGAGCCATCCTGCGAACGCCACCCAGATCAGATACGGCAGAAGGAGCCAGCGTGCCGTGCCGCTGTGCCGGCCGGTCACGACGACCAGCAGCAGAACCGAAGTCCAGAGCAGTGCCACTTCGGCCAGGGCCCAGTCCGGGCGGCGGAGGCGAAAGAACAACAGACTCCATAGAATGTTGAGGAAGCCGTTCAGTGCGAACAGGCCGATCAGCCATTCGCGATCGGCGCGTCGCCGCGTCGCCCGCCAGCTGATCACGCCGCTCAATGCCGTGAGGGCGAAGATCAGTGTCCAGGCGGGTCCGAAGAGCCAGTCCGGCGGTTGCCACGAAGGCTTGTTCAACGCCTGGTACCAGGGGCCGATATCGGTGAGCGACGCGCCCAGGATGGCGACGAAGGACGCGGCGGCGGCGGCGGCCAATATGGGCCTTGCCGCTGCCCTCACGGAGAAACCAGCCGAAGCAGATGCGCCATGTCCTTTAGGAAGATCCGGAGGTGGGCGAGGGGGCGCGCCCGTACGAGACGCTTGTTCATATAGGCGTCCCAGGTCAGTTGCTGGACGTCGGGGTCGCGGCAGATGCTGACGAACCGCTCGCGACGCGCATCGCTGCGATACCAGAAGGCCTGCATCATGCGGAGAATCCAGAACACCCGGCCGTGTTCCCGCATGAACAGCTTGCGGGCGGTCGCCAGCGCCCGGGGATTCCCGGTTGCCAGCAGTTCATCGACGGCCGCCGCGGCAAGCCGCCCGCCGACCATCGCATAATAGATGCCTTCTCCCGAGGCCGGCGCCACCACGCCGGCGGCATCGCCGGCCAGCACGACGTCGCGGCCATTGTCCCAGCGCCGAAGTGGCCGGAGCGGGATCGGCGCACCCTCGCGGCGAATCGTCTCCATCGATCCGAGGCCCGCCGCCTCGCGCAGGCTGGTGACCGCCTGTCGAAGCGCGAACCCCTTCTGGGCCGAGCCGGTGCCGACACTGGTCGTTTCGCCGTGCGGGAAGACCCAGCCATAGAAATCCGGCGACAGCTGACCGCGATAATGCACGTCACAGCGGGCGGCATCGAAACCTGGGGTATCGGGCTGTGGCGATCGGACGATCTCATGATAGGCGAAGACGCAAGGCACCTGCTCGGCGTCGGGCATGGCCTGGCGCGCGACGCCCGACCGCGCCCCGTCGGCACCGATGACGGCGCCGGCTCGGACCGAGACCTCGCCACCGTCCGGCGACCTGTAGGTCACGACGGCGACACCGTCTTCGTCCCGTGTCAGATCCGTAAACGTGCCGGTACGGCGGGTCGCGCCTGCGCCTTCCGCCCGGTCGCGCAGCCATTCGTCGAAGACATCGCGATCAACCATGCCGACATAGCCGCCGTCGATCGGCATATCCACCGCCCGGGCCGAGGGCGACACCATCCGCGCCGCCGTCACATGCGCCACCAGCAGCGCAGCCGGAATGTCGAAGTCGCGCACCAGCCGCGGCGGAATTGCCCCACCGCAAGGCTTGATGCGTCCGGCGCGGTCGAGAAGCAGGACGGAGCGGCCCTTGCTCGCGAGGTCGGCCGCCGCCGTGGCGCCGGCAGGGCCGCCGCCGACGACAACCGCATCGAAGGCATCCTTGGTCATGGTCCCTACCTTCATCGAGCTTCGGCAAGAAGAACCTGCCCCATCTTGCCGGCTACCTCGCCGTCCGCTCGCGCAGGTCGGCTGATCCGCGCGGCCAGCACCGCCGCAACCAGGAAGAGGACCGCTTCGCCCGCGAAAACACTGGCATAAGCGATGGCTGGAGATCCGACAAAGAGGCGGGCCACGTCCACGGCCGCGGTGCCGAGGAAGCCACCGAGGCCGAAGGCGATCGCCTGCGCAGCACCCCACAACCCCATCCGAACGCCTTCGCGCGAACGATGGCCGCTGGCGACCAGACCCATCATCGAGCCGATGGCAGCCACGGCAAAAACACCGTTGGCGATCCCGAGAGCGACGACCGATATCCGCAAGGGCCAGGCGGGACCCACGATGCCCGCGACGACAAGGCTTGCCAGGGCTATCGCGGAGGCAACGCATCCCCCGACCGCCCAGGCCTTCGTCGAACCGAGCCACCGACCTCCGATGCCGCTGACAGCCGTGCCGACCAGGATCATGCCGATCAGAACGCCCGCATGCTGGAGGCCCGCAAGTTTGGTCGATTCACCCGGCGTGTAGCCGAAAACGATTCCTGCGAAGGGTTCCAGGATCAGGTCCTGGGCACTGTAGGCGAGCATCGACAGCCAGATGAAGATTGCAAACCTGCGTGTCTGCGGTTCCGCCCATATCTCCGCCAACGCCTGCCTGAAGCCGGTGGCATTGGGGGGCGGGTCCGCCGCGGCCCGCGGATCGTCCATGCCCCAGACCGCAGCGGTCGTCATGGCCAAGGCGATAGCGCATACGGCCGCGGTGATGGCGATCAATCGCTGGGGAGAGAAGGGATCGAGGAAATGGCCCGCCACCGAGGCGGTGACGACGATGCCGGCGATCATCATGACCCAGACGATCGTTGCCGCGGCCGCGCGCCGGCTGGGCGCCGATCTCTTGGCAAGCAAGACCAGCAGAGTGGTTCCCGAAGCCCCGACACCAATGCCGATCGCCCCGAAGGCGACAACGGCCAGGCTGACGCCAAGCCACGTGTTCCAGGCCATGAGCGCGGTGGCGACCGAGGCCAGCACTCCGCCGCAGGCCAGCACGGCCATGCCGCCGATGATCCACCGGGTTCTCCTGCCGCCGACATCCGAGCCATGGCCCAGACGCGGGCGCAGGATCTGGACGGCGTAGTGGAGCGCCACCAGAGCGCCGGGCAGGACGGCCGGCA
>Ga0164290_1000603_pt1 | contig 103044 bp, 104 predicted proteins | sample Micstemetagenome_FD_108782 | JGI IMG/M metagenome (GOLD analysis project Ga0164290, IMG submission 108782) | Contaminated culture microbial community from soil near Moab, Utah, USA - Microcoleus steenstrupii SON62 (Illumina Assembly) | ecosystem: Environmental > Terrestrial > Soil > Soil crust...
CGTGGCCCTGGACGACATCGCGTCGTCGCTGGACCTCAGCCGCCAGAACCTGCTCTATTACTACCCGAGCAAGGAGCAGCTCTATTACGCGGTGCTCGACAGCGTGCTGCAGACCTGGCTGCAATCGATGGGCGGCATCGCCGCCGCGCCCGATCCCGAGACCGCGATCCGCGACTACGTGCACGTGAAGCTTCGCTACTCGCGCGAGCGCCCCAGCGGCTCGGCGGTGTTCACGCATGAGGTCATGACCGGCGCACCGCGCTACGCCAAGCGCCTGCGCGAGCTGGTGCTGCCGGCGCTGCAGGCCGATGTTGCCGCCTTCGAGCGCTGGGCCGACCAGGGCCTGATCCGCCGCGTCGACTTCACGCACCTGATGTTCCTGATCTGGTCGTCGACCCAGGGCTATGCCGACCTCGGCGCGCAGTACGCGCTGCTGCTGGGCAAGCCGGCGCTGCAGGAAGCCGATTACGAGCGCGCCGAGCGCCTGATCACGCAGCTGATCCTGGCCGGGCTCAAGCCCGACTGAGGCCGGCCGCCTACTGCAGCAGCAGGCGCGATACCGGCTCCACGCCCTGCTCCGGCGCGTGCTTGCGCATCAGGCGCAGCAGGCTGCCGTCGCGCTGCATGCCCTGCAGCGCGTCGAGCAGGCGCTGCTGGTCGGCGGGGCTCACCGTGCGTCGCGACAGTGCCAGGCCTGAGAGCACGCCGCGCGACGCCGGGTGCCAGTCGTCCACGCGCACCGGCGTCGTCTCGCTGCGCAGCTCGGCGGCGACCGCAAACGGGTAGGCGATCAGCAGATCGACGCGCTTGGCGAAGAAGACGCGGATCGCCACCTCGACATCGGCGACCTCGCTGACGCGCCCCTGCTGGCGCAGTTGCTGCAGCAGCGCGTCGTAGGCGGCGCCGTAGCTGGCGCCGCGCACCGCCACCGCCCGCAGCTCGCGCCGGGCCAGGAAGTCGGTCTCGTCGCGCACCTCCTTGGCGGCCCAGCTCAGCACCAGGTGGCGCAGGCTGACGAGCGGGATCAGCGCCACCAGCGCCTCGCGCTCCGGCGTCGGCACGACCCAGCTGGTGATGTCCAGGCGGCCGCTGCGGATCGCCGCCCAGATGCGCGGCTGCGACTCCAGCACCAGGTCGAAGCGGCAACCGCTGCGCTCGGCCAGCAGCGCGAAGAAGTCCTTGTCCAGGCCCTGGTAGTCGCTGCGGCCCGGAACGCGCTCGTAGACCCCAGGGTAAAGCTTGACGCCGACGCGGAACGGACCGCAGTCGGCGGCATGGGCCACGCTCGCCACCATCCATGCAGCCCACAGCAAGCAAGATCCCAGACGCTTCATCGATTCCCCGCCAAGGCCGCCAGTATCCGGCCAGCCGCCATTCCCGACCGGCTGTGCGCGCGGCGGCGCAGGCTGTCAGATGGCGCTGTCGCCACGCCGACGGCCCGCCTAGGCTGCTCGCCATGCTGCAAATCGACCACCTCACGAAGAGCTTTGACGGCGGCAGGACCGCTGTCGTCGACGCCATCAGCCTGGACCTGAAGCCCGGCGTGCTCGGCCTGATCGGCCACAACGGCGCCGGCAAGACCACGCTGATGCAGATGATCGCGACGATCAGCCGCCCGACGCGCGGCCGCATCCTGCTCGACGGTCAGGACATCGTCGCCAAGCCGGAGCTGATGCGTCGCCGCCTGGGCTACCTGCCGCAGGACTTCGGCGGCTACGCCAACCTCACGGCGCTGGAGATCCTGCAGTACTTCGCGGCGCTGAAGGGCGTGCGCGATGCGGCACGCATCCGCCGCCTGCTCGAGCGGGTGAACCTGCACGAGCACGCGACGCGCCCGGCAAGCAGCTTCTCCGGCGGCATGCGCCAGCGCCTGGGCATCGCCCAAGCCCTGCTGGGCGACCCCGACGTGCTGATCGTCGACGAGCCCACCGCCGGCCTGGACCCCGAGGAGCGGCTGCGCTTTCGCCACCTGCTGTCGGAGATCGGCTTCTCCAAGCTGGTCATCGTGTCCACGCACATCGTCTCCGACGTCGAGAACATGGCCACCGGCCTGGCGATCATGAACCGCGGCCGGCTGTCGGCGTTCGAGACCCCGGCCGAGCTGCTGCAGCGCGCGGCCGGCAAGGTCTGGAGCTTCGAGCTCGACGCGCCGCATTACGAGCGCGAGCGTGGCGGCTGGCAGGTGCTGCAGGCCAAGCAGGAGGCCGGCCGCGTGCAGCTGCGCGTCGCGCACGACGAAGCGCCGGTGCAGGGTGCGCTGGCGGTCAGGCCCAGCCTGGAAGAGGCCTTGATGGCCCTGCGCTACGCGGTGGCCGCATGAACTCGCCGCTCTGGGCCCTGCTGCGCTGCGAGCTGCAGCTGCGCAGCCGCCGCGCGTCGACGCTGGTGGTGCTGATGGCGGTGCTCGCCGTCACCTGGCTGATGCTGGCCGACCCGGCCGGCGGCTACGCGCTGATGGTCGTCGACGACCAGCGCCTGCGCTACAGCAGCGCCACCCTGGCCTATGGCAGCGCCAGCCTCGGCGGCCTGCTGTTCAGCCTGGCCGGCTTCTACCTCTGTCGCGGCCGCGTGCAGGAAGACCTGCGCAGCGGCGTGGCCGGCGTGCTGGCCGCCAGCGCGCTGAGCTCGCGCACGCTGCTGCTCGGCCGCTGGCTGGGCGGCGTCGCCTACCTGCTGCTGTTGGCCGCCGCGCTGCTGCTCGGTACCTGGGCGCTGCACGCGATCCGCGGCGAAGGCCCGCTGCAGCCGCTGGTCTACCTGCAGACCTATGCGCTGCTGCTGCTGCCGCAGATGCTGGTGGTGTCCGCCTTCGCCACGCTGGCCGACGCCTGGGCGCCGCTGATGGGCCGCCGCGGCGACGTCGGCTACTTCTTCGTCTGGGTGCTGCTGCTCAGCCTGCTGCCGCTGCACGAGTCGGCCCGCGCGCTGACGCCGGTGCTGGTCTTCGACCTCACCGGCCTGGCCTCCGGCGTGACCCAGCTGACGCAGCTACTGGGCAGCAGCAACATCAGCATCGGCGGCTCCGACTTCAAGCCCGAGCTGGGCCTGCGTGAGTTCCCGGCCGGCCTGTGGACCGCCGAGCTGGTCGCGCTGCGCCTGGGCGCCTGCCTGCTGGCGCTGCCGCCCCTGCTGCTGGCGCTGGCGCTGTTCCACCGCTACGCGCCGGAGCGCGTGAAGCGGCGCACGGCGCAGCGCAAGTCCTGGCTCGCGCAACTTCCGGCCCGGCTGATGCGTCCGGCCACGCGCCGCTTGGCCGCGCTGCTGCCGTGGGTCGCGCGCCTGCCGCCGCGCGCGGGGGTGGTGCTCGCCGAACTGCTGCTCAGCCTGATCAGCCAGCCGCTGGCGCTGCTCTGGCTGCTGGTGGCCTGGATCGGCCCGCTGGCCGCACCGGCCGACGCCCTCTGGGGCTGGCAGGCGGCGATCGCCTTCGGCTGGGGCCTGTGGGCCAGCGAGCTCGGCGCCCGCGACGCGCAGGCCTCCACCGGCCTGCTCGCCGCCGCGCTGCCGGGCGGCGCCGCGCGCCGCTTCGGGAGCCGCTGGGCGGCCGCACTGCTGCTCGGCCTGCTCGGCTTCGCGACGGTGCTGGCGCGCGCGCCGGCGCAGGCGCCGGTGCTGATCGCCGGCCTGGGCTGCTGTGCCGCGCTGGCCCTGCTGCTGGGCCGGCTGACCCAGGGCGGCCGGACCTTCCTGGCGCTCTTCATGGCCTGGATGCTGATGGCGGTGCAGGTGCGCCAGCAGGCCTGGCTCGATGTGCTGGGCTTCAATGGCCAGGCCCAGGCGGCGCAGCTGGCGGCGGCGCTGCTGGCGGCCGGGCTGCTGCTCGCCGCCGGTCTGCGGGTCAGCCGCCGGCGCTGATCCGCCCGCCGCATCCATTTCGGCGCTGGCTGCGTAAGGTTCTCGGTCCGGCTGCGACCCTGTCTCCGCACGGGCGGCTGCACGGTCGCCGCCGCCACCGCCAACCTCACCAGGAATCCCCATGGCCCTGCACCGCCCGCACCTCCTCGCCCCCTTCTGCCTGAGCGCCCTGGCGTGCCTGGCATCACCGGCCGCGTCGGCCCAGACGCCGGTCGACCCGGTGCGCCTGCTCGACCAGTTCGAGATCAACTTCGGCAAGCACGAGGGCTACCGTCGCTCCGGTGCCAAGGGCGTCTGCGCCAGCGGCGAGTTCGTCGGCAGCCTGGCCGGCCGCGCGCTGTCCAGCAGCACCGCGTTCAGCGGCCAGCCGGTGCCGGTGCTGATCCGCTTCTCGGTCGGCGGCGCCAACCCCAAGGCACCCGACAACGTGCGCGGCCAGCGCAACCTGGCGCTGCAGTTCAACCTGCCCGGCGGCGAGACCTGGCAGATGGGCAACATCTCGGCGCCGGTGTTCGGCGCCGCCACGCCGGCGCAGTTCCTCGGCCGCCTGCAGTCGCTGCAACCCGATCCGGTGACCAAGGCGCCCGATCCGGCCAAGGTCAAGGCCTTCGCCGACGCCAACCCCGAGGTGCTGCTGCAGGGCCGCTACTACGCCGCCCAGCCGGTGCCGGCCAGCTTTGCCGGCCTCAGCTACTGGGGCGTGCACGCGTTCGGCTTCGTCAACAACAAGGGCGACCGGACCTGGGGCAAATGGGTGTTCGAGCCCGAGGCCGGCACGCTGGCGCTGAGCGACGACGAGGCCAAGGCCAAGGGCCCGCAGTTCCTCATCGACGAGCTGCGCCAGCGCGTCGCCGGCGGTGGCGTGGCGTTCCGCTTCATGCTGCAGCTGGCGGAACCCGGCGATCGCCTCGACAGCGCAGTGACACCGCTGCCCGCGGAGCGCCGCACGGTCGAGCTGGGCCGGCTGCTGGTCAAGGCGGTGGCCCCGGATGCCGGTGGCGACTGCGTGGCCATCACCTTCAACCCGATGGTGCTGCCCAAGGGCGTCGAGCCGTCGAACGACCCGATGCTGGCGGCGCGCGCCGCGCCGTATGCGCTGGGCCTGGGACGGCGTCTGGGCGAAGGCGCCAAGCAGTAAGGGGCTAGCCCAGCAACTCGTGCACCGCCACGCAGTCGAAGCGCTGCGTGGCCGGCTGGTGATCCCAGCGCTCCACGCGCAGCTGGCGCGCTCCGCCGGCGCGGATCAGGTTCACCGAGTTGCCCGCCTCGGCGCGCACGCGGTGGCTGACGGCCGTGCCGGCCTGCACCGCCCAGATCGGCCGTGACAGCGCCGGCATCTGCGTCTGTAGCTGCAGCACGAAGGGCAGGTGGATATGCCCGCCCAGCACCGCGTCGACGCCGGCCTCGCTCCAGCGGCGCAGCGCCGCTTCCCGCCCGTGCAGCAGGTTGTGCGCATCCTGCGGCCGTGTCACCGCCACCGGCTGGTGCACGACCACGAGGCGCACCTGCGTGGCCGGCGCCTGCGCCACGCGCCGTGCCACGCGCTCGATCTGCGCGGCGCTCAACTCGCCGTCCACATGCCGCCAGCGCCGCGTGGTGTTCAGCGCCAGCACCAGCAGCTGCTCGTTCTCGAACTCGGGCTCCAGCTGATCGCCGAAGGCGCGCCTGAAGCCGGCATACGGCCAGAACAGCCGCGCCGGCAGGTTGAACAGCGGGATGTCGTGGTTGCCCGGGATCGCCAACACCTGGGGCAGCTGCAGGCGCTCGACAAAGGCGCGCGCCGCGGCGAACTGCGACGGCCGGGCGCGCTGCGTGATGTCGCCCGACAGCAGCAGCAGATCGGGCCGCTGCTCGCGCACCAGCGCCTCCAGCGCCGCCAGCACCGCCGGGCGCTCGGTGCCGAAATGCGGATCCGAGACCTGCAGCAGCAGGGTCATGGCGAGGCCCGTTCCGGCGCCTGCGCGTCGGGGCGGATCAGCCACAGCGCGTCGGTGGCGACCGAGAAGTCCAGCGGCAGCTTCATCCAGCGCACCTCGCCGTCGGTGGCCAGCTTGATGCGCCGCGGTCCGAAGGCATGGCGCCGGTTCACCTGCAGCTGTGTGCAGGCCAGGCTGAGCAGCTGATCCGCCTCGCCGAGCCGGCCCATCGCCCCCCGCAGCAGCAGCTTGAACATGCTCCAGCGGCTCAGCGGCTTGAGCATGATGGCGGCGAGCGCGCCGGCGTCGATGGCCTGCGCCAGCGGCAGGCCGAGCTGCTCCATCTGCAGCGCGTTGTTGCCGACGAACAGCGTCGGCGTGCGCACATCGCGGCCCTCGCCGGCCACCGTGACGCGCAGGCGCAGGCTGCGTCCGCCGCGCAGCAGCGTCAGCAGCCCGGCGCCGAAGGCGACCAGGCGACTGCGCCCGAATCGCGCCTTCCAGCCCTCGCGGTCCTCGAGCAGCTGCGGGTAGAGCCCGAGGCTGGCGTTGACCAGGAACACCCGGCCGTTGACCAGCCCGACCTGTACCGGCTGCGCCCTCGCCTGCAGCAGCACCTGCATCGCCGCGGCGGTGTCGGCCGGAATGCCATGCGCGCGGCCGAAGTAATTGAAGGTGCCCTGCGGCAGCACGCCGAAGGCGCAGCCGCTGCCCAGCACCGCCTGCGCCACCGCGTTCAGGGTGCCGTCACCGCCGGCGGCGACGACCACGCCGCCGACCGCCCGCGCGCGCTGCACCGCCTCGGCGGCCCGCTCAGGGACGCTGTGCGCCGCACCGACGAGCAGCAGCTCGAAGGGGCGGCCCGCAGCCGCGCAAGCGGCGCCGATGGCGGCCTGCGCCGCCTCGCTGTCGCCCGCGCCGGCGCCCGGGTTGAGCACCACGAACAGCGGGCCGGCGGACGCGGGCGGCGGCGGGGGAGCGACGTTGGTCAAGGCAGTCCGGGTTGTCAGCGTGAGGCCGCAGGGTCGCACAGCCGGCCGCGCAGCGCCCGCGGCCCCTCGCCCAGCTGCTGGCGCATCACCCGCGCCAGTGCCGCCGCGCTGCCGTAGCCAAGCTCGTCGGCCAGCAGCTTCAACGGCCTTCCCTGGGCCAGGCCCTGCTGCACCAGCAGCAGCCGCCAGCGCGTCAGGTAGGCCATCGGCGTCTCGCCGAGCTGGCGGCGGAAGCGCTCGGCCAGGAGGCTGCGCGACAGGCCGGCGGTGTCGGCCATCGCCGCCAGCGTCCAGGCTTCGCCGGGACGCTCGTGCAAGGCCAGCAACAGCGGCGCCAGGCGCGCGTCGGCCAGTCCTTGCAGCAGGCCGGGCGGCGTGGCCTGCGGGGCGGCCAGCAGCGCGCGCAGCAGCTGCAGCAACAGCACCTCGAAGAGCCGGTCGGCGAGCAGCCGCGCGCCGCAGCGCGGCCGCGCGGTTTCATCGAAGAGCAGTGCCAGCGTGTGCGTCACCCCCGGCAGCTCGGCCAGCGGCCAGCGCAGCAGCGGCGGCAGCGCGCGAACCAGCGGGTGGGCGTCGCCGCCATCGAAGTCCAGGGTCGCGCAGACGAAGTCGGCGCCGTCCAGCGCCGCGGTATGGAAGTCGTGACGCAACGGCCGCGGGTAGAGCAGCAGGGTCGGCTGCTCGATCAGCGTGCTTTGCGGCAGGCCGCTGGCCGCCGGATGGCGCAGGCGCAGGCGGCCGCGCTGCAGCACATGCAGGAAGGCGCGGCCCGGCTGGGCGTCGAAGCGCGTCACGCCGCAGAGCGCGCCGGCATGGAAGAGCGAAGCGCGCACGCGAAAGCGTTCCAGCAAGGCGCCCAGGCGATCCAGCGGCTGCGACTCGGACGATTGGTGCTGTTTTACGGACTTCATGGCACCTATCGTATGCGCCGCGCGCCGAGACTGGCGGCACGCCGATCCCGGCGCCCCCTTCAACGGAAACTGCCATGACCCGAGTCGCCCTTCCCGATGCCGCCACCGCCCCTTCCCGCAGCCAGCCTCTGCTGGCCCAGGTGCAGAAGGCGATGAACGCCACGCCGGCCATGTTCCGGGCCGTGGCCAACAGCCCGGCAGCGCTGCAGTTCATGTGGAGCGGCTTCGGCGCGCTGGGCGGCGGCCGCCTGGGCGCCCCGCTCGGCGAGCAGATCGCCGTGGCCGTGGCCAACGCCAACCGCTGCGACTACTGCCTGGCGGCGCACACCGCGCTGGGTCAGGGCGCCGGCCTCAGCGCGGCGCAACTGGCCGCGGCGCAGACCGGCCACAGCGACGACCCCCGCACCGCCGCCGCGCTGCGCTTCGCGCTGGCCCTGGTGCGCGGCCGCGGCCAGGTCGGCGACGCCGAGTTGAGCGCGCTGCGCGCCCAGGGCTTCGACGACGAGCAGCTCGTCGAACTGATCGCCCATGTGGCGCTGAACCTGTTCACGAACTACGTCAACGTGGCGCTGCAGGTGCCGGTGGATTTCCCGGCGGTGGCGCTGCGCGAGGCGGGCTGAGCAGCGCGCCTGCCTGCCGGCGCCCGCGGGCGGTGGCAGGCAGGCCGTAGCATGGCCAACACACTGAGCCCCGGAGCCCTGCTTGATCAACGACGACACCGGCCGCTCGGTCGCCCTCTACTGGGACTTCGAGAACCTGCACGCCGGCCTGTTGGAGGCCAAGCAGGGCGAGGGCGCCTACGCCAACCCCGACATCCGCTTCAAGCCGCAGGAGCCGCTGATCGACGTACAGGCCCTGGTCGAACTGGCCGCGTCCTTCGGCCCGATCGCGATCAACCGCGCTTTCGGCAACTGGCAGTACTTCAGCCGCTACCGCGACGCGCTGCTGCAGAACGCCGTGGAGCTGATCCAGCTGTTCCCGCCGGGCGGAGCGACGAAGAACGGCGCCGACATCCGGCTCTGCCTCGACGCCATCGAGGACATCGCCCGCTTCGCGCACATCGGCACCGTCGTCGTCATCGGCGGCGACAGCGACTTCATGCCGCTGGCGCAGAAGCTCAAGGCCGCCGGGCGGCGGCTGATCGGCGTCGGCACGCGGCCCAACACCAACCGGCACTGGGCCAGGAGCTGCCACGCGTTCCACTACGTCGAGAGCGTGGTGGCGGCGCGGCCCGAGGCGGCAGGAAGCTAGGCGCGACGCCGGCGGCTCAGCCCGGCTCGAGTTCGCGCAGCAGGCTCTTCACCTTGGTGGTGATGATGTCCACCGCCGGGCCGTTCGCGCCGTGCGGCAGGATCACGTCGGCGTTGCGTTTCGTCGGCTCGATGAACTGCGTGTGCATCGGGCGCACGGTTTCCAGGTACTGGTTGACCACCGACTCGGTGCTGCGGCCGCGCTCCGAGATGTCGCGCTGCAGGCGGCGGATGAAGCGCACGTCCGACGCCGTGTCGACGTAGATCTTCAGCGACATCATGTTGCGCAGCTTGGTGTCGTAGAGCGCGAACAGGCCTTCGACCAGGATGATCGGCGCCGGCTTGACGGTGATGGTCTCGTGCGAGCGGTTGTCGGCCGCGAAGTCGTAGACCGGCATCTCGATCGCCTCGCCCTTGCGCAGCGCGGCCAGGTGCTGCGTCATCAGCGGCCAGTCGAACGCGTCCGGGTGGTCGTAGTTCTGCTTGCGCCGGTCCTCGGGCGGCATGTGCGACTGGTCGCGGTAGTAGTCGTCCTGCATCACCACGGCCACGCGCTCCGAGCCGATCGCGGCCAGCACCTGGCGCGTCACCGTCGACTTGCCGCTGCCGCTGCCCCCGGCGACACCGATGACGAAGGGTTTGTTGTTATTGGTTTTGGGCATGGGGGGGCGGGGGCTGGGGGGCGGGAAAGGCGGCGATTTTCGCAAGCTGGCTTGTGCGCCCTTTAGAGCGCGACGCCAAGCCGCGATGCCCGGCTGACGCGCTGCGCGAACACCGGCGGGGATCGGGCGCGGCCGCAGCCCCGACAATGCGCGCCCGCCAAATCCTGGCCCCACCCCCCTCTAGCCCTCGAAAATCGGCCATGGACCTGAAGCTGCCCATCGAAATCACCGACGAACTCACCGACGACGAGGTGCGCTCGCGCGGCGAGTTGGACCTGGCCTCCGGCGAGATCCGCAACGTCCGCTACGAGGACTACGACGTGGCCGCGCAGGGCATTCCCGCGGCGAGGGAGGACTACGAGTGCAGCATCGGCCTGCTGCGCAGCGGCGAGCGCGTGGTGGAGTTCCGCGTCGAGGCCAACCTCAGCGGCCACTACTCGCTGACCGCCAGCGAGTTGCTGGAGCTCAAGGGGCGGGCTGCGAAGCTGTTTTCGCGGGCGCCGGGCTGAGGCGGGTCGGGTCAGGGTCGCTCGCCCCACTCACTCTGACCAGACAAGCTGCGCGAGCCAGATCACGTGCCGCGCCTGCGGCGCGAGCCCCTGGGTTTTTGCTGCCAGCGCCAACAGCCGAACCTCGACTCGCTGACTTCATGCGCTGGCGACGAGAGGCAAGAAGCAGGGCCTGACGCCGAGCTGCCGGAGCCGCCAAGCCGGCCGATAGCCAGCTGGTTGAGGCAGATCAAGGGAAGCTGAGTCCTGGGCGAGAGGGCACGTCTGGGAGCGCCAGAACCGTAACATCTGCATACGAACTCAACCCTCAGAAGGGCGCTGGCGCTTGGCGCCGCCCCAACGGAAGCGCGCTCGGTGGGACTCAAAACCACGCCAAGGTCATGACAGATCAGCCCAAGCGGACGCCGCCGGCCTTCGTAGCGGCGCTCGGCCGTGGCCTGCGGCGTGGCTGCAAGTGGCTGGTCCGAACCGGAGTGCGCACGGCGGGCGGGCTGGGTGCGCTGCTGTGGCCGGTCTGGGCCGCTGCGCAGACGCCGCCGGAACAGCCCGTGACCTTGCATTACGTGGTGCGCCCGCCCTACATGATGGTGCAAGGCGATGCCCTGGTCGGCTTGACCGGGGGGCCTTCCTTTCAGGCGTTCAAGCTCGCGCAAGTACCGGTGCGCATCGAGGAGACCCCCTTCGCGCGCCAGCTCCGCTCCCTGAAGGAGAACACGGGGAAGGATTGCATGATCGGCATGTTCTGGAAGGCCGAACGCGAGGAGTTCGGGCTCTACAGCAAGCCGGTCTACCAGGACCAGCCGCAGCTCATTCTTGCTGCCGCCGTCCATCAGCAGCGGTTCAAGAGCCTCGCGTCGATCGAGGATCTTTTCAATGACCGGTCGCTGCGTCTGCTCGTCAAGCTGGCCTATTCCTACGGCGCGCCGATGGACGCCCTGATCGAGCGGCTTCAGCCCAACCGCCGCACCACACCGGACGAGAACCTGCAGATGATCCGGCAGATCAAGTTGGGCATGGCCGACTACATGCTGATCGCGCCGGAAGAGGCTGCCGCAGCCATCGAGGCCGCCGGCTTCAACGCCTCCGAGTTCGTGCAGCTCCGGTACGCGAACATGCCGCCCGGTGAGCAGCGGCACCTGCTGTGCAGCAAGAGCGTGACCGTGGAGGTCATGCGGCGACTCGACGCCGCCATCAAAAGGCTCACCGACAAGGCTCCGGTGACTCGACGCTAGCAAGGGGCGACTCGGGCCTGAACTGAGACTCGGTGCCTGCGCCAGGGTGGTGGCTTCTGGCGGCTTGGAGACAGGCCTTGCCTTTTGTCTCTACTCGCCGGCGCCTGAAGTCAGCGAGCCAAGGTCCGACGGTTGCCTGTTTGGCTGCTGTAGCCCCCCGCCAGCAGGACCGGAAACAGGCAAAAGGCAAGGCCTTACACCGAGCCGCCGACACCGAGCCGCCGGACATCGAGCCGCCGAGCCGGCAGACACCGAGCCGGCACGCTCAGGCGGCGACCAACCGCGCCAACTCGTTCTTCTGAGCTCGCTTGCTCGCTGCGCGAGAGCCCGCGGGGATTTCGCCCCCGCAGGCGACCCACTTTCTTGCTCGTGCAAGAAAGTAGGCAAAGAACACGGCCCCGACTGCGCTCGCCCTTACGCCTTCGGCTTCAGGGTTCCCTGCGCTGTGCAAAAAACCAGGGACCGCGCAGAACTCCCGTCGTTCGCTTCGCTCACTCTGGTCAGACAAGCTGCGCGAGTCAGATCACGTGTCGCGCCCGCGGCGCGAGCCCCTGGGTTCTTGCGCTGCTCGGCGGCGCAGAGGGGCGGCCCCAACAGCCGAACAGCCAACAGCCGGACCTCAGCTGAGCCGCTTCCGTGTCTTGTGCACCTGGGGCAAAGGGCAAGGTCGGAAACCGGACCGCCCGCACGGTGCGGCCAAGGCAGCGCTTGACTTCAAATTCAAGACCTGATCCCGGCGCCCCTACCGAGCGGCCAGAATGAAATCAACTTCTAGCCGCCATGATCGATTCATGAAGGAACACAGCGCGATCCATCTCGATACGCCGAAACAATCAATACAGGGAGCTGCTATGCGCACCAAGGACTCGGTTCCAACTCGTACGCGACGCAATGCACGGACATGGCTCGCTGGTCTCGGCTTTGCGACGGCCATTGGCATCGCTGGCTGTCAGTCCTTTCCCGGGGAGTTCGACTACACCAGCAGCGGTCAGGTGTTCCATTCGGATGCCGTTTCTGCCGTCGTGGTGGCGGCTCCTGCTCAGCGAGCCATCACGATCGTCACGCAGAAGCGAGCCAAGCCTTACGCTCATGAGCGACCGGTCATCACGGAGGCAGAAAAGAAGCAAGTCGAGTCCGACATCGCGCGGGCCGCAGTGTCGTTTGAGGCGCAACTACCACGCCAACTCGGAGTTGCTGCGCGCACCAACGGGTTAAAGCTGCTCGATGCTTCGACCACGGGCGCTCCTCGCCTAGAGATTGGGCCTGCTTCGGGTCAAGGGCTTTGCCAAGATGGCTTCGGTTGCTTTGGCTACATGAAGGCGAAGGCGCAGATCATCAATGCCAAGGGGCAAGTCATTTGGGAATTTGAAGCGACCTACTCGACAGCCAAGGCCCGTCAGTCGGAAGCCCAACCGATGGCTGACTTCTTGCGCAAGATGTTCGGTGCCATGAAGCGGGATCGCGCCCTAGCCATGAAAGACTGAAGCGGGACGATTTGCCCCGTCTCGGGGCACCCGTCTCGGCGTCTCGGGGCGTCTCGGGGCGTCTCGGGGCGTCTCGGGGTCACATCTCGCAGGGTTCTCGCGCGGAAACGCGGGAAACGCGGGGTCAAGGGAAGCGCTGGGTCAGGTCTGGAATTTGAAGTTCAGATTCAAGACCTGACCCCGACGCCCCCCTTTGTAGACTGCCCAAACGGCACCTTTGGAGGACTCCATGCACAACTCGCTGCGCACTTGCCTTGTCGCGCTTTCGCTCCTTGTCACCCACGTGGCGCAAGCGCAAACCGACACCCACGAGGCTCGACGCGAAGCAGCGCTGGCGCTAATCGAAAGCGTAGAGGCCGTGATGGGGCCGAAGCGAGTTGCTCAGGAATGGATCACCACCATGCAAGCGCCGGTGGTGAGAGCCCTGAGTAACAGTCAAGCATTCAGCGAAGCTCAGAAACGACGCGCCCTCCAGGTACTTGAGGAAGAACTCAGCGGCGTGATGGCTCGAATGTTGAGCGAGTTCGGACCCTTGATTCACCACAGTGTCGTGACGCTATATGTCCAGCGTTTCACTGCGGAGGAGATCAAGGAGTTGCAGCGCCTCTACAGCAATCCCTTGCTGCGCAGGGCAGCGTTGCTGAACCCACAAGGCACCGTTACGCAGATCATGACCGCGGGGATGCAGAAATGGACGCCTTCGTTCACTCAAGGCATCGATGCCGCATTGAACAAGTTGAAGAACGAGGGCATTGACCTGAGAGCTCAAAAGGCAAGCACTCATTCGCCTAGCGCGCCTTAGAGGCAAAAGGCAAGGCCTGACACCGAGCCTTCAAGACGGTATCTGACACCGGCGCACCGACGCAGTCCGACCCCGGCGCAGACCTTGACATCAAACTCAAGACCTGACCCTCGGCTCGCGCCGACGGGTGAACCTCGAAGCCAGCGGCCGCAATCACTTAGGAGCGGACGCCTGCCTGCCAGCGCGCAGCGGTACGGCTTGTCCGATCAATCGAGAGAAGTCTGCAAATCTGACCGCCATCAAGGCTCTTCCACGCTCCGTTGACAAATGAGCGAAACAGAACGAAGCATCTGCCAGCTTGCGACCAGTACGGCCTTCAAACAGTTCGGCACTGAATAGCGCCGCGGTGTTGGTGCCAAATCCCAGCGGCGGCAGGCTGTGAACACTATGACGGCGCCCAAGAATAAGTCGATATTCGGTCTCCTCTGACGGCTGCCGCTGTCCTATTGACTCCGATTCAGGGCGACACACGGGGAACCAGGGCGCCTGTCCTTCGAAGCGCCAGACCTGTTGGAACTCTCTGACCCGCGACGACTCGCATAGCGATGCCTGCGATGCCATAGCCTCGGCGAAGCGCCAGGCAAGAGGGACCTGGACGTCACCTCGGACGATCCCGTCTGCCCCCAGAAGGCCCTCTGCATATTCAATGAGCACAGCCGCAGGACGATCCGAGGGCTCGCCAGCTACAAGAACAGTGCTCGTGTTGCTAGCGGACTCACACAGCTGAAGAAACGCCTCGTCATACACATTCCGCGCTCTTTCGCTTTGCTGCTTTTCGATCCCGTCGCCGATGAACAAACCGATGATCATCAGCACTGGCATCGCAAGCAACCCGAGAAGGATCCAACGCGCCGTTCGTGCACCACGCCGAAATGAGGCCACGCCGAAGACAAGCAGCGCCAGCATCCATCCCAAGGTCCATAGGATCGTGCCGACTAGATCGAAGTACACCGGAGCCGGAGCTAGCGCTCTCGTCGGCCACAGCGCCAGAGCGATCAGAACCAGGGGCCGAAGCCCGGCCAGCGGCGGATCAATGCCGGTAGTGGCGACGCAGTTGGAGGTGCCGGGGTCTGGGTTATGCATGGCGAAGTGAGCAGTGAAGGGCAGGACAGCCCAGACGGAAAACGATCCCCGCATGGGATGGTTTGAGCGGCGTCAGTACGCGGAGGTCTTGAACAACACAGCCCGCACTTGCTCCCAGGGCACGGCCTGCTCGGGCTGAGCGCTGTGCGCCTCCAGCCGGCGGCGCAACTCCTCGTGCTGGGCATCGCTCACGGGCAACTCGCCCGCGCTGCCTTCCACGATGCTGTCCCACACGTCCTCGACGAGTTGCAACCGTCACGCCAAGCTCAGCGCACGCAGTTCGGGGGGCAGAGAGCCGGACATCTTGATGTCTCCTGAGGAATGGCCAGCAGCAGGTGGGCGTCGCCTGCCTGACCTTGTACCGCATCGGAGCTTGGGGCGCGATGCTGCCTCTCGGCTTCACCTGCCGCACAGGCCCCAGGCTCGGCGGCCAAAACCCCAGAAAACCTAAACTCCCCCTCCCCGCCCTCCCCGTCCGTCGCTCACGAGGCAACGCGACCCCCTGGGCTGCTCCTGGAAGACCGACTCCATGACCGACCTCTCTGCCCAAGCCAAGGCCTTGGCCAGCTACAAGCCCGCCCACAAGGTGCGCTTCGTCACCGCGGCCAGCCTGTTCGACGGCCACGACGCCGCCATCAACATCATGCGGCGCATCCTGCAGGGCATGGGCGCCGAGGTGATCCACCTCGGGCACAACCGCTCGGTGGACGAGGTGGTGACCGCGGCGCTGCAGGAAGACGTGCAAGGCATCGCGGTCAGCTCCTACCAGGGCGGTCACGTCGAGTACTTCAAGTACATGGTGGAACTGCTGCGCGCGCGCGGCGGCGACAACATCCAGGTCTTCGGCGGCGGCGGCGGCGTGATCGTGCCCAGCGAGATCAACGACCTCGCGGCCCACGGCGTGCGCATCTACAGCCCCGAGGACGGCCAGCGCATGGGCCTGGCCGGCATGATCGGCGAGATGCTGATGCTCAGCGACCGCGACCTGTCGCCGCATGCGCCCAAGAGCGTCGACGCGCTGAAAGGTCACACCGAGGCCGCCTGGCGCGCGTTGGCGCAGGCGCTGACCGCGCTGGAGAACGGCAGCGCCGATGCCGGCTTCAAGGCCGCGCTGCAGACCGTGGACAAGAAGGCGCCGGTGCTGGGCATCACCGGCACCGGCGGCGCGGGCAAGAGCTCGCTGACCGACGAGCTGATCCGCCGCATCCGCCTGGACCAGGACGACAGCCTGCGCATCGCGGTGATCTCCATCGACCCGTCGCGGCGCAAGAGCGGCGGCGCGCTGCTGGGCGACCGCATCCGCATGAACGCGATCTCGCCTTGGAGCCAGGGCCCGCGCGTCTTCATGCGCAGCATGGCCACGCGCGACTTCGGCACCGAGATCTCGCAAGCGCTGCCGGACGCAATCGCCGCCTGCCAGGTGGCCGGCTTCGACCTCATCGTCGTCAAGACCTCGGGCATCGGCCAGGGCGACGCGGCGATCGTGCCCCTGGTCGACATCCCGATGTACGTGATGACGCCGGAGTTCGGCGCCGCCAGCCAGCTCGAGAAGATCGACATGCTGGACTTCGCGGCCTTCGTCGCGATCAACAAGTTCGACCGCAAGGGCGCGCAGGACGCGCTGCGCGACGTCGCCAAGCAGGTGCAGCGCAACCGCGAGGCCTGGACCACGCCGCCGGAGCAGATGCCGGTGTTCGGCACCATGGCCAGCCGCTTCAACGACGACGGCGTGACCGCGCTCTACCAGGCGCTGAAGGCAACGCTGATCGAGCGCGGCTTGAAGCTCAGCGAAGGCCGTCTGCCCGTGGTCGCCACGCGCCACAGCACGCACCAGACGCCCATCGTGCCCTCCAGCAGAACGCGCTACCTCGCCGAGATCGCCGACACCGTGCGCGGCTACAAGGCGCGTGCCCGCGCCCAGGCCCGCCTGGCTCGCGAGGTGCAGCAGCTGCGCGCGTCGCAGGCCATGCTGACCCAGGCCAACCCGGAGAAAAACGGCGCCGTGAGCGCGCTGGGCGACCTGGCCGCCGAACGCGAAGCCAAGCTGCTGCCCGAAGCGCGCCAGCTGCTGGCGCAATGGCCGGCCATGCAGGCCGCCTACGCCGGCGACGAGTACGTGGTGAAGATCCGCGACAAGGAGATCCGCACCCAGCTCGTGCAGCAGTCGCTCTCCGGCACCAAGATCCGCAAGGTCGTGCTGCCGAGCTACGAGTGCCACGGCGAGCTCTTGAAGTGGCTGATGCTGGACAACGTGCCCGGCAGCTTCCCCTACACCGCCGGCGTGTTCGCGTTCAAGCGCGAGGGCGAGGACCCGACGCGCATGTTCGCCGGCGAGGGCGACGCGTTCCGCACCAACCGCCGCTTCAAGCTGGTCAGCGAAGGCATGCCGGCCAAGCGCCTGAGCACCGCGTTCGACTCGGTCACGCTCTACGGCGCCGACCCGGCGCCGCGGCCCGACATCTACGGCAAGGTCGGCAATTCAGGCGTGTCGATCGCGACGCTGGACGACATGAAGGTGCTGTACGGCGGCTTCAACCTCTGCGACCCGGCGACCTCGGTGTCGATGACGATCAACGGCCCGGCGCCGTCGATCCTGGCGATGTTCATGAACACCGCGATCGACCAGGCGCTTTCGAAGTTCGAGGCGGACAACGGCCGCGCGCCCACGCCGACGGAAAGCCAGAAGATCCGCGAGTGGGTGCTGGCCAATGTGCGCGGCACCGTGCAGGCCGACATCCTGAAGGAAGACCAGGGCCAGAACACCTGCATCTTCTCGACCGAGTTCTCGCTCAAGGTGATGGGCGACATCGCGAGCTACTTCGTGCACCACAACGTGCGCAACTTCTACTCGGTGTCGATCAGCGGCTATCACATCGCCGAGGCCGGTGCGAACCCGATCTCGCAGCTCGCGTTCACGCTCAGCAACGGCTTCACCTTCGTGGAGGCGTATCTGGCGCGCGGCATGCACATCGATGACTTCGCGCCCAACCTGAGCTTCTTCTTCAGCAACGGCATGGACCCGTAGTACACGGTGCTCGGCCGCGTCGCGCGGCGCATCTGGGCCACGGCGATGCGCGACAAGTACGGCGCCAACGAACGCAGCCAGAAGCTGAAGTACCACGTGCAGACCAGCGGCCGCTCCCTGCACGCGCAGGAGATCGCGTTCAACGACATCCGCACCACCTTGCAGGCGCTGATCGCGATCTACGACAACTGCAACTCGCTGCACACCAACGCGTATGACGAGGCGATCACCACGCCGACCGATGAGAGCGTGCGCCGCGCCATGGCGATCCAGCTGATCATCAACCGCGAGTGGGGCCTGGCGAAGAACGAGAACCCGAACCAGGGTGCGTTCGTCATCGACGAGCTGACCGAGCTCGTGGAGGAAGCGGTGCTGGCCGAGTTCGAGAAGATCGCCGAACGCGGCGGCGTGCTCGGCGCGATGGAGACCGGCTACCAGCGCGGCAAGATCCAGGACGAGTCGATGCACTACGAGATGCTCAAGCACACCGGCGAGTACCCGATCATCGGCGTCAACACGTTCCGCAACCCCAAGGGCGACGCGGTGGTCGACCAGATTGAGCTGGCGCGGTCGACCGACGAGGAGAAGCAGTCGCAGCTGACGCGCCTGGCCGAGTTCCACCAGCGCCACGCGGCCGAGTCGCCGGCCATGCTCAAGCGCCTGCAGCAGGCCGTCATCGACAACGGCAACGTCTTCGAGGTGTTGATGGATGCCGTGCGCTGCTGCTCGCTGGGGCAGATCACCGGCGCGCTGTTCGAGGTGGGCGGGCAGTACCGCAGGAACCTCTGAGCATGCTGCGCCGGCCGCTGCTGCTGTCGCTTGTGGCGGCACCGGCGTGGTCGGCCGCGGGCCCTTGTGAGCGGCCGCTGATCGTCGGCGTCTCGGCGCTCGGTTACGCGGTCTACGAGGACGAGGGCGAGCTGCGCGGTTTCGCAGTCGATATCGCGCGGCGCGTTGGCAAGGCCGTCGGCTGCGCGGTCGAGATCAAGCTGCTGCCGCGCGCCCGCGTGATGCTCGACTTCCAGCAGGGCGGGATCGACATCGTCACCTCCTCACTGCGCAACCCGGACCGCGACCTCAGCGGCGACTTCGAGCCCTACGCCTTCACCGGCTACGAGATCGTTGCCCACCCCAAGGTGGCCGGCCAGGTCGGCGGCCTCAGCGGCATCGAGTCCGTTCCCAAGCTCAGCCTGGGCATGGTCCGCGGCGCCCAGCTGCCGGGCGCGATCGGCCCGCTGATCGAGCGACTGGCCGCGGCGGGTCGCATCGAGTGGGCGGTGGACTTCAGCAACCTCGCGGCGCGCATGGCGGCGGGTCGCGTGCTCGTCGCGGTGTTCCCAACCGCCGTCCAGGTCAAGCTCTTCAAGGACGGCGAGCTGCCGGCCCATCTGCGGCTGCTGCCGCTGCCGGGCAGCCCGCCGCTGGTCATCGGCATGTACTTCAACCGCGCGCGCATCCCGGCCGCGCAGCGCGAGCTGCTGCGTGCCGCGCTGCGCCGCTTGGCACAGACCGGCGAGGTGCAACGCATCTACGCCCGCTACCTGGGCGAGGCGACCACGCGGCGCATGTTCGAGGCCGGTCGCGCTGCGGCAGGCGGCCTGCAGGTCTGAACGGCTTGCGCCGGCAGCGCGGCGCGGGCAGCATGGCGCCCAGGAGGTGTCCGATGCGCCAGCCTTCCCGCCCGCTACTCCACCGCCGCCGCTGCCTGCAGCTGCTCGCCACCCTGCCCGTCGGCGTGCAGGCCGCGACCCCGGGCGAGTCGGTCCGCTTGTTCGCCTACCACCTGAAACCGCCGTTCCTGAACAACCTGGCGACGCGCGACGGCCTGTACTTCGACTTCGCCGAGCTGCTCAGCCTGCGCGCCCCGGGCCTGCGCTTCCATACCGAGTACCTGCCGCGGCGGCGCCTGGACCAGGAGCTTGCCGCCGGCCGGCTCGACGGCCTGGTGCTGGGCGTGCACCCCACCTGGTTCCGGGACCACGAGCGCAAGCTCTACCTGTGGTCGCCGCCGTTCATGCGCGACGCCGACGTCGTGGTGTCGCGGCACGAGAAGCCGATCACCTACAGCGGCCCGGAGTCGCTGATCGGCATGCACCTGGCGCTGCCGCGCGGCTACTACTACCTCGGCGTCGACGAGCTGGTGCGAAGCGGCGCCATCCACCGCGTCGACAGCGAGAGCGAGGAGACAGCGCTGATGATGATGAGCCTGGGCCGCGCCGACGCCAGCATCATCACGCGGCGCACGCTGTACGCGCTGCTCGCCAAGCGGCCCGGCCTGCGCGGCAAGTTCCATGTCGCCGCGCAGGCGCACGACGAGTTCGACCGCCACATCCTGGTGCCGCGCGAGCTGGCGGCGCTGCACAAGCCGGTCAGCGACGCGGGGGCCCTGCTGGTGCGCGACCCGGCCTGGCAGACGCGGCTGCTGGAGCGCTAGCGAGCTAGCGAAGCAGCGCCGGCAGCCCGGTCGACAACGGCGGCACCAGCGCGATCAGCAGCGTGCCGACAAAGATCGCGCCCAGCGCCGGCAGCACCGAGCGCGCCACCTGGCCGATCGGCTTCTTGAACATCGCCGACGCGAAGTAGATGTTCATGCCGGCCGGCGGGCACAGGAAGCCCGCCTCCATCGCGGCGAGGAACAGGATGCCGAAGTGCACCGGGTCGATGCCGTAGGCGCGCGCCAGCGGCAGCAGCAGCGGCACCAGCACGACGATGGCGGCATAGATCTCCATCAGCGCCGCGGCGAAGAACAGGAACACGCAGAGCAGCAGCAGGAAAACGTACTTGTTCGGGATCGCCTGCTGCACCCAGTCCACCGCCTGGTCGGGAATGCCGGCGTCGACCAGGTAGTTCGTCAGCGCCAGCGCCATGCCCAGGATCAGCATCACGCCGCCGATGATCTGCGCACCCTCGCTGAGGCAACGACCGAGCGCACGCAGGCCCAGCTCGCGGCGCAGCAGACCCTGTGTCAGCACCGCGTAGCCGGCGGTCAGCGCCGCCGCCTCGGTCGGCGTGGCCAGGCCACCGAGCAGCGAGCCCAGCGCGACGAAGGGGGCCAGCAACTCCCAGCGCGCGGCCCAGGCGGCGCGCCGGGCCGCCCGCAGATCGGGCCTGGCGCCGGCCGGCGCGCCCGGCTCGCCACGCCAGTAGCCGCCGATGAACAGCAGGCTGGCGACCATCAGCAGCGCCGGCACCAGGCCGGCGAGGAACATGTCCTGGATCGGCACCCGCGCCAGCACCGCGTAGAGGATCAGCGGCACGGAAGGCGCCAGCAGCACGCCAAGCGCGCTGGCGCTGGTGACCAGGCCGATGCCCCGCTGCTCCGGGTAGCCGGCGTTCGTCAGCAGCGGCAGCAGCAGGCCGCCCAGCGCCAGGATGGTCACGCCGCTGCCGCCGGTGAACGCAGTGAACGCCGAGCAGATCAGCGCCGCGGCGATCACCGAGCCGTGCACGCCGCCGCCGAACAGCGCCAGGAACAAGGTGCCGATGCGCTGCGCCGCCCCTGTCCGCGCGAACACCAGACCGGCCAGCGTGAACAGCGGCAGCGCCGGCAGCGACGGGTTGACGGTGATCTGGTACTGACTCAAGGGCACCGAGGCCAGCGGCAGCGCCTCGCTGGCGAACAGCAACAGTCCCAGCCCGCCAAGCATCGCGAACACCGGCGCGCCGGCCAGCAGCAGGAAGCCGAGCACGGCCAGGCCGGCCCAGAGCGGTGGCGCCAAGCCCTCGGCCTGTGTGCCGAGCCACCAGCCCAGCAGGCCAGCCGGCAAAGCCATCAGCCAGCGCCAGCCGCTCTGAGGCCAGAGCCGGCCGCCGAACTTGACCGCCAGCAGCGCAAAGCCGAGCGGCATGCAGGCCTGCACCCACCACAGGGGCAGGCCATAGGCCAGCAGCGGGCTGCTGGCGCGCTCGGCTGCCACGAAGCTCCAGCTGGCCTGGGCGAGCAGGCCGCAAATCAGCGCGGTGGCGCCATTGGCGATGCGGCCCAGGGCCGTCAGCCAGCGCGGCCCGACGACCGAGTCCAGGTGCGTGCCCAGCGCGGTCAGATGGCCATGGCGCTCGGCGGCCACCGCGCCGGCCATCGTCATCAACAGGCCCAGGTGCTGCACCAGCACGGCGGCGTTGTCGACGCCGCCGCCGTTCACCAGCCGCAGCGCAATCTCGATCAGCGGCACCAGCACCATCAGCGCCAGCGCGGCGCCGGCGATCCCCTCGTCGAAGCGGCCGAAGTGTTTGCTCAAGATTTGCCGGCGCGGTAGGCCTGGAGGTGCTTCATCACCTCGTCGAAGGTCTCGGCGGGCACCATCGCGCCGCGGATGCGCGGGTACAGCTGCTGTGCCAGCTCCTGCCATTCCTTCAGCTGGGCGGCGTTGGGCCGGTTCACCGTGAGGCCGCGCTTGCTCATCGCCGCCACCGCCTCATCGACCTCCTTGCGCGCCTGCACGCGCATGGCCAGGCCGACCTTATTGCCGGCGCTCTTCAGGGCGGCCTGCGCCGCCGGGCTCATCGCGTCCCAGGCCTTCTGCGTGACGACCAGCGCGCCGACGATCGGCGCCCAGTTGATCTCCAGCATGTGCTTCGCGGTGCCGAAGGCCTGGCTGGCGAGCGCGAAATACGGCGTCGACGGCAGCACGTCGATCATGCCGGTCTGGATCGCCGCCAGCGCGTCGCCGACCTCCAGCGGCACCGGCGTGTAGCCCAGGCTCTTCATGATCGCCTGCTGCTCCGGCTCGCCGCCCCAGGCGAAGAACTTGCGGCCCTTGAAGTCGGCCGGGCGCAGCGCCGGCTCCTTGGAGAAGAAGCGCACCCAGCCGGCGTCGCCCCAGCCCAGCACGACGAAGCCCTTGGCCAGGAAGCGCTGCTCGTAGCCGGCGCGCATCTTGTCGCGCACATGGTCGAGCTCGTCCCAGTCACGGAACAGCAGCGGCATGTTCTGCAGCGCGGTGATCGAGGGCTCCAGCTCGCGCAGGCCGACCACCGACAGCATGCCGCCCTGCAGCTGGCCGATGCGCAGCCGGCGCACGATCTCGGCCTCGCCGCCCTGGCTGCCGTCGGTGAACACGTTGAAGCGCGCGCCGGCTCCTTGAGCCGCCTTCCAGGCCTCGCCGAGTTCGAGCAGTTGCTGGTGGTAGACAGAGTTCTTCGGCACCACGGTGGCGATGCGCAGCGGCACCGGCGCCTGGGCCCGCGACGGTGGCGACAGCAGCAGGCTGGCGAGCAGCGAGAGCCAGAGGCGACGGGTGGAGGGCATCGGGTTCCTCAGAAGCGATCGTCCAGGGTGTCGAGCAACCAGCTGGCGCGCTCGCGCATCAGCTCGTTGGCCAGCGTACGCCGCGCCGCCGCGGCGGCCAAGGCCTGGCGCAGCAGCGTCTCGTAGCCGACACGGTCGCCGGCCGGCAGCGCGATCGCCTCGGCCTCGGCGACGAAGACACCGGCGTTGCGCTCGGCGCCGAAGCGGCGGGCGGCGTCGAACAAGGCCTGCGCCTTGCCGGCACTGCCGCCGGGCCGTGACGCCTCGAGCCGGGCGAGCAGCGCCTGCAGGTCGCCATCGCCCAGGCCGGGCTCGGCGGCGGCGATGTGCGCCGCCAGCCGCGCCACCGCCGGCAGGTCGGCGACGCGCTCGGGGTCGTGCGTGCTCAGCGCGATGCCGGCACCCCAGGCGGCGGCGCCCCAGTAGCCGAGCTGCCGCTCCTGGGCATTGAGCGCTGGCAGCGGCGCGCCCTGCGCGAGCTGCGCCAGCAGCTGCGGGTGCTGCCGGCTCAGCGCCGCGAACGCATGGCGCTGCGCGCGTGCGTACAGGCGCACCGCCCGCTCGCGACCGCGTTGCGCGGCGCGGGCGTCCTGGCCCTCGAGCTTCTCCGCCTCGAAGGCGACGAAGGCGTAGGCGTACTGCGTGAAGCCGCTGGCCACCGCGGTCGCCAGGCCGAGGTGGCCGGGGTTGTCGGCGAGCAGCGACTCCGACAGCTTCAGGTAGAACGCGCTGGCCTCGCGCGCCAGGCCGAGATCGTCCTCGGCGGCAGCGCCCTGGCCGGCGAGCTGGTCGGCGACGCCATTGACCACCGCCAGCTTGATCGACGAGCAGCCGGCGAGCAGCGCGGCGCAGAGCAGCAGGGCGGAAAAGCGCAAGGGCGGGGCAGGCGAGCGACGAAGCCGCCAGCCTAGGCCGGGCGCTTGAAGCTTTGGTGACGCCGCCATGACGCGGCGATGACGACGCGGCTCAAGCCGCGTCCGCCAGCTCGTAGAGCACATCGGGACAACCCTCCTCGTTGCCGCTGCCGTCGCCGAAGGCGATCGCGCGGAAGCCATGGCGCTCGTAGAAGGCCCGCGCGCCGGCGTTGGCCTGGAAGCAGTACAGCCGCACCGGCCGCGGCAGCGCCGCCAGCGCCGGCACCAGCAGCCGCGTGCCGATGCCCTGCCCGGTGCAGCCGGGCGCCAGGTAGAGCTGCTCGATCCAGCTGCAGTCGCCGTCGTGGGCGGTGGCGATGACGCCGAGCAGGCGATCGCCGGCGCAGGCCAGCTCGACCCCGCCGGCGGGCAGCAGGGTGTCGCGCACCCAGCACCGCAGCTCGTCGTCGGCATGGGCCAGCGCTGCGTAGGGCAGGAACTGCCGGCGCGAGGCCAGCAGCAGCTCGGCCACGGCGGCGGCATCGGCGGCAGCGGCGGCACGGCGCGTGATCGGGACCGGTTCGGGCATCGCAACGCTCGGAGCAGGGTGCGCAAGCGTACGCTCGCTCCCCGATGAACGCACCGCTCCCCGATCTGTGCGCCGCCTGCGGCGGCCTGATGCGCTTCGACCCACCCAGCCAGCGCCTGCGCTGCGTCGCCTGCGGCAGCGATCGGGCGATCGCCAGCGCCGATGCGCAGGCGATGGCGGCAGCGCTGGCCGAGCAGGACCTCGAGCGCTACCTCGCGCTGCGCGCCGGCAACGAGCCGGCGATCACGCCGCAACTGGTCGCCTGTCCGCAGTGCGGCGCGCAGGGCGAGTTCCCGGCCCATGTGACGGCGATGCCCTGCGCCTTCTGCGGCGCGCCGCTGCAGGCGACGCTGGCGCATGCCCAGCGCCAGATCCGTCCGCACGCCCTGCTGCCGTTCCAGCTCGATGACGGCGCCGCGCGGCAGGCCTTCGGCGCCTGGCTGCGCAGCCGCTGGTTCGCGCCGTCGTCGCTGAAGGAGCTGGTGCAGCGCCCCGAGGCCGGCCGCGGCGTCTACCTGCCGGCCTGGACCTTCGACGCGCACAGCCTCAGCCACTACGAGGGCGAGCGCGGCGACCACCGCCAGGTGCAGCAGACGCGGCAGAACGCCCAGGGTCAGAGCGTGACGGAGACACGCACCGTGACCGACTGGCGCCCGGTCAGCGGCGAGATGGCGCTGGCCTTCGACGACGAGCTGGTGTGCGCCTCGGCCAGCCTGCCGGCGGCCGGGCTGGCGGCACTGGACGGCATCGACCTGGCGGCGCTGCAGCCGGTTGACGACGCGTTCCAGGCCGGCTTCATGGTCGAGGCCTACCAGCTCGGGCTGCAGCCGGCGTTCGCGCAGGCGCGCGAGCGCTTCGACTCACGCATCCGCGCCGCGGTGCGCCGCGAGATCGGCGGCGACGAGCAGCGCATCCATCGGCTGCACACCGCGTACGACGCGATCCGCTTCAAGCACCTGCTGCTGCCGGTCTGGATCTACAGCTACCGCTGGCGCGGCGAGCTCAAGCAGGTGGTGGTCAACGGCCACGACGGCCGCGCCGCCGGCGAGCGGCCCTGGTCGGCCTGGAAGATCGCCGGCCTCGCGCTCGTGCTGGCGGTGATCGCCGGCCTGCTGGCGGCGCTGGCGCTGGCCCAGCAGTCGTCATCGCCGTGGTGAGGCCGCGGTGTGCGCGCTGCGCGCTGCCGCTGCGCACCTGCCTGTGCGCGCTGGTGCGGCCGGTGGCCCACGGCATCGCGATCAGGGTGCTGCAGCATCCCGACGAGGCGACGCAGGCCAAGGGCACGCTGCGCCTGCTGCAGCGCTGCCTCGACGACTGCGAGCTCGTCGTCGGCGAGCAATGGCCCGCGCCGCCCTGGCCGCTGCAGGACTGCTGGCTGCTCTACCCCGACGGCGACGCGCCGGCGTTGCCGGCGGCGCCACCGCGCCAGCTGCTGCTGCTCGACGCCAGCTGGCGCCACAGCCGCAAGCTGATGCACCTGAACCCCTGGCTGCACGCGCTGCCGCGCTATGCGCTGCGGGCGCCGCCGGCCAGCGTCTACGGCCAGCTGCGCAAGGCCCACGCGCCGCAGCAGCTGTCCAGCCTGGAGGCGGTGGCGCAGGCGCTGCAGGAACTCGAGGGCAACGCGGCGGCGGCGGCAGCGTTGCGGGCGGCGATGCAGGACTGGCTGGCGCTGCAGCGGACGCAGCGCGGCTAGCGTCGCTCAGCCCTCGGGCCAGTGCGCCGGGCACTGCACCTTGCCGCGCACCAGCCTGGCGTACTCGCCGCTGGCGCGCAGCTGCTTCAGGCCGCGGTTGAACGCTTCCTGCAGCCCCTTGCTCTGCGGCCGGCTCGGCGGGAACAGCACATGGGTGGTGAAGCTGTCGGTCATCAGCCTGGGGTGCAGCATGACCTGGGCGAGCTCGGCGGCGTCGAAGTTGTTCAGCAGCACGTCGCAGGCGACGTTGCGGTCCAGCGGCAGCACGTCGATGCGGCGCGCCAGCAGCATGCGCAGCGCCAGCAGGTCGTTGGGCGTGCTCTCGTGGCGCAGCTGGCCGCTGCGCGCGGCGGCCCAGATCTCCGGCGTGTAGGTGTAGTCACGCGTCAGGCCGATGCGGAACGCCGCCAGGTCGGGCACGCCCTTCCAGTCGAACGCGGTGTCGCGGCGGTAGAGCATCTGCCATTGCTCGGTGTAGAGGTTGTCGCTGAGCAGGAAATCGCGCCGCCGCTCCGGCGTTGCGCCCCAGTGCGCGGTGCCGTCCCACTGGCCGTCACGGGTCTCGGCGAGCGCGCGCGACCAGGGCAGGAACTGGAACTGCACGCGGTAGCCACCGAGCTCGAAGGCGCGCCGCACCACGGCCAGCGCCAGCCCCTGGTCGGGCCGGTTGGCGGTGGCGTACGGCGGCAGCTCGCCGGTGGCGATGCGCAGCAGGGGGGGCGGTGCGGCCGACGCCGCGTCCAGCCCCGCGGCCGCCAGGGCCGGCAGCAGGCCGCCCATCACCAGCAGCACTCGCCACAGAAGACCGATTCGGGACATGCGGTCAGTCTGCCTCAGTCCGGGGCCATGTCGACGCCCCGGCGCGACAAAGCCGGGCCGACGGCATGGATGGCTACGGCCGCCAGACGGCGAACAGCGCACCGAGCTTCTGCAGCGGCCGCAGCCGCTCGTCGCTGAGGGCGTCGAGGAAGTCCGACAGCCGCTTGCTCTTGGCGATCGTGTAGACGGTCAGCCCGAGCGTGGCCAGCAGCACGGCGGCGAACACGCTGATGCGCTGCCACAGCGGCGCCTCCGACTCGGCCAGCAGGTTCATGCCGAGGAAGCCGGTGGTGATGGTGCCGACGAGGCCGAAGATCGTCACCACGGTCAGGCGCACCACGGTGTTGGCCTGGCGGCGGATGCTGTCGGTCTCGAGGTACTGCGCCATGTCGCCGATGCGCGTCTTGACCTCGGCATACAGCGCGCGGGAATCCAGGTGACGGTGCATCAGCTGGTAGAGCGCGCGGCTCTGCGCCTGCTCGCTGACCTCGTGGAACCAGTAGCGGTGGGTGAAGCGCAGGAAGCCCTCGAAGGCGGCGCGGATCTCGCGCTTGAACGCGCGCACGTTCTCCGGGTCGCCGATGTTGAGCTTGCGCAGCGCCTCGACCAGGCGGTCGGCGAACACCAGCAGCGCCGCTTTCTGGAAATGCGCGAGCAGGAAGATCAGGAACTGCGGGTGGCGGAACTGCGCCAGCACGCCGCGGTCGCGGCAGTTGAAGAAGGCCGAGTCGGCGCGGCCCAGCACCACCAGAGACGGACCGCTGACGAGGTAGCGGGTATGCGGCGCGGCGCCATGCGCGCACCAGAAGCGGTCCCAGCAATGCTGCGCCTCGAAGTCCCGCAGGTAGGCGTCGCCATAGGGCAGGTCGGAGCCGGCGCCGGTGACCAGGCCCAGGCGCACGAAGTCGGCACGCGACAGCGCCGTCGGGTCGTCGATCGCCAGCCAGGCCATCACCGGCATGCGGTGGTACTCGATCTGGCGGTAGCGCAGCGCCGACGGCTGCTCGCCGTGATCCGGCTGCAGCGGCTGCAGCAGCCAGGCCCAGTGCGCCGCGATGCGCGGCGCGCGATGCGCCTGCACATGCTGGATGAAACGCGGCGCGTCGCGGGCGTCGCTGCGCGCCAGCTCGCGGCCCTCGGCGTCGAGGAAGCGGCAGCTGCTGACGCTGTGCAGCGGCTCGCCGCCGGCGTCCCAGCCGCCCGGGTAGGCGCGACCGAGCCGGTACAGCAGCTCCTGCACCTCGGGCAGCGGCAGCGGGCCGGCGGCCAGCTCGAGGTTCAGCAGCACCAGATCGATGTCGTAGAAGAAGATCAGGTCGATGTGCACGACCTGCAGGCGCACCGGCTCGGCGTCGGGGCGCAGGCGCAGCTCCAGCGCGGCGACATCGTGGCGGCGGAAGGTCTTCATGCCGGCGTCGCCGAGCTGGTCCGCCGGCTGCTGACCGCTGCGGCCCTCGCCGAACAGCACCCGCTGCACATAGGGCAGGAAGGTCAGGAACTCCTGGTAATGGCGTTCGTGGAACGCGGCGGCGTCGCCGGTGTACTCGTCGGCCACCTCCTGCCAGGGGTTGCCGGGCTGCGTCGCCAGCCACTCCCAGGGGCGGCGCAGACCCGCCGTCTCGCCGCTGCGCAGCAGGCGGATCGGCCAGAGCAGCACCTGGTGCAGGCGTTCGACGACCGGTGTAGTCATGGGTCCATGCTGCCGCCACCGGCGGCCTGCCGGCATGGCGACAAACCCGATCGCCAGCGAGCCGCGCATGGCGATACTCGCAGCCACAGCCCATGAGCCTGCACACCCCCACCCTCACCGCGCTGCTCTGCCTGCAACTGGCGTTCGTGGCGCTGGCGCTGAGCTGGATGTCCGGCTGGCGCAGCAGCCCGGCGCTGCGCTGGGCGATCTTCGGCATCTGGGTGCAGCTGGCCTCCTGGCTGACGGTGCTGCTGACGCCACTGGCCGGCGTCTGGGCCACCGCGGCGAGCTATGTGCTGGGCGCGCTGGCGTTCACGCTGGTGCTGCAGGGCGTCGCCGGCTGGCTCGGTCCGCGGCCGCTGCAGCGCGCATCCTGGTGGCTGCCCGGCCTGCTGCTGCTGTGCTTCCTGGTCGGCCACGACATCGGCTGGGTGCGCCGCGGCGTCTCCAACCTGCTGATGGCTTCCAGCCTGCTGCTGCTGCTGGCGGCGGTGGTGGCAGCGGCGCCCGAGGCGGCGCCGAGCAGCCGGCGCTGGCGCCAGGCCATGGGACTGCCGTTGGCGCTGATGGCGCTGTGCACGCTGGCGCGGGCGGCCTACGGCTTCGGGCCCGAGGAGGACTACCCGTCGCTGCGCAGCGAGCATCCGCTGGCGCTGGCGGTGCTGGTGATCGGCAATCTGTCGACGATGGTGATGGCGCTGGCCTTCCTGGCCGCCTGGCGCGGCGAGGCCGAGGCGATGCTGCGCGAGGCGGCGCAGACCGACCCGCTGACCGGGCTGGCCAATCGCCGCGAGCTCGAGCGTCGCAGCGCCGAGCTGATCCAGAACGAGCGCCGCCACGGCGACACCCTGCTGGCGCTGCTGATCGACCTCGACCATTTCAAGCGCGTCAACGACGAGCAGGGCCATGCCCAGGGCGACGCGGCGCTGCGGCTGATGGCCGACCTGCTGAAGCAGCTGGCGCGCCCCGGCGACTGCGCGGCGCGCATCGGTGGCGAGGAGTTCGTGCTGCTGCTGGCGCGCACCCAGGCCGACGGCGCGCAGGCCTTCGACCGCCGGCTGCGCGAGGCGCTGGCGCTGCACGCCCCCAAGCGCCTGGGCTTCGCGCTGAACTTCAGCGGCGGCTGGGCGCTGCTGCGGCCGGGTGATCGCCATGTCCACGACCTGCTGCAGCGCGCCGACGCCGCGCTCTACCAGGCCAAGGCCGACGGCCGTGGCTGTCTTCGCGCCGAACCCGGCCATGCCGACGCTGCCGAACCATGAACCTCGTTGACGAGTTGCGCGGCCTCGACCGCTGGGCCTCCGACCTGCCGCTGCGCGAACAGCTGGGCGACGCCGCCCGCCTGGCCGCCTATGGCGCTGCGATCGGCAGCGAACAGGCACAGGACTGGGCCGAGCAGGCGAACCGGCGGCCGCCCGAGCTGCAGCAGCTCGACGCCCGCGGCCGGCGCATCGACCGCGTCGACTTCCACCCGCACTGGCACCGGCTGCTGGCGAGCATCCGCGGCAGCGGCGCGATCGCCCTGCCCTTCGAGGCCGGCGGCCGCTGGACCGAGGCAGCGACGATCTTCTCCCTGCATGGCCAGGTCGAGGCCGGCAGCCTGTGCCCGGCGACGATGACGCAGGCGGCGATCGCCGTGCTGTCGCGGCATGCGCCCGCGCTGCACGAGGCGCTGCGGGCCGGGCTGCACAGCCGCGAGCACCAGCCGCAGGACGCCCCGCTGGCGGCCAAGACCAGCCTCTGGGTCGGCATGGGCATGACCGAGAAGCAGGGCGGCTCCGACCTGCGCGCCGTCGACAGCGGTGCCGAGCCGCTGCCGCGCTCGCTGCACGGCCTGCCGATGTATGCGCTGTCGGGCCACAAGTGGTTCTTCAGCGCGCCGATGAGCGACGCCCATCTGGTGCTGGCCCGGACCGACGAGGGCCCGAGCTGCTTCTTCGTGCCGCGCTGGCGCTTCGACGGCGAACGACTCAATGGCGTGCAGATCCAGCGTCTGAAGGACAAGCTCGGCAATCAGAGCAACTCCAGCTCCGAGGTCGAGTTCCACGACAGCGAGGGCCTGCTGGTCGGCGAGCCCGGCCGCGGCATCGCGGTGCTGGCCGAGATGGCCGGCTTCACGCGCCTGCAATGCGTGGTCGGCAGCACCGCGCTGATGCGCGCCGCGCTGGTGCAGGCGGTGCATTGGTCGCGCCAGCGCCGCGCCTTCGGCCGCCTGCTCGCCGACGCGCCGCTGATGCAGCAGGTGCTGGCCGATCTGGCGATCGAGTGGGAGGCGGCGCTGCGGCTGATGCTGCGCATCGCCGAGGCCTTCGAGCGCAGCGAGCAGGACCCGGTCGAACGCGCCTGGCAGCGCGTGCTCACGCCCGCCGCCAAGCTCTGGGTCTGCAAGCGCGCGCTGCAGCACAGCGGCGAATGCATGGAGGTGCTGGGCGGCAACGGCTATGTCGAGAGCGGCTCGCTGGCGCGTATCTACCGCGAGGCGCCGGTGAACAGCATCTGGGAGGGCAGCGGCAACGTCATGGCGCTGGACCTGCTGCGGGCGGCGCAGCGCGAGGCCGAGCCGCTGCAGGCCTGGTTCGACCGCGTGGCCGAGCGCCTGGACGGCCCGGAGCGCCAGCGCCTGCAGCGGCTGCGCGGCGCGCTGTTCGCCGCCGACGCCGAAGCCCGGGGCCGCCAGCTGGCCAGCGAGCTGGTGCTGCTGGCCCAGGCCGCGCTGCTGTCCGACGGTATGCAGGACGGTATACAAAATCAGGGGACAATTGCCGCCGACTTCATCACCACGCGTCTGCGCCAGCCCGCCGGCCTGTTCGGCGCCAGCCCCATCGAGCGCCCCGAGCGGCTGCTGCAGCGCGCCCTGCCGGCTTGAACACCCAACGCATCGCGATCCTCGGCGACCTGCTCGACATCGAGCAGGCGCCACCACCCGGCACGCCGCTGGACGAGATTCCGGCCGGCGTGCGCTGGCGTCCCGCCCATTGGCTGCTGATCGAGGACGGCCGCATCTCCGCCGTGCAGGCCGAGGCGCCCGACGCCAGCTGGCCGCGCGACGAGCGCCCGGGCCAGCTGATCCTGCCCGGCTTCGTCGACACCCATGTGCACGCGCCGCAGCTCGATGTCATCGCCAGCTACGGCACCGAGCTGCTCGACTGGCTGCAGCGCTACACGTTCCCGGCCGAGACCGCCTGGGCGGATCCGGCGGTCGCCGCCGCCGGCAGCGCGCTGTTCCTGGACCAGCTGCTCGCGCATGGCACCACCAGCGCGCTGGTGTTCCCGACCGTGCACAAGACCAGCGTCGACGCGCTGTTCGGCGCCGCGTTGCAGCGCGGCATGCGCCTGATCAGCGGCAAATGCCTGATGGACCGCCACGCGCCCCCGGCGCTGTGCGACACCGTGGCCAGCGGCGAGCGCGACACCCTGGCGCTGCTCGCCGCCTGGACCGGCAAGGGCCGGCTGGCCTACGCGCACACGGTGCGCTTCGCGCCGACCAGCTCCGAGGCCCAGCTGCGCCTGGCCGGCGAGCTCCATGCCGCCAGCCCGGGCAGCTATGTGCAGACCCATGTCGCCGAGAACCGCGCCGAGGTCGACTGGGTGCGCGAACTGTTCCCCGGCTACCGCAGCTACCTCGACGTCTACGAGCGCCACGGCCTGCTGACGGCGCAGACCACGCTGGCGCATGGCATCTGGCTGGACGCCGACGCCCGCGCCCGCCTGCGCGACACCCGCGCGGTGATCGCGCACAGCCCGACCAGCAATCTGTTCCTCGGCTCCGGCCTGTTCGTCTGGCGCGGCCGGGCGAGCGACGGCATGCGCCTGTCGATCGCCAGCGACGTCGGCGGCGGCGTGTCGCTGAGCATGCAGCGCACGCTGGCCGCCGCCTACCAGGTGGCGGCGCTGCAGGGCCAGCGCCTGGACGCGTTCACGCTGCTGCATGCCGCCACGCGTGGCAACGCGGCCTCGCTGCAGCTCGACCAGGAGATCGGCCGCCTCGAGCCCGGCCTGGTCGCCGACGTGGTGGCCTGGGACTGGGCCGAGCCGGGCTCGGTGCTGGCGCACCGGCTGGGCCGCGCGAACTCGCTGCACGAGAAGCTGTTCGCCTGGCTGATGCTCGGCGACGAGCGCCTGCTGCGCCGGACCTGGGTCGCGGGGCGCGCATTCGGCTGATGCGCGCGCTGGCGCTGCGGCTGATCCGCGCGTATCAGCGCTGGCTCAGCCCGCGCAAGGGCTTCGTCTGCGCGCACCGCGTGCACCGCGGCGGCGCCGGCTGCTCGGCGGTCGGCTTCCGGCTGATCCGCCGCCACGGCCTCTGGCACGGCTGGCCGCTGCTGCGCGAACGCCTGCGGCGCTGCGCCGCGGTCGCCGCCGCCAGCGGCCGACGCCCGCTGGCCGGCCAGCGCGGTGACTGCGACCTGCCGGTTCCCGACTGCGACGTCGATGGCAACGGCTGCCAGCGCTGCGCCTGCGATGCCTGCAGCAGCGGCTGCGACTGGCCGCGCCGCGACCGCAAGAAGCCCGAGCCGCGGCGCCGGTCGCTGCGCTGACACGGATCTGCAACCGAAGCGACACGGGCGTTTCATGCGCCGCCGCCAGCATGACGGTTCATCGACACGATGGATGCAACCGCGATGCTGGCCCTTCCGCTCTGCCCTGCTCCGCAACCGGCCGCCCGGCTGACGCTGAGCTGGGCCCGCCACCAGGACGATCTGCGCGCCGCGCAGCGCCTGCGCTTCCAGGTTTTCGCGCAGGAACTCGGCGCCCGGCTGCGGCCGCCGCCGGGCACGCCGGCCGGCCATGATGCCGATCTGTTCGACGCCCATTGCGAGCACCTGCTGGTGCGCGAGCAGCACGAGGACGGCGCCCTCGGCGACGTCGTCGCCTGCTACCGCCTGCTGGCGCCGGCGGCGGCGCGTCGCGTCGGCGGTCTCTACGCGGAGACCGAGTTCGACCTCACGCGCCTGCGCGCCGAGCGCCACCGCATCGCCGAACTCGGCCGCGCCTGCGTCGCCCCGGCGCACCGCCGCGGCCCGGCCCTGCTGATGCTCTGGGGCGGCATCGCCGACTACCTGCAGCGCGAGCGCCTGGAGCTGGCGCTGGGCTGCGCCAGCGTCGACGCCCACGACGGCGGCCAGCGCGCCTGGGCGCTGTGGAACCAGATCGCCGCCACCCACCTGGCACCGATCGACTGGCAGGTGCGGCCGCGCACGCCGCTGCACCCGGCGCGCGCGTTCCCCGGCCAGGTCGAGCTGCCGGCGCTGCTGCGCGGCTACCTGAAGGCCAACGCCCGCCTGCTCGGCGCCCCGGCCTGGGACGGCGACTTCCGCTGCGCCGACTTCCCGCTGCTGCTGCGCCTGGCCGATCTGCCGGCGAGTTACCGCCGCCGCTTCGTCGGCTGAGACCGCTCCCCAAGGCGGGGGAGGCGGCGCCGCCGGCCGCTTCCTAGCATCGTCTCCCGGCAGCGGGAGAACGCATGGACGAGGCGATCGCCGAACTGATCCGCTTGGCCGAGCGCGAGCTGGGTGCGCGCCGGCAGGGCGCGGTCGATGCCTACCAGGCCGCGACGCGGCTGGCCCCCGGGCCCTGGCCCTGGAGCGCCGCCTTCGGCTGCTGGCTGCTGCGCGAATGGCTGGCGATCGAGACGGTGCGCCGCCACCTGGCCGGCCCGCTGCCACCGACCGCCGGCCCGCTCTGTCGCGAACCCCATGCCCATGCCTGGGAGCCCTGGGCCCGGCAGCAGGGTCGATGGCGACCGGCGGCGGGCCATCAGGCGCGCCGGGGCGATTTCGCGATCTTCCGCATGCCGCACCTGGGCCTCGTGGTGCAGGACCAGCTGCATCCGGCGGCGCCGGTGCACACCATCGAGGCCGACACGCTGGACGAGCAGGGCGACGACGGCATCTGGCGGCAGCAGCGCGCGCCGCACCTGCTGCAGGGCTACCTGCGCTTCAGACGCTGATGTCGGCCGCCTTGAACATCAGCTCGGCCTGCGACACCGGCATCGCCTTGCCGAACAGCCAGCCCTGACCGATCTGCACGCCGAGCTCGTGCAGCAGCTGCGCCTGGCGCTCCTCCTCGACGCCCTCGGCCAGCGCCTGCTTGCCCAGGGCCTGGGTCAGGCCGACGATGGTGCGCACGATCTCCTGCGCGTCGCGGCCCTGGTGCAGGCGCATCACGAAGCTGCGGTCGATCTTCAGCGTGTCGAACGGGAACTGGTGCAGATAGGCCAAGGACGAGTAGCCGGTGCCGAAGTCGTCGATGGAGATCTTGAAGCCCATCGCGTGCAGGCCCTGCAGCATCGCCGCGGTCTCGTGCGGGTTGGCCATCGCCATGCTCTCGGTGACCTCGGGCTTGATGCGCTTGGGGCTGATGCCCTCGCCCAGGCGCGCCAGCGCGGCGCGGGCGTCGGCGTGCAGATCGCCCTCGACGAACTGGCGGCTCGACAGGTTCACCGCGATCTCGCCGTCAAAGCCGTCGGCATGCCAGGCGGTGAGCTGGTCGGCGACCTGCATCAGCGTCCAGCGCCCCATCGCGACGATCTGCCCGCTCTCCTCGGCGAAGGGGATGAAGTCACCGGGCATGATGAAGCCGCGCTCCGGGTGCTGCCAGCGGATCAGCGCCTCGTAGCCGAGCAGCTTGCGGTCGGCCAGGCGGATCAGCGGCTGGTAGTACATCTGGAACTGGTGACCGTCGCGCAGCGCCGCGTCGATGTTCTCCTTCAGCCAGCGGCGGCTGTTCTGCAGCAGCTGGTCGGCCGGGTCGTAGGAGCGCGTGTGGCCGCGCTGCGCCCCGGCCTTGGCCAGCGCCAGCGCCATCTCGGCGGCGGCGAGCAGCTCGTCGGCCGTGCCGAGGCCCTGGCTGCGATGCGCCCAGCCGACCGTGGCGGCGATCTTCATCTCGCGGCCGGCCACCAGCAGCGGATCGGTGACCAGCGCCTGCAGCACCTCGGGCGTGCGGGCCTCGTCCTGACCGCTGGCGGCCAGGGGCGCGACGAAGGCCAGGCCGAACAGATCGGGACCCAGCCGCGCCACCGTCGGCCTCAGCACGGTCGACACGGCGGCGCGCTGCTTGAGACGGCGGCCGACCTCGCGCAGCAGCGCGTCGCCCACCGTCGTGCCCTCGGTCTCGTTGATCTGGCGGAAGCCGTCGAGCCCGATCAGCACCACCCCCAGCGGCTCGCTCGCCAGCTGCTCCAGGTGCTCGAGGAACAGCGCGCGGTTGGCCAGCCCGGTGAGGCGGTCGTGCAGCGCGTCGTGCACCAGCTGGCGCTGCAGGCGCACGGTCTCGCTGAGGTCGGTCAGCGAGCCGGCGACGCGGGTCAGGCGGCCGCCGGCGTCGTGGCTGGCCATGCCGCGCACCAGCAACGCGCGTTCCTGCTCGCCCTGGCGGAACTGCAGCGTGTAGTGCAGCTGCTGCGAACGGCCCTCGAGGTGATCCTGCAGCGCGCCCTGGAACGCGGCGCGCGCGTTCGCATCGAGCGGCTCGGTGAACGCCTCCATGCCGGCATCGGGCCGCGGCTCCAGCCCCATCAGCGCCCACCAGCGCTCGCTGAAGTGCACCTGCTTGGCCGGCACGTCCCAATCCCAGAGCCCGTCGGAGGCGCCGCGGGCGGCCAGCGCATAGCGCTCCTCGCTGACGCGCAGCGCGTCGACCGCCGCCTCCTTGCGCAGGCGCTCGCGATGGCCGCGCAGCAGCGCGCCCCCGAGCACGGCGCCGGCCAGCGCCAGCAGCGGGAACGCCAGCGAGTAGAAGACGTAGCGGTACTGGAACAGCACCTGCACCGTCAGCAGGCCGGCCAGCAGCAGCAGCAGCAGCGCCATCGCCGCCTGCCGCGCCGGCAGGCGCACCAGCAGCGCCACCGCGAACAGCGGCAGCAGCAGCATCGCCGCGATCTCCGGCAGCGGCGAGCCGCGCACCAGCACGCGGCCGGTGATCAGGTTGTCGGTCACCGTCGCCAGACGCTCCATGCCGGGCAGGCCGCTGTCGAACGGGGTCGGAAAGGTGTCGCCGCTGCCCAGCGCGGTGGCGCCGACGATGACCAGCGCACCCTTCAGCGCGCCGGGCTTGAGCTTGCCCTCGAGCACGTCGATGAAGCTGTGCGACGGCATCGTGCCGGCCGGTCCGTAGTAGTTGATCCACTGTCGCGAGCTCTGGTCCAGCGGCACCTGCATGCGGCCCCAGTGGATCGCCTCGCCCAGGCGCACCTCGGCCTTGCTCCAGTCCTCACCCAGCGCCAGCCCCGCCAGTCGCAGCGCCAGCGACGGGAACCATTCGTCCTGCCAGGGCAGCAGCGGCAGGTCGTAGCGCAGCGCGCCGTCGATGCCGCGCTCGGCGGTGACATGGCCCAGCAGCGGCGCCGCGTCGGCCAGCTGCGGCAGCGGCGCCACCAGGCCGCGCGGGTGCACCGGCAGCGCGGCGATCAGCTCAGGACTGGCGAGCACGCGCGGCGCCGCCTGGTTCAGCAGCGCCAGCGGCACCGCGGCAATCGACGCGCCGGGCGTCGGCTGGCCCGGCAGCGCGAACGGCAGGCCGACGGCGAGGCCGCCGCTGCGCCCGGCGGCGATGCGCTCGGCCAGCAGCTGATCGTGCTCGGGCTGGCCGCGCGACGGCTCGACCATCAGCACGTCGAGCACGACGGCGGCGGCACCGGCCTGCTGCAGGCGCTCGATCAGCGTCGCGTACTGTGCCCGGTGCGGCACCGAGCCCCCCAGAGCCTGCAGGCTGCGGTCGTCGATCGCCACCAGGGCCAGGGGCTTGTCGCGGCCCGGCGCCAGCGGACCGCGTGCCTGCATCTGCACGTCCAGCGTCCAGCGGTCGATGCGTTCGAGCAGCGGCAGCTGGTGCCGCAAGCCCCACAGCAGCAGCGCCAGCAGGCCGGCGCCGAGTGCGATTCCCCAGTCGGCGCGCTGCATGGCCCGCCTTGGCTCAGATGCCGCTGAGCCGGTCCGTCAGCGCCTTCACGCGCTCGGCCGACCAGGGCGCCGCCGGCGTGCACTGGCCGCTGCGGCAATCGGTCCCCAGGGCGCCGGCCAGCGCCACCAGCGGCAGCGCCGCCGCCAGCGAGCGCGACTGCGGTCCGGCCGGCCGCACGTCGACCTGGCCGCTCTGCATCAGCACCGCGGTGGCGTCGGCCTTGACCTCGACGATGTACTCGGTGCCGCGCACCGCGGTCACCGCGGTCGGTGTGCGCACGTTCCAGCCGCCGCCGCCGACGACCTTCTGGCCGATCAGCCCGAGCGTCAGCGTCATGCGCGCGTCGACGCGCTGCGTGCCGTTCATCTCGAAGGCGTCGATGCGCAGCCTGCTGTTGGCGCCGACCACCACCGAGGAACCATCCTGGCAGCGCAGGCGCAGGCGCGAGTCGGCGCCGGTCTGCAACTCGCTGCCGGCGGCCAGCTGGCTGCCGACCTTCAGTGACTGCTCGCCGGAGCGGGCGCTGCCGATCAGCGCAGCCACCTCGCACTGGGCCGACGCCGCCAGCGGCGACGCGATCAGGGCCATCACGGCCAGGCGGGAAACTAGGGCTCGCGTCATGAAACCTCCGGATACGGTTCGTGACGATGGTAACGAGACATTGCGCTGCCGGACCCTGGCGTCAGCCCGGTGATCGCGCCCTCCCCCGCCATCGTGGGGGATCGGAGCAGGACGCGGCGCGCTAGCGCCGGTCGCTGGTCGACTTCGTCGCCGGCCAGCAGCCGACCGCCGCCAGCGCCATCAGTCCCAACGGCGCCGCCGGGCCGGCCAGCGCCGCGGCCGCGCCGAAGGCCAGCGGCATCAGCACCGACGCGCCGTTGGTGGCCAGCATGCGCAGGCCCAGCGCCTGGCCATGGCGCTCGGGCGGGGTGGCGCGGGTGAGCGCCGACAGCAGCGTCGGCTGCACCGAACCGAGCGCCAGGCCGAGCAGGAAGGAGCCCGCGGCCATGCCGGCCACGCCGGGCAGCCAGGCGTAGACGGCGAGCACGCCGGCACAAAGCCCCAGTGCCGCGCGAAGCGCCTGGCGGTCGCTGAACTCGCCGGCGAAGCGCACGATGAGCAGCCGCACCAGCGCCACGGCGAGCGCGAAGCTGCCCAGCAGCAGGCCGATCGTCGACGCCGAATAGCCGCGCGCGTGGCCCAGCACCGGCACGACGAAGCTGTGCGCATCCCAGCTCACGGCGAACACCACGTTGAGCACCAGCAGCACGCGCAGCGGCTTGGAGCGCAGCAGGTCGAAGGCCGGCAGCAGGCTGGGCGTGTGCGCCAGCCCGGGCCAGGGTGCATGGCGGCGCTCGCTCAGCAGCCACAGCCCGAGCGGCGCCAGCAGCACGGCGACGAAGAAGCTGCTGCGAAAGCCGAGGTGGTCGATGACCAGGCCGGCGAGCACCGGCGACGCGGTGTTCGACAGCGCCGGCCCCATCGCCGCCCAGCTGTAGAGCGCCTGCGTCGGCACCGCCTGCTCCTGCTGCTGCGCGACGACGGCGATCTCGCGCTGGATCGCCACGGCCGCCAGCCCGAGCGCCGCCCCGGTGCCCAGCGCCGCCAGCACCAGTGTCGGCACGCTGGGCCAGGCCCAGGCCGCCAGCGCGCCGACCGCCGCGCACAGCGAACCGCCGAGCAGCGGCCGCCACAGGCCGTAGCGATCGGCCCAGGCGCCGGCCGGCGCACCCAGCAGCGCCGGCATCAGCGCCACCAGCGCCAGCAGCAGGCCGACGAGGAACTCGCCGTAGCCCTGCTGCAGCAGCCAGATCGTGCCGGTGACACGGGCCACCGCCATCGTCGCGTGCAGCGACATCATGGCGGCGATCAGCCGCACGAAGCCGGCGGGCAGCGAGCTCATGCGGGCATCAGGCCGGATCCTCGTCAGCGTCCAGATCGGCGTCCAGGGGCAGCAGCGCCGCCTGCGCCGGCGACGCCTCGGGCAGCGCCTCGACGCCCTTGAGCTTGCGCGCCATCGCCCGCGTGCGCACCTCGGCGTCGTCGATGGTGTTGCTGGCCTCGAGCAGCTTCTTCTTGGTCTTGGCCAGCACGTCGCCGAACTTCGAGAACTCGGTCTTCACCGCGCCCAGCACCGACCACACCTCGGCGCTGCGCTTCTCCAGCGCCAGCGTGCGGAAGCCCATCTGCAGCGAGCCCAGCGTCGCCAGCAGCGTCGTCGGCCCGGTCAGCATGACCTTGTGCTCGCGCTGCAGCGCCTCGAACAGGCCGGGTCGGCGCAGCGCCTCGGCGTACAGGCCTTCCGTGGGCAGGAACAGCAGCGCGAAATCGGTGGTGTGCGGCGGCGACAGGTACTTGGCGGCGATCGTCTTGGCCTCGCCGCGCAGCCGCGTCTCCAGCGCCTTGCCGGCGGCCTCGGCGGCGGCCGCGTCGGCGCGCTCCTGGGCATCGAGCAGGCGCTCGTAGTCCTCGCGCGGGAACTTGGCGTCGATCGGCAGCCACAGCGGTGCCTCGCCCTGGCCCGGCAGCTTGATCGCGAACTCGACGCGCTCGCTCGAACCCGGCACGGTGGCGACGTTGACCGCGTACTGCTCGAGCGTGAACACCTGCTCAAGCAGCGCCGCCAGCTGCACCTCGCCGAACACGCCGCGCGTCTTCACGCCGGTGAGCACGCGCGACAGCGAGCCGACGTCGCGCGCCAGGTTCTGCATGTCGCCCAGGCCGCGGTGCACCTGTTCGAGGCGTTCGGCGACCTGGCGGAAGCTCTCGCCCAGACGCTGCTCCAGCGTCGCGTGCAGCTTCTCGTCAACGGTCTGGCGCATCTGCTCGAGCTTGGCCGCGTTGTCCTGCTGGATGCCGGCCAGGCGCTGCTCGACGCTGTGGCGCAGCTCGGCCAGGCGCTGGTCGAGCAGCTGGCCGGTGCGGGCCAGCGCCGCGTCGAGCGCCTCGCGCGACGCCGCCTGGCCCTGCTGCAGGCTCTGCTGCAGGCCGGCCAGCTGCACGCGAAAGCTGTCGATCTGCTCGTTCTGCGTGCGCAGCGCGTCGCCGCTCTGCGCCCCCATCGCCTGCTGGAACTGCGCCAGCTGGGCCAGCAGCTCCTGCCGCGTCGCCTGCGCGCTGCGCTGGATGTCATCGCGCTGGTTGCGCTCGCTGGACTGCAGCGACTGCTGCAGCGGCTGCAGATCGGGCGCGGGCGGACGGCGCAGCCAGAGCAGCGCCAGGATCAGCAGCTGGAGCAGTCCAAGCCCCAGCAACAGCATTTCGGTCGATGACATCGGCGCATTGTCGGATGGCGCTAGCCGGCGGCGGGCCGGCGGCCAGAATCCGCGCCCATGAAACATCTGCTGCTCCCCCTCCTGCTGGCCGCCGCGGCGACCACGGCATCGGCCCAAGACGGCGCCACCGCGCTGCGCGAAGCGCTGGCACGCTTCAAGAACCAGAGCCCGCTCAAGGCCCAGTTGCTGCTCAAGAGCGAGAGCCAGGGCGAGGACGCCGGCAGCGCCCAGGTGCAGCTGCCGATCGAGGACGGTCCGCAGGGACTGCGCCTGCTGTATCCGCAGTCGCTGCTGCAGAAGGCGGCGCAGGAGGACGAGGCCAAGGACCGCGACCCGAAGGCGAACACGCCGACCGCCAGCGGCCTGAAGCAGCTGGAGCTCAACGACCTCGCCGGCATGACGCGGGCCGCCGAGGCGCTGCAGCGCCGGCTGGCACGCGCCAGCTTCAAGGGCGAGAAGGCGGAGCCCTGGCAGGGGCAGCCGGCGCGCAAGCTCAGCTTCGAGCTGGAGAACAGCCGGCCGAACAAGTACGTGAAGGACTACAGCGGTCTGCTCGAGGTCTGGATCAATGCCGACGGTGTGCCGCTGGCCAGCCGCGCGCAGCAGAAGGTCTCGGGCCGCGTCATGGTCGTCGTCAGCTTCGACATGAGCAACGAGGACGAGACCGTCTACCAGGTCAGCGGCGACCGCCTGCTGGCGGTCAAGCGCAACAGCAAGAGCCAGGGCAGCGGCGCCGGCGAAAAGGGGAGCCAGCAGCGCTGGCTGACCCTCAGCGTCAGCTAAGGGGAGCCAGCAGCGCGGGCTGAGCCTCAGCGTCAGCTAAGGGGAGCCAGCAGCGCGGGCTGAGCCTGACCCTAGGCCAGCGCCCATTCGCCGATCGACGACGGCACCGACGACGCCGTCACGGGCTCGTCGAGCACGTCGGCGAACAGCAGCTCGAGGCGCTGCGGCAGGCCCAGTGCGTAGCCCTGCGCCTCGTCGACGCCGATGTCCTTGACCAGGCGCGCCAGCCGCGGCGACTCGACGAACTCGGCCACCGTGCGCACGCCCATGCTGCGCGCCACGCGAACGATGGACTCGACGATCGCGCGGTCGACGGCGCTCTGCTCGAGGTTGCGCACGAAGCTGCCGTCGATCTTCAGGCTGTCGACCGGGAATCGCTTCAGGTAGTCGAAGGTGGCCAGGCCGGTACCGAAGTCGTCGAGCGCGATGCGGCAGCCCAGCTGACGCAGCGCGCGCAGGTTCTCCAGACCCTGCGCCAGCTGCGCGATGGCCTGGTTCTCGGTGACCTCGATGGAGAACTTCGCCGGGCTCAGACGGTAGCGGTGGAACAGCGTCGCCAGGCGCTCCGGCGTGCCGGGGTCGGTCAGCGACGGGCCGCTGAGGTTGAGCCCGCAGCTGCCCAGCGCCGCGAACGCCGCCGGGTGGTCGGCGAACCAGGCCAGCGTGCGTTCGATCACCACCAGGTCGAGCAGCGGCATCAGGCCATGGCGCACGGCCACCGGCAGGAAGGCGGCCGGCGTCTGCAGGCTGCCGTCAGGCTCGGGCAAGCGACACAGGATCTCCAGCTTGCGGCCCGCCGTGCCGTCGGGCGTGTTGTCCTGGATCGGCTGCGCCAGGATCTCGACGTCGCGGGCCTCCAGCCGTGCGCGCAAGGCCTGACCCTGGGCCGCATCGCTGGCCAGCTCCCGCTGCGCCGCGGCATCGGCCTCGCCCCAGACCGAGCGGCGACTGGCCAGCGCCCGGTGCTCGAGCTGTCGCAGCGCGGTGAACAGCGTGCCGGTGTTGCAGCGCAGCTGGCTGCTGATGCGCAGGCCGGCGACGCCCCACAGCGGCGCATGCAGCGCGTCGCGCAGGCGCGTGTTGGTGCCGGCACCGATGCGCTCCAGCACCGCCAGGTCGGCCTGCGCATGGTCGAAGTGATGCGCGGCGCCGACGAAGCGCAGCGTCGACAGCCGTGCCCAGCGCACATGCGGCAGCTCGCGCCGCAGCTCCTCGGCCAGTTCGCGGTCGAGCTGGGCCAGGCGCTGCGGTCCGCCCAGCGCCTCGATGGCGTCGAGATTGCAGGCGCGCAGCGACAGCAGCGCGCGGTCGCGACCGCCGACCTGGTCCGACCAGCCTTCAAGCAGGCGGTTCAGCCCGGCACGGTTCAGGCAGCCGGTGCCCAGGTCAAAGAAGGCCTGCTGCTCGAGCTGCTTGCGCGCCTGCCGCTGCTCGTTCAGCAGCGCCCGCATCGCCAGCACCGCACTCAGCGTCACGCAGAGGAAGAGCGTGACCAGCAAGGGCTCGGTCGGCGCCAGCGCGTCGCCCAGCAGGGCCATCGAATGGGCCTGCGCCGCCGACAAGCCCAGGCCGGCCAGCGCCATGGTCCAGAACGCGGCCAGCGGCTGGATGCCGGCCAGGCTCAGCGCCAGCAGGGGCGCCAGCAGGTAGGTCGCGGCCCGCGCCAGCGAGCCGGCGCCCGGCCACAGCCAGAGCGCCGCCACGGCCAGCGCGAAACCGATCAGCAGCAGCACCGTGGCCGCGTGGCGGCGCCCCTGCCGCAGCAGCTCGGCCGGCGCGGCGCGCAGGCCGTCGCGCATCGCCAGCAGCTCCCAGGCCACGGGGGCGAGCAGCAGGAAGCCGGTCAGCTCCAGCACCCAGCGACCGGCCAGCACCTCGGGCACCGTGCCGCCGCGTCCCATCGCCAGCTGCGCCACGCCGGCCAGCAGCGCCGCCAGCGGTGCCGCCACCAGCGCCTGGGCGGCGACGATCGCGCCCAGGCTGGCGCTGCGCTCGAACGGATTGCTGGAACCGGGCCGCAGGCGCCAGCGCGCGCGCAGCAGCAGCTTCAGCGACAGCGGACCGATCAGGCCGGCCGCCAGTTGCCAGGGCAGCTCGGTCCAAGCCAGCCCGGGCGCCAGCAGCGCCCACAACAGCAGGCCGCCGACCAGCGGCCAGGCACCGCGCCAGCCCCAGCGGGCCAGGTAGACGGCGCCCAGACCGGCGGCCGGCCAGCACAGTGCCAGCTGCGCCGGATTGCTGGACAGGCGCCGCGTCAGCTCGGTGAGCGAGGCCAACACGATGGCCGCGGCCACGAGTCCGCCCCACCGCTGCTGCTGCCGCGCGCCGAATGCCATTGCCGCCTGTTGCCCCGCTGAACGCAAAAGGCGCGGATTCTCCCGACGGAAATGGCGTCGACGGCGACGAACGGCGACTAAATCTCCCGGCTGCGGGTAAATCGGTAGGACTTGGCGCTGCGCCCGACTCCGTAGAGTCGGGGCATGCGCCACCGCCCGATCTGCCTCCTGGTGCTGCTGCTGGCCGGCGTGGCGCAGTCGCAGACCGTCTACCGCTGCGGCAACCAGTTCAGCCAGACGCCCTGCGCCGCCGACGCCCAGGCGCGGCCGAACGCCGGTGTGGCGCCGGCGGTGGCGGCCAGCGGCCCGCGCGGCTTCGCGCTGTGCACGGCCGAGGCGATGCGGCGCCTGCAGCCGCCGGAGCCGGCCAGCACCCGGGTGCTGCAACTGGGGGAGCGCCGCACCGAGGTGATCCGTTACGCCGACCGCTCGCTGGCCGCGCCGCGCTACGAGCTCAGCGCCGACGTCAAGACCGCCTACGGCCTCTATGGCGGGCCGCTGCGCTTCGCCTGCTGGCTCAGCGAGGACCAGGCGCGGGTGCTGAGGTTCGAGGCACTTCCCTAGGGAATCGGCGTCAGGCCGGCCCCTCCGGCCTGCCAGTCGAGCAGGTTGTCGACCGCCAGCCGGACCATCGCGCGGCGCGTCGGCAGGGTACTCGACGCGATGTGCGGGGTGAGCACCGCGTTGTCGCAGGCGAGCAGCTCGGGGTGCACGCGGGGCTCGCCCTCGAACACGTCGAGCCCGGCCGCCGCCAGGCGGCGTTCGCGCAAGGCCGCGGCCAGCGCGGCGTCGTCGACGACGCCGCCGCGGGCGATGTTGACCAGCACCGCGGTCGGCTTCATCAGCGCCAGCTGCTCGGCCCTGATCAGGTGGTGGGTCTCGGCCGTGTAGGGCACGACGATCATCAGGTGGTCGGCCTGACGCAGCAGCGCGTCCAGCGGCAGGCGCTCGGCGCCCAGTTGCGCCGCATCCGCGGATTCGCTGCGGTTGCAGTAGGCGATCTTCATGCCGAAGCCGTGGTGGGCGCGGCGCGCGATCGCGCTGCCGATGCGGCCCATGCCGACGATGCCCAGCAGACTGCCGCGCAGCTCGCTGCCGGCGAACTGGTCGATGCTCCAGCCGCTCCATTGGCCGGCGCGCACATAGCGCTCGCCCTCACCGACGCGGCGCGCCGCCGCGAGCAGCAGCGCCATGCCGAAGTCGGCCGTCGCCTCGGTCAGCACGCCGGGGGCGTTGCTGAGCTTGATCCCGCGCGCCTTGCAGGCGGCGACATCGAGGTTGTTGTAGCCGACCGTCATCAGCGCGACGGCCTGCAGCGCCGGGCATTGCGCGAGCAGCGCCGCGTCGACCTTCTCGGTGCCCGAGCCCAGCATGCCCCAGCAGCCCTGCAGCCGTGCCGCCAGCTGCGCGCCCAGCGGCTCGTCGCTGTCGTGCACATCGAGCTCGAAATGCGCACGCAGCGGCGCGATGACGTCGTCGAACAGGCGGCGGGCAACGAGGATCTTCGGCTTCATGGACGCGGCTCCGGGTCGGGGGCGGCGCCGGCTTCGGAGCGCACGCGCAGATGCAGGGCGGCCTGGGCCAGCAGATTGGCCGAGACCGGGGCGGTGATGAAGACGAAGAGCGTGATCAGCAGCTCGGGAACGGCGAGCCGTCCCGTCGCCCAGCCGACCCCGATGCTGGCGATCAGCACGCCGCCAACGCCGAGGGTGCTGGCCTTGGTCGGCGCATGCAGGCGCATGTAGAAGTCGGGGAATCGCAGCATGCCGATGACGCCGACGAGCGCAAAGACGCCACCGACGACGAGCGCGGCGGCGATGGCGATCTGCCAGGGGAGCGCGAGTTCCGCGAGCATGACTTACTCCAGCACGTCGCCGCGGCTCAGGTAACGCGCCAGCGCCACCGTGCCGACGAAGCCCAGCAGCGCGATCAGCAGCGCCGCCTCGAAGACCAGACCGCTGCCCCAGCGCAGGCCCAGCAGCACGACCATCGCGAGCAGGTTCATGTAGAGCGTGTCCAGCGCCAGCACGCGGTCGGGTGCGGTGGGGCCGCGCAGCAATCGCCAGCTGCACAGCAGCAGGGCCAGGCCGACGGTAGCGGTGGCGAAGTCCAGCGCCGGTCCGATCAGGTTCATCGCGCCTCGTCTCCATCAAGGATGGCGCGCAGCGGCGCCTCGTAGCGGGCCTGGATGTCGGCGGCCATCGCCGCCGCGTCTTCGCAGTCCAGCGCGTGCACCAGGATCAGCCCGCGCGCCTCGTCGATCGTGCAGCTGACCGTGCCCGGCGTGGTGGTGATGATGCTGGCCAGCAGGCTGCGGCCGAGCTCGCTTTGCAGGCGCAGCGGCACGGGCACCCAGGCCGGCCGCGGGCGCGCCGCCGGGTTCAGCACCAGCTTGGCCACCGCGATGTTGGACAACACGATGTCCTTGAGCACGACGAGCAGCAAGCGCAGCGCCAGGTCCCAGCGCCGCGGCCGCTCGCCGACGCCGAGGAAGCCGTCGACCAGGCGCGGCAGCAGCAGACCCAGCAGCGCGCCGCTGAGCAGATGCGCCGGCGCCAGGCTTTGCTGCAGCAGCAGCCACAAGACGGCGAGCAGGCTGCTGAGCACCGGATAGGGCAGCAGGCGCTTCATCGTGGCGCTCCGTTGTCAAAGCGATAAGGCCGCGTGGTGCCGTCGCGGGCCGCTTCCGGCCCCAGCACCGCGTCGGCATACGCCTGCACATCGCGCAGCTGCGCGGCAGCTGCCTCGGCGTAGCGGCGCAGCGGCTCGGCGGCGATCGACATCGCCACCGTGCAGGCGAGCAACGCCACGGTCGCGGCGACCAGCTTGGGACTGCCGCCGGAAGAGGTCGCCGGCAGCTCGTCGCGGACATGCCAGAACAGGATGCTGCCGGCGCGCGCCAGGCCGATCAGCGTCAGGAAGCCGACGCCGAGCACCACGCTCCACACTGCCAGCTGTGCCGGGTGCGTCGCTGCGGCTTCGAGCAGCATCAGCTTGCCGATGAAACCGGGCAGCGGCGGCAGGCCGGCGGCCGAGGCCGCCGCCAGCAGCATCAGCGAACCGAGTAGCACCGGCTGCGCCACCGGCGACGCCGGCTCCAGATTGCCACCGACCGTGCCGCGCTGCGCGCCGACCAGTTCGGCGAGCAGGAACAGCGCCGCGACAACCAGCGTGCTATTGACCAAGTAATACAGCGCCGCGCCCCAGGCGGCATCGCTGAACAGGCCGAGCGCAACCAGCACCGTGCCGACCGAGGCGACATTCAGCCAGGCCACCAGGCGCGGCAGCGTGGTCGCCGAGATCGCACCGAGCACCCCAGCCACCGAACTGGCCAGGGCCAGCGGCAGCAGCAGCGGCGCAACCAGCAGCACGCTGTCGCCGGCGCTGCCGCCGAAGGCCACGCCATGCACACGCCAGATCGCGTACACGCCGACCTTGGTCATGATCGCGAACAAGGCCGCCACCGGTGCGCTGGCTGCCGTGTAAGTGGCAGGCAGCCAGAGCGCGAGCGGCGCCAGCGCCGCCTTGAAGCCGAACACCACCAGCAGCAGCAGCGCGCCCGCCTTCAGCAGTCCGGCATCGGGCCCGCTGACCAAGGGCACGCGCATCGCCAGGTCGGCCAGGTTCAGCGTGCCGGTCTTCGCGTAGATCAGCGACACCCCGATCAGGAACAGCGCCGAGGCGATCAGGTTCAGCACCACGTAGTGCAGACCGACGCGCAGGCGCTCGCGGCCCAGGCCATGCGTCATCAGCACGTAGCTGGCGATCAGCAACACCTCAAAGAACACGAAGAGGTTGAACAGGTCGCCGGTGACAAAAGCGCCGTTCAGGCCCATCAGCTGAAACTGAAACAGCGCGTGGAAATGCCGACCATGGCTGTCCCAGCCGCAGCGCGCGTACCAGAGCGCAGCCAGCGCGATGACCGCGGTGAGCAACAGCATGGCGGCGCCAAGGCGGTCGACGACCAGCGCGATGCCATAAGGCGCCGGCCATTCGCCGACGCGGTAAACGGCGAGTTCACCGGTCGCGGCGCGCTGCGCCGCGAGCAGCGCCAGGGCGAGGCCGAGCAGCACCGAGATCAGCGCGACCGCCCGCGCCGCTTGCAGCTTGATGTGGCCGTGGCCGCCATGCTCGTCGCCACCGTGGTCGCCGATGAGCAGCAACAACACCGCGGTGGCCATCGGCAGCAGCACGTGCAGCACCGGTAGGTGCTGAAGCAGGAGCTCGGTCATGGCCGGGGTTCCTCGCCGTCCACGTGATCGCTGCCGTTCTCCTGCCGGCTGCGCAGCGCGAGTTCCACCACGAAGCCGGTGGTCGCGAAGCCGATCACGATCGCCGTCAGCACCAGGGCCTGAGGAAGCGGGTCGGCCACCGGGGTCTGCCCCTGCAGAATCGGCGGCGCATTCGTCCACAGCCGGCCCATCGCAAAGATGAAGACATTGACCGCGTAACCGAGCAGCGACAGCCCCAGCACCACGGCGTACGAGCGTCCGCGCAGCAGCAGATAGATGGCGGCCGCGGTGGTCAGGCCGATGCCGCTGGCGACGAGAAACTCCATGGAGAGGGTCATGACCTGCTCGTCCCCTTGCTGGCGGCGCCGAGCACCGAGAGCATCAGCAGCGTGGCGCCGACCACGGTGATGTAGACGCCGAGGTCGAAGACGGCGGCGCTGGCCAGCGGCAGCTCGCCCAACACGGCCACGCTGGGGTGGCCGTGCGCGCTGGTCATGAACGGCCTGCCGAGCACCATGGCGCCGACGCCGGTGAGGCCGGCGATGGCCAGCCCGCTGCCGATCCAGCGTGTGTAGCGTTGTCCGCCGGCACCGTGCAGCAGGCCCTCGGCACGCTGCTGGCCCAGCGCCATGTACTGCAGCACCAGCGCCACGCCGGTGATCAGGCCGGCGATGAAGCCGCCACCCGGCAGGTTGTGGCCGCGCCAGAAGATGTAGGCGCTGACCAGCAGGGCCATCGGCAGTAACAGGCGCGCGGCGACGCGCAGCATCAAGGGCGGCTCGGCATAGCTCCAGGCCCGGCCTTCGGGATCCTTGCCGGGGCGGCGCGCGCGCAGGCCGTCGAGCAGGGCCAGCACACCGACTCCGGCGATGCCCAGCACGGTGATTTCGCCAAAGGTGTCATAGCCGCGGAAGTCGACCAGGATGACGTTGACGGCGTTCGTGCCGCCGCCCCGGGGCAGCGACTGCTCGAGGAAATACCAACTGATGCTGTCATGACCGCGGGTCAGGGCCAGCCAGGTCAGCCAGGCGATGCCGCCGCCGCCCAGCAGCGCGATCACCGCGTCCCTGGCCTTGCGCCAGGGCGCCGACTCGCGCGGGCTGACGGCCGGCAGCAGCGCCAGACCCATCAGCAGCAGCACGGTGGAGACGACGTCGACGCTGAGCTGGGTCAGCGCGAGGTCGGGCGCCGAGAAGGCGACAAAGCACAGCGACGCGACCAGGCCGACGCCGCCGACGAGCACCGTCGCGACGAAACGCTGATGCTGCAGGCGCAGCACGGCGACGAGCAGCGCGATCAGCATCAGCCAGACGCCGAACGCCAGCCAGGGGGCGGTCAGCAGCGCGCGATCGCCGGAACCCGGCAGCGGACCACCGGCAAAGGCCCAGGCGCCGACCGCCACGCTGCTGGCCAGCATCCAGGCGGCGTAGCGCTGCAGCGAGCCGTTCTCGGTCGCGCGGGTGAAGCGACCCGCCAGGCCGAGCAGCGCGCTGAGCGCGGCCTCGAAGCCCGCTTTGCCGCCCCAGGGTCGCGTGACGTAGCCATGCAGCCAGCGACCGCGCATCAGGAGCAGGTAGAGCGCGGCGCCGCCGCCGACGGCGATCGCGCTCATCAAGAGCGGTAGGTTGAAGCCATGCCAGAGCGCGAGCTCGAAGGCCGGCGCCGGCGCGCCCAGCACCGCACTGCTGACGCGTTCGACAAAGCCGCCGGCAATCGCCATCGGCGCCAGACCGACCGCGATGCAGACGAGGACAAGCAGCAGCACCGGCGCCTTCATGCCCCAGGGCGGCTCGTGCGGATGCGGGTTCGGAAGACCTTGCGCCGGGCCGTTGAAGAAGCCGTCGTGGACCAGGCGCAGCGAGTAGGCGGCCGAGAACAGCCCGCCCAGCGTGGCCAGCAGGCCGACGCTCCAGTGACCGCCCCAGAGCGTGCTGTGCGTCGCCTCATGCAGCATCATTTCTTTGCTGATGAAGCCGTTGAACGGCGGCAGGCCAGCCATCGCGGCGGACGCGATCAGCACCAGCGTGCCGACGATGGGCAACACGGCGAACAGGCCGCCGAGCTTGCGCAGGTCGCGCGTGCCGGTCTCGTGGTCGACGATGCCGGCGCTCATGAACAGCGCCGCCTTGAAGGCCGCGTGATTGAGGATGTGGAACACCGCCGCGACCTTGGCCATCGGGCTGCCCAGGCCGATCAGGAAGGCGATCAGACCGAGGTGGCTGACCGGGGAATAGGCGAGCAGGCCCTTGAGGTCATGGCGGAACATCGCCACGAACGCGGCGAACACCATGGTGACGAGGCCCACGGTGCCGACCACGCCCTCGAACAAGGCCGTGCCGCCGAGCACCGGGTAGAGGCGCAGCATCAGGAAGAGGCCGGCCTTGACCATGGTCGCCGAGTGCAGATAGGCCGACACCGGCGTCGGCGCCGCCATGGCGTGCGGCAGCCAGAAGTGGAACGGGAACTGCGCGCTCTTTGTGAAGCAGCCGATCAGCACCAGGCTGAGCGCCAGCGGGTAGCGCGGGTCGGCCTTGATGAGATCGCCACGACCGAGCAACTCGGAGATCTCGTAGCTGCCGCCGATGTTGCCCAGCAGCACGAAGCCGGCCAGCATCACCAGGCCGCCACCGCCGGTGATCGCCAGCGCCAGGCGCGCACCGTCGCGCGACTCCTCGCGCCCGCCGCAGTAACCGATGAGCAGGAAGCTGCTGACGCTGGTCAGCTCCCAGAACACCAGCAGCAGCAGCAGGTTGTCCGACAGCACGATGCCCAGCATCGCCGCCATGAACAGCATCAGGGTGCCGAAGAACTTGCCGGCCGGGTCCTCGCGGTGCAGGTACCAGGCGGCGTAGACGATGACCAGCAGGCCGATGCCGCTGATCAGGCCGGCGAACATCAGCGCCAGCGCGTCGAGGCGGAAGTTCGCGTTCAGCCCGAGGCCGGGCACCCAGGGGGTCTGGCTGAGCAGGGTCTGACCGGCCCAGACGGCTGGCGCGTGAGCCGCCAGCGCGGCGAGCACAAGCAGCGCGATTGCCGCGGCGGCGCCAGCGGTGAGCGCTCGGCGCAGCGGCGTGTTGTGGCTGCCCAGGCAGAAGCACAGCAGGCTGCCGGCGAACAAGGGCAACAGCGGGATCAGGGCCAGATCAAGGGCCAGGCTCATCGCAGGGTCCAGGTGGTCCGTTTTGGGAGGCGGCGGATTGTGTCAGTCGTGGAAGCTGGCAAATCCGGTCACCGGCTCGCGCTCGGTGTGCATGCTGTTCTCGATCGCCGTCGGGTCGCCGTAACCCAGGGCCATGCCGCAGACCAGCATCTCCTCGGGCGCGAACGCGAGCAGGTCGGCGAGCTGCGCGTGGAAATGCGTCCAGGCCGCCTGCGGGCAGGTGTGCAGGCCATGCGCGCGCGCCGCCAGCATGATGTTCTGCAGGAACATGCCGTAGTCCAGCCAGGAACCCTGGCTGAGGATGCGGTCGATGGTGAAGATCAGGCCGACCGGCGCGTCGAAGAAGCGGAAGTTGCGGCCGTGCTGCTCGTGCATGCGCGCCTTGTCGGCCTTGCCGATGCCGAGCAGGCCGTAGAGGTCCCAGCCGACCTTGCGGCGGCGGTCGACGAAGGGCGATTTCCACTCGGCCGGGTAGTAGTCGTACTCGGGCTTGAGCGCGGCGGCGGCCGCCGGGTCGTTGTGAATGCGCTGCGCCATGTCGACGACCTGCTGCAGCGCCGTGCCCGTCAGCACGCGCACGCGCCAGGGCTGGGTGTTGGTGCCGGAAGGCGCCCGCGCCGAATCGGCCAGGATCGCCTCGATGGTCGCGCGCGGCACCGCCGTGGGCAGGAAGGCGCGCACCGAGCGGCGCGTGCGCATGGCCTCGATCAGGGTCGGCGTGGCGCCGGTGTGCAATGGCTCGGTCGGGAATGCAGTCGTCATGGCGGGGCATTGTTCCATCGGGTCCAGGCCGCCCAGGCGGCCAGGGCAGAGGCCTGCTGCACGTCCAGCAGCGCCGCCAGCTCGGTCGGGTAGCCGCCGGCCATCAGCATCACCGTCGGCACGCGATCGAGGAACTCGAAGACGCGTGCGTCGCGTGCCGCCAGCGCCGCGCTGCTGAGCTTGAGCCGGCCCAGGCGGTCGCCTTCATGCGGGTCGGCGCCGGCCAGGTAGAAGGCGAGATCCGGCGCCGGGAAGCGACGCGCCGCTTCGGCGAGCGCGCGGTCCAGCGCGTCCAGGTAGGCAGCGTCGCCGCAGGCATCGGGCAGGTCGACGTCCAGGCTGCTGGGCTGCTTGCGGAACGGGAAGTTCTTCGCGCCGTGCAGGCTCAGCGTGAACACCGTGGGGTCGCCGGCAAAGATCGCCGCCGTGCCGTTGCCCTGGTGCACGTCGAGGTCGATGACCAGCACCCGGGCCGCGTCGCCGCGGGCCTGGGCCCGGCGCGCCGCCACCGCGACGTCGTTGAACACGCAGTAGCCGCCGCCGGCGTCACGGCCGGCGTGGTGGGTGCCACCGCCGAGGTTCATCGCCAGGCCTTCCTGCAGCGCCGCGTCGGTGGCGGCCAGCGTGGCACCGACCGAGTGGCGCGCGCGCACCGGCATGCCGGGGTTCCAGGGGAAGCCGATCTCGCGCTGCTCGGCGCTGCTCAGGGAGCCGTCCATCACCCGCTGCACGTAGTCGGGCCCGTGCACCCGCAGCAGATCCGGCAGCGGCGCCGCCCGCGCCGGCTGCAGGCGCAGGCCGGGCAGCGTCCGCTGCAGGCGCTCGCGCAGCGCCGCGTACTTGTGGTGCGGGAAGCGGTGACCGGGCGGCAGCAGCAGCGGCTGCTGGTCGAAGAAGAAGGCCTGCATGGGGCGCGCAGCCTACGCGGCGGGGCTTACCCGCCGCTCGCACCCCGACTTTGTGACATCTTTGTTGCGCTGCACAAAAAGTGCTTGCAATCCGGCGCCATCACCCTAAACTGCGTCCCATGCTGCGGTGCAACAAAACTGCAGTTCGCGATCAACCCCTGAACTGGAGCCCACCATGCTGACCCCTGAACAAATCTTCGCCGCCAACAAGCACAACGTCGCCGCCGCCTTCGGCTTTGGCGCCAAGGCCTTCGAAGGCGCCGAGAAGCTTGCCGAGCTGCACCTGCAACTGGCCAAGACCGCGCTGACCGAGACCGCCGAGACCACCAGCGCCCTGCTGGCCGTGAAGGACCCGCAAGAGTTCTTCGCGCTGCAGACCAGCCTGATGCAACCCAGCGGCGAGAAGGCTGCCGCCTACGCCCGCCATGTCGCCGACATCGCGCTGAGCACCGGCGCCGACCTGGGCAAGATCGTCGAGGGCCAGCTGGCCGAGAGCAAGGCGAAGTTCGACGGCCTGGTCGAGAACCTGGCGAAGAACGCGCCGGCCGGCACCGAGAACGTCGTCGCCCTGGCCAAGTCGGGCCTGGCCGCCGCCAACAACGCGTTCGAGTCGGTGCAGAAGGCCGCCAAGCAGGCTGCTGAAGTCGCCGAGTCGAACTTCAACACCATCACCGCCCAGGCGACCAAGGCCACCAAGGCCGCCAAGAAGGCCTGAGCCTCGTCAACGATCGTCTCCTCACGCCCCTCGGGGCGTGACTTCAAGCCCGCCGCTCATCCGGCGGGCTTTTTTTATGCTCGCGCCCTGCGCATCCCACCGAGTTCCGTCATGCCCGGCCCCTCCGCTTCCGGTCTCTTCGTCTACGCCAAGGATCTCGACCGCCTGAGCAGCTTCTACGAGGCGGTCGCCGACCTGCGCGCCGTGCACCGCGAGCCGTCGCTGGTGGTGCTGCAGGCGGCCGACGGCGTGCAGCTGCTGGTGCATGCGATCCCGGAGGCGATCGCCCGCGACATCCTGATCCAGAGCCCGCCCGAGCGCCGCGACGAGGTGGCGCTGAAGTTCTTCCTCACCGTGCCCCGCCTGGACGCCGCGCAGGCCGCCGCGCTGCCACGGGGCGGCCGGCTGTTCGAGCAGGAGTGCTGGACCGGCCCCGGCTTCAGGGTCTGCAACGCGATGGATCCCGAGGGCAATGTGTTCCAGCTGCGCGAGCCGACTGCCGCGCGGCCGGTGATCCGGCCGGAGCGTGACGGCGAGCAGACGGCGATCGCCGCCCTGGTCCAGGCCGCGTTCGCCGGTCACCCGCACAGCGCCGGTACCGAGGCGGCCATCGTGCGCGAGCTGCGCGCCGCCGGCGCGCTGACGCTGTCGCTGGTCGCGCTGGACGAGGCCGGCGCGCCGATCGGGCATCTGGCGGCGTCGCCGGTGCGCGTGGCCGGCCGCGACCCCGGCTGGCTGGGCCTGGGCCCGATCGCCGTTGCCCCGGGCCGGCAGCGTCAGGGCGTCGGCAGCGCGCTGATCCGGCAGGCCCTGGACGGCCTGCATCGTCTGGGCGCCGCCGGCTGCGTGCTGGTCGGCGACCCGGCGTATTACGGCCGCTTCGGCTTCGCGCCGCGGCCGGGCCTGGTCTACCCGGGCCTGCCCTCCGAGCTGTTCATGGCGCTGCCGCTGTCCGCGGCGGCACTGCCTCAGGGCGAGGTCCGCTACCACCCGGCCTTTTCGACGGCGGCCTAAGACCTCAGCTCGCGCGCAGCGCCGGCACCGCCGCTTCGATGCGCGCCAGCAGTTGCGGCCACAGTTGGGGCTCGCCCAGGCGCGGCTGGAAGGCGCCGAAATGGCCAAGCTTGTCCAGGCCGAGCTCCTGCGGCGTGACGCGCAGCAGGTCGGCTTGCCCGTCGCTACCGGCAAACGCGTCGACCAGGGCCTGCACCGCGGGCTCGGGGCCGAACACGAAGTCGTCGCTGACGCACCAGAACTGCGCCACGCCGCGGAAGCGCTGCGTGCGCCGTTGCGCCTGCAGCGTCGGGTCGGACAGGAAGTAGTTCGGCAGCTGACCCCAGCGTGACCAGTCCAGCGCCGCCGGGCCCGGCAGGCTCAGGCCACCGCCCAGCGCGGTCGCCGGCAGGCGGCCGGTGAGCCCGACCCAGAACGGCAGCCAGGCCTTGAAGAAAGCCTGCGCGCCCCAGCGATGGCGGCCGGCCGGCCAGCGATGCGCGGCCGGCAACTGAGAGCCGACACAGACGGCGGCATCCAGGGTCTCGATGCCGTCGAGCAAGGCCAGCGCGTGGCCGCCCAGCGAGTGCCCGACCCACAGCAGCGGCAGGCGGCGGCCCCCGTCGCGCGCCCGCCGCTGCGCCGCCTGCAGCGCCGCCGGCAGGTCGCGCAGCATCCAGTCGCGCATGCTGGCGTCCGCCGTGCTGCCACCCGGGCAGCGGGACTCGGCCAGGCCGCGGTAGTCCAGCGTCAGCACCGCATAGCCGCGCTCGCTGAGCCAGCGCGCGAACGGGCGGTAGAAGCGTTGCGGCACGCCGGTGGCCGGCGCCACCAGCGCGACCGCGCGGGCCGCGGCGCCCACGGGTTCGTAGACCCGTGCCGCCAGGCGCACGCCGTCGGCGGTGCGCAGCTCGAGCAGGCGCTCGCGGGCGTCGGCGGCGTCCTCGAGCCCCAGCGCCGCGTGCAGCAGCGGCAGGTCGGGGGAGCCGAGCATCGGCTGCCAGGCTTGAACGGTATGGGGAATCGACATGGGCTGCTCCTGATGACGGTCGGCATGCTAGAAAGTCAATGATTAATTGACTAGAACGCAGATCGTTCACACACTGATTCCATGAACGAACCAATAAAGCCCCGGGACACCCTGTTCAGCCGGCCCGCCGAGCTCGACGCCAACGCACTCGAGCTGTTCGCCCGCGTCGTGCAGGCGGGCAGCTTCGCGCAGGCGGCACGGCGCCTGGGGCAGACGCGGGCGGCGGTGAGCCGACGCATCGCGGCGATGGAGCAGCAGCTGGGGCAGCCGCTGCTGGCCCGGACCACGCGGTCGCTGGGCCTGACCGAGGCCGGCCGCCGGCTGGCGCAGCGCGCCCGTGCGGTGCTCGAGGCGGCCGAGGCGGCGCGCGGGGCGCTGCGTGCCAGCCAGGCCGACCTCGCCGGCCGCCTGCGCATCACCGCGGTGCCGAACTTCGGCCGCTCGGTGCTGCTGCCGCTGCTGGCCGAGTTCCGCCGCCTGCACCCGGGCGTCAGCTACGAGCTGCTGTTCACCGAGCGCCGCGTCGACCTGCTGCGCGAGGGCGTGGACCTGGCGTTCCGCATCACCCGCCAGCCGCCCGAGGACTGGGTCGCGACGCCGCTGCTGCCGTTCAAGGTCGGCGCCTATGCACGCGGCGCCGACTTCCCGGTGCTGGCCCGTCCGGCCGAACTGGCCGAGCTACCGCTGCTGCTGCTCGGCGTGGCCCGGGACACGCCGACGCCGCTGCTCTGGCTGCGCGGCGACGAGCGCGTGGCGGTCGACGGCCAGGGCCTGGCCTACAGCGAGGACCTGGACAGCCTGATCGGACTGGCATGGGCCGGCATGGGCGTGGTGCTGGCGCCCGACTACGCGGTGATGGACGCCGTGCGGGACGGTCGCCTGGTGGACCTGCTACCCGGCTGGCGGCTGCAGATCACCGACGGCTACACGGTGCAGGCCCTGACCCTGCCGCTGCCGCTGGCGCCGGCCGCTGCGCGCGCGCTGGTGAGGTTTGTCGCGGAACGTCTGCCCGCCGGCGGTTTCCTGCCCCCAGCTTGAGGGATGCGCCGGCCGCTGCCGGCGGGCAGCATCGGGGCCATGCGCAAGCTCATGCCCCTGTTCACGCCGACCCGCTCGCCCGAGCTTCGCGCGACGCCGCGACGGGTCGAACCGCTGAACATGGCACGCGCCGGCCTCGAGGGACTCGAGGTCAGCGATTCGAGCTGGGACGAATGGGTCTCGGCCGAGCTGGCCGAGCGCGAGCAGCGCGCCCACCTGCTGCGCGCCGGCCGCGGGTCAGTGCAGCAGTAGCTCGACGTCCTGCGCCGGGTCGCCGAGCTCGGCGATGCGGCGGCCGAGATCATCCAGATCGAGGTGCAGGTGCTCGACCAGCTCGGGCACCGCGCCGCGCACCGCGCCGAGCGGGTCGTCATGGCGCTCGTGGGCGTCGGCCAGCACCTCGGCCAGGTGCAGCACGGCCGCGCGCAGGCTGAACGGGCGCACCGCCATCGGCTCGTTGGCGTCGGTGAACGCCTGCACCATCTCGGTCGGGAAATGCCAGTGCGCGGCGAGGCTGGCGGTGACGTCGGCATGCGTGCAGCCGAAGCGGTGCTGCTCCAGCGAGAAGCGGCTGCCCGGCTCCTTGGCGTGGGCCTCGACCTCGGCGATCTGGGTCGGCTCGCTCATCGCCATCAGCAGCTGGCCGGTGCGCAGCATCATGCCGGCCACGAACACCTCGTCGGCATCCAGCCGCACCAGCTTGGCCAGCAGGCGCGCATAGGCGGCGGTGGCGGCGGCATGGCGCCAGACCGCCAGCCGGTCGATGCCCGGGATGACCGGGAAGCTGCCGCTGATGGCCGCCGCCATCGTGAGGTTGCGCAGCGTGTCCATGCCCAGCGCGCTGGCGGCGTCCTGCACCGTGGCGATGCGGTGTGACGGGCTGAAGCGGGCGCTGTTCGCCAGCCGCAGCACCTTGGCGCTGAGCGCCGGATCCTTGCCGACCAGGTCGGCGATCTGCGCCAGGCCGACGCGGTCGTCGTCGAAGCTCTTCATCAGCCGGGTCGCCACTTCGGGCATGGCCGGCAACTGGCTGGCGTTGGCGAAGAATCGTTCGGCGCTGTGCGGAATCGGATGCGGGCTGCTGGGCTTCATGCGGGGGCTCCTGGCTTGACTGCCTTTCGCCGTCAACGCTACCGCAGATCAGCGCCTGGGCTGGCGCAGCTGTTCACGCAGTTGCGCCACCGACACCCGGGTTTCCGCGGTCACCGCCAGCCGCGGCGCCGGCTTGATCGCATGGCCGCAGACGAACTCCAGCGTCAGCTGCAAGCGGCCGTCGGCGCCGCGCAGCGACTCGACCGCCTGCAGCCAGCGCGTGCGCCAGCGCGGCGTGCGCAGGCCGGCAAAGCGATCGCGGTGCAGATTGCCGCCGATCGCCGCGAGGTCGCGCCACAGCGAATCGGCGTCGGCCCAGCTGCGCTGGATGCGCTCCTGATCCATCACCGGCTCGGCATAGCCAGTCTCGACGAGCAGGTCACCGAGATCGTGCAGATCGATCCACTGCGGCGCCAGCGCGCCGAAGCCTTCGCGGTCGTAGAGCTGGCGCAGTTCGATGAAGCTGTCGGGGCCGAAGGCGCTGAACATCAGGAAGCCGTCGACGGCGAGCAGCTCCAGCCAGCGCGCCATCAGCGCGCGCGGGTTCACGCTGGCATGCAGCAACTGGCTGGCCCAGACCAGCTGCACGCTGCCCGGCTGCAGTTGCGCCGGCTCGACCCAGTCGCGGCGCTGCCAGAAGCGCCGACGCGCCTCGAGCAGCGGCAGCGCCGCCTCCTCGACGGCCCGGCAGCGCGCCTGCGGGTAGCGCGCCTGCAGCGCCGCCGCACCGCCGCCATGCAGACCCTGCCAGAGCAGCGCCTCGCGCACATCGACCTTGATCCACTGCAGGCGTTCGGCCATGCGCCGGGCCAGCAGCTCGTTGAGCCAGGGCGTCTGGCCGGCACGCAGCAGGCGACGCTGCTGGCGGGCGATGGCGGCGGCATCCAGGCCGGTGGCGTTGGCGAGCTGGGGATCGGCGTTCGACATGGGGCGCCAGTATCGTGGCGGCATGCCCTGGCCCGATCTGCTGCGCCCCTCGCACTGGCCGCTGCCGGGCGGCTGCTGGATCTGCCGCGACTGGGGTCGCGAGCGCATCTGCGCCGCCTGCGTCGCGCGCTTCGCCGCGCCGCGGCCGCGCTGTCCGCGCTGTGCGCTGCCGCTGCTCGCCCCGCACTGCGGCAGCTGCCTGCGTCAGCCGCTGCCGCTGCAGGCGCTGCACTGCGCGGTCGACTACCAGCCGCCCTGGGACGGCTTGCTGCAGGCGCTGAAGTACGAGCAGGCGCTGGGCCTGCTGCCGGCGCTGGCGGCGCTGCTGCTGCAGGCCCTGGCCCGCGAGCAGGCGGCGCGCAACGATGTGCTGCTGCTGCCGGTGCCGCTGCACGAGCGCCGGCTCGGCGCGCGCGGCTACAACCAGAGCGCGCTGCTGGCCCGCTGGCTGGGCCGGGCGCTGGCGCTGCCGGTCTGCGAGGCCGTGCAGCGCGTCATCGACACGCCGACGCAGACCCGGCTCGGTCGCGAGCAGCGCCTGCGCAATCTGCGCCACGCGTTCGCGCTGGCACCGGGCGGCCCGGTGCGGGGTCGGCACTGCGTGCTCGTCGACGACGTCATGACCCCCGGCGCGACGCTGGCGACAATCACGCCGCTGCTGCTGCGCCAAGGCGCGGCACGCGTCGACGCCTGGGTGCTGGCACGGACCCCGGAACCCGAAAGCCCGTGAAGCGCCGCATGCTCAACATCGTCCTCGTCCACCCGGAGATCCCGCCGAACACCGGCAACGTGATCCGCCTCGCGGCGAACACCGGCTGCCGCCTGCACCTGATCGAGCCGCTGGGCTTCAGCCTGGAGGACAAGCTGCTGCAGCGCGCCGGGCTCGATTACCACGAGTACGCGGAGCTGCGCGTGCACCGCGACTGGCCGGCATTCATCGCCGACGAGCGACCGGACCCGCAACGCGTGTTCGCGTTCACCACCCGAGGCACGCGCGGCTTCCAGGAGATCGGCTGGCGGGCCGGCGACTGGCTGCTGTTCGGCAGCGAATCGGCCGGCCTGCACCCCGAGGTACGCGCCGCGATCGCGCCCGAGCAATGGCTGCGCCTGCCGATGCGACCCGGGCAGCGCAGCCTCAATCTCAGCAACGCCGTCGCGGTGGCGGTGTTCGAAGCCTGGCGTCAGCTCGGCTACGCCGGCTCGTGAGACCGCTGCCGGAGGCCGGCCTGCCCAGCCTGCTGCGTGCGCTGCTGAGCTGGCGCCGCTCGGGCCAGGGCGCGGTCGATCTCAGCCCCTGGCGCTTCACGCTGCCGCCCGCCAGGCCGGCGCAGCTGGCGCAGTTCCGCGCCGAGCTCGGCTACGGCCCGCATGCCGCCGCGATGCCGCTGGCGTTCCACTACCTGGCGGTGCAGCGCGCCCAGCTGGCCTACATGCTGCGACCGGCGTTCCCGCACCCGGTCATCGGGCTGATCCATGCGTCGCAGCGCTGGCAGGCGCTGGGGCCCTGGGATGCGCAACAAGCGGGCGAGCTGCGGCTGCAGGCGCGGGCGGGTGCGCGCGCCGGCGCGATCGAGCTGCAGGTGGGCTTGTGGCAGCACGGCAGCCTGTGCCTGCAGACCGCCAGCGACTACCGCGTGGGCTCGCGCCGTGCCGGCGCCGCACCGGCACGGGGCGTCGAAGCGCCGCCCGACGGTCCGGCGCTCGCGCGCTGGCCGCTGGATGCCGCCGCCGGGCGCCGCTATGCGCGGCTGTCGGGCGACTGGAATCCGATCCACCTCTGGCCCTGGTCGGCGCGGCTCTTCGGTCTGCCGCGGCCGCTGATCCATGGCCTGCACAGCGCCGCGCGCTGCGAGGCACTGCTGTGCGAACGCGCCGGCAGACCGCTGCGATCGCTCAAGGTGCGCTTCACGCGACCCTTGCTGCTGCCCGGCGAAGCCAGCCTGTACGAGCGCGACGGCCGCTTCACGCTGTGCAGCGGCGACGGCGGGGTCGCCAAGGGCGAATGGGACTGACCGGGGAGGGTCCGCCCCTCCCCGCCGCGGCGCCCTAGATCTCGGCGCGCGGATCGCGCGCCATCAGCTGCTGCAGCACCTGGGCCGGGCCGAGCCGCCCCTCGAGCAGCGCGACAACGGCGGCGGTGATCGGCAGCTCCAGGCCCAGGCGCGTGCCGCGCTCGAGCACCGTGCGCGCGCTGTACACGCCTTCGGCGACATGGCCGAGCCTGGCCAGCACCTGGTCCAACGGCAAGCCCTGCGCCAGCAGCAGCCCGACCTTGCGGTTGCGGCTGAGCTCGCCGGTGGCGGTGAGCACCAGGTCGCCCAGGCCGGAGAGGCCGAGGAAGGTTTCGGCGCGGGCGCCCAAGGCCACCCCGAGCCGCGTCATCTCGGCCAGGCCGCGGGTCAGCAGCGCGGCGCGGGCGTTCAGGCCGGGCGCGTCGGCGACGCGACCCTCCGCCTCGGCCCGTTCGCGCAGGCCGTCGGCGACGCCGGTGGCGATCGCCATCACGTTCTTCACCGCGCCACCAACCTCGACACCGACCGGATCGCTCGAGGTGTAGACGCGCAGGCGCTCGCCGTGGAATGCCTGCACCGCCTGCTCCGACAGCAGCGCCGACTCGCTGGCGGCGACGAGCGCCGTGGCCTGACCGCGCGCCACCTCCTGCGCGAAGCTGGGTCCCGACAGGATGCCGACCTCGCCGCGGCCGAGCTCGCGGGCGATCTCGTGGCCGAGCTTCGCCGTGCCGGCCTCGAAGCCCTTGCAGAGCCAGAACAGCGGCAGCTGGCGCGGGCAGTCGGCAAGCATCTGGCGCAGGCCGGCCATCGGCGTGGCAACGATCAGCAGCTCGGCGCCGGCGCAGGCGTCGGCCAGGGGGCCGCCGGCGACCGCCAGCGATGCAGGCAGCGGCGCCTCCGGCAGGTAGCGGGCGTTGACGCGCTCTCGCGCCAGCGCATGGGCCTGCGCCGCGTCGCGGGCCCACAGCAGCACCTGGTGTCGGCGGGCGGCCTGGATGGCGAGCGCCGTGCCCCAGGCGCCGGCGCCCAATACGGAGATCTTCATGGGCAATGAAAAAAGCGCGCCCGGGTCGGGGCGCGCTTTCGATTGTGGCCGAGGCCGGCGGAGCGGCTTACTGCGCGGGCGGCTGAGCCTGCTGGGCACGGGCCTGCTGCTGGGCCTCGAACATGGCCTGGAAGTTGACTTCGGTCAGCAGCACCGGCGGGAAGCCGGCGCGGGTGCACATGTCGGAGACGATGGCGCGCAGGTAGGGGTAGATCATCTGCGGGCAGACGATGCCCAGGATGCCCTCGAGCTGCTCCTGCGGCAGGTTGCGCATCTCGAAGATGCCGGCCTGCTTGGCCTCGATCAGGAACAGGGTCTTGTCGTTGACCTTGGCGGTGACGGTGGCGGTCACCGTCACTTCGTAGATGCCTTCCTGGACCGGCGCAGCGGCCAGTGCCAGATTGATGTCGACGTTGGGTTGGCCTTGCTCCAGCAGCGATTGCGGAGCGTTCGGCTGCTCCAGCGACAGGTCCTTCAGGTACATGCGCTGGATGTTGAACACGGGGGTTGCGTCGGCGTCGGCCATGGCGGTCTTTCGGGGATGTGAGCGGAAAAAAGCCCGCGATTATCGCGGGCGGCGGGTTCGGGAATTACCCCTGCAGCAGGGGGATCAGGCCGCCACGCTGGTCGAGCGCGACCAGTTCGTCGCAGCCGCCGACATGGGTCTCGCCGATGTAGATCTGCGGCACCGTGCGGCGGCCGGTGCGCGCCATCATGGCGTCGCGCTGCACCGGGTCGAGGTCGATGCGCACTTCGTCGATGGCATCGACGCCCCGCGCCTTCAGCAGCTGCTTGGCGCGGATGCAGTAGGGGCAGACCTGGGTCGTGTACATCGTCACCTTGGCCATGGCTCAGCCCTTCTCGGTGGGCAGATTGGCCTCGCGCCAGGCGGCCAGGCCCCCGGACAGCACGACGACCTGCTCGTGGCCGAGCTTCTTCAGCGCCGCGACGGCACGGCTGGCGCGCGCGCCGGTCGGGCAGACCACGATCAGCGGCAGCGCCTTGTTCGACGGCAGGCCCTTGGCCTCGCTGCCCAGCTGACCGAAGGGGATGTGCTTGGCACCGCTGATATGGCCGGCGGCGAACTCGGCCGGCTCAGAGACATCGACGACCACCGCCTTCTCGCGGTTCATCAGTCGCACCGCCTCGGCGGCGCCGACGCCGGTGGTCTTGCCCGAGAGCGTCGGCCACAGCAGCAGCAGGCCAGAGCCCACCGCCATCGCCACCAGGAACCAGTTCTGAATGAAGAAATCCACGAGACGCACCGCTAGACCGAAAAGCCGGCGATTCTAGGTAGGGGCGAAGACTGGCTTTCCAAGCCGCTGGGGAGCGCTTCCTAGAATCCGCGCCTCATTCCACAGATGCCCACCATGTACAAGCTCGTCCTCCTGCGCCACGGCGAATCGACCTGGAACCTGGAAAACCGCTTCACCGGCTGGACCGATGTGCCGCTGACCGCCACCGGCGTGGCCCAGGCGCAGGCCGCCGGCAAGCTGCTGAAGGCGGAAGGCTATGACTTCGATGTCGCCTTCACCTCGGTGCTGAGCCGTGCGATCTGGACGCTGTGGCACTGCCTGGACCACATGGAGCGCACCTGGCTGCCGGTGCGCCACCACTGGCGCCTGAACGAGCGTCATTACGGCGCGCTGCAAGGCCTGAACAAGATCGACATGGCCCAGCAGTACGGCGACGAGCAGGTGCTGATCTGGCGCCGCAGCTACGACACGCCGCCGCCGGCACTGCAGGCCGATGACCCGCGCAGCGAGCGCGGTGATCGACGCTATGCCGGCGTCGACGTACCGCTGACCGAGTGCCTAAAGGACACCGTGGCGCGCGTGCTGCCGCATTGGGAGGACGAGATCGCGCCGGCGATCAAGTCGGGCCAGCGCGTGCTGATCGCCGCGCACGGCAACTCGATCCGGGCCCTGGTGAAGATGCTCGACGGCATCGCCGACGACGCCATCGTCGGCGTCAACATCCCGAATGGCGTGCCGCTGGTCTACGAGCTCGACGCCGATCTGAAGCCGATCAAGCACTACTACCTGGGCGACGCCGACGCGATCGCCGCCGCGGCGGCCGCTGTCGCCAACCAGGGCAAGAAGGCCTAGGACCCGCCGGCTACAGCGCGGCCTGGATCGCCGCACGCGCCATCTCGGCCAGCGCGCGGCGGTCCATCGCCTGGGTGTCGATGGCCGGCAGCAAGGTCAGCTCGGCCTGCAGCCCGCGCGCGCTGGCGATGCGCCAGAGCGAGGCCAGCAGATGGGTGTCGCCCACATAGGCCGCCTCGGCGGCAAAGCGCTGACCGGGCGTGCAGTAGCGCAGGGCGAGCGGCTGCAGCGGCGCGTCGACGCTGACCGCGGCCTGCAGCAGATTGGCGTGGAACGGCAGCAGCTGCGGGCCATCGCCGGTCGTGCCCTCGGGGAACACCGCGACGCTGTCGCCACGCCGCAATGCCTCGGCGCAGTGATGGACGACGCGCATCGCGTCGCGCCGGCGCTCGCGCTCGATGAACAGCGTGCCGGCGGCCGCCACCATCCAGCCGATCAGCGGCCAGCGCTTGACGTCGGCCTTGGAGACGAAGCGCGCCTGCGGCAGCGCCGCGTGCACGCAGAGGATGTCGAGCCAGGACACGTGATTGATCACGATCAGGCAGGCCGGCGGTACCGCCTGCTGCTGGTGCACGTGCAACTCGATGCCCAGGGCCTTCAGCATCGCCTGGCTCCAGCGCTGGATGTGCTGATGCCGCCGCGCCGCGTCGGCCGACGGGAAGCGGACGGCGAGCGTGAACAGGCCGCCGAGCACCTGCACCACGACGCGCAGCAGCCGGCCCAGCCCCCGCAAGCTGCTCAAGCGAAGACCCGATTCCCCGCGACCCAGGTGCCGAGCACCTGTCCCGGCAGCTCCAGGCCGCTGCTGGCGAACGCGAACGGCGTGCGCTTGCCGCGGCTGAGCAGGCGCTCGGACCTGACCGGCCAGCGCGCCTCGGGGTCGAACAGCACCAGGTCGGCGACCGCGCCCTCGCCGAGCGTGGCCTCGCGACCGGCGACGCGGGCGGCGCGCTGCGTCACCGGCGCCAGCGCCTGCACCAGGCCCAGCCCGCTCTGTTCGGCCCAGTGCAGGGCCAGCCCGAGCAGCAGCTCGATGCTGCTGGCGCCCGGCTCGGCCTCGGCGAACGGCAGCACCTTGGCGTCGTCGCTGACCGGCGCGTGATCGCTGACGAGCGCGTCGATCGTGCCGTCGGCGAGTGCGGCGCGCAGCGCGTCGCGGTCGCGCGCCTGGCGCAGCGGCGGCTCGACGCGGGCGGCGCTGTCGAAGTGACCGATGTCGACATCCGTCAGGTGCAGCGAATGCACCGACACATCGGCGCTCACCGGCAGGCCCTCGGCCTTGGCGGCGCGCAGCAGGGCGACGCTGGCGGCCGAAGACAGGCGCTGCAGATGCACCCGCGCGCCGGTGGCGCGCATCAGCTCGAAGATCGTGTGCAGCGCGATCGTCTCGGCCATCACCGGCACGCCGGACAGGCCCAGCCGCGTGGCCAGCGGGCCGCTGCCGGCGACGCCACCGCTGAGCGAATGATCGGCGGGGCGCAGCCAGATCGCGTGGCCGAAGCTGGACGCGTACTGCATCGCCCGCCACAGCACGGTGGTGTTGCGGATCGGTCGTTCCGCCTGACTCAGCGCCAGGCAGCCGGACGCGACCAGTGCGCCCATCTCGGCCAGGGCGTCGCCGGCAAGGCCACGCGTCAGCGCACCGAGCGGCAGCACGGTGGCCAGGCCGGCGCGCTCGCAGCGCCAGTGCAGCATGTCGACGAGGCCGGGCTCGTCGAGCACCGGATAGGTGTCCGGCGGGCAGACCAGGGTGGTGACGCCACCGGCCGCCGCCGCGCGCAGCTCCGTCTCGATGCCGCCTTCCAGCGACGCGCCGCTGCAGCGCAGGCGCGCATGCAGGTCGACGAGGCCGGGGGCGAGCACGGCGCCCTGGGCGTCGATGCGCTCGTCGGCGTCGAAATCGCTCAGGTCAATGCCGGCGATGCGGCCGTCGGCGACGGCCAGCGAGCCGCGGCGGTCCAGGCCCGTGGTCGGGTCGATCAGGCGGGCGTTGTCGATCAGGGTCTTCATGACTTAGGCCTCGTTGCCGGCCAGGAGGGCCATCACGGCCATGCGCACCGCGATGCCGAAGCTGACCTGCGGCAGGATCACCGAATGCGGCCCGTCGGCGACCTTGGAGTCGATCTCCACGCCGCGGTTGATCGGACCCGGGTGCATGACGATGCAATCGGGCTTGGCGCGAGCCAGGCGCTCCTCGGTCAGGCCGTAGTGCTGGAAGTACTCGGCGCTCGACGGCAGCATGGCGCCGCTCATGCGCTCGTTCTGCAGGCGCAGCATGATGATGACGTCGGCGTCCTTGATGCCCTCGTCCATGTCGTGGCAGACCCGGCAGCCCATCTCGCGCAGGTCGCCCGGGACCAGGGTCTTGGGGCCGACGGCGCGGATGTCAGGCACGCCCAGGGTGGCGAGCGCGTTGATGTCGGAGCGGGCGACGCGGCTGTGCACGATGTCGCCGACGATGGCCACCGACAGCTTCGTGAAGTCCTGCTTGTAGTGCCTGATCGTGTACATGTCGAGCAGCCCCTGGGTCGGGTGCGAGTGCCGCCCGTCGCCGGCGTTGACCACGTGCACATGCGGCGCGCAGTGCTGCGCGATCAGGTAGGGCGCGCCGCTCTCCGAGTGGCGCACGACGAACATGTCGGCGTGCATCGCGCTCAGGTTCGCGACCGTGTCCAGCAGGGTCTCTCCCTTGGCCGTCGAGCTGCGCGCGATGTCCAGGTTCAGCACGTCGGCGCTGAGGCGCTTGGCGGCGATCTCGAAGGTCGTGCGCGTGCGCGTGCTGTTCTCGAAGAACAGGTTGAACACCGACTTGCCGCGCAGCAGCGGCACCTTCTTGACGTCGCGGTCGGAGACCGAGACGAAGGTCGAGGCGGTGTCGAGGATGTGCGTCAGCACGGCCTTCGGCAGGCCCTCGATGGACAGCAGATGGATCAGCTCGCCGTTCTTGTTGAGCTGCGGGTGGCGACGGCTCAGCATGCTTGCTCGACCTCCAGCGTGAAGCCCTGCTCACCGTCGCGGCGCAGGTGCAGGCGTTGATCCCTGGGCAGGCTGATGCGGGCGGCGGCAATCTCGGCGGCGACCGGCAGCTCGCGGCCGTTGCGATCGACGAGCACCGCCAGCGCGACGCGCGACGGCCGGCCGAAGTCGAACAGCTCGTTGAGCACCGCGCGCGTGGTGCGGCCGGTGTGCAGCACGTCGTCGATCAGCAGCACCGGCGCGCCGTCGATGCTCTGCGTGAGCTTGGTCGCATCCGCCGTCGCCGCCAGCCCGCGGGCACCGAAGTCGTCGCGGTGCAGCCGGCTGCTGATCACGCCCGGCTCGCCGTCGCGACCGAGGTCGCGCTGCAGCTGCTGCGCCAGCCAGGCGCCGCCGCTCCAGATGCCGACCAGCTGCGCACCGACCCATTCGGGGCGCGCAAGCAGCGCGCGGGTCTGCGCGAGCAGCTCCGCATACAGCGTGGGGTAGTCCAGTGCCAGGGCACTCATGTCGTTGCACTTTCTCTGAAGAACTGTTCGAGGATCAGCGCCGCCGCAGTCGCGTCGACGTCACGCGCACCGAGGCTCTCCGCCTCGACGCTGGTGTAGCGCTCGTCGACCTCGAACACCGGCTTGTGGAAGCGGCCGCGCAAGCTCGCCGCGAACTTGCGCGCCGCCGCCGTCATCGCATGCTCGGCGCCGTCCGGGTGGCGCGGCACGCCGACCACCAGCGCGTCCGGTTGCCACTCGGCGAGCAGCGGTTCGATCAAGGGGTAGATCGCCCTGCCCTCGGCCCTCAGGGTCGTCAGGGGCCGGGCCAGGCCGGTCAGCCTCGAGCCGCTGGCCACCCCGACGCGGCGCAGACCGTAATCGAAGGCGAGCGGACTCCGGACCTCGTGCGGGCTCAAGCGTGCCCCGCCTCCGCACTGAGCATGCGCGGGTCGATGCCCAGCAGCGCCAGTGCGCGCTCGTAGCGCAGCTCGATCGGCGTGTCGAAGATCAGCTCGGGCTTGGCATCGACGGTCAGCCAGCCGTTACGACCGATCTCCTCTTCCAGCTGGCCGGCGGCCCAGCCGCTGTAGCCCAGCGTGACGAGCAGCTTGCGCGGCCCGGCGCCATGGCTGAGCGCCTCCAGCACGTCGCGGCTGGTGGTCATCTCCAGGCCGCCGGGGATGGCCAGCGTGGCGTTGTAGTGGCCGCCCTCTTCGTCCAGGCGCTCGTGCAGCACGAAGCCGCGCTCGGTCTGCACCGGACCGCCGAAGAACACCGGTGCGCCCTGCAGGTCGTCGCGCTTGAGTTCGAGGTCGACCTTCTCGAACAGGCCGTTGAGGTCGAGCTCGATCGGCTTGTTGATGACCAGACCCAGCGCGCCCTTGTCGTTGTGCTCGCAGAGGTAGACCACGGCGCCGGCGAAGGTGTCGTCGCCCATACCCGGCATCGCGATCAAGAACTGGTTCGTGAGGTCCATCTGCGCCTTTGCCATGGGCGGGCATTCTAGGGATGGGGTGGCGACGCCAGGATGGTGCAGCGCCGCCCGCCACGCCCCCTGCTGGTGCCGGGCAATGTCGCCAGGACGTCGCTGCGACCCGGGTTAACCCTGGCACGGGTTCTGCAAAGACCGGGGGTCGGGGCAATGGAGTCCCGGCTTGACAGCGCGGGTCCGGCTGTCGCCGGCAGCCGGGAGTGGCCCTTCACCCGGACCGGTGGCGGGCCCGGCGCCAGGAAAGGTCCGCCATGACTGCATTGTTTTCGCCGCTTCCCGCCTTCTTCAGCGCCCTGTGGCGCCGTGCCACCCCGCCCCGGGCGCCAGCGCCGGCCGCGCTCGAGGATCGAGCGCTCGAGCGCCTGCTGCCGATGATGCTGGGCAACGCGCCGCACCCTTACCAGGCCAGCCTGCTGCTCTACCTGATGGACCAGCAGCGCCGCGAGCGGCAAGCCCCCAGAGACTGAGTCAGTCCGGCCAGTGCTCGGCGTGCACGCCGGCCACCGCCGGGTGTCGCTGCAGGGCTTCCAGCCAGGCGTGGAACGAGGGCCGCTGCCGCTTCAGCGCGGCACGCGTGCCGCTCCACTTCGAGACCACGAGCGCCAGGAAGTCCAACGCGCCCGGCCGGGCGCCGCAAAGGTATGGCTGTGCGGGATCGAAGAACTGGTCGGCAAAGCGCAGCCAGGCCTGGTGCAGTTGCACCCGCGCCGCCTGGCGCACGGCCTCCACCGCCGCCGGGTCGCCCGACTGCGTGGTCCAGCGCTCCGGGAAGTCGGAAATGCTGACCGCGCTGTAGCAGTTCGCCGCGATGTAGACGAGGCCGCGGATCGCCCGCGCCCGTGCCGACGGCTCGTCCGGCAGCAGGCCGGGCGCGCTCAGGCCGAGGTGCGTCAGGATCGCCGCCGACTCGGTCAGCACCATGCCGTCGGAGAGCACCAGGGTCGGGATCTGCCCCAGCGGGTTGACCGCCTTCAGCGCCTCGTAGCCGGGGCCAGGCTCCCAGCTGGCGGCGCGCACGCTGCGGTAGGCGATGCCGGCCTGGCGCAATGCCATCTCCACGGCGGCCGATCCGGAGCCGGGGGCGCCGAACATCGTCAGTTCGCTCATGGCGACGACGCCGGCCTGGACGCGGCCACGACCAGGGCCCGCTTCAGCGCGTGGCCCAAGCCATCCAATCCCGACGGAGCATCCATCGCCGCATTACAGCAGGCGTTTCGCCGCCCGCAGCTGCCGCCCCGCCTTCGCCCCTTGCTCAGCGGCCGTAGCGCAGCAGCTTGCCGCTGTCGCTGAGCACCCAGATCGCGCCGTCGGCGGCGATGTCGACGTCGCGGATGCGCTCGCCGCTGAGCACCGTGGCGCGCGCGGTCACCGCATTGCCGCTCAGCGTCAGGCGCCACAGCGCCTGCCCGGCCAGTGCGCCCATCAGCAGCTGCCCGCGCCACTCGGGGAACATCGCGCCGTCGTAGAAGACCAGATTGCTCGGCGCGATCGAGGTCGGCACCCAGTAGCTCAGCGGCTCGACGAAGCTCGGCGCATGCACGCCGCCGCCGATCCGGCAGGCGTCGCCGACCGGGTCGCCATAGGGGCAGCCATAGCTCACGAGCGGCCAGCCATGGTTGCCGCCGGCGCGGGCGATGTTGATCTCGTCGCCGCCCTGCGGGCCATGCTCGCTGACCCAGAGCTCGCCGCTGTCGGGGTGCAGCGCGGCGCCCTGCGGGTTGCGGTGGCCGATGCTCCACAGCCCGGGCGGCGCGCCGGCGCCCCAGACCGGGTTGTCGGCCGGCATGCTGCCGTTGCGGTTCACGCGCACCACCTAGCCCAGGTGCTGGCCGACGTCCTGCGCCGGGCTGCCGAGTTGACGCTCGCCGAGCGTGATGAACAGGGTGCGGTCACGCGCGAACACCAGGCGCGAGCCGTAGTGCCCGCTGCCATTGACCTTGGGGAGCTGGCGAAAGATCACGGCGACGCTGTTCAGTGCGCCGTTCTCCAGGCGCGCGCGGGCCACCGCGGTGCCGCTGCCGCCGGCACCGCTCTCCGCATAGCTCCAGTAGATGTAGGGCTGGCCGGCGGCGAAGTCGGGATCGACGGCGACGTCGAGCAGTCCGCCCTGGCCACCGGCGTTGACCGCCGGCAGGCCCGCGAGCTCGCTGCGCGTCGCCGCGTCGGCGCTCAGCAGCCACATCCGGCCGGCCTTCTCGGTGAGCAGCCAGCGTCCATCCGGCAGCCGGGCCAGCGCCCAGGGGCTGGCGAGGTCGGCGCGCAAGCTGCTCCACTGCGCCGGCGGTGCAGGGGCTGGCGGCGGTGCGGGGGCTGGCGCGGGTGCCGGTGTCGGTGCGCCGCCACCACCGCCGCAGGCGGTCAGCAGCAACGCAGCCGCGGCACGCAGGGGCAGGTGGGATCGCATGCAGGCAGTCTAGGAAGCGGATCCGTCGCGATGCGTAAGGACTGGTTTCCCCCTAGACGCCGCCGACCGGGGCGGCGGCTACGCTGAGACGACGCGCACGCCAACGGGAGCCCGCATGGCCGACCTGACCCGCATCCGCACCCTGGCCCTGATGGGGCCCGCCGGTTCCGGCAAGACCACGCTGGCCGAGTCGCTGCTTCACGCTGCCGGGGCGATCCCGGTGGCGGGCAGCGTCGAGAAGGGCAACACGGTCAGCGACCACGACCCGCTGGAGCGGCGCATGCAGCATTCGCTGCAGAGCAGCCTGCTGCACTTCGAGCACGCCGGCCTGCGCGTGCACCTGATCGACACGCCGGGAAGCCCGGACTTCACCGGCCAGGCGCTGCCGGCGCTGGAGGCGGTGGAGACGGCGGTGATCGTCATCGACGCGCAGCGCGGCATCGAGCTGATGGCCCAGCGACTGATGGAAGCGGCGCGCGAGCGCGGCCGCGACCGCGTCATCGTCGTCAACAAGATCGACGCCCCCGGCGTCGATCTGCCCGGGCTGCTGGCGCAGCTGCAGGCCACCTTCGGCCGCGAGTGCCTGCCCTTGAACCTGCCTTGCGAAGGCGGCGTGCAGGACTGCTTCTTCGCCAGCGACGGACCGAGCGACTTCGGCTCGGTGGCGGCGGCGCACCGCGCGCTGGTCGAGCAGGTGGTCGAGGTCGACGCCGCCTTCGTCGACCGCTACCTCAGTGAAGGCGATGTGCCGGCCAGCGAACTGCACGAACCCCTCGAGCAGGCCCTGCGCGAGGGACATCTGGTGCCGGTGCTGTTCACCGCCGCCAAGCTCGGCGTCGGTGTCAAGGAACTGCTGACCGTCATCGACAAGCTGCTGCCCAATCCGCTGGAGGCGAATCCACCGGCCTTCGAACGCAGCCAGGGCGAGGCGACCGAGCTGGTGCGCGTGCAGATCGACCCGGCGGCGCATGTCATCGCCCATGTGTTCCAGGTACGTGCCGATCCGTTCCTCGGCAAGATGGGCCTGCTGCGCGTGCACCAGGGCACCTTGACGAGGAACATGCAGCTGTTCGTCGGCCATGGCCGCAAGCCGGTGCGCGTCGGCCATCTGTTCGCGCTGCAGGGCAAGACGCAGGTGCCGATCGACAAGGCCCTGCCCGGCGAACTCTGCGCCGTCGCTAAGCTCGACGAGCTGCACCCCGACGCGGTGCTGCACGACGCCGCCGACGACGAGCACCTGCACCTGGCGCCGCTCGTCGTGCCGACGCCGGTGCACGGCCTGGCGCTGGCGCCGATGCGCCATGGCGACGAGCAGAGGCTCTGGGACGTGATGCATCGCCTGGTCGAGGAAGACCCCTGCCTGAGGCTGGAACAGAGCGCGCAGACCCACGAGACCCTGGTCTACGGCCTGGGCGAGCTGCACCTGCGCATGCTGCTCGAACGCCTGAAGGAGACCTTCAAGTTCGAGGTCAAGACGCAGCCGCCGCGCATCGCCTACCGCGAGACCATCCAGGCCCCGGCCGAAGGCCATTACCGCCACAAGAAGCAGACCGACGGCGCCGGCCAGTTCGGCGAGGTCTATCTGCGTGTCGAACCGCTGCCCAGCGGCGCCGGCATCGAGTTCGTCGACCAGGTCAAGGGCGGCGTGATCCCGACCGCCTTCATCCCCGCGGTCGAGAAGGGCGTGCGCGAGGCCTGCGCGCTCGGCGTCATTGCCGGCTACCCGCTGGTCGACCTGAAGGTCGTCGTCTACGACGGCAAGGCACACAGCGTCGACAGCAAGGAGATCGCCTTCGTCACCGCCGCCAAGCGCGCGGTGCAGGCGGCGGTGCGTGAGGCGCGCCCGGTGGTGCTGGAGCCGGTCGTGCAGGTCGAGGTGCTGACGCCGGAGTCGGCGGTCGGCGACGTCTCGGGCGACCTCGCCAGCCACCGCGGGCAGGTCACCGGCACGCGCGGCGCGGTGCCCGGCCAACTGATCGTGCAGGGCCTGGCGCCGCTGGCCGAGTTGGCGAACTTCCAGACCCGGCTGAACGCGATGACCAGCGGCCAGGCTCGCTACACCCTGGCCTTCAGCCATTACGAACCGGTGCCGCCGAACACCCAGGCGGCGCTGGTCTCGGCGCACCAGGTTCAAGAAGAGGAGTAGGGGCCGGCCCCGACGCATGCGCTGGCTGGCCCTGCTCCTGCTGCCGCTGGCGCTGCAGCTCATCGGCTACCTGGTGGTGCTCTCCGCCACCACCGGCAACGGCTCGTTCGTCGGCCTGCTGCTGATCCCGCTCGCGCTGCTGGCGACGCCGCTGCTGCTGGTCGTCGGCATCGTCAGCTGCCTGAAGCTGCCGGCCGATCGCCCGATCGGCCGGCGCCTGGCGCTGCAGTGGTTGCTCGCGCTCGGACCGGCGCTGGTCCTGCTGGTGATGCAGGCGCTGGTCAGCTGATCACGCGCCCAGCTTGAACACCCGCACGGTTTCGGCCAGCGCCGCCGCCTGCTGCTGCAGGCTGTCGGCGGCCGCCGCGCTCTGCTCGACCAGCGCAGCGTTCTGCTGCGTCGACTGATCCAGCGCCGAGACCTCCTGGCCGACGCTGGCGATGCCACTGCCTTGCGCCTGGGTGGCGACGGAAATCTGGCCGATCATCGAACTGACCGCCTTCACCTGCTCAACCAGCGCGGCGATGCTCTGACCCGCCTCGGCGACCAGGCGACTGCCGTCGTCGACGCGTTCGACGCTGGCGCCGATCAGGCTCTTGATCTCGCGGGCCGCGCCGGCGGCGCGCTGGGCAAGACTGCGCACCTCGGTGGCGACGACGGCGAAGCCGCGGCCGGCCTCGCCGGCACGCGCCGCCTCCACCGCCGCATTCAGCGCCAGGATGTTGGTCTGGAACGCGATGCCGTCAATGACGCTGACGATGTCGCCGATACGACGCGACGCCGTGTTGATCTCATCCATCGTGCTGACGACACGGCCGACCACGGCACCGCCCGCCTCGGCGGCCTGTGACGCGCGGCTGGCCAGCTCGTTGGCGCTGGCCGCGGTGGCACTGTTGTCGCTGACTGCCTGCTGCAGTTGCGACATGGCCTGGGCCGTGGTCTGCAGGCTGCTGGCCTGGCGCTCGGTGCGCTCGCTGAGGTCGGCGTTGCCGCGCGCGATCTCGCTGGAGCCGGTAGCGATGCTGTCGGCGGCACGCCGCACCGTGCCGACGATGCCGGCCAGGCCCTGCTGCATGGCGGCCAGCGACGCCAGCACGCTGCCGGGCGCGGCTTGGCCGGCGCCGCGCAGCGGGCTGAGGTCACCGGCGGCGACCTGCTCGGCGACCTCGCCCAGGTAGCTCGGCTCCGCCCCGAGCTGGCGCAGGATGCTGCGCGGGATCATCCAGGCCAGCACCATGCCGACGATCAGCGCCAGCGCCAGCGCCGTCAGCATGGCGCCGAGGAAGCTGCCCGCTTCATCCAGGGCGGTGCGGTTCTCGGCCTGGATCAGGGCTTCCTCGAAATCGATGAGCTTGTTGATCGCCCCCAACCAGGCCACGTACTGCGGCTTGGCCTCGGCCCACAACTGGCGGCGGGCGGCGTCAAGGTCGCCGGCGGCGATCTGCGCCTGGATGGCGCGGGTGCTGGCCACCGTCTTGGCCTCGATGGCCTGGATGTCGGCGTACAGCGCCTTCAGCTGCGACGGCGCCTCCGGCTTGGCGAGCAGTTCCTGCAACGGACCGGCCGAGCGCGCGTAGAAGGCGGCCAACTCGTCGATCGTCGCCGCCTCGCGCTGGCGCTCGGCGTCGTCGCCGGCCAGCACCTGGTCGCGGATTGCGATCGCACGGTCATGCGCGGAGCCGCGGAAATTGATCGCATGGCGCTGGATTTGTGAATGCAGCTCGCTGTTGGCAAGCAGCGCCGCGTCGATGCGCCGCACCTTGGCGACGGCGATCAGCGTGACGGCGGCGAGGATGGCCAGGATCAGTCCGAAGCCCAGGTACAGGCGTCGGGCAACGGTGAGACGTTCGAAGAACATGGCGGACCCGAGGAAGTTGGCAGCGGTTCGCCAGCTTACTCATTCAAAAACCCGACTGAACTACTCAGTTCAATAGTGTTCGTGATGTACTGACGAGAAGCGCTGTCGCCTCCCCGGGGCCGACGGTCGCGGCTCAGCCGACCTGCACCTCGATGCGCCGCGGTTGCAGGTGTGCCGCCTTCGGAATGCGCACGCGCAGCACGCCCTGGCTCAGCTCGGCACCGATCTGTGCCGTGTCCAGCTCCTTGCTCAGCGTGAAGCGGCGGCGGTAGCGGCTCAGGCTGACCTCGGCATGCTGGGCCTGCAGGCCGCTGGCCTCGGGCAGGACCATCTCGCCCTCGATGACCAGCTGATCGCCGTCGACGCGCAGCTCCAGGCGCTCGCGCGGCACCCCGGGCATGTCGGCGTACAGCGTGATGCCGCTGCTGTCCTCCAGCACGTCGACCGGCGGCAGCAAGCTGGGTTCGTTGGGATCGGCGGCGACGGCGGGCTTGGGGTCGTTCACGGTGGTGATCGCACTCATGGTGATCTCCTTCAGCGGACTTCGATGCGACGCGGCGGCGTGGCCGCCTTGCGTGCCACGCTGACACGCAGCAGGCCGTCGCGGTAGCTGGCGTTGACCAGGGTCGGATCGATGTCGTCAGGCAGGCTGACGACGCGGCGGAAGCGGCCGGCAAAGCGCTCGGCCTGGTGCAGGGTGACCTTTTCGTCGCTCTGCGCCGGCAGGCTGCGGGCTCGCTCGCCGCTGACCGACAGCACGCCGCGGTCGAGATCGACCTTGATTGAGCTCGGCTCCAGGCCGGGCGCAAACGCATAGACCTCGACCGATTCGGCGGTGGTGCCGACATTCAGGGCCGGGTAGCCACCGCGGGCCAGGCCGCGGATCTGCGGCGCGCCTTCGAAAGCCGTGCTGAGCTCGCGTTGAAGGCGATCGACGTCGCCAAACAGATCGCGCAAGAACAGGGTGCGGTACATGGACGGTTCCTCCAATTCGGGCGGGGCAGTCGCTCGCCCCGTGGACCCGAGATTGGGCCAACCGTGTCCGCCTTCAAGACCCCCGCGTGAACAACAGCCAGGCGGCGCTGACGAGCAGGGTCGCGGCCGCCGCCGGTGCGGCCAGGCGCAGATGGCTGCGCCAGTCGATGCGGATGCCTTGCCGGGCCGCGAGATCGACAACGATCAGGTTGGCGATCGAACCGACCAGCAGCAGGTTGCCGGCCAGCGTGCTGAGCAGGGCGAGCAGCAGGCCGGCCGACTGCGGGTCGGCGCCCAGGTGCGGCAGCAACAGCATCACCGCCGGCACGTTGGAGACGAGGTTGGACAGCAGCACCGCGGCCACTGCCAGCACCGCCGGCTGCTCCAGGCGCAGGCCTTGCTGGCCCAGCCAGTTCACGGCCTCGACCGCCAGGCCGGTCTGCTGGAACGCGTGGTTGACGACGAACAGGCCGATGAACAGCAGCAGCAGCTGCCAATCGACGAATCCCATCACCTCCGCCGAGTGCAGGCGACGGCTCATCAGCAGCACCGCGGCACCGATCAGGGCCGCCAGTTCATGCGGCACGGCGCTGAACAGGAACACCGTCATCAAGGTCAGCGCCACGCCCAGCCCCTTCAGCGTCTGCCAGCGATCGAACGCTGGCTCGCCGGCCAGCGGCTGACCCGCCGGCAGCGCCTGCAACGGGCGCGGCAGCGAGCGCGCCAGCCAGAGCCAGAGCAAGCCCAGCGACAACAGGACCGGTGGCAGGGCCTGGCGCGCGTAGTCGGCGAACGGGATGCGCAGGACCGAGCCGATCAGCATGTTCTGCGGGTTGCCGATCAGGGTGGCGGCGGAGCCGATGTTGGCGGCGCAGGCCAGGCCCACCAGAAACGGCAGCGGCGGCAGGCCGCGCTGCAGGCACAGGCGCGCCACCACCGGCGTCATCGCCAGGCAGATGACGTCATTGGAGAACACCGCCGACAGGCCGCCGGCGACCAGGATCAAGGCCGCCAACAGGCCGCGCGGCCTGATCGGCAGCGAACCAACACGCTGCGTCGCCGCCGTGTAGAAGCCGCCCAGGCGCAGCTGCGCCGAGATCACCATGAAGGCGAACAGCAGCACCAGGGTCGGCAGGTCGACCGACTCCGCCGCCTCGCGCACCGACAGGCCGGTGATCGGCATCACCGCGATCGCCCCGAGCAGGGCGATGCCGGCGCGGTCCAGCCGCAGCCTGGGCAGTCCGCCGAGGAACATGCCGACATAGACGACGGCGAACACCACCCGCACGCCCCATTCGGGGTGCTGCAGCGGATTCAGGCTTTTCAGCTCTTGCACGCCTCGGTGTAAAACTGGTGCGGACAGGCGGCGTGGTACTGCGCGTCGCCGCCGATGCTGACCTGCTCGCCCGCCTTGACGCGCCGGCCATCGCCGTCGACGCGGATATTGAAGCTGGCCTTGCGCCCGCAGGCGCAGACCGTCTTCAGCTCCTCGATCTGATCGGCGAGCAGGCCCAGCGCCGCCGCGCCCTCGAAGCCGTTGCCCAGGAAGTCGGTGCGCAGGCCGTAGCAGATCACCGGCACACCGTGCAGCACCGCGATGCGATGCAGCTGCCTGACCTGGTCGGTGGTCAGGAACTGCGCCTCGTCGAACAGCACGCAGGCGGTGCCAGCGGGGATGTCGTCGGCGGTGAACGCGGTGTCGCGCGAGAAGGTTCGCGCGCTGCGCTGCAAGCCGAGCCGCGTGCCGACCACGCCTTCGCCGAAGCGATCGTCGATCTGCGCCGTGTAGATCAGCACGGTGCGGCCCAGGCGCTCGTAGTTGTGGGCGACGCCCATCAGCGCCAAGGTCTTGCCGGCTGCCATCGCGCCGTAGCGCCAGAAGAGTTTTGCCATTGCGGGGCGGATTCGATTGCCAGGGTGAGGGCGCGGATTGTCCGGCGGCGGTTCAGAACAGGGGCTGCTGGTCGCCGCCCAGCTGGCCGCAGGCGCGGGCCTCGATCAGCAGCAGGCGCCGCTTCAGCGCCACGCCGCCGGCTGCGGAGAAGCCGGTCAACGCGCCGTCAGTGCCGAGCACGCGGTGGCAGGGCACGATGGGGGCAAACGGGTTCTGCCCCTGCGCCATGCCGACGCTGCGCGACGCGCCGGGCTGCCCGAGCTGCCGGGCCAGCTCGCCATAGCTGCGGGTCTGGCCGACCGGAATCTGGCGCGTCAACGCATGCACGCGGCGTCGGAACGGCGGCAGGCCGGTTTCGTCCAGCGGCACGTCGAGCATCAGATCCAGGCTGCGCCCGGCGAGCAGGGCCTGCACGCCCGCCATCGCCCGCGCCACCCAGGAGGGCGGCGCTGCCGCCCCCGCACCGGGGAAGCGCTGCAACAGGCGTTCACGCAGCGCGTCGCCGTCGGCCTCCGGCAGTTGCGAGCCGCGGATGCCCTGCGCGCTCCAGACCAGCGCACAGCAGCCCAGCTCGGTGTCGAACACCGTCCACGCCAGTTCCTCCAGCCTTGGTTCCATACCCGATCTTCGAACGCCGTCGTTGCCGATGCGCGACGACTCACTGATTGCAAATGCGAGTCGTTCGCATTTGCGATACAGCGGGCGCAATCGAGACCCCCATGAACACGCTTCCCTACCCCACCTCAGCGACCTGGAACCCGGCGCCGCCCAGGCGCCAGGCCGCCGCTGCCGCCGTGCTGCTGCTGCATGTCGCCCTGGCCCTGGTGCTGCTGCAAGCCGGCCACCGGGTGGTGCGGCAGCTGCAGCCGGCGCCGATCGAAGTGAGCGTCGTCGAGGCAGCCAAGCCCGCCCCGCCGGCTGCCGTGCCGCTGCCGACGCCCCGTGCGACGCTGCCGCTACCGCAAGCCTTGACCTTGCCCCTGCCGGAGTTCGTGACCACGAGCCCGGCCCGCGACGTCGCCGCCTCGTCCGAGCCGCCGCCCGCACTTCCCAGTCCACTGCGCACCGAGACCACGCTGCCCCGCAGCGCCGATGCGACGCCGCCGCCGACGCCCAAGCCGGTCGCTGCCACCAGCCTGCGCGGGCAAATCGAACCCGCCGTCGAGGTGCCGCGCCTGTCGCGCCGCGCCGGCGAGCAGGGCCGCGTGCAGCTGGCCGTGGTGTTCGACGCCGAGGGCCGGCCGGCCAGCGTGCAGCTGCTGCGCGGCTCCGGCTTTGCCCGCCTGGACGCCCAGGCGCTGGAGGCGATCCGCGTCGCCCGCATCACTCCCTACGTCGAGGACGGTCGGCCCCTGCCGGTCAGCACCGTCGTCAACCTCGAGTACGAGCTGGGCTGATCCCGCCCCGCCGCCACCGCCAGCCAGCCAGCTAGCCGCGCGCTAGCCCGCCAGCCAATCCGTCTCAAGCGCCGCCTTCGGGTCGGCCTGCCTCCCCTTGCCCTCATGAAACGACTCCACCGCCCTGCCCTGCTGCCCCTGGGTGCACTCGCCGCCGGCTTCGGCCTGAGCGCCGCCACCCTGGCCCAGACCCCGCCGCCCGTCGCACCCCAGGAACTGCCCACCATCAAGGCCAAGGCCAGCAAAGAGCCCGAGCAGGGCAAGGACAGCCTGCAGGCCACCGAGACGCAGATCGGCAAGGGTCGCCAGGAGATCCGCGACCTCCCGCAGTCGATCACCGTGGTCACCGAGAAGCTGATCGACGACCGCAACCTCGACACTCTCAAGGAGACCCTGAAGCAGACCGCCGGCATCAGCTTCCTGGCCGCGGAGGGCGCCGAGGAGGACATCCGCCTGCGCGGCTTCCCGCTGCAGGGCACCGGCGACGTCTTCGTTGACGGCATCCGCGACCCGGCCTTCTACGAGCGCGACACCTTCAACTACGAGCGCGTCGAGGTGCTGCGCGGCTCGGCCTCGATGCTGTTCGGTCGCGGCTCCACCGGCGGCGCCGTCAACCAGGTCAACAAGCAACCGCGCCTGATCGACCGCCACAGCGTCGACGTCACCGTCGGCAGCCACGGCCATGTGCGCGCCGTCGGCGACTTCAACCTCCGCCTGGGCGACAGCAGCGCGGTGCGCATCGCCACCATGGCCACCGAGGCCGACAACAACGGCGCCGGTGCGAGCATCAGCAAGGCCGGCATCGCCGCGGCCTGGAGAAGCGGCATCGGCGAGCGCGACGAGTTCCAGCTCAGCCTCTACCACCTGGACAACAACAACGGCATCAATTACGGCATGCCCTTCATCCGGCCGACGGCCACGTCGCCGGTCAGCGCGACCACGCTGCTGCCAGCCGACCCGACGACCTACTTCGGCCTGGCCAGCGACCGCAACCATGGCAGCGCCAGCACCCTGACCCTGCAGCACACGCACCGCTTCGGCGGCAACAGCGAGCTGGTGACCAAGCTCCGCAAGGGCGAGTACGAGCGCGACCAGCGCACCGGCGCGACCCGCTTCGTCGCCGCCGCGCAGCAGCCCGGAGGCCTGCCGGTGAGCCTGGAGACGCTGAGCCCGGCGACACGCATCCAGCGCAATCTGCACCTGAAGATCCAGGACATGGACAACCTGTTCGCGCAGAGCGACTTCAACGGCAGCTTCCAGTTCGCCGGCCTGAAGCACAGCGTGCAGGCGGGGGTTGACGCCAGTCAGGAAGAGAAGGTGGTCTACGCGGCCCGCAGCGCCGCCCAGGGCGGCGTGGTGCCGACCAAGCCGACGACCACCTTCGGCACGCCGAACGACGGCGCCAGCGTCGACGAGAGCGTGCGCGTGCTGCGTGAGAACAACGCCTACACCGCCAAGGGCTGGGGCTTTTACCTGCAGGACCTCGTGCAGCTGAGCCCCAGCTTCAAGCTGCTGCTGGGCGCGCGCTACGACAACCTGAAGGGCGATTACGAGACCTACGGGATCCCCAATAACGCGCCGGGTCCCGTCACCACCACGCCCTACCGCATGAAGATCAGCGAGTGGAGCTACCGCAGCGGTCTGCTGTTCCAGCCGGACCCGCAATGGAGCTTCCATCTCTCGGCGGCGCGTTCGTTCAACACCTCGGGCGACGCCTACTCGCTGTCCGACGCGAACAAGGACATCCCCCCGGAGCAGGCGATCAACGTCGAGGCCGGTGCCAAGTGGGACTCGGACGACGGCCGCTTCAGCGTGCGCACGGCGGTCTTCCGCGCCACCAAGCTGCACGAGCGCAACACCGACCCGCTGCTGACCAATGTCATCACGCTGAGCGGCAAGCGCCACGTCGCCGGCTTCGAGCTGGAGCTGGCCGGGAAGATCACGCCGCAATGGGAGGTCTTCGGCTCCTACAGCTGGCTGCCGGTGGCCAAGATCGACGTCAGCAGCGCCACCGGGGGTGAGGTGCAAGGCGATCGCCCCAGCCTGACGCCCGAGCACAGCGGCAGCCTCTGGACCACTTACCAGCTGACCGAGCAATGGCGCGTGGGCGGTGGCCTGACGGCGCGCAGCGGCATGCAGCCGCTGCGCAACCCAGGCTATTACGCGAAGGGCTGGATCACCGGCGACCTGATGGCCGAGTACAAGCACAGCCAGTCGCTGAGCTTCAAGGCGAACCTGAGCAACGTCACGAACAAGCTGGTCGCCGATGCGCTCTACCCGGCCCACTACGTGCCGGGTGCCGGCCGCCTGTTCCAGCTCACCGGCTCCTACATCTTCTGAGGCCCGCCATGCTGCTGACCCTGCCCGCCGTCCTCAGCCCCGATGAACTCGGGCAGGCGCAGCAATGGCTGCAAGAAGGCCGCTGGACCGGCGGCCGACACACCGCCGGCCAGCAGTCGGCCCAGGTCAAAGACAACGAGCAACTGGACGCGGTGCACCCGCTCACGCAGCAGCTGCAGCAGCTGGTGCTGGGCGCGATGGAGCGCCACCTGCTGTTCTTCAGCGCCGCGCTGCCCAAGAAGATCTGGCCGCCCGCCTTCAACCGCTATGCCGGCGGGCAGACCTATGGCGACCATGTCGACCAGGGCATCCGCACGCGGCCGGGGATGCGCCTGCGCGCCGACCTCAGCTGCACCGTCTTCCTCAACCAGCCCGAGGACTACGAGGGCGGCGAGCTGGTCACCGAGCTCGGCGGCCAGCGCTTCCGCGTCAAGGGTCGCGCGGGCGACGCCGTGCTCTATCTCGGCCACACCGTGCACCGCGTCGAGCCGGTCACCCGCGGCATGCGCCTGGCGAGCTTCTTCTGGATCGAATCGCTGGTGCGCAGCCCCGAGCAGCGCGAGCTGCTGTTCAACATGGACCGCGCGCTGACCGCACTGCGCAGCCGCGACGGCGAGTCCTTTGAAGCGGTGGCGCTGATGGGGACTTACCACCACCTGCTGCGGATGTGGTCGGACACGTAGCATCGCGCCTTCGCCCTCGGAGACAGCCATGGACATCACCGCCCTGAAGAACCGCCAGATCCGCCTGGCCCAACGCCCCGTCGGCCTGCCCGGCCCCGAGTGCTGGCAGCTGACCGAAGAGGAGCTCACCGAGCCGGCGGAAGGCGGCGTGCTGCTGCAGACCCTGGCGCTCAGCCTGGACCCGGCGATGCGCGGCTGGATGAACGAGGGCAAGAGCTACATCCCGCCGGTGGAAATCGGCGCGGTGATGCGCGCCGGCGGCATCGGCCGGGTGATCGCCAGCAAGAACGACGCGTTCCCGGTCGGCAGCCTGGTGACGGGCAGCCCGGGGGTGCAGGACTACTGCAGCGTGCCGGCCGACCAGATCAAGCGCACGGGACTCGCGCGCATCGACCCGCGCCTGGGCTCGATCACGCAGTGGTTGAACGTGCTGGGCATGCCCGGCATGACCGGTTACTGGGGCCTGATGGACATCGGCCAGCCCAAGGCCGGCGAGACCGTGGTCGTGTCCGGCGCCGCCGGGGCGGTCGGCCAGACCGTCGGCCAGATCGCCAAGATCAAGGGCTGCCGGGTCGTCGGCATCGCCGGCGGGCCCGAGAAGTGCGACTGGGTGGTCAAGGAGCTCGGCTTCGACGCCTGCATCGACTACAAGAACGGATCGGTCAAGGATGGGCTGAAGGAACATTGCCCCAACGGTGTCGACATCTATTTCGACAACGTCGGCGGCGAGATCCTCGACACCGTGCTGACGCGCATCAACCGCAAGGCGCGCATCATCATCTGCGGCGCGATCAGCCAGTACAACGCGACCAGCGCCGTGCAGGGCCCGAAGAACTACCTCAGCCTGCTCGTCAACCGCGCGCGCATGGAAGGCATGGTGGTGTTCGACTACGCAGCGCGCTACGGCGAGGCGATCGCCGAGATGGCCGGCTACCTGAAGGACGGCCGCATGAAGAGCAAGGAAGACGTGGTGCGCGGCACCGTGGCCGACTTCCCCGCGACCCTCCCCAAACTGTTCAAGGGGGAGAACTTCGGCAAGCTGGTGCTTCAGTTGGCGGACTGAGTCCGCTTCGCCCGCGCCGCCTCGAGCTGCGCCAGCCAGGCCGTCCAGTCGTAGGGCTTGTCGGTTGCCCAGCGCTGCTCGAGGTTCTTCAGCACATTGCCCCAGGCGCGGTCGAAGTAGGCGAAGGCCCTGTCCCATTCGCCGCCGCTGCCCCAGCCGGTGTGATGCAGGCGCAGGCGCGTCGTCTGCGCGTCGACCGCCTCGAACTGCAACACCACCACGGTGCGCTGCGCGCGCACCTCGGGCAGCGAGGGCGGCGCGTTCCAGTCGAAGCTGAGCATCTGCATCGGCTGCAGCGCCAGGTAGCGCATGGTGTCGGCGCCCTTCTGGCCCTCGGGGGCACCGGGATCGATGTGGATGTGGAACGCACCGCCGGGCCGGGCATCGATGACGGCGTCGGGCGCGAAGAAGCTGCGGATGCCGGCGCGTGTGGTCCAGCTGCCCCAGACCTGCTCGACCGACGCCCTGATCAGTACTTCTTTATCAATGGCTCGCGGTGCAGCGGCCAGCGACAGGCTGCAGAGCAGCAGCACCAAGGACAACAGAACTCGCGGCATCCGGCTCTCCTGAAGGGTTGACGCGGCGATTGTGCGCAGGCCGGGGAGCAACAGCCATTTATCATGGCACCCCATGCACACCGCGCCCAAAGACGTGGCGCAGATCCGCCTGGACAACGCGCTGCGTCTGTTCGACGAGTTCGTCGCCGCCACCATCAGGCACCCCGACGCCGCCGCGCTGCGTGGCCTGGAGCGTCGCTTTGCCGAGCGCCTGCAGATCCAGCCCAGCTACTGGAGCCAGATCAAGAGCCGCTCGCGGCAGATCGGCGAACGCCTGGCGCGGCAGTTCGAGCAATGCTGTCACAAGCCGGCGCTGTGGATGGACCAGCCACATGGGGCTGCCGGCGTGGCCGAAGCCAAGTCGGGTCCGAGCGTCGCCGACGTCAGCCCGAGCACGCCCCAGGACGACGACGAGCGATTCATCGTCGGCCTGGTGCTGACCTATTACCGCCATCATCCTCAGCGCGCCCGCACGCGCCTGCTGGATCTGCTCGGCGAGGTGCTGACGCCGGTCGATGCCAAGCCCGCGGGCGCGGCGCCGACCGTGACGCCGCCGCGGGCCGCGGCACCCAACCCGGCCAACGACTGGCAGAAGCTGACCGCCGGCATCGCGCCGCTGAAGGCGAAGAAGAAGTAGCGCCCGGCCCACGGCCACCCCCCGAATTCAAGGCCCGAGTGCAAAAAGCGCTTGAGCTCCTGCGCAAGCTTTCTTTATCATTTGGGTGTCGTTTATCAGACAAGCTTGCCCAGGAGATGCAGATGCCCCAGTTCACTTCGCCGCGGCCCAGTGCCGCAACCAGCCTGCGCAAACCGCGCAATCCGCTGGTGGCCCCGGCCCAGCTCCGCCAGGCCGGGCGCCACCAGCCCCCGAAACCCCGACAGACCCAGACCCTGGCCCTGCGCAGCGAACTGCGCGAGCTTTGGCGTCCCCCTTCCTCCGACTGAACCGCGACGGCCCGTGCGCCGCAGGAGTTGACGATCATGAGAATGCAAGCCGCCTGGGGCCCCAGTCCCCATGTTTCCCAATCCCTGTGGCGCCGCCTCGCGGTGCGCGCCCTGCACACCGCGAGCCGTTGGCTCGACGCCCGCGCCTACGAGCTGGAGTACCCGGTCGCCTCGGTGTCCGCCCTCATCTCCGGCCAGCAGGTGGAGGTGGCCTATCTGCCCGACACCGGCGCGACCGCGCTGTATGTCGACGGCGAACGCCGCTTCACGTTCCTGCAAGGCCTGGAACGGCTGTAATTCCGGGCTTAGCGACAAAGGGGCGGTGCCTATCATGGGCACCGCCCCTTTTCATTGCTCTTCGCTCGCCATGCTCGAACGCCCGCTGCACAGTCTCTCGGCCTGGATCGCGCATTTCCGCGACCGCGAGATCCCGGTGCTGGCCGCCAGCAGCGAGGCGCTCGAGCACCTGCGGGCCAACGAGGACGATGTCGACGCGCACCTGATCGGCGAGACCTTCTCCAGCGATCCGCTGATGACGCTGAAGGTGCTGCGCCACGCCGCCAGCCTGGGGCGGGAGCGTCGCACCACCGACGCCGAGACCGTCACCGCCGCCATCGTGCTGATGGGCATCACGCCTTTCTTCAACACCTTCGGCCCCCAGCCGGTGGTCGAGACCCTGCTGGATGCCCAGGCGCTCGAGGGCTTCGAGGCAGTGCTTCGCCGCAGCGAGCGCGCCGCCCGCTTCGCGCTCGGCTTCGCGGCGCACCGGCTGGACCCGGACGCCCAGCTGATCCATAGCGCCGCCCTGCTGCATGACTTCGCCGAACTGCTGCTGTGGTGCGAGGCACCGGGTCTGGCGACCAAGATCCGGCGGCGCCAGCAGGCCGACCCCGGCCTACGGTCCGTGAAGGCGCAGAAGGACGTGCTGGGCATCGAGTTGCAGGAGCTCGAGATCGGCCTGATGCAGGCCTGGCACTTGCCGCAGATGCTGTCGCGCATCGTCGACGACCGCCATCGCTCGCCCGATCCGCAGGAGCTTTGCGTGCTCTATGCGACCCGACTCGCGCGCCACACGATGAGCGGCGGCTTCGACAACGCCGCCGTCCCGGACGACGTGCGCGACATCGGCCAGTTGCTGAACCTGCGGCCCGAGCCGACGCTGCGGCTGCTGCACGACCTCGTCGGCGACGCGTTGCCGCCGGCCCCGTCCACCTACTGAGGCCTGCCGCAGGCTATTGCGGCCGGCCCTTCACCCGCTCGAGCACGAAGCTGGTCTTGCAGTCCTGCACCGCCGCGTGGCGCAGCAGGGTGTCGCGGATGAAGCGCGCGAAATGCTCCATGTCGCGCACCTGCACGCGCAGCAGGTAGTCCATCTCGCCCGCCAGCGCGACGCAGTCGACGACCTCGCTCCAGCCCTGCACCGCGGCGCGGAACGCGTCCATCGGGCTCTGCCGCTGGCTCGGCGTGTGCTTCTCCAGGCGGACGTTGATGTAGGCCGACAGGCCCAGGCCCATGCGCTCGGGCGCTACCAGCGCGCTGTAGCCGGTGATCACGCCGTCGCCCTCGAGCCGGCGCACGCGGCGCAGCACCGCCGAGCTGGACAGGCCGACGCGCTCGGCGAGCTGCTCGAAGCTCAGGCGGGCGTCCTCGCGCAGCGCCGCAAGAATGCGCTGATCAATCGCGTCCAGCGTGATGGCTTCACTCATTTGGAAGATTTTGCAGGAATCCTGCGCGACTCAGGCGTACAAAGCCGGAACTTGCAGACTTTCTGCGGCGCTGGCTTCCTACAGTTCCGCACCCCCTACTGGAGCAATCACCATGGCGCAGTTCACCCCCTGGGACAACCCGATGCAGACCGACGGCTTCGAGTTCATCGAGTTCGCCGCGCCGGATCCCAAGGCCCTGGGCGAGCTGTTCGAGACCATGGGCTTCCGCGCCGTGGCCAAGCACCGCCACAAGAACGTGCTGCTCTACCGCCAGGGCGGCATCAACTTCATCGTCAACGCCGAGCCGGCCTCGTTCGCGCAGCGCTTCGCGCGACTCCATGGCCCCTGCGTCTGCGCGATCGCGTTCCGCGTCAAGGACGCCGCCTACGCCTACCAGCGTGCGCTGGAGCTCGGCGCCTGGGGCTTCGACAACAAGACCGGCCCGATGGAGCTGAACATCCCGGCAATCAAGGGCATCGGCGACTCGCTGATCTACTTCGTCGACCGCTGGCAGGGCAAGGACGGCGGCGAGCCCGGACAGATTGGCAACATCAGCATCTACGACGTCGACTTCGTGCCCATGCTGGACGCCGACGGCAAGCCGGTGAGCGGCGAGGTTCCCGGTCATGGCCTGCAGTACATCGACCACCTGACGCACAACGTCTACCGCGGCCGCATGAAGGAATGGGCCGACTTCTATGAGCGCCTGTTCAACTTCCGCGAGGTGCGCTACTTCGACATCGAGGGCAAGCTGACCGGCCTGAAGAGCAAGGCCATGACCAGCCCCTGCGGCAAGATCCGCATCCCGATCAACGAGAGCAGCGACGACAAGAGCCAGATCGCCGAGTACCTGCACCTGTACAACGGCGAAGGCATCCAGCACATCGCGCTGGCCAGCCCCGACATCTACCGCTCGGTGCAGGACATGAAGGCGGGCGGCGTGGTGTTCCAGGACACCATCGACACCTATTTCGACCTCATCGACAAGCGCCTGCCGAACCATGGCGAGAACGTCGCCGAGCTGCGCCGCCTGCGCATCCTCATCGACGGCGCCGCCCACCTGGGCGCCGAAAAGGAACTGCTGCTGCAGATCTTCACCAAGGAAGTGATCGGCCCGATCTTCTTCGAGCTGATTCAACGCAAGGGCAACGAGGGCTTCGGCGAGGGCAATTTCCAGGCCCTGTTCGAGTCCATCGAGCTGGACCAGATTCGACGTGGCGTACTAAAGGACGAGAAGGCGCCTGCCTGAGTCGCTTGGAGAATCCGGGTTCATGGACCCGGTAGCCCAAGCCATCGTCGACAGCCTGGACGCAGTGGCGCGCGAACGCGCGCGCCGCGCCGAGCTGGGCATCGAGGCGCGCTGCACGCGGCTGAAGGGCTTTCAGCAGCAGCGCTTCCGGCTCGCCTACGCCGACCTGCTGGCGACGCCCCGCTACGCCGGCGCCGCCGGCTTCTTCCTCGACGAGCTCTACGGCCCGCGCGACTTCACGCGCCGCGACGCGCAGTTCCAGCGCATCGTCAAGCCGCTGGTGCGCCTGTTCCCGCACGAGGTCGTCGACACCGTCGCCCAGCTGGCGCGCCTGCATGCGCTCAGCGAAGGCCTGGACACGCGCATGGCGCAGCAGCTCGGCGACGAGATCACCGCGGCCGAGTACGTGCGCGCCTGGATCGCGGTCGGCAACGAGGAAGCTCGCGCGCAGCAGATCCGCCTGACCCTGGCCGTCGGTCGCGCGCTCGACGTCTACACCCGCAAGCCGCTGCTGCGCGGCATGCTGCACATGATGAGGAAGCCGGCGGCCCTGGCCGGCCTGTCGGAGCTGCAGCGCTTCCTGGAGTGCGGCTTCGACACCTTCAGGGCGATGCAGGGTGCGGCCGCGTTCCTGGACACCATCCACCACCACGAGGAGGTCTGGGCGCTGACGCTGTTTGCCGGCGACCCCGAGGGGCGCTTCGCCGCACTCTGGTCAGCTCACTGAGCCGATCTGCAGCGCGCTGCGGATCGCGCGCACGGTTTCCGGCTGCAGGAAGTAGTTGCAGTGGTGCACCTTGTCGCTGCGACCGAAGTCGTGGGCGATCTGCAGCGGCCTGCCGTCGGCGCTCTGCGCCATCGACGCGGTGTCGACGACGAGGTCGTTCGGTCCCTGGAAGATGCGGTCGGCCACCCAGTCGCCGACGCGCGCCATCGGCTGGCTGAACAGGCGCAGGAAGTTCCAGCCGATGTCGCGCGGCTCGAAGTTCGCCTGGATCGCGTGGTACTGGATCAGCCCCGAGCGGAAGTCGGCGTTGCCGGTGTTCGCCTGCAGGCGCAGCAGTTCCTGGTTGTTGCCCACCCGGCTCATCGCGTCCAGGCCCGGCACCAGCGCGATCGCGGCGTCCAGCAGCGGCGAATGCAGCACCGCGCCGGTGACGCTGCCGACCACGCGCAGCAGGCCGCTGGCAGCGGCGAACAAGGCATTGGCGCTGACGAAGTCGCCGCCGCCGCGCAGCGCATCGGCGATGTTCGTCAGCAGGTCCAGCGCGTTCTTCAGGTTCGGTGCCGCCGCCAGGCTGGTGCCTGCCAGCGGCGACGCGACGAACACGACGCGGCGCTTCAGCCCCGGATCGGCAAAGCCCTCGCAGAACCAGCGCGCGACCAGCCCGCCGCGGCTGTGGCAGACGATGTCCAGGCTCTTCGGCCCGGCGCGCAGCAAGGCCGCGAGGTCGAACGCGTTGAGCATCGGGCTGACCGCCAGCGTCGGGTGGTCGTAGGCCAGCACCAGGCCGTACTGCGCCTCGGCATCCTGCAGCAGGCTCTTGCCGGCGGGCTTCTTCAGCAGGCCGTCGACCAGCATCGCCTCGCTGTTGCTGAAGGTGCCGTGGATGAACAGCAGCACCGCCTTGCCCTTCACCGCCGCCGGGTTGGCGAACGCTTCGAGCTGACCGTTGCGCAGCCGGCGCAGCCCGTGACGGGCGGCGCTGCCGGGCAGTGCCGCCTGCGGCGTCAGCAGTCCGTCGAGACCGGCCAGCGCGGTGTAGACCTGCGAGCTCGGCAGGCGCTCGAAGGCGAACTGCTTGACCACCTCGGCCGACGGCAGCGCGGCGCGTGCCGCGCGCGGACCGGGCCGCAGGCCGGAGGCCGCCGCCGCGCCGGCGCGCCAGCGCAGCACGCCGCCCTCGCGCACCAGCGAGAAGATGTCCTGCTGCTGCGCCGTCTGCGCCGGCTCGCTGCCCGGCGCCGCCTGGCGGCGGTAGCTGGCGCGCGGCGTGCTGCGCGGCAGCAGCGCCGGCAGCTGATCCAGCGAGCGCACCCCCGGCGGGACCGGGGCCTGGCTGAGCCAGCTCTGCAGATCGGTGCTCATCGGTCGCCTCAGGAGAATTTGTCGAACAGGGGCAGGGGCGTGACGTTCGCGCCGCGCGCCGACTGGATGTCGACCATGGCGTCGAAGCTCTGCGGATGCAGGCGTGCCGCGCCCTCCTCCAGCGCCTGGTAGAAGCCGCGCTGCAGCGCCACGAAGGTCGACTCGAACGGCACCAGCATGCCGCTCTGGACGTAGCGCAGCAGCTCGGCAAGGTTGTCGCGGCCGTCGAACATCCAGCTCTCGCTCTGACCGCCGCCGGGTCCGGCCTGCGGCGCCGGCTCGCCGGCGAGGGTCGGCTCGGCCGCCGGAAAGTGGAACTGCTTCATGCCCCACCAGGCCTTGTCGCTGCGCCAGTAGCCGGGGAACGCGTGGCCCTCGACGAGGAACAGCACCGGGTAGATGCCGACGAACTCCAGGCAGGAGGCGAACAGCAGCGCCAGGTCGATGCAGGTCGCCGCCTGGCCGCGGAACACCTCGCTGGGGCTGCGCAGTCGCTGCGCCTGGCTGGTGTACGACGGTGGCGGGTTGATGTAGTTGACCGGCAGCTCGTGCTGCAGCGCCGCCCAGATCGCCTGCACCTGGGCGTCGACGACCGCCGCGGCGTTGCCGTCATCGGCAGCCAGCTGCTGGTAGCCGTCGAAGCCGGCGGTGCAGTCGTCGAGCAGGGTGCGCAGGTAGCGCTGCGCGGCGGCGATCACCTTCAGCACCGCCGGATCGCGCGGCAGCACGAAGCTGGGCAACCAGCGGTGGTCCTCGCCGTCGTCGCGCCATTCGTCGGCCGGCAGCACGGTGACGCGCTCGCTGCTCTCGCGCAGCAGGCGGTCGCCGCAGCGCACCTTCACGTAGAGATTCGTGCGCAGGCTCTCGGTGCACTGGCGCAGCAGGCCGGCGACCAGCGGCAGGCGGATGCGCGGCGCCAGCTCGATGTCGGCGGCGCCCTCGGGCAGTTCCTCGGCGAAGCGGCAGCGGCAGGTCTCGCTGCCGACCTCCAGCAGCACCTCGACCTCCAGCGGCGGCAGCGGACCGGGCAGCGGCTTGTGCACCATGAAGCTGCTGAACGGCGAGCGGTCGTTGTGCAGCAGCGAGTAGTTCAGGCTGGTGCGCTGGGTGCGCTGGCCGCCCCAGCCGCGGTCGCGCTTGAGGTCGACCACCAGCTTCAGGTTCGCCGGCTGCGCCTGCTCCCGCTGCGGCTCGGGCGTCGGCACGCCGCGCGCCGCCGCTGGCTGCTCCAGCAGGGAGACGCGGCTCCACAGCACGACGCCGGCGTTCGGCGTCGGCGCCTGCGACGACCAGGCCCGGCGCGCGGCGTCGAAGGCGCGCGGCAGGTCCCAGTCGAGCGCCCACTCGCGGTAGAAGCTGCCGAAGAACAGCATCGCGTCGGCGTCGGTCAGCGTGTCGACGAAGCCGATCGCATGCTGCGCGCCCTCGGCCACCGCCAGCGCGGCCAGACGCTGCGCGCTGAAGCAGCTGCTGACCGCCACCAGCAGCGGCTTGCTGCGGCCGCTGCAGGCCAGCTTGGCGATCGCCTCCGGGCGCACGGCGTCGAAGCCGCGTTCGGCGCGGCGCAGCACGAAGCCGTCGCCGTTGTCGGCCTCGACCGCCTGCAGACCCTGGGTCTGCAGCGCGTAGGGGTCGACGCCGGCCAGGTGCAGCAGTGCCGGCGACTGCGCCTGCACCTGCTGGCGCAGCAGCGCCTGATCCGGCTCGTTGAGCTGCTGCAGCGCGCCGCTCGCCAGCCTCGGCGTCAGCGTCTCGCGCAGCAGCTGGCACTCGCGCTCGATGTCGTAGAGCGCCGCCAGCTCGCCGGGGGCGCTGCGCACCACCAGCGCCGAGGCCGGCGCCCCGGACCGGCGCTGCACCACCCGGCCGACCGGCTCGAGGTAGCGCAGCACCGCCTGCGAATCCGCCGATTCACGCAGCGGCCGGGTCATCAGCGTCAGCACCGACTCTCAGGGGAACAGCCGCGCCGCGTAGCCGCGGCTCTCGTGCTCGAACGGGATCTGCACCTCCAGCCGCGGCGCCCTCGCCATCGCACGCAGCTGGCGCTCGAAGGCGACCGGATCGTTGAGCTGGCAGCGCTGGCGCAGCCAGTCGGCGAGCTCGCGGCTGAGCCCGTCGCGGGTCGCGCGGGTGATGCGCTGGCGGTTCGCCACCACATAGCGCCAGCGCTGCACGTCGGCATAGAAGGCGTGGTCGTCGACGCGCAGCGCCAGGCGCTGCAGCGCGCCGTCCTCGTCGCGGAACGCGATGTGCACCAGGTAGCCGTCCGGCGCCGCGGCCGGTGCGACAGCGGTCTTGCGGGCCGGCGCCTTGCGCCGCGGCGGGGAAACGGCCATCGGCGCAGGCTCCCTGAAGCTACATGAACAGGTGCTCGCCGGCGTTGTTGCCGCCGAGGATCACGTAATTGACCTTGCGCAGGTCCAGCAGGCGGGTGCCGCCGGAATAGGAGATCGAGCTCTGCAGATCCTCCCGCATCTCGGTCAGCGTGTCGGCCAGATGGCCCTTGATCGGCTCGAGGATGCGCTTGCCCTCGACATGGCGACGCTCGCCCTTGTTGAAGTCCGACGCCGAGCCGAAGTAGGCCTTGTAGCGCTCGCCGCCCTCGATCACCGTCTCGCCCGGGCTCTCCTCGTGACCGGCGAACAGCGAGACGATCATCACCATGCTGGCGCCAAAGCGGATGCTCTTGGCGATGTCGCCATGGTGGCGGATGCCGCCGTCGGCCACGATGGGCTTGGTGGCCACGCGCGCGCACCACTTCACCGCGCTGAGCTGCCAGCCGCCGGTGCCGAAGCCGGTCTTCATGCGCGTGATGCAGACCTTGCCGGGACCGATGCCGACCTTGGTCGCATCGGCGCCCCAGCGCTCGACGTCGATCACCGCCTCCGGCGTGCCGACGTTGCCGGCGATGACGAAGGCGTTCGGCAGCTGCTGCTTGATGTGCGCGATCTGCCGCTGCACCGCGTCGGCGTGGCCGTGCGCGATGTCGATCGTGATGTAGTCGGCGCCGGTGCCGTCGGCGGCCAGCCGGCTGATGCTCTCGAAGTCGCGCTCCTGCACGCCGACGCTGATCGAGACATAGAGCCCCGCGTCGCGCATCCGCCTGGCGAACCGGAGGTTGTCCAGGTCGAAGCGGTGCATGACGTAGAAGTAGCCCTCACGGGCCAGGAATTCGGCGATCGGCTCGTCGATCACCGTCTTCATGTTCGCCGGCACCACCGGCAGCTTGAAGCGCCGCGGCCCGAACTCGATCGAGGGGTCGCATTCGCTGCGGCTGCTGACGCGGCATTGGCGTGGCAGCAGCTGGATGTTGTCGTAGTCGAAGATGTCCATCACGGAGTCCTAGCGCCAACGACCGGTGTTGGCGAGGGATTGTGCGTCAGCGCGCCGCCAGCGCCGGCACCGCACCGGCCGCCGTCATCCAGTCCTGCAGCGCGGCGAGACCCTCGCCGGCCAGCACCGGCGGGTTCGCGTGGCCCTGGCCGGGCACGCGCCAGTAGCGCTTCCAGGTGGCACGGCTGGCGCGATCGAGTTCGTCGCCGCTGAGCACAGGCAGCTGCTGGTCGGCGTCGCCGTGCAGGATGAAGGTCGGCGCCTGGACCTTGGCCAGCTCCTCCTTGGGTTGCGGCCGGGCCGAGAACGCCGGGTCGAAGCTCAGGCGCAAGAACGGCCTGGCGTACCAGGGGATGCTCCCGGTGATGCCGGGCAGCACGTCGTCGAACGAGGAGACGCCGGCCAGCACCGCCAGCCCGGCCACCGGGCGCTGTGCCGCCAGATGGATCGCCGGCAGGCTGCCCATCGAGTAGCCCATCACCAGCACCGGACGCCCCGCCGCCTCGCGGGGCAGGCTGTCGAAGATGCGCAGCGCGTCGCTTCGGATCGCCGCAAACGACTTGCTGCCCCCGCTGGCGCCGCTGCCGCGGTAGTCGAAGCTGACGATGTCAACCTGCAGCGCGTCGGCCAGTTGCGTCAGATGCCTGGCGTTGTTCCAGAGCTGGTCGCCGTTGCCGTAGGAATAGATCAGCGTGGCGCGCGGTGCCGGGTGGCGCAGATGCCAGCCGCGCAGGCGCTCGCCGCCCTCCGTGTCCAGGTTCAGCTCGAGATTGCTGCGCACGATGCGATCGCTGATCAGCGGCGCCTTGCGATCGGGCATGAAGCTCTTTTCGCTGATGTGGACGGCGCAGCCGCTGGTGCCGAGCAGCAGGCTCAACAGGGCGGCGGAAGGCAGCAGCGAACGAAGCAGGCGCATGGCGGGAAACCCATCGAGTCGGAGAGGCGGCGATTCTGTGCGGCCGCGCCCGCCGCGCCGGCGTGCCGCCCCCGGCTCAGGGGGTGGCGGCGAGCCGTTCGCAGGCGCGCAGATCGGCCTGCAGGCGCGCGAAGTCGCGCTCGTCGAGCGCCGTGGCGGCGGTCCAGCGGAGGCGGCGCCCGAGCACGCGGTCCTGGTCCAGCAGGGTGTGGACCAGTTGCTCGCCCGGTTGGCGATCGAGGAAGCGCTTGGCGCAGTCGAACACCGCGTCGTCGGGGGCGTCGAGCTGGATCGCCTGCCGCGGCGCCGACGGCAGCGATGCCGGTGCGAGCTGCGCCGCCAGCAGCATCAGCACGGCAAGAGTCAGCAGATGGCGCATGGGAATGGAGGTCGTTGCACAGGGTTGCGGGGGTCAGCGGCCACCGCACTGGACCCCAGTGCGGCGGCATCGCGTTGACGTCTTGCTCGTTGGCCGGGATGTTCCCGGTCGTGCCGGGGTATTCCCGGTCTTCCCTGAACGCCTGGATGACAGCGTCGGGTCGCAGTGTGGCCAGCGCCCCCGGGCGTCACAAGCACCCCCCCCAAAAGGGGGAAGTGGGGGGGGGTACCGGCGCTCAGCGCGCCAGCACGCCGCGCAGCGCCACCCCGGTGTGCGTGCCGGCCGCCACCAGCGCCTCCGGCGTGCCGGCCGCCACCACGCGGCCGCCGCCGCTGCCGCCCTCGGGCCCGAGGTCGATCACCCAGTCGGCCTCGGCGATCAGGTCGAGGTCATGCTCGATGACCCAGACCGAGTGGCCGGCGTCGACGAGCCGGTGCAGCACCGCGATCAGGCGGGCGACATCGGCCATGTGCAGCCCGACCGTCGGTTCGTCGAGCACATACAGCGTGCGCGGCTGACGCTGCTTGCGCACGTCGTCGCGCACCTTGACGAGTTCGCTGACCAGCTTGATGCGCTGCGCCTCGCCGCCGCTCAAGGTGGGGGACGGCTGGCCGAGCTGCAGGTAGCCGAGGCCGACATCCTGCAGCAGCTTCAGCGGGTGGGCGATCGCCGGCATCGCGGCGAAGAAGTCCACCGCCTCGTCGACCGGCATCGCCAGCACGTCGCCGATCGAGCGGCCGCGCCAGCGCACCGCCAGGGTCTCGGGGTTGAAGCGCAGGCCCTGGCAGCTGTCGCAGACCAGCTTGACCTCGGGCAGGAAGCTCATCTCGACGGTGCGCATGCCCTGCCCTTCGCAGGCCGGGCAGCGGCCGGGGCCGGTGTTGAACGAGAAGCGCGCCGCCGTGTAGCCACGGGCCTTGGCCTCCAGGGTTTCGGCGAACAGCTTGCGCATCGCGTCCCAGAAGCCGATGTAGGTCGCCGGGCAGGAACGCGGCGTCTTGCCGATCGGCGTCTGGTCGACCTCGAGCACTCGCTCGATGGCCTCGAAGCCGCGGATCGCCTCGCAGCCGCGCCACTGCTTGGGCGCCTTGCGCAGCGGCACGGCAGCCGCCAGGTTGTCGAGCAGGACCTCGCGGGCCAGGGTGCTCTTGCCCGAGCCGCTGACGCCGGTGACGCCGACCAGGCGGCCCAGCGGCAGGCGGGCGTCGAGCCGCTGCAGGTTGTGCAGCGACGCGCCGTTGACCTCGATCCAGTCGACGCCGTCGAGCCCGCGCCGCGGCCGCGACGGGTGTCGCATGGGCTGGGCCAGGCAGGCGCCGGTGGCGGACGCCGGGTTGGCAGCGAGGTCGGCCACCGTGCCCTGGGCCACCACCTCGCCACCGCGACGACCGGCACCGGGACCGATGTCGATCAGGTGCTCGGCGCGGCGGATCGGGTCCTCGTCGTGCTCGACGACGACCAGCGTGTTGCCACGTCGGCTCAGCAGCTGCAGCGCGTCGAGCAGGATCCGGTTGTCACGCGCATGCAGACCGATCGTCGGCTCGTCCAGCACGTAGCAGACCCCTTGCAGGTTCGAGCCGAGCTGCGCCGCCAGGCGGATGCGCTGCGCCTCGCCGCCGCTCAGCGTGGGCGCGGCGCGGTCCAGCGTCAGATAGCCCAGGCCGACCTGCTTCAGGAACGCCAGGCGCGAGCGGATCTCGGTCAGCACGTCGCGGCCGATCTCGTGATCGCGACCGGCCAGCGCCAGGCCGTCAACCCATTGCAGCGCCTCGTCGACGCTGAGCTGCGCGATCGCCGCGATCGGTGCATCGGCAAATCGCACCGCACGCGCCACCGGATTCAGGCGCGCGCCGTCGCAGTCGGGGCAGACGGCGTCGCCGACCTCGATCTCCGGCTCATGGCTGAGTTGCTGCTCGCGGCCCTTCTCGTCAGCGGCCACGCTGTCGTCCAGCAGCTGGCGTTGCGTGCGGTCAAGCGCCAGCCCGGTGCCGACGCAGCCGGCGCACCAGCCATGCTTGCTGTTGTAGGAGAACAGCCGCGGGTCCAGCTCCGGGTAGCTGCTGCCGCACTGGGGGCAGGCGCGCTTGGTGGAGAACACCCGCACCGGCTGCGCGCCGCTGAGATCCGGCAGCAGGTGCACGACGCCCTTGCCGACCTCGATCGCCTGCGCCAGCAAGGCGCGCAGCTCGGCCTCGCCCTCGGGCCTGACCTCGATCTCGCCCAGCGGCAGCTCCAGCGTGTGCTCCTTGAAGCGATCCAGACGCGGCCAGGGCTTCGTCGGCGTGAACAGGCCGTCGACGCGCAGGTGGCGGTAGCCCTTGGTCGCATAGGTCTTGGCGAGGTCGGTGTACAGGCCCTTGCGGTTCAGCACCAGCGGCGCCAGCAGGCCGATGCGCTGGCCGCGGTAGTCGCGCAGGATCTGCGCCGCGATCTGCTCCGGACTCTGCGGCGCCACCGGCGCGCCGTCGTGCTGGCAGTGCTGCACGCCGAGCTTGACCCAGAGCAGGCGCAGGAAATGCCAGACCTCGGTGGTCGTCGCCACCGTGCTCTTGCGGCCCCCTCGGGACAGTCGCTGCTCGATCGCCACCGTCGGCGGGATGCCCCAGACGGCGTCGACCTCGGGGCGGCCCGCCGGCTGCACGATCGAGCGCGCGTACGCGTTCAGGCTCTCCAGGTAGCGGCGCTGGCCCTCGTTGAACAGGATGTCGAAGGCCAGCGTGCTCTTGCCCGAACCGCTGACGCCGGTGATGACGTTGAACTTGCCGCGCGGCACGTCGACATGCACGCCCTTGAGGTTGTGCTCGCGGGCGTTGACGATCTGGATCGCGTCGCTCTGCTTGGCGCGCTCCTTGCGCCGCTGCATCAGCAGGGTCTGCAGCGGCACGCCTTCCGCCGCCTTCGCCGGCTCGTCCATCGCGAGCTGGTAGTCGCGCAGCGCCTGCGCGGTGTGGCTCGTCGGGTGCTCGCGCACCTCCTCGGGCGTGCCCTGGCAGACCAGCAGGCCGCCCTCGCTGCCGCCCTCGGGGCCGAGATCGATCAGCCAGTCGGCGGCGCGGATGACGTCGAGGTTGTGCTCGATCAGCAGCAGCGAGTGGCCGGCGCTCAGCAGCTTGCGCAGCGAGCGCATCAGCTTGGCGATGTCGTCGAAGTGCAGGCCGGTGGTCGGCTCGTCGAAGACGAAGAGCAGGCCCTTGCGCGCACTGCGCAGCGGCTTGCTCGCGCTCTCGGCCAGGTGCGACGCGAGCTTGAGCCGCTGCGCCTCGCCGCCGCTGAGCGTTGGCACCGGCTGGCCCAGGCGCAGGTAGTCGAGGCCGACGTCCTGCAGCGGTTGCAGCTTCGCCAGCAGCTCCCGGTCGTTGCGGAACAGGTCGACGGCCTCGGCGACGGTGAGCTCGAGGAAGTCGGCAATGCTCAGACCGGCGTCCAGCTTCACCTCGAGCAGTTCGGCGCGATAGCGCGTGCCGTTGCAGTCGGGACAGCGCAGGTAGCCGTCGGACAGGAACTGCATCTCGACGTGCTCGAAACCGGTGCCCGCGCAGCTCGGACAGCGGCCGTCACCGGCGTTGAAGCTGAAATGCGACGCGGAGTAGCCGCGCTCCTGCGCCAGCGGCAGCGCGGCGAAGCGCTGACGGATGACGTCGAAGCCGCCGACCACCGAGATCGGGTTGCTGCGCGCGGTCTTGCCGATCGGACTCTGGTCGACGAAGACCACGCCGGCCAGCCAGTCGGCGCCGAGCAGGCGATCGTGCCGGCCGGGGGCCTCGGTGCTCTCGCCGAAGTGCCGCCTCAGGCCGGGCACCAGCACGTCCTGCACCAGCGTGCTCTTGCCGGAACCGCTGACGCCGGTGACGACGACAAAGCGCTCGAGCGGGATCTCGACCGACAGCGCCTGCAGGTTGTGCTCGCGCGCGCCCTCCAGCAGCAGCTTCTTCGTCGCCGCGTCGACGACGCGCTTGAGCCCCATGCCGACATGACGGCGGCCACCCAGGTAATGGCCGGTCAGGGTCTGCGCCTGGCGCAGGTCCTCGGGGCTGCCGTCGAAGACGATGAAGCCACCGAGCTGGCCGGGTCCCGGCCCCATGTCGATGACGCGGTCGGCCGCGAACATCACCGCCGGGTCGTGCTCGACCACCACCAGCGTGTTGCCGGCGTCACGCAGCCGGTGCATGGCCTGGGTGATGCGGTGCATGTCGCGCGGATGCAGGCCGATCGACGGCTCGTCGAGCACGAACAGGGTATTGACCAGGCTGGTGCCCAGCGCGGTCGTGAGGTTGATGCGCTGCACCTCGCCGCCCGACAGCGTGCGGCTCTGGCGGTCCAGCGTCAGATAGTGCAGGCCGACGTCGCAGAGGTACCTCAGCCGCGTGCGGATCTCGTCGAGCAGATGGCCCAGGGCCTCGTCGAGCAGCGCGCCATCGGGCTGGTAGCCGTCGAAGAACTCGCGCAGCTGCCGGATCGGACGCTGCAGCAGATCGGGCAGGCTGAGGCCGGGCAGCGCGGCGAGCTGCGCCGCCGACCAGCTCACGCCGCGCGGCATGAACTTCGGGCCGGGCTGCAGCTCGGCGCCAAGCCGCCACAGCAGGCTCTCGGACTGCAATCGCGCGCCACCGCAGGACGGGCACTCGGTGTAGCTGCGGTACTTCGACAGCAGCACCCGGATGTGCATCTTGTAGGCCTTGGTCTCCAGGTAGGCGAAGAAACGCCGCACCCCGTACCACTTCTTGCCCCACTGGCCTTCCTGGTAGCCATCCTCCCCCTCGAGCACCCAGGCGCGCTGCTCGGCGCTCAGGTGCACCCAGGCGGTGTCGCGCGGGATGCCGTGCAGGCCGGCATGGCGCATCAGGTCCTCCTGGCACTCGGCCCAGGCCGGCGTCTGGAACGGCTTGATGACACCGCCGCGCAGGGTCTTCTTGTCGTCCGGGATGACCAGCCCCCAGTCGACGCCGATGACACGACCGAAGCCGCGACAGACCTCGCAGGCGCCGGCCGGTGAGTTGAAGCTGAACATCGCCGGCTGCGGGCTGCGGTAGCGCCGGCCGCTCTCCGGGCAATGCAGGCTGTCGCTGTAGCGCCAGACCTCCGGGCCGTCCAGCGAGGCGGCCGCCATCACGCCCTGGCCTCGGGTCAGGCAGCTCTCGATCGCCTCCATCAACCGCGCCTCGTCGGCCTGGGCCAGGCGCAGGCGGTCGGCGACGACGTCGATCAGGGTCTGCTCGCCGTCGACCCGGCGGTTGATGAACTTCGTGAAGCCCGAACTCGACAGCCACTGCTCGATCTCGGCGTCGCTGACCTGCGCCGGCAGCGCGACGGCGAAGGTCAGCGCGACCCGCGGATCGCCGGCAGCGGCGGCGCGGGCGCGCAGGTCGCGCGCGATGCTGGCCGGCGTGTCGGCCGACACGCTGAGCCCGGTCTCGGCGTCGAACAGCCGCGCGGCGCGTGCGAACAGCAGCTTCAGGTGGTCGTTCAGCTCGGTCATCGTGCCGACCGTCGAGCGCGAGTTGCGCACCGGGTTGGTCTGGTCGATGGCGATCGCCGGCGGCACGCCCTCGACGGCGTCGACCGCCGGCCTGTCCATGCGGTCGAGGAACTGCCGCGCGTAGGCGGAGAAAGTCTCGACGTAGCGCCGCTGGCCCTCGGCATACAGGGTGTCGAACACCAGCGAGCTCTTGCCCGAGCCGCTGGGGCCGGTGACCACGGTCAGCGTGCCGGTCTCGATCTCGACATCGAGGTTCTTCAGGTTGTGCTGGCGGGCACCGCGGATGCGGATCAGCGCCCCGCCGCCGCCGGCTCCGCCAGCCTCGGCGGCAGCGGGGTCCGTCGCGTCATGGGGCGAGAGTTGCGAAGCGCGAGGGGGAGGAACTGACATGGAGGCACCGAGACCGCGAAGGGCGGGCATTGTGAGCCGTCGCCACCGCTCGCCGCGGGTGCTGCCGGATTGCCCCTGCGGCACGGTGAATTACGCTGTCGTCCTGACAACCGGAGATGGACATGGGCAAGGAACAGCGCAGCACCAAGGAAGCCAAGAAGCCGAAGGCGGACAAGAGCCCGCCCAAGCCGGCCAACCCGAACTTCGAGCCGACGCAGACCCGCACCACGGTGATCATCGAGCGCGGCAAGAAGAAGACCACGGGCTGAGGCCATGACGCTGTACGCGGCGCTGCGTGCCGGCTTTCCCGCCGATCTCGAGCAAACGGCGATCCGCGTCGTCGACGCGCCCGGCGGCGACTACCGCTGGCGCGATCTCGAGCGCGGCAGCGCGATGCTGGCCAATCTGTTCCAGGATCTCGGCCTGCGGGCCGGCGACCGCCTCGTGCTGCAGGTCGAGAAATCGGTCGAGGCGATGCTGGTCTGGCTGGCCTGCCTGCGTAGCGGCGTGGTGCTGGTGCCGCTGAACCCGGCCTACCAGCGCGCCGAGCTGCTTCACTTCCTGCAGGACGCGAAGCCGCGCCTGCTGATCTGCACGCCGGAACGCTTCGGCGCCGACAGCCAGCTCGCGTTCCCGCTCGGCGTCGAGTGGGTGTTCACGCTGGGCAGCGCACGCGACGGCTCGTTGCTGGAGCGCGCCGCCCAATTCCCCGACCAGCAGCAGCCGCTGCCCCGCAGCGACGACGACGCCGCCGCCATCCTGTACACGAGCGGCACCACTGGCGTCTCCAAGGGCGCACTGCTCACGCATGGCAATCTGCGTAGCAACGCGCAGACCCTGATCAGCGCATGGGGCTGGCAGCGCGGCCGCGACGTGCTGATCCACGCGCTGCCGATCTTCCATGTGCATGGCCTGTTCGTCGCGCTGCATTGCGCGCTGCTCGGCGCCAGCACGCAACTCTGGTTGAACCGCTTCGACGCCACCCGCGTCTGCGAGCTGCTGCCCGAGGCCACGGTGTTCATGGGCGTACCGACGCTGTACACGCGGCTGCTGGCGCAAGCCGGGCTGACGCGCGAGCGCTGCGCCTCGATGCGCCTGTTCATCAGCGGCTCGGCGCCGCTGCAGGCCGAGACCTTCGACGCGTTCGAACGGCAGACCGGGTTCACGATCCTGGAGCGCTACGGCATGAGCGAGACCGGCATGCTGGCCAGCAACCCGCTGCGCGGGCCGCGCAAGCGCGCCGCCGTCGGTCCGGCGCTGCCCGGCGTGCAACTGCGCATCGCCGAGCCCGACGAATCGGGTGTCGGCGGCGTCGAGGTGAAGGGACCGAACGTGTTCGGCGGCTACTGGCAGCGTCCCGAGCTCAACGCCAGCGAGTTCAGCGCCGACGGCTTCTTCCGCACCGGCGACATGGGGCGGCTCGACGACGACGGCTATCTGTTCCTCGTCGGTCGCGCCAAGGACCTGATCATCAGCGGGGGCTTCAACGTCTACCCGGCCGAGGTCGAGCTGCAGCTCGACGAACTGCCCGGCGTCGCCGAGTCGGCGGTGATCGGGCTGCCCCATGCCGACTTCGGCGAGGCGGTGACCGCGCTGGTGATCGCACAGCCCGGCCACCGGCTCGACGAGGCGCAGCTGCTCGCCGCGATGCGGCAGCGACTGGCCGCCTTCAAGTGCCCGAAGCGCATCCTGCTGGTCGCCGAGCTGCCGCGCAACGCGATGGGCAAGGTGCAGAAGAAGCAGCTCCGTGAACAGCACGCCGCCCTCTACGCCGGCCGCTGAGTCGCGCTGCCCGCGCTGCGGCGGCGGCTTCGACTGCGGCGCCGCGCGCGGCGTTTGCGACTGCTTCGAGCTCAGGCTCAGCGACGCGCTGCGCGCGGAACTGGCGCAGCGCTACCGCGGCTGCCTGTGCCTGGACTGCCTGCGCCAGTTGCAACAGCAGGAGCGGGCGGCCTGATGCTGGCGCGTCGCGCGCTGTTGCTGGCAGCCGCCACCGGCGCCACGGCAGGCCGTGGCGCACCGGCCTGGAAGGTCTTCGGCTCCGACCACTACCAGCCCTTCTCGTACAACGCGCAGGGGCGGGCACAGGGCCTGCTGGTCGAGCGGCTGCAGGCCGCCGCGGCGCGCAGCGGCGACCGCTTCGACGTCGAGCTGCTGGCCTGGCCACGCGCGCTGGCGCTGGCCGGTGAGGCACAGGGCGGGCTGCTCGGCGTCTCCTACACGGCCGAGCGCGCCGACTGGCTGGACTTCTCGCTGCCGCTCGCCCAGGACGAGCTGCGGCTGGCCGTGCGGCGCGACCGCCGGCTGGATTTCCGCAGCCTGGCCGATCTGCGCGGGCTGCGCATCGGCATGGCGCGCGGCGTCACCGGCGGCGCCGCCTTCGATGCCGCCGCGGCCGCCGGTGAGTTCCAGCTGGTGCGCGACTGGAACGCGGGGCAGCGCCTGCGCGCGCTGCTCGCCGGGCGGCTCGACGCCGCGGTGATGGGCAGCGGCCGCTGGGGCCTGGAGCAGGTGGTGCGCAGCACGCCCGAACTGGCTGGCCGCCGCGATGAGCTGACGCTGATCGAGCGGCCGCTGCTGCGCGACGCGCTGCACCTGGCGTTCCCGAAGGCGATGCGCGCCGCGGCGCTGATCGGCCGCTTCAACGCCGCGCTGTCGGCCTTGCCGACAGGCGCCGGCGCTCAGAGGTAACGCGAGCGCAGATGCGCCTGGAAGTGCGCCGGGTTCAGCGTCTCGCCGCTGGCCCGCTGCACCAGCTCCGGCGTGGTCCAGCGGCTGCCCTGGCTCCAGACCTTGTCGCGCAGCCAGTCGAACACCGGCTTGAGCTCGCCACGGCTGATGCGCGCATC
>Ga0164290_1000604_pt1 | contig 103042 bp, 112 predicted proteins | sample Micstemetagenome_FD_108782 | JGI IMG/M metagenome (GOLD analysis project Ga0164290, IMG submission 108782) | Contaminated culture microbial community from soil near Moab, Utah, USA - Microcoleus steenstrupii SON62 (Illumina Assembly) | ecosystem: Environmental > Terrestrial > Soil > Soil crust...
ACGCCGCCGGCGAGCTTCGCCAGCCGCTCCTGCAGCTTCTCGCGGTCGTAGTCGGACGTCGTCTCCTCGATCTGCGCCCGGATCTGGCCGCAGCGGGCTTCGATGTCCTTCTTCTTGCCGGCGCCGTCGACGATCGTGGTGTTGTCCTTGTCGATCTTGACGCGCTTGGCGGTGCCGAGCATGGCGAGCGTCACGTTCTCGAGCTTGATGCCGAGGTCTTCGGAGATGACCTGGCCGTTGGTGAGGACGGCGATGTCGTCCAGCATGGCCTTGCGGCGATCACCGAAGCCCGGGGCCTTCACGGCCGCGACCTTCAGGCCACCACGCAGCTTGTTGACGACGAGCGTCGCCAGCGCTTCGCCTTCGATGTCTTCGGCGATGATCATCAGCGGACGGCCCGACTGCACCACCGTCTCCAGCACCGGGAGCATCGCCTGCAGGCCCGAGAGCTTCTTCTCGAAGATCAGGATGTAGGGGCTCTCGAGCTCCGCCGTCATCTTCTCGGCGTTGGTGACGAAGTACGGCGAGACATAGCCGCGGTCGAACTGCATGCCCTCGACGACGTCGAGCTCGGTCTCGAGGCTCTTCGCCTCCTCGACCGTGATCACGCCTTCCTTGCCGACCTTCTGCATGGCCTTGGCGATCATGTCGCCAATGTCCTTCTCGCCGTTGGCCGAGATGGTGCCGACCTGGGCGATCTGCTCCTCGGAGGAAACCGCGACCGAACGCTTCTTGATGTCGGCGACGATGACTTCGACGGCCTTGTCGATGCCGCGCTTCAGGTCCATCGGATTCATGCCGGCGGCGACGGCCTTGGCGCCCTCGCGCACGATCGCCTGGGCCAGCACGGTGGCGGTGGTGGTGCCGTCACCCGCCGTGTCGTTGGTCTTCGAGGCCACTTCGCGCACCATCTGCGCGCCCATGTTCTCGAACTTGTCGGCGAGCTCGATCTCCTTCGCCACCGTCACACCGTCCTTGGTGATCCGCGGCGCGCCGAACGACTTGTCCAGAACGACGTTGCGGCCCTTCGGGCCCAGCGTCACCTTCACCGCATCGGCCAGAATGTCGACGCCGCGCAGCATCCGCGCGCGCGCATCGGCGCCGAAACGTACTTCCTTCGCTGCCATATGCAGACGCTCCTTACGAAATGATGCCCATGATGTCGGACTCCTTCATGATGATCAGCTCTTCGCCGTCCATCTTGACCTCAGTGCCCGACCACTTCCCGAACAGGATCTTGTCCCCCTTCTTCACGTCGAGGGGAACGAGCTTGCCGTCTTCGCCCCGGGCGCCGGGACCGACAGCGATGACCTTGCCTTCCATCGGCTTTTCCTTAGCCGTGTCAGGGATGATGATTCCGCCCTTGGTCTTCTCTTCGCCGTCGAGGCGCTTGACCAGGACGCGATCGTGCAGCGGGCGAAAAGCCATGTGACCTCCGATGCGTCAGTTGAATTGATTGCAAGTATCTTGCTGCTAGCACTCGGCAAGAGCGAGTGCCAGAGCGTGTACCCGGATGCCCCCGGCCTGTCAACAAATCCGCCGCCGAAACACCAAAGCTTGGCGCTCATCCGGCAAATGCACTAGCTAGGGTTCAACCCTCGGGGATCAGCGCGCATGGGTCGGCGGTGGAAGATCGGTCTGGTGGGTATTGGTCCCTGGGGAGCGCTCATTCTCCGCGACCTTCTGGCGCTGGATGCGGTGGTTACCGCGGTCGCCCGTGCCCCCGAGAATGTCGCGATTGCCCGCGCCGCGGGTGTCCCCGTGGTTAGCGACACGCAAGACCTGCCCCATGATCTCGACGGCTATGTGGTGGCAACTCCGCTCCCCAGCCATGTGGACGTCGTTCGCGCGCTGCTGCCGCGCGGCCGGCCGATCTACGTGGAGAAGCCGCTCACCGACGACGCCGCGACCGCACGGGATTTGGCCGCCGAAGCGCAGGGCCGTCTTTTCGTCATGGACAAGTGGCGCTATCACCACGGCATCCTGGCGCTGGCGGCCATCGCCCGCTCCGGGGAACTCGGAGCGATCGGCGCCATGCGCTGCACCCGCGTCGACGGCGGCATGGGCCGGGTCGGCTTGCCGATGATCTGGCGGCTGTTGCCGCACGACCTGTCGATCGCGCTCGAGATCGTGGGGCACCTGCCGGAGCCGGCGTTCGCCATGGCGCATCGCGCCGGGCCGGACGTCGTCGGGCTGACGGCCCTCCTCGGCACACAAGGAGAACTTTCAATCGACGTTTCCTATGCCCAGGCCAGCCGGCGGCGCCGCACCACGGTGACCTTTGCCGAGGGAGCAGCCGAACTTCCCGACGCCTATGCCGATCACATCCTGATCTGGCGCCGCGGCGCCGAGAGACCGGAGAAGCGGGCCATCGACACCGGAATGCCCCTCGGGGCCGAGCTGGCCGCCTTCCTCGCGCACCTCGGCGGCGGCCCGCCGCCCAAGAGCAGCGCAATCGATGCCGCACTGATCGTTCACCGCGTGGCGGGCCTGCTCGACCTCGCCGGCCTCCGCGCGGACCGGGCCCGCGCATGAGCACCGCCCTCCCCGATCCACTGCCCCCGGTAGGCGCCGATCTGCCCACAGGCGTCGAATTGCGACATCTGCCCGTCCACGTGGATGCAAGAGGCAGCCTGATGGAAGGTTTCCGCCGAATCTGGAAGCCCGACGTCGCGATCCTGCAATGGAATCTGGTGCATTCGCGCGCAGGATCCCTCCGCGGCGTGCACGTCCATATCAACCATGCCGACTACCTCACGATCATTGCAGGAGAGACCCTGATCGGACTGCGCGATCTGCGCGCGCATTCACCCACACGCGGGATGGGCACGCTGGTTGCAATGAACGCGATTGCGCCCGCGGCGCTGTTCATCCCCCCGGGGGTCGCCCACGGTTTCCTGCACGTGACGGATTCGACCCATCTCTACGGCGTCACCCACTACTGGGATACGGCCGACGAGCTCGCCTGCCGATGGGACGATCCGCAGCTCGACCTGCCTTGGCCGATCAAGACCCCGCTCCTCTCGGATCGCGACCGGGACGCGCCCAGTCTCGCCACGCTGATGGCAAGGCACGGCGATCGGCTGTGATCGAGGTCGTCCATGCCGGTGACCTCGGCCCCGGCGCACCGCCCACAACCTTCTGGATCCAGTGTTATGCGCACGAGCGCTATGTAGCGGATTCCATTCGCAGCGCACTGGCACAGGAAGGGCCGCCGCTCGACATCCTGATCTCCGACGACGCCTCTCCCGATCGCACCTTCGAGATCGCCTCGGCGATCGCTCGCGTCTATGCCGGCCCCCACCGCGTCAGCCTGCTGCGCAGTATCGCGAATCGCGGCATGTTCGGCCATGTCGACGAGGTGGTACCGTATCTCGGCGGGGGCTTCATCGTCTGGCAGTCGAGCGACGACGTCGCCGCGCCCGATCGGGCAGCGCGGCTGTTCGAAGCCGCATCGCCGCCGGACGTTTCCGCGGCCTGGAGCAATCACCGCCTGATCGACGGAGAGGGCTACGAGCAAGGCCTCGGCCTGCTTCCGGGTGTGCCCTACAGCCTCGACCTCGCCGATTTCGCCGACGGCCGGTCGTTCGACTTCACCTTCGGCGGGACACTCGGATTCGACCGGTCAGTACTCGACGCCTTCGGGCCGTTGCCGACCCGCAGCGCAGGGCTGGAGCACATTTTCGCCTTCCGCGCGGCGTTGCTCGGTCGGACGGTCTATCTCGATGCCCCGCTCGTGGATCGCCGACGGCACGCCGACAGCCTCACGCCGGGCATGAGCGCGCGAGACAACGCCGACGACCCGCTTGCGGTGCATATGCGCCGCCTGAACAAGCGCATCGACATCCTGGCCAATCTCGCTGATCTGCTGCACCATCCGGCGGGCACCGAACACGCCGCGCTCGCACCGCGGCTGGCCGCCCAGGCAGATCACGACAAAGAGGCCCTCGACGCGCTTCAGCGGTTCCGCGCCGCGCTTGCGGCGGCAGTGGATCCGACCGCGGCGGAATGGCAGCACGCGGCGTGCCGATACGATCCGCCCGCGCTCGCGCTGGTCGGCACCTGCGCGCCGGGCGTCAATGTCCTCGCCTACGAGGGCCGGTATCACGCCGTGCCGCAATCGGTGGGGCGTGTAGAACCCTGCGGGCTGCGGTGCAATGCCTATCCAGGCGTGGTCAGTGCCTGGACACTGGCCGAACTCGCAGCCGCGCTAGCCGCGCAGGGTACGGCTTTCGAACTGGCCGAGCGCTGACGGATCGAGCCCGACCTTGAGATGGGCGATGCCGGTCTCGTCGTCGTGCCGGCTCACCACCTCGCCGTGCCTGTACAGCCAGGCGATCGTCGCCCCATCGGCCAGGTCGACATCGAGATCCACCACCGTACGGCCGAGCGAGAGCCGCTCGTCGATCAGCCGCAGCAGCTCGGGCAGCCCTTCGCCGCCGAGAGCCGATATCGCAACCGTCCCAGGCTCGCGAGGGGCACGATTGCGCACCAGGTCCGCCTCCTCCTGCGGCAGGCGGTCCAGCTTGTTCAATGCCTGCAGGATGACGCGCTCGCTGTCTTCCGCCACGCCCAGTTCGTGCAAGACCTCGCGTACGTCCGCCGCCTGCGCTTCCGAATCGGGATGCGAGGCGTCATGCACATGCAGGATGATGTCGGCTTCCAGCACTTCTTCCAGCGTCGCCTTGAAAGCGGCCACCAACTGGTGCGGCAGTTCGGAAATGAAGCCGACCGTGTCCGACAGGATCGCCTTCCGCCCGCTCGGCAGCGCCAGTTGGCGCATGGTCGGATCGAGGGTCGCGAAGAGCAGATCCTCCGCCATCACCTCGGCCCGGGTCAGTGTATTGAACAAAGTCGACTTGCCGGCATTGGTGTAGCCGACCAGCGCCACGATCGGATAGGGCACCTTGCGGCGGCTGCGGCGATGCAGCTCACGCGTGCGCACCACGCCCTCCAGCTCCTTCTTGATCTTCACGATCCGGTCACCGATCAGGCGGCGATCCATCTCGAGCTGGCTCTCGCCCGGGCCGCCGAGGAAGCCGAAGCCGCCGCGCTGCCGCTCGAGATGGGTCCAGGACCGCACCAAACGCGAACGCTGGTAACTCAGATGCGCGAGTTCCACCTGCAGCCGGCCTTCACGTGTGCGAGCGCGTTCGCCGAAGATCTCCAGGATCAGTCCGGTCCGGTCGATGACCTTGGTCTTCCAGGCCTTCTCCAGGTTCCGCTGCTGCACCGGCGTGACGGCGGCATCGACGACCACCACCTCGATCTCGCCATTCTCGATCAGGGGCGCGAGGTCCTCGATCTTGCCTTCCCCGACAAGCGTGCCGGGCTTCGGCCGCGACATCGGCACCGCTTCCGCATGCGCGATGTCGAGGCCGATGGCGCGCGCCAGCCCGCAGGCCTCCTCGAGACGAGCCTCGGGGGTCCGGCGCGCTTCCGCCGCATGCCGCTTTACATAGGGGTGCAGCACGAGGGCGCGACGGCTGCCCGTCGCGCCCGTGTTCCCGGAATGTCCGGGCGCGGCCGCCGGCGTCACCGTGCGGCGGGAACCGGTTCCTGCGACGCCGGACCCGCTGCCCCCGGATCGAAGAGCTGGATCGGGCCCGCGGGCATCACCGTCGAGATCGCATGCTTGTAGACGAGCTGAACGTGCCCGTCGCGACGCAGCAGCACCGAGAAGTTGTCGAACCAGCTGATGACCCCTTGCAGTTTCACGCCGTTGATCAGGAACACGGTCACGGGGAGCTTGTTCTTGCGCACGTGATTCAGGAACACGTCCTGCACGTTTTGTGGCTTCTCGACGGCCATGGTTCACCTGTCATTTGTCGTTGGGCGCCTCTTGGGACGCGTATGGCTCAAGATGGTGCAAGGACGGTGCCGTGACAACCCGACGGCCGTCACATCGTCAATTGGTCGCGGTAGGCGTCAATCAAGGTTAACGACAGCGGTCCCGGCTTTCCTTCGCCCAGCTTCGCCCCGTCGACGCTGACAATCGGCATGAGGAATGAAGTGGTTGACGTGATGAACGCCTCCTTGGCATTCCGCAACTCCTCCACGGTGAAGGCGCGCTCGACGATGCGTATCTGTCGCTCGCCCGCCCGATCCAGAATCGCGAGGCGGGTAATTCCGTTCAAGATTTCGTTACTCACGTTCCGGGTCACAAGGTTCCCGTCCTGGTCGACGATCCAGGCATTCGCCGAGGAACCCTCCGTCACGAAGCCGCGCTCGTCCACCAGGATCGCCTCGTAGGCGCCCTGCTCGCGCGCCGCCTGCTTGGCCAGGATATTGGGCAGGAGCGAGATCGACTTGATGTCGCATCGATCCCAGCGGATATCGGGCATCGTGATGACCGCGATTCCGGCCGCCTGACGTTTGGCGACCTGGGCGAAGTCCATCCGCTTGGCGGTTGCCACCAGGACCGGATCGGCCTTGGCCGGAAAGGCGTGATCGCGGCGCGCCACGCCTCGGCTGATCTGGAAGTAGACGCTGCCATTGCCCACCCCGTTGCGCCGGACGAGTTCGTCCAGGATCGCAAGCAAGGCGCGGTCGCTCATCGTCCAGTTGATCCGCAGTTCCTTCAGCGAACGATGCAGGCGCTCCATGTGGCGAGGTCCGTCCACCAGCTTGCCCGCAGAGACGGCGATCACCTCATAGACACCGTCGGCAAACTGGTAGCCCCGGTCATCGATATGCACGCTGGCGCGGCCATGCGGAACATAGCGGCCATCGACATAGGCGATACGTGACATGAAGGTCTCCGATCAGAAGAATTCGAGCCGCACCGAGAACAGCTTCTCGAGCGCCTTTACCTGCCCTTTCAGGGCCAGCATGACAACCCGGTCCTTCGCCTCGATCACGGTACCGCCGCGCGGCACGATGACCTGCGGGCCGCGCACCACCGCTCCGATGATCAGGCCGTGCGGCAGGTTGATCTCGCGCAGAGGATGACCGACCAGCGAAGAGGTGGCCAGCGCCTCCGCCTCGACCACCTCGGCCGAACCGTCTCCCAGGGCATAGAGGCTGCGGATCCGTCCGCGCCGGACCTGCGTGAGGATGCTCGACACGGTCGTAGCCCGCGGATTGAACGCGACATCGATGCCGAGCGAAGGCAGCAGCGTGTCGTATGCCGGGTTGTTCACAAGGGCCACGACCTTGCCGCAGCCCAGCCGCTTCGCCAGCAGCGAGGCGAGAATATTGACCTCGTCGTCGTTGGTCAGCGCAACGAAAGTCTCCGCCGTAGCGATTCCCGCCTCGCGCAGCAGATCGATGTCGATGGCGCTGCCTCGCATGACGACGCTGCGCGAGAGCCGCTCGGCCGCGGCCTCCGCCCGCTCCGGGGAATACTCGATCACCTTGAGGCGCACGCTCGGGTGATCGGCTTCGATCTTCTCGGCGAGGAAGACGCCGATGTTGCCGGCGCCCGCCACCACGATTCGACGCGCCTCGGGCTCCTCGTGGCCGAACAACGCCATGGCGCGGGCGACATGCTCGGCGCTGGCGACGAAATAGACCTCGTCCCGGCCGAGCAGCATGTCCTCGTCCGCCGGGACCAGCAGCGTGCCGTTGCGCCGGATGCCCACGATCGTTGCTTCGAGCTTCGGGAAAAGCTCGGTCAGCGCCCGCAACGGCGTATTGAGCACAGGGCAGTTCTCGTCGAGGCGCACACCGACCAGGCGGACGCGATCCTCTACGAAAGGCGCCATCTCGAGCGCGCCCGGCACCGAAAGCTGGCGCTCCACCGCGGCCGCAACCTCGATCTCGGGAGAAATGATCTTGTCGATCGGCAGGTTCTGATCGCTGTAGAGTCCCTGCCAATGCGGCTTCAGATAGGCCTGCGCCCTGATCCGGGCGATCTTGGTGGGCACATTGAACAGGGAATGCGCCACTTGGCAGGCGACCATGTTCACTTCGTCCGAATAGGTCACCGCGATCAGCATGTCCGCTTCCGCGGCTCCCGCGCGTTCCAGCACGTCGGGCAGCGACGCCCAGCCCACGCACGCCTTGAGGTCGTGCAGGTCGGAAAGCCGGTTCACGGCCTCCGCATCGCGATCGACGACGGTCACGTCATTGTCCTCGCGAGACAACTCGCGCGCGATGTTCGAGCCGACCTGGCCGGCTCCGCAGACGATGACTTTCACGCTCCGCTCCTGCGCCGGCCGGCTTCAGTGCTGGACGGGCGCCCCCTTGTCGTTGGAGGACACGCCGAGCGACTTCAGCTTGCGATGCAACGCCGATCGCTCCATGCCTACGAAACTCGCCGTGCGCGAGATGTTGCCCCCGAATCGGGTGACCTGCGCGAGCAGGTACTCCCGCTCGAACAGTTCACGCGCTTCCCTTAAAGGGAGCGACATCATTTCCTCCCTGCGGTCACCGCGAAAGCCAACGCGCGCCGCGCCAGACAGGTCGGCCGGAAGCATCGCCGCCCCGATTACCGTCCGGGCGTCTCCCGGCGCCATGATCAGGAGGCGGGCGACGATGTTGCGAAGTTCGCGAACGTTGCCGGGCCAGTCGGCGGTCTGCAGCACAGCCACCGCGTCCTCGCCGATCTCCCGCGGCGGCAGGCCATGGGCATCGGCCTCCTTGCGCATGAAGAAACGCACCAGGAGCGGGATGTCCTCGCGCCGTTCCTTCAACGATGGGATGCGGATCGGCACCACGTTCAGGCGGTGGAAAAGATCCTGGCGGAAGCGGCCCGCGGCCATTTCGAGCGCCAGATCCCGGCTGGTGGCACTGACGATCCGTACGTCCACCTGGACCTTGCTGGACCCCCCAACCCGTTCGAAGGACTGGTCGACCAGGACGCGCAGGATCTTCGACTGGGTCTCGAGCGGCATTTCCGCCACCTCGTCGATAAAAAGCGTACCCCCGTGCGCCTGTTCCAGAACACCGGAACGCCTACGGGTGTCGCCGCTCTGCGACGCCTCGTTCCCGAACAGCTCCAGCTCCATGCGCTCGGGCGCCATGGCGGCCGCATTGAGCACCACGAACGGGGCCTCGGCCCGCCGCGAGCGGGCATGGACCAGGCGGGCGACCACTTCCTTACCCGAACCCGGCGGCCCGCTGATGAGCACCCGGCTGTTCGTCGGCGCGATCCGCTCGATCGCCTGACGTACGCCCGTGATCGCCGCGGAATCTCCGATCAGTTCCAGCGCGTGACCGGCCCGGATCTGCAACTCGGCCACCTGCTGGCGCAGGCGCGTCGCCTCCACAGCGCGGGCAACCTGCAGCAGCAGCCGGTCGGCCTTGAATGGCTTTTCGATAAAATCGTAGGCGCCCTTGTGGATGGCGGCCACGGCCGTCTCGATCGTGCCGTGCCCGCTGATCATGATCACCGGCACATCCGGGTGATCGGCCTTGATCAGCTCCAGCAAGGCCAGCCCGTCGCGCTTGCTGCCCTGCAGCCAGATATCGAGGATGACGAGCGAGGGCTTGCGCGCGGCAACCGCCGCCAGGACCTCGACATCCGTCTTCGCGCCACGGGTGCTGTAGCCGTCGTCTTCGAGGACACCCGCGATGAGGTCGCGGATGTCGTCCTCGTCATCGACGATCAGGATATCGTGCGCCATCTACGCGACCTTGTCGTTGGCGACTTCGATCATGCCTTCCTCAGCCCCTTTGCCGGACAAGGGCAGTGTAAACCGTACGACGGCACCACCGCTTTCGGCGTCATCGAGGATCATCTGTCCGGAATGTTCTTCCACGATCTTCTTGACGATGGCAAGGCCGAGGCCCGTGCCCTTCATCCGCGTCGTCACATAGGGCTCGGCCAGGCGGTGCCGATCTTCCGCCGGCAGCCCCTTGCCGTTGTCGATGACCTCGATGACAGCCCGGCCCGCGTCGATTGACAGCCGCACGAGAATCAGACCGGCCGGGGCGTCGGGATCGAGCTCGCGGCGCGCCTCGATCGCTTCTGCCGCGTTCTTCAGGAGGTTGGTGAACACTTGCGCCACCTGCCGCCGATCACAGCGCACATGGATCGGATCGGGATCCGCCTCGATTCGGTAGGTGACGCCCGTATCGGCCATCTGCTGTGCGAACACGCCCTGCTGGGCCAGTTCCTGCAGCACCTCGTCGGCGAAGACGGGGGCGGGCATGCGGGCAAAGGCGGAGAACTCGTCGACCATCCTGCCGATATCGCCCACCTGACGGATGATCGTATCCGTGCAGCGTTGAAAGACCTCGGGGTCCGAGGTGATCTCGCGGCCATACTTCCGGCGCAGCCGCTCGGCGGAAAGCTGGATCGGGGTCAGCGGGTTTTTGATCTCGTGGGCGATACGGCGGGCGATATCGGCCCAGGCAGCCTGACGCTGGGCGGATACGAGATCCGTGATGTCGTCGAACGTGACCACGAATCCGGCCACGCCACCCCCGCCCCGCTCCTGGGTCGCGCTCACCGCCAGATTGCGCATGCGTCCGTCACGCATCAGGTTCACCTGAGCGTGGCTGCCCAGAATGGTCAGTCGCGCATCCTCGACCAGCGCCCTGAACTCCGGCACGACGAGGTCCAGGCCCTGCCCGATCGCGTCGTCGGGCTTGATCCCGAGCAGCTTGCAGCCGGACGGGTTGACCAGATCGACGCGCCCATCTGGCCCGATCCCGATTACGCCGGCCGAAACCCCGGCCAGCACGGCCTCGGTGAAACGGCGTCGCTCGTCGATCTGCTCGCTGGCGCTGAGCAGCGCCGATCGCTGGTTCGCGATCTGCCGCGTCATGCGGTTGAAGGCGCGAGACAGCCGACCCAGTTCGTCGAAACCCGCCATGTCGGGAACCCGGGCGTCGAGATCGCCCTGACGCACTCGTTCCGCTGCGGCGATCAGGTTGGTGATCGGCGTGGCGAGGCGGGTCGCGATCACCAGCCCGAACGAGATGGCCGCCAGCAACAGCAGCAACGACACGGTGAGGAAGACGAAGGCGAAGGTGATCTCGATCCCCGAACGCGCCGCCGACAGGCGCTGATACTCCTGCGTGGCGAGGCGGACCTTCTCGACATGGTCGAGCACCCGCGCATCGATAAGCCGGCCGACGAAGAGATAGGCGCCGGGATAGGCTTCCAGGCGGACCAGCGCCCGCACGCGATCGTCCGCCTCGGAAGTCAGGACCACCACTTCCCCGGTCTGCGCGCGGTCCATCGCCCAGTCCGGCACCCGGTCGAACTCCATCAGAAGGGACAACCCGGCCCGTGCCAGCACCTGGCCGCCGCGTTCGACCACGATCGCCTCGGACAGCGCCCGGATCTGCGCCTGGGTGTTGACGATGGCGTTCAGGAGCTGCGGATTGCGGGCCAGCGCGCCCATGCCCCGATTGAGGTCGGCGGCCATGGCCAAGGCATCGGCCGTGATCGTACGGCGGTGTTCCGCCAGATAGGCATCCGCGACGACAAGCGACTGTTGCACGGCCGTCTGCACCCGGTCCCCGAACCAGGACTGCAGGCCCTGGTTGAAGAACAGCACCGTGAAGACCGCGATCACGATCGCCGGCGCGATCGTCACGAAGGTGAACAGGCCGACGATTCGCGCGTGCAGTCGCGAGCCGGCCGCGTTGCGCCGGCGCTCCGCCCAAAGCCGCACCAGCCGCGTCGCGACGATCCCGGCAAGACTCAACAGCAGGACGAAGTCGACGATCAACAGCGAACGCAGGAGATCCGCCTCCGGCGCGGCCCCGGGCGTGGTGCCGGATATCACCAGATAGGTTGCACTTCCGGCCAAGAGCGCGGCCAGGCCCACGACCAGGGCAGCGCGGCGGGCAAAGCCCACGCGCTGGCCCCAGGCGCCTGCCCTGCGCAGCAGCGCCAAGCTGCGTGACGAGGCTGGTTGGTCTGATTCGGATACCTGCACGCGGGCGAGACTACAGGAACGCGCCCGCTGGCGTCACTTCAGGCCGCGGATGACCGGAATGTCGAGTTCCCTGATCTTTTTGCGCAGCGTATTCCGGTTCAGCCCCAGCAGCTGCGCCGTGCGGATCTGGTTGCCCCTGGTCGCCGCCAGGGACAGCGTGATCAGCGGCCGTTCGACCTCGCGCAACACCCGATCATAGAGACCGGACGGGGGCAGCTTGCCGCCATGCGCCTCGAAATAACGGGAAATGTGCCGCTCCACCGCAGCTGCCAGATTCTCGTTCTCGTCGACATCGCGTGCGGTGATCGCCGGGGTGGGTTCGGCGAGTTCGTTCTCGATGATGCCGAGATCGATCACCTCCTCCGAATAGAGGGCGGTGAGGCGGCGGACCACGTTCTCCAGTTCGCGCACGTTGCCGGGCCAACGATAGCGCTTCAGGAAGTCCATGGCCTCGGGGGCCACGGTCTTCGAAGGCAGCCCCTCCTCCACCGCGCGGGCGAGGAAATGCCGCACGAGATCGGGGATGTCCTCAGAGCGCTCGCGCAGCGGCGGCAGTCGGATCGGGACGACATTCAGCCGATAGAACAGATCCTCGCGGAAGAGGCCCTGGTTGATCAGCTGCCGCAGGTCGCGGTTGGTGGCGGCGACAATGCGCACATCGGTCTTCAGCGGCGTACGGCCGCCTACGGTGGTGTATTCCCCCTGCTGCAACACACGCAGCAGCCGCGTCTGCGCCTCGAGCGGCATGTCGCCGATCTCGTCGAGGAAGAGCGTGCCGCCCTCGGCCTGTTCGAAGCGGCCGGCCGAACGCGTGGTGGCACCCGTAAAGGCCCCCTTCTCGTGGCCGAAGAGTTCCGACTCGATCAGCTCCCGGGGGATCGCCGCCATGTTGACGGCAACGAAGGGTCCGCCCTTGCGCTTGCCATAGTCATGCAGCGCCCGCGCCACCAGTTCCTTGCCGGTACCGCTCTCACCCGCAATCATCACGGTGAGATCGGTCGCCATCAGCCGGGCCAGGATGCGGTAGATGTCCTGCATCGCCGGCGAGCGGCCGATCAGCGGAAGCTTCTCCTCGTCCGCCTCCGGCACCGGCGCCACCCGTGGCGTCTTCGGCAGGCTCATCGCCCGGTCGACGACATGGATCAGTTGCTTGATGTCGAAGGGCTTCGGCAAATAGTCGTAGGCGCCCCGCTCGGTCGCCTTGACGGCGGTCAGCAGCGTATTCTGCGCGCTCATCACCACGATCGGCAGTTCCGGCCGCAGCTTCTTGATCCGGGGTAGCAGGTCGAGGCCGTTCTCGTCCGGCATCACCACGTCGGTGATGACGAGGTCGCCGTCGCCCTCCGACACCCAGCGCCAGAGCGTCGCCGCCGTGCCCGTACTGCGGACCTGATACCCCACCCGCCCCAGTGCCTGGTCGAGAACGGTCCGGATGCCCCGGTCGTCGTCGGCGACGAGAACAGTGCCCTTCGTCATTGCTCAGGCTCCATGCCGGTAGCGACCAGAGGCAGCAGCAGTCGGAAGACGGTCCGCTTCGGACGCGAATCGAACTCGATGACACCGCCATGGTCGTCGACGATCTTGGCGACCAGCGCCAGACCGAGGCCGGTTCCCTTCGGCTTGTTGGATACGAACGCGTCGAACATGTGGGGCTGAATGTCCTCCGGAATACCCGGACCGTTGTCTTGAATGCTGACCTCGAGGGGAAGCTTCGTGCTTTCCCTGCCGGCCCTCACTGCAAGACGCACGCCATGTCGATAGGCAGTGCCGAGCACGATCTCCCCGCCCGGCCCGTCGGCGACCGCCTCGGAGGCGTTCTTCACCAGGTTGAGGATGGCCTGGATCAACAGATCGCGGTTTCCGAGCGCCGAGGGAAGCGAAGGATCGTAGCGCTCGACGAAACGGATCGAGCGGGCGAAGCCCGTATGCGCGATCTTGCGCACATGCTCCATCACCTCATGGATGTTCACCGGTCCCATGGGAATGGGGCGCGGGTCGGAGAACAGTTCCATCCGGTCGACGAGACCGCAGATGCGATCCGTCTCGTCGCAGATCAGGCGGGTCAGCTCGCGGTCGCTGACGCTGCAGTTCTGCTCGAGCAGCTGGGCCGCACCGCGGATGCCGGAAAGCGGGTTCTTCACCTCATGCGCCAGCACGGCCGCCATGCCCACCACCGACCGGGCGGCGCCGCGATGCGTCAATTGGCGATCCATCTTGGTCGCCATGCCGCGCGGATCGAAGCGAACCACGACGCAGCCCGGCATCTCCGGGAGCGGGCTGACCTTGACGTCGACTTCCTGCACGGCGAGCCTCGGTGTCCCGATCTCCAGGCCGTATTCGGAGACAACGCTGTTGTCGAGCTGGACCTGGGCGATCAGCGACAGCACCGGCGAGCCGAAAGGCAGGATGTCCTTCAGCTTCTGCCGGCAGAGCAGCAGGGCCGATTGCTGCAGAAACTGTTCCGCGGCCGAGTTGGCGAAACGGATGTCGCCTTCGAAATCGACGATCAGCAACGGGTCGGGCAGTGCCAGCAGGACCGCGGTCGGATCGAACCGCTGGTCGCGGGCGATCCGGGCCGGGCGTATCAAGCGGCGCGCCTTTCCAGATGCGGCGCATAGAATGCCCTGACCGTGTCGGGAACGGCAGCGGGATCGGATACCCGCATGATCCTGTCGCGGAACTCGGCAGCGCCGGGCAGGCCCTTCACGTACCAGCCGAGGTGCTTCCGCGCGACGCGGACGCCGGAGTCGCGGCCGTAATGGGAGAGCATCGCCTCGTAGTGCTCCAGCATCACGTCGAGTTGGACGGCAAGCGGCGGATCGCGCAGCCTCTCGCCGGTGCGCAGGAAATGCGCCACCTGCTTGAGGAACCAGGGCCGGCCATAGGCTCCGCGACCGATCATCACGCCATCGGCGCCGGACTGCTCGAGCGCCTCCCGCGCGGCTTCCAGAGAGACGATATCGCCGTTCACGATCACCGGGATCGATACCGTCTGCTTCACCCGGCGGACGAAATTCCAGTCGGCCGTACCCTCGTAGAACTGGCAGCGGGTCCGCCCATGGATGGTGACCATCCTGATACCCACGTCCTCGGCAATGCGGGCGAGGTCGGGCGCGTTCAGGGTATCGGCGTTCCAGCCCATCCGCATCTTCAGGGTCACGGGCAGCGAGACCGCATTGACCGTGGCCTCCAGGATGCGTTTGGCATGGTCCAGGTCCCGCATCAGGGCCGAGCCGGCATGCCCGTTCACCACCTTCTTCACCGGGCAGCCCATGTTGATGTCGATGATGGCGGCGCCGCGATCCTCGTTCAGCTTGGCCGCCTCGGCCATCACCTCGGGCTCGCAGCCGGCCAGTTGAACCGACATCGGGAACTCTTCCGGCGAATTCTTCGCCATCCGGAGCGTTTGCTGATTCTCACGGATCATCGCCTGCGAGGCGATCATCTCGGACACGACGAGGCCCGCCCCCGACCGCTTGACCAGGCGGCGGAACGGCATATCAGTGACGCCCGACATCGGTGCCAGGATGACGGGGTCGTCGAGCGTTATCGGACCAATTTGAATGCCCATAAAACTAGCATTACCGTTTGTTGCCGCTTTCTTGAGCAATTATGCACCTTCCGCGCTGCAATGCAACATAGAACGTAGACACACCGCATGGCGCATAACGCATACGCGGTCTAGGCTAATTGCATGACCGTCGTGGCTCTCGTCGTCGCCGCTGGGCGTGGTACGCGCGCGGGCGGTGATATACCGAAGCAGTACCAGGCACTTGCCGGAAGACCGCTTCTCGCCCACACCCTCGCTCGCTTCCTGGGCAATCCCGCGATCGACCATGTCGTGGCCGTCATCGGTCCCGGACAGCAGGAACTCTATGCCCGCGCCAGCGCCGGGCTCGATCTGCCGCCACCGGTCATCGGCGGCGCCGAGCGCCAGGAATCGGTCCGGCTGGGGCTCGAGGCGATCGCCGGCCTGCGTCCCGGCAAGGTTCTGATCCACGATGGCGCAAGGCCCCTGGTGCCAGATGAGGTGATCGCACGTGTGGCCGCCGCCGCCGATGCGGATGCGGGGGCCATGGCGGCGCTGCCCGTCGTCGACACGTTGAAGCGCCTGGAAGGCGAGCATCTGCTCGGCGGTCCCGACCGAACCGGTCTCTGGCGCGCGCAAACCCCGCAGGGCTTCCCCTATCTTGCCATCCTGCAGGCCCACCGTCAGTTTGCCGGCCTGTCGGCCAGCGACGACGCCGGCCTCGCCGAACGCGCGGGCCTTCCCATCCGCCTCGTTGCCGGCGCGGAGCAGAACATGAAGGTCACCACGCCCGAGGATTTCGCCACCGCCGAGCGCCTTCTGATGTCGTCGCTCGGGGACGTGCGCGTCGGCCAGGGATTCGACGTGCACGCCTTCGGCGCGCCCCGCCGGCTGATGATCTGCGGCGTCGAGATTCCCCACGACCGAGGGCTGGACGGGCATTCGGATGCCGATGTCGGGCTGCACGCGCTGACCGACGCCATCCTCGGCGCGCTGTCGGAGGGCGATATCGGCCAGCACTTCCCACCCTCTGACCCAACTTGGCGCGGCGCCGATTCCCGGCACTTCCTGGCGCATGCGGCCGGTCTCGTGCGTGCGCGCGCCGGTGCCATCGCCCATGTCGACGTCACGGTCATCTGCGAGCGGCCGAAGATCGCTCCACATCGCGCCGCCATGCGCCAGGCCATCGCCGGGACGCTCGGCCTCGCCCTCGACCGGGTGAGCGTGAAGGCGACCACGACGGAACGGCTCGGCTTCACCGGCCGGGGCGAAGGGATCGCCGCCCAGGCCACCGCAACCGTGAGGCTTCCATCCTGATGTTCCCACCCGACCTCCTCGCGGCCGCGGAAGCCCTGCTGGCCGAATGCCGCGCCCGCGGCCTGAAGCTCGCCACCGCGGAAAGCTGCACCGGCGGCCTGCTCGCCGGCCTGCTGACCGAAATCGCCGGTTCCTCAGACGTAGTGGAACGCGGCTTCGTCACCTATTCGAACGAAGCGAAAAATGAACTGCTCGGCGTGCCGATGGCCCTGATCGAGCGCGTCGGCGCGGTCAGCGAGGAAGTCGCCCGGGCGATGGCCGAGGGCGCGGTCGCAAAGGCACCCGTCGACCTCGCCGTATCGATCACCGGGGTCGCCGGTCCCGGCGGCGGCACCGCGACGAAGCCGGTCGGCCTCGTCCACTTCGCCTGCGCGCGCAAGGGCCGCCCCGTCCTGCACGAGCGGCACGCGTTCGGGCCGCTCGGCCGGGCCGCCGTCCGCGGTGAAGCGGTGCGGGTCGCCCTCGCCCTCCTCGGCCGGCAGGCGCTGTCCTGAGCACTGCCGGCGCACGCGCGGGCGCTCGGCCCGTTGTCGCCTCCATCCCCTGGCGATGATGCACGACGATCCGCATCCCACGCTGCTGGAACTGGGTCTCGGCTTCGCCCTGGGCGGCGTGGTTCTGGTCGGCTCGATCATCGGGCTCTCCGGCGCCGGTGTCCGCATCGGCGACCCGCTCAGCCCGCTCGGCCTGCTGCTCGCCATCACCGTGCAGTCGCTCGCCGTGCTGGCGGCAATGCTGCCGCTGACCCTTCGGCGCGGATCGCGCAGCGTCCTCGTGCTCGGTCTTCAACGGCCTTTCGGCCGCCGGCCCTATCTGTGGATCGCTCCGGTCGTCCTGGTCGCCGTCATCGGCCACGCCCTGGTGCTCGCCCTCCAGTCGCTGACCGGTCGCGAGGTGGAATCCCCGGGTGCCGCCCTGCTGCAGGCGGTCGCCGACCAGCCCCATGGCCTCGCCGCGCTGATCCTGGGCGCGGTGGTGCTGGCGCCGCTCAGCGAGGAACTGCTGTTTCGCGGGCTGCTCTTCGGCTGGCTGCGCCGGCACCTGCCGCTCGCCCCCGCGGCCGCGCTCCAGGCGATCCCCTTCGGCCTGCTGCATGGCGGGCTCGACTACGCGCTTTATGCCTGCCTGCTCGGGCTGGTTCTGGCCGTGGTCCGCGAATGGACCGGGTCACTGCGCGTTCCGATCGCCGCGCACCTGGTGGTGAACGCGACCGCCGTCTTCTTCGCCTATCTCGGCGCCGCCGCCACCGAGGCCGGCAGTCCCGGCCCGTAGAGCGCCCGCGCCCGCGTCTCGAAGGCGGCGACCATGCGCCGGCAGGCCTCCTCGAACAGCAGGCCGATCATTTTCTCGAGCAGCTTGTTGCGGAACTCGAAATCGACGAAGAAATCGATCTCGCAACCCTCCGGCATCGGGATGAAGCGCCAGCGGTTGGTCAGCCGCTTGAAGGGGCCGTCGGCATAGGTCACGTCGATCGCGCGCGGCCGGTCGAGCACGACCCGGCTGGTGAAGCGTTCGCGGATCATGCGGAAGCCGATCGCCATGTCGGCGATCATCACGCCGCCCTCGCGGCTGCGCACGCGGGCCGCGGTGCACCAGGGCAGGAACTCCGGATAGCGCTCCACCGCCGCGACCAGATCGAAGAGCTGCTCCGGCGTGTAGGGAAGAACCCGCTTCTCCGCGTGTGTGGTCACGACGCCGAAGGGGCCCGGGCGGCGGCCTGGGCAAGCCGGGCGGCGCGCAGGCGGGCAAAGTCGTCGCCGGCGAAATAGGAGGACCGTGTGAGCGGAGAGGAAGAGACCATGAGGAAGCCCTTGGCGAAGGCCATGCTTTTCATCTCGTCGAATTCGGCCGGCGGCACGAAGCGGTCGATCGCCGCGTGCTTGGGGGTCGGCTGCAGGTACTGGCCGATGGTCAGGAAATCCACATCGGCGGCACGCAGGTCGTCCATCACCTGGCCGACCTCGATCCTGCTCTCGCCGAGGCCCACCATGATGCCGGACTTGGTGAAGAGCGTCGGGTCCACCTCCTTCACCCGCTGCAGGAGGCGGAGCGAGGAGAAGTAGCGCGCGCCCGGGCGGATCGTCGGATAGAGCCGCGGCACGGTCTCGAGGTTGTGGTTGAACACGTCGGGCCGGGCGGTCGCCACCGCCTCGATGGCGCCCGGCTTGCGCAGAAAGTCGGGCGTCAGAACCTCGATGGTGGTGACCGGCGAACTGGCGCGCACCGCTTCGATCGTGCGGACGAAATGCGCGGCACCGCCATCGTCGAGGTCGTCGCGGTCGACCGAGGTGATGACGACATGCGCGAGGCCGAGCTTGCCGACGGCTTCGGCCACATGCTCGGGCTCATGCGGGTCGAGCTGGTCGGGCCGCCCGGTGGCCACGTTGCAGAAGGCACAGGCCCGGGTGCAGACCGCGCCCAGGATCATGACCGTCGCGTGCTTCTGCTTCCAGCACTCGCCGATATTGGGGCAGGCCGCCTCCTCGCAGACGGTGTTGAGCTTGAGCGCCCGCATCAGCCGGCGGGTTTCCGCGTATTCCGGCGACATCGGCGCCTTGACCCGGATCCAGTCCGGCTTGCGCTGGATCGGGTTGTCGGGGCGGTTGCGCTTTTCGGGATGGCGAAGGGCGGGATCGCTCATAGGGGTCCTGACCGGCGCCTGAACGGCGCCTCTCCCAAGACGTAGAACGACGCGGGGCCGAATTCCAGCGTCACGGATCAGATATGCAGGGGCCGGTCATAGGCCGCGAGTACCGCTTCATGCATCATCTCCGACAGGGTCGGATGCGGGAAGACGGTGTGCATCAGCTCGGCTTCCGTCGTCTCCATGGTCTTGGCGATGGAATAGCCCTGGATCAGCTCGGTGACCTCGGCCCCGATCATGTGCGCGCCCAACAGCTCGCCGGTCTTGGCGTCGAACACGGTCTTGATCAGCCCCTCGGATTCGCCGAGCGCGATCGCCTTGCCGTTGCCGATGAAGGGAAAGCGGCCGACCCGTACCGCGTGCCCCTTGGTCTTGGCCGCCGCCTCGGTCAGGCCGATGCTGGCCACCTGCGGCGTGCAATAGGTGCAGCCCGGGATGTTGCTCGCCTTCATCGGGTGCACGTCCTTCTGCCCGGCGATCTTCTCCACGCAGATCACCGCCTCGTGCATCGCCTTGTGGGCGAGCCATGGCGCGCCGACAAGATCGCCGATGGCATAGACGCCGGGTTCCCCGGTGCGCAGCCATTCGTCGGTGACGACATGGGTGCGGTCGACCTTCACCTTGGTGCCTTCCAGGCCGATATTCTCGACATTGCCGACGATGCCGACGGCCAGGATGACGCGGTCGACCGTCAGGCTCTCGGTCTTGCCGGCCTTGTCCTTCAGGGTCGCGGTGACGCTGTCGGCGCCCTTCTTCAGCTCGGTCACCGTCGTACCGACCTTCAGCTTCAGCCCGCGCTTCGTGAAGGCCTTGGCGGCGAAGGCCGAGATCTCCTCGTCCTCCACCGGCAGCACGCGGTCCAGCACCTCGACCACGGTGACATCGACGCCGAGCGACCGATAGAAGCTCGCGAACTCGATCCCGATCGCCCCCGATCCCACCACCAGCAGCGACTTCGGCACCGCCTTCGGCACCATCGCCTCCTTGTAGGTCCAGATCAGCTTGCCGTCGGGCTCGAGGCCCGGCAGCGCACGCGCCCGGGCGCCCGTGGCGAGGATGATGTGCTTTGCGGCCAGGTCGGCCAGCGGCTTCCCGTCCTTCGTCACCTTCACCTTGCCCGATCCGGCGAGGGAGCCCTGCCCGTCATAGACGGTCACCTTGTGTTTCTTCAGGAGGTGCTTCACCCCGCCCGACAGCTGGGCCGCCACCTTCCGCGAACGCTCGATGATCTTGGCGAAATCGAACGAGGCACCTTGCACGCTGATCCCGAAGGCATCCGCATGCTTGATCAGGTCATAGACCTCGGCCGATCGGAGCAGCGCCTTGGTCGGGATGCAGCCCCAGTTCAGGCAGATGCCGCCCAGGTGCTCGCGCTCGACGCAGGCGGTCTTGAGGCCGAGCTGCGCGGCGCGGATCGCCGCGACATACCCCCCCGGCCCGCCGCCGATGACGATGAGGTCGAAAGTCTCCATCTTTTCCGCCCTTTCAGACCGACCGCGTGATGCCGCCGTCGACGGCGAGACTCTGCCCGGTGATGTAGCTCGCGCGCTCCGACACCAGATAGGCGACCGCATCGGCGATCTCGGCCGCCCTGGCATAGCGGCCCATGGGAATGCGTTCTCGCCGGGCCTCGGACACCGGGAAATTGTCGACGAAGCCCGGCAGCACGTTGTTCATGCGGATGCCCCGCGGTGCATGGATGTCGGCATATGTCTTGGCGAAGGCCGCCACCGCCGCGCGCATCGGCGCGGAGACGGGAAAGTCCGCTTCCGGCTCGAAGGTCGCATAGGTCAGAATGTTGACCAGTGCCCCGCCGCCCTGGCGCAGCATGATCGGCGTCACCAGCCGCGCCATCCTCACCACGCTGAGGTGAACGAGTTCGAATCCCGCCCGCCAGGCGTCGTCGTCGATCTCGAGCAACGGCCCGTTCGGCGGATGACCGGTGTTGTTGACTACGGCGTCGATGCGACCCCATTGCTTCATCGCCGCTTCGACCACGGCGGCGAGATCACCCGCTTGCGCGGTGGAGCCATCGACGCCGATACCGCCCAGGCTTTCGGCGAGCCTCCGGCCCGCCCCCGACGGCGACAGCGCGGCGACCGCGAATCCGTCCGTCGCCAGTCGCTCGAGGATCGCGCCACCGATCCCCCTGCCGGCCGCCGTGACGATGGCGACCTTCCTGTCCGTGGCCATGGCTCTACTCCTCCACCGGCGGCAGGATCGATTCCAGGCGCGGATCGATGGCGATCCCGTAACCCTCCGCCAGCAGGGCGATCTGCAGGCCGAGTTGTGCCCGGAATGCGCCGAGGGCGTAATGGTAATCGTGGTTCTGGACCAGTTCCTTGCCATCGCCGGTGGCGCGCGCTGAGAACTGCCGGCAGATCGCCCTGATGGTCTCCACATGCAGATGCGCCGGACTGTCTTCCGCAACCAGGCGGGATATCTCGCGCAACTCGCTCCGCATCTTGCCGACCGATTTCAACACGTCCTCACGCTGAAGGCCGAACCAGCCCGGCCCCAGCACCCGCCGGTCGGCCAACACCAGGACCAGCCGGCGAAGCCGTTCGCGCTCCCCCGCCGGAATGGACGCTTCGTCCACCGGCTTCACCACGACGCCCGTCATGTATCGGCGGGGTGCGATGGGTTTGCGCTGCGATCTCAGCATGATCGGCTCACAGCATCATCGTGAGCGGGTCCTCGACCAGGCCCTTGAACACCTTCAGCCATTCCGCGCCCAGCGCCCCGTCGACGATCCGGTGGTCGCAGGACAGCGTCACCGACATGACGGTGGCGATGGCGAGCGCGCCCTGCTTGACCACCGGCCGTTGCTCGCCCATGCCGACGGCCAGGATCATCGCCTGCGGCGGATTGATCACCGCCGCGAAGTCCTTGATGCCGAACATGCCGAGGTTCGACATCGAGAAGGCGCCGCCCTGGAACTCCTCCAGCTTCAGCTTGCCGGCCCGCGCGCGGCTGGCCAGCGCCCGCATCTCCGTCCCGATCTCGCTCAAGCCCTTGCGGTCGGCGTTGCGCACGATCGGCGTGATCAGGCCCTGGTCGATGGCGACGGCGACCGAGACGTCGAACGTCTTCGACAGCAGCACCTTGTCGCCGCCCCAGATGGCGTTCGCCGCCGGTACCTTGCGCAGCGCCACAGCACAGGCCTTGATCAGCATGTCGTTGACCGACATCTTGGCATCGCCCGCCCGGGCGTTCAGCTGCTTGCGCAGATCGAGCAGCGCATCCAGTTCGACATCGACGGTCAGATAGATATGCGGGATATCGCGCTTCGCTTCGGTGAGGCGCCGGGCGATGGTCTTGCGCATGGAGGTGAGCGGCACTTCCTCGTAGTCGCCCGGCGGGACGGCAACCGCACCGCTCGGCGCCGGCGCCGCTGCGGGCCCCGGTGCGGCTTTCGCGGCCTCGGGCTGCGCCACCGGCTTCGGCGCCGGACCGGCGGCCATGGCCTTTTCCACATCCTCCTTCACGATCCGGCCATGCGGGCCCGACCCGTAGATGAGCGCGAGGTCGATGCCCGCATCGGCGGCGATGCGCCGGGCCAGCGGCGAGGCGAAAACCCGCCCGCCCTCCTTCGCCGGCGGCGCTTCCGCCTTCGCCGGCGCAGGTTGTCCCGCCGGCTTGGCATCGGACTGCGGCGGGGTGGCGGGCGCCGGCGCGGCGGCGGGCTTTGGCGCGGGCTTGGCCGTATCCTTCGCGGCGGCGGTAGCGTCCTCGCCCTCGGCCGCCAGGATCGCGATCGGCGCGTTCACCGCCACGCCCTCGGTGCCTTCCGCCACCAGGATCCTGGCCATGGTGCCTTCGTCGACCGCCTCGACCTCCATGGTCGCCTTGTCGGTTTCTATCTCGGCGATGACGGTGCCGGAGGTGACCTTGTCACCCTCCTTGACCAGCCACTTCGAGAGCTTGCCCTCGGTCATGGTCGGCGAGAGCGCGGGCATGGTTATGGTGATCGGCATGCGTGACGTCTCCTGCCCTCAGGCCCGGTAGCAGACCTGCTTGGCGGCCGCGACGATGTGCTCGGTCTGCGGCAGTGCCAGGCGTTCGAGATTGGCGGCATAGGGCATCGGCACGTCGACACCGGCGACGCGGACGAGCGGCGCGTCGAGCCAGTCGAAGGCCTTCTCCATGATCAGGGCCGCGATCTCCGAGCCGATGCCCGCGAAGGGCCAGCCTTCTTCCACGGAGACGATGCGGTTCGTCTTCTGCACCGAGGCGATGATCGCCTCGGTGTCGAGCGGCCGCAGCGTGCGCAGGTTGATCACCTCCGCCTCGATGCCCTCCGCCGCCAGCGCCTCGGCCGCTTCCAGCGCCTTCCCCACCATGATCGAGAAGGCGACGATGGTGACGTCCTTGCCCGCGCGCTCGATCTTTGCCTTGCCGATCGGCAGGACGAAATCATCGCCCTCCGGTACCTCGAAGGACCGGCCGTACATCACCTCGTTCTCGAGGAACACCACCGGATTCGGATCGCGGATCGCCGCTTTCAGAAGGCCCTTGGCGTCCGCCGCGGACCAGGGGGCGATCACCTTCAACCCCGGTACATGCGCATACCAGGAGGCATAGCACTGCGAATGCTGGGCGCCCACACGCGAGGCGGCGCCGTTCGGGCCGCGGAAGACGATCGGCGCGCCCATCTGCCCGCCCGACATGTAGAGGGTCTTCGCCGCCGAATTGACGATCTGGTCGATCGCCTGCATGGAGAAGTTGAAGGTCATGAACTCGACGATCGGCCGCAATCCCGCGAAGGCGGCGCCGACGCCGAGCCCGGCGAAGCCCTGCTCGGTGATTGGCGTATCGATCACCCGGCGGCCGCCGAACTCCTCCAGAAGGCCCTGGCTGACTTTGTAGGCGCCCTGGTACTCGGCCACCTCCTCGCCCATCAGGAAGACCTTGGCGTCTCGGCGCATTTCCTCGGCCATGGCGTCGCGGAGCGCTTCGCGCACCGTGATCGTCCGGGTGGGGGTGCCGTCGGCCCAATCGGCGCTGGAAGCCGCAACGGCGGCGGGCGCGGGCGCCTTGGGCTCGGACGACGGCTTCACAGCGGGGGCTTCGGCCTTCGGCGCGGGCGCAGGTGCCGCCTTCGGCTTGGGCGCCGCATCGGCGCTCTCGCCCTCGGCCAGCAGTATGGCGATCGGCGCATTCACCGCCACGCCCTCGGTGCCTTCGGCAACCAGGATCTTGCCGATCGTGCCTTCGTCGATCGCCTCCACCTCCATGGTCGCCTTGTCGGTCTCGATCTCGGCCAGGACGGTGCCGGAGGTGACGTTATCGCCCTCCTTCACCAGCCATTTCGCGAGCTTGCCCTCCGTCATCGTCGGCGAGAGGGCGGGCATCAGGATTTCAGTCGGCATCGGTTCGCCTCACGCCTCGAGCAATACGTCGGTGAAGAGTTCGGCCGCATCGGGCTCCGGGCTCTCCTGGGCGAATTCCGCCGCATCGGTGACGATGGCGCGGACCTCCTTGTCGATCTCCTTCAGGCTTTCCTCGCTGCCGAAGCCGGCATCCAGGATGCGCCGGCGCATCTGGTCGATCGGATCGTGCTCGGCCCGCATCTTGGAAACCTCGTCCTTGGCGCGATACTTCTGCGGATCGGACATCGAGTGGCCGCGATAGCGGTAGGTCTTCATCTCCAGGATCATCGGCCCCTTGCCGGCCCGGCAATGCGCCACCGCCTCGTCGGCCGCCGCCCGCACCGCCAGCACGTCCATCCCGTCGACGGGCCTGCCCGGCAGTCCGAAGCTGTCGCCGCGCTTGTAGAGCTCCGCCTGCGCCGAGGAGCGCTTGACCGACGTGCCCATGGCGTACTGGTTGTTCTCGATGATGTAGATGACCGGCAGCCGCCACAGCTCGGCCATGTTGAAGCTTTCGTAGACCTGGCCCTGGTTCGACGAGCCGTCGCCGAAATAGCAGGCGGTGACCCCGCCGGTATTCTCGTACTTCTGCGCGAAGGCGAGGCCGGTGCCGAGCGGGATCTGCGCGCCGACGATACCGTGTCCGCCGTAGAAGGCCTTTTCCTTGCTGAACATGTGCATGGAGCCGCCCTTGCCCTTGGAATATCCGCCGGCCCGCCCCGTCAGTTCCGCCATCACGCCCTTCGAATCCATGCCGGTCGCCAGCATGTGGCCGTGATCGCGATAGCTGGTGATGACCTTGTCGCCGGGCCTGAGCGCGGCCTGGACGCCCACGACCACCGCTTCCTGGCCGATGTAGAGGTGGCAGAAGCCCCCGATCAGGCCCATGCCGTACATCTGCCCGGCCTTTTCCTCGAAGCGGCGGATCAGCAGCATGTCGCGGTAGTACTGGAGCATCTGCTCCTTGTCCGACGGCGCGGCGACGGCGGTCGCCTCCGCTTTCTTGGCGGCACGGGCCATGTGACGGATGCTCCTCCCAGGAACCAATGGAACGCTTGGGAAGTAGTTCACCCTGCTTGCAAAGCGAAGGCAAGGGCGCTGAATTAACCGGAATCGAGTTAATTCGATGGAACGATCAACGCGGTTCCATGATCACGACATCCTCGGGACCGATGCTCCCCAGCGCCCGCCGGGCCTGTTCGTCCAGGATGTCGAGGTCGAGGCCGTCGTTGCGCAGCAACGACACCCGTTTTTCCACGGCCCGCCGCTCGGCTGAAATCTCGGCGATGACGGTCTCGGCCCGCAGGATCTCCGTCGAGAGGCGGGCGTAGGCCTTGAGGCCGCGATCGCCCTCGACGATGTGATAGCCGAAATAGCCGATCAGCGCCGCGCAGAGCACGGGCACGATGGCGCCGCGGGCGCGGCGGCGGACTTCTTCCAGAATCGGCATCCTGTCTCAATGAATCACGCGGGATTCCGCCGGTCAACAGACTTCGTTTACATTCGGTGACAAAGCCGCCTGCGAGGAGCGCCATGGCCCGAAGGATCGTCTGCCTCAGTTTCGATTTCGATGCCCTGTCGCTCCCCATCGCGCGCGGGCAGACGACCCCGACCCCCCTCTCGCGCGGCGAATTCGGCATCGTCGGCGCGGCCCGCATCCTCGACCTGCTCGCCGCCCACGGCATCCGCGGCAGCTGGTTCGTCCCCGGCCATACGATCGAGACCTTCCCGGAAATCTGCGCGCGCATCGTCAAGGCGGGCCACGAGATCGGGCATCACGGCTGGCGCCACATCTCGCCCGCCCGCCTCGACCGCGAGGGCGAGGAGGCCGAACTCGTCCGTGGCAACGAAGCGGTGAAGAAGCTCTCCGGCGCCTATGCCCGCGGCTATCGCTCTCCCGCCTGGGATCTCTCCCCGCATACGATCGACCTGCTGCTCGCGCACGGCTTCACCTATGATTCCAGCATGATGGCGCATGACTACGAGCCCTATTTCGCCCGCCAGGGTGACGCCTATCCGCCCGATGCGCCGGCGGTCTTCGGCAAGCCGAGTCCCCTTCTCGAGATGCCGATCAGCTGGAGTCTCGACGACTACCCCCATTTCGAATTCCAGGTGACCAAGGGCACCGTCCTGCCCGGCCTGCAGCCCGCCGACGGCGTGCTCCGCAACTGGACCGACGATTTCGACTACATGGCCGAAACCCGGGACTGGGGCATCCTCACCTACACTTTCCACCCCTTCGTCATCGGCCGCGGCCACCGCATGAAGATGATGGACCGGCTGATCCGCCACCTGCGGGCCAAGGGCGCCGTCTTCCTCACCATGGAGGAGGCGGCCGCGGAAGCGCGCGGCCGGCTCGGCGGCCAGCGCGAGGCGGCGGATTAGCCGCGGCGCTCGTAGACGGTGAGGCTGGCACCGAAGAAAATCACCGCGCCGCCGATCAGGGTGAACAGGTCCGGCACCTCGGCGAACATGAAATAGCCGAAGCCGGCTGCCCAGACGAGCTGCAGGAACTTGATCGGCTGCGTCGCCGACACATCGGCCACCTTCAGCGCCTGGATCCAGGCGAGGTGGCCGAGCGTGGCGAAGGCGGCGCTGACGATGGTGGATACGAGCTGCCCGGTGCTGATCGCCGCCCAGGCCCAGATCGCGCCCGGGACACAGGTGAGCGACACGAAGAGGTGCTGGAAGAAGACGATGTTGGCCGGGCTTTCCTCGCGCGACAGCTTGGCCGCCGAAAGCTCCGATACCGCGAAGAGCGGCGCCGCCACGACCATGGCGATCGACCCGGCATCGATGATACCGAGGCCCGGCCGCAGCACGATGAGGGCCCCGGCGAGACCGAGCGCCACGGCGAGGATGCGGGCCGGCCGCAGCCGCTCGCCCAGCACCAGGACGGCGCCGACGACGACGAAGACCGGCGTGAGGAAGCCCAGCGCCTGCACTTCCGCCATCGGCACCCGTGACAGCGAGTAGAACCACAGCATGACGCCGATGCCGTGCAGGATGCCGCGGAAGGCGTGCACATGCAGCTTGCGGCTATAGGGAAGCGTCACCCGCCAGCGCTTGATGAAGAACGGCACCAGCAGCACCGCGCCGGCGGAATAGCGCAGGAAAGCCACCTGCAGCGGGTCGAGGCTGAGCGTCACCTGGCGCACCTCGGCCGTCATCAGACAGAACAGGAAACCCGAAAGCAGCATCCACAGGACGCCCTCGGTATTGGGCGAAACGGTGAACCGGCCCTTCGGCGTCTGGATCATGCTTCCTCTCGCGCCGCCCCGGGGCCGCCACCTATTTTCGCCATCGGACTGGACAGGATGGATGGGGAAGCCATCATTCGGCGTACATTATACCTATGGGGACAAGGGGCCCCGAACCAATCAGGGAGATGACCATGGATGCCGATACCTTGAGCCTGCAGCCGCTGGCCGCGCCGAACCGCCGTGCCTTCCTGACCACGACGGTGATCGCGGGCTTCACCGTGGCCGCCGGCCCGGTCCAGGCCCAGACCGCCATCACCACCCCCGCCGACGGCCTCGCCGTCGGCGACATCCAGATCCCGGTGGGCGCCACCGGGTATATCCCGGGCTATTGGGCCTCCCCCGCCAGGGCCGGGAGTTTCCCGGTCGTCCTGGTGATCCAGGAGATCTTCGGCGTCCACGAATACATCAAGGACACCTGCCGGCGCCTCGCCAAGGCCGGCTACCTCGCCATCGCCCCTGAGCTCTTCGCCCGCCGGGTGGACGTGAAGACGCTCAACTCGATGGATGCCGCCCGGGCCGCCGCGGGCCAGGTGCCCGATGCCGAGGTCATGTCCGATCTCGACGCCACCGTCGCCTTCGCCAAGCTCTCCGGCAAGGGCGACACCGAGAAGCTGGCCATCACCGGCTTCTGCTGGGGCGGCCGCATCACCTGGCTCTATACCGCCCACAACCCGAACGTGGATGCGGGCGTCGCCTGGTACGGACGCCTGGAAGGCGCCCCGAACGCGCTCACCCCCAGCAACCCGATCGACCATGTGGCCAAGATGCGCGGCGCCGTTCTCGGCCTCTACGGCGAGGCCGATGGCGGCATTCCGATGGAGAGCGTCAACAAGATGCGCGCCGCGCTCAAGGCTGCCGGCAAGACCGACACCATCCACACCTACCCCGACGCCCCGCACGCCTTCCATGCCGACTACCGCCCCAGCTACCGCAAGGGCCCGGCGGAAGACGGCTGGGCCAGGCTCCTCGCCCATCTCAAGGCGAAGGGCGTCGCCTGAGCTGAGACGACCGGCGGGACGGCGCCTTCAGGTGCCGCTCCGCCGCGACCAGCGCAGCGTCATCAGCACCGCCACGATGCCGATCCCGGCGGCGAGGCCGATCCAGATGCCGAGCCCCTCGAGGCCGAGGCCGAAGGCGAGCCAGACGCCGAAGGGCAGGCCCGCGATCCAGTAGCCGAAGCCGGCATAGAGCGCCGGCACCCGCGTGTCCTTCAGGCCGCGAAGCGCGCCCGCCGCGGTCACCTGCGCCCCGTCCACCAGCTGGAAGAAGCCGGCGACCGCGAGGAAGCCCGCCGCATGCATGGCCACCACGGCGCTCGCCGGATCGGCGGGGTCGAGGAACAGCCGCACCAGCGGCCCCGGCGCCGAGATCAGCACCGCCGCCATCGCCGCCATGAACCCCGTCCCGGTGACGATGGCGATCCAGCCCGCCCGCCGGGCGCCGGCCGGGTCCGCCGCCCCGGCGAAGAAGCCCACCCGCACGGTCGCCGCCTGGGCGATCCCCATCGGCACCATGAAGGTGATGGCGGCAATCTGGATGGCGATCGCATGCGCCGCCAGCTGCGCCGCGTCGATCAGGCCCATGATGAAGACGGCGGCGTTGAACACCGTCACCTCGAACAGCATGGCGCCGGCGATCGGCAGGCCGATCCGCCACAGCTCGCGCAGGCGCGGCCAGTCGGCCCGCCAGAAGCGGCCGAACAGCCGGTGCCGCCGGAAGTCGCGGTCCAGCACCACCACGCCGATCAGGGCGAGCAGCATGGCGATCTGCGCCAGCGCCGAGGCGATGCCGGCGCCGAGGAGGCCGAGCGCGGGCGCGCCCAGATTGCCGAAGATCAGCGCCCAGTTCAGCACCGCGTTCAGCACGATGCCGAAGACGGTGACGTGGAGCGCCGCCTGCGGGCGTTCGCGCGCGCCGATGAAGCAGCGCAGCACGGTGAACCAGAACACCGGCAGCAGGCCCCACATCAGCGCGCGCACATAGACGCCCGCCGCCTCGGCCAGATGCGCCTCCTGGCCCATCGCCGCCAGGATCGAACCCGTGTGCCAAAGGATGGCCCAGACCGGCAGCGAGAAGCCGAGCGTCAGCCAAAGCCCCTGCCGCACCGTCCGGCGCAGGTCGCGGAGCGTATGCAGCTTCCGCCCCACCGCCTGCGCCAGCATCGGCGAGGTCGCCACCGCCACGCCGATGCCCGAGACCAGGAAGGCGTAGTAGAGGTTGACGCCGAGCGTGCCGGCCGCCAGCGCGTCGGCGCCGAGCCAGCCCAGCATCACGACGTCGGTCGTGGTGATCGCCATCTGCGCCACGTTGGTCAGCACGATCGGCCAGGCGAGCGAAAGCGTCGACCGCAGTTCGGTCGTGATCGCACCGCGGGCGGACGCCGCTATGACAAGGCCGGTCGGCATGGGGGCGCGGTTTATAGGCGCTCGTCCTCGCCCGCGCCACCCCTCGGTTGTGACAAATGCGGGCGGTTCAGCCCTCGCCCGCCGCGAACAGCTTCTGCAGCGGTCCGACACCGGCCATGCCGCGCATCCAGGCGAAGGACCCCTCCTCCTTCATCGCCCGCGCGCCCTCCAGGAAGGCCGCCAGCGCGAGGCGGTTCAGCGCCCCGCCGACGCTGATCCGCTTCGCCCCGGCCGCCGCCACCTCGGCCGCGGTGATGCCGGGGTCGAGCCAGCCGGTGACCACGTTGAGCGGCCGGTCCACCGCCGCCACCACGGCGCGGATCTCCGCCACGCTCTTCAGGCCCGGCGCATAGAGCACTTCCGCCCCGGCGGCGGCGAAGGCCTGCAGGCGGTGGATGGTGTCCGCCATGTCGTCGCGGCCGCGGATCAGGTTCTCGGCCCGCGCCGTCAGCACGAAGGGAACGGGAAGGCCGCGCGCCACCTCCACGGCGGCGCGCACCCGCTCCACCGCCAGGTCGAAATCGTAGATCGGCGCCTTCGGATCGCCGGAATAATCCTCGATCGACCCGCCGGCGCAGCCGGCTTCCGCCGCCAGCCGGATCGCCTCGGCGGCGGCGGCCGGCTCATGGGCGAAACCGTTCTCGAGATCGGCATTCACCGGCAGGTCGGTCGCCGCCGCGATGTCGCGGGCATTGGCGATCACCTCGGCCCGGCTCACCCTGCCATCGGATCGCCCGAGCGTATTGGCGAGCCCCAGGCTGGTCGTCGCCAGCGCCTCGAAGCCGAGGCCGGCGAGCAGCCGCGCCGTGCCGGCATCCCAGGGATTGGGGATGATGAAGCATCCCGGCCGCTGGTGCAGTGCCCGGAAGGCCGCCGCCTTCTCCGCCAGGCTACGCATGATCGCTCTCCCCTTTCCCGAACCGTGACGGCGGGACCTTCGATCCGCGACAGGCTTTTGTCGAATGCATAGTATTTGGCGACAGCATCGAAAAAGCTGATCGATGGATATCGACGCCCTCAGGACCTTCCTCGCCATCGCCGAGACCGGCGGCTTCACCCGCGCGGGCGCGCGGCTGCACCGTTCGCAGCCGGCGATCAGCCGCCGCCTCGGCCTTCTGGAACAGGAACTGGGGGCCCCGCTCTTCGAACGCATCCGCGGCCGGGCCCGGCCGACCGAGGCTGGCCACGCCTTCCGCCCGCATGCGGAAGCCGCCCTCGCGGCGCTGAAGGACGGGGCCGAGGCGGTGCGCGACCTGCGGACGGGCGTCAGCGGCGCGGTGTCGCTGGCGCTGGTCGGCACGCTCGCCGATACCCGCATCGTCGAGGTGCTGCGCCGCTTCGCCAGGCGGGCGAAGGACGTGCGGCTCGAACTCCGCACCGCCTCCAGCGCCGAGGTGACCGCCCTCGTCCGCCGCGGCGAGGTGACGCTCGGCCTGCGCTACTACACCGCCGGCAGTCCCGACCTCGTCGAGCTGCCGGCCGGGGCCGAGGCGATGCTGGTGGTGGCGGCCCCCGATCACCCGCTCGCCGGCAGGCGCATCCGTGACGCCCGCGCGCTCCGGGGCCAGCGCTGGATCGGCTTCCCGCCGGTGCGGGGCGAGCGCGATTCCTCGGGCCATCTCCTCGCCCGCCAGCTGGTCCGCGCCGGGCTGGAGGATGCCGATGTCACCCTGATCGACAGCCTGACGGCGCAGAAGCGTCTCGCCCAGGCGGGTTTCGGCCTCGCTTTGGTGCCGGAGAGCAGCGTCCGCGACGAACGCCGCCAGGGCCTCCTCGTCGCCCTCGACGTGCCGGCGATGCGGGCCGAGAACCCGATCACCGCCCTCCACCGCCGCCAGGGCTATCTCAGCCCCGCGGCGAAGGCGCTGCTGGCGCTGCTGACGAAGAACCCGCTGAAGCCGGCGCGCGCCCGCTCCCCGGCCGGCGGAGGCCCGCCGCCAGGAAGATGAGGCCGGTGACGGCGAGGACCAGGTTGACGACCTGCGCCGCGCCGTCACCGCCGACCCCGTTCACGCCGAGATGGACCGCCACCAGCACGCACAGCAATGTCCCGGTGAGGAGGCGCAAGCCCCGGGAGAGCGCCGCCGCGCGGATCGGCGCGGCGGCCATCGGGAATGTGACGAGCGTCGCGGCGAGAAAGGCGAGCGCCGGCCCGCCCCAGCCGCCGAGCGTGGCGATGCCGGCAAGCGCGAGCGCCGCCGGCTGTCCCCAGAGCACGACGGCCCAGGCCCGCTCGATCCCCGGCGCGGGCGTGCCGCGCGCGCGCATCCGCGCGAACCAGATGCTCATCCCGCTCGCGGTGATCCAGCAGAGCGCCGCCCCCAGCAGGCCGTAGAGGACGCGAAGCGGCCAGCCGCCGAAGCTGCCCACATGCAGCGGGTAGAGCGCGGCGCGGATCTGCCGGTCGGCCGGCCCGTCCGTATGCCCGAAGCTACCGAGCGCCTCGCCCTGCCCGCGGAACCGATAGCTCTCGCCGCTGGCGAGGTCGCGCGGCGCGCCGGTGTCGATATGCATCAACCGGCTGGCGGTCCCCGCCGCCTCGAGCAGGATGAAGCTCACTTGCGCCGGCGCCGCTTCCGCCTCCACCGCGCGGATCAGGGCGGCGATGTCGGGCAACGGCGCGGGTGTGCGGTCCGGCCCCGCGCCTTCTCCGCGCAGTTCCACCATCCCCCGCGCGGCATCGCCGCCGAAGGCGACCAGCGCGAGCGGCGGTCCGAGCACCGCGATGAAGCCGAGCGCGGCGCCGGTGAAGGCGACCGCCGCATGGAACGGCAGCGCCCAGACGCTCAGCCTGTTGTGCAGTTCCGCCGCCTCCAGCCGCTCCGAACCGCCCAGCCGCAGACGGAAGGCATCGCGGAAGATGCGCCGGTGCGCCAGCACCCCGGTGCCGATCGCCGCCATCAGCGCCACACCCGAAAGGCCGACCAGCAGCGGGCCCCAGGGATGCGACAGCTCGAACTCCTCGTGCAGTTCGGTGATGAAGGAGGACCAGGGCGTCGCCGCCGGCAGCACGATCCGCCCATCGGCATCGGCCCAGCCGGCGAAGCGGCCCGGCAGGCGCACCTCCAGCCGCGGCAGGTCGGGCGTCGGGCCGAGGATCACCACGCTCGACCCCGGTCCCTCCACCCGTTCCATGCCGCCGGCGACCGCCGCGGCGAAGCCCTCGGGCGATACCGCCGCGACGACCGGCGCGGCCGGCTGCTCCCAGCGCTTCCACTCGGCCGCGAAGACCGACAGCGTCCCGGTCAGGCACACCTGGTAGACCAGCGCCCCCAGCACCAGGCCCAGCAGCGAATGCGCGGTAAGGGCCTGCGCCACGATGCGCCGATAGCCCACCGGGCCGCTCCCGCCCGGACGGTTCACGCGAAGGCCGCCGCCGTGGCGCCGGCCCCGCAGATCGCGCAGGCCCCGACCGCGAACAGCACCCGCCGCGGTCTGCCCGTCCCCAGGCCCCAGCCGGCGAAGAAGGCCCAGACGAGCGGCAGCGCCAGGACCGCCAGCACCGTCCGCAATGCCGGCGGCGCGGGCAGCCAGCCCGCCAGCGCGCCCGCCAGCGCCGCCGCCGCCAGGCCCCCGCCCGGTCCCGCCAGCACCCAGCGCAGCCACAGGCCGCCCGCCGTGGAGGGTTCGTCCCCATCGGCCCGTTCGGCCCGCCTGCGCGGCCGCCAGCCGGCATTCGCCGCGACCGCCGCCAGGGCGGGCACCGACAGCACCACACAGGCCAGCGCCACGCCCCGCTCCCAGCCGGCCTCCTCGGCCGCCAGGGCCGTGGCGGCCGCGAACAGCACGCCGCCGGCGGCCAGGCGCCAGCCGCGCGCGGAACGGTTCATCCAGGCCGATCGCAGGGCCAGCACGGCGCCCACCAGGGCCAGCCCCGCCAAAGCGAGATGCGTCACGTCCCGCCTACAGGCGCACGTTCAGCTTGACCCCGACGAAGCGCGACAGGCCGAGCGTCGCCGCGATGTCGTTGTCGTTGAAGACGAAGTAGCGCTCGTCGAACAGGTTCTCGGCGAAGACCGTGGCCGTCAGGTTCTCGTAGCGATAGCCCAGCTGCAGATTGGCGATGAAATAACCGCTCAGCATCTCCTGCGGCGCCGTGCCGATGCGGGCCAGGAAGTCGTCGGTGTACTTGGCGTCGGCGCCGATGAAGAAGCCCGACCGGTGCTCGTAGAGGGCGCCGAAGGCGACGCTCCACTCGGGTGCCTCGGGGAAGGGCAGGCCGGACAGGTTGCCCAGGCTGGAACTGTTGAAGTCCTCGAATTTGGTATCGACGAAGCCGATCGACAGGAACCCCGACAGTTCGCTCGAGACCTGGGCCTGCGCCTCGATCTCGAAGCCGAAGGACCGCGCGCTGGCGGCGTTCACCGTCCGGGCCGAGGTCAGGTCACCCGGGGTCGCCAGGGTCTCGACCTGCTGGTCGGTGAAGTCCGCATAGAAGACGTTGGCGGCTAGGTTCAACCGGTTCTCGAGGAAGCGCCCCTTGTAGGACGCCTCGTAGTTCCAGACGTATTCCGGATCGAAGGTGAAGACCTGGCCGGTCGACCGCTGCACGCCGGCGCCGCCGGTGCGGAAGCCGCGCTGCACCGTCAGCCCGGCGGTGTGATCCTCGCCGAATTCCTTGACCAGCCCGGCCTTCGGCAGGACCGTCGTCTCGGTGAAGGAATAGCGGAAATCGGTCGTGGCGACGCCGTTGCGCGAGAAGAAGCTCGATCCCTTCTGCTCCGTGTGGTCCAGCCGCCCGCCCAGCACGATCTTCCAGCTCGGCACGAATTCGAAGGCGACCTCGCCGAAGGCCGCGATGTTGTGCGTCTCCTGGGTCGATCGGCTGATGTCGGAAGCGAAGCCGAAGAAGTCCGGGCGCCGGAAGCCCGATTTGTCGTCGTCATAGGCGCCGTAGAGGCCGGCGGTCGCGTCCAGCCGCTCGCCGGAGAAGTTGAGCCTGAACTCCTGGGTCGCCAGCCTCTGGATGAAATCGCCGATCACCACGTCGGTCTCGCCGGCAGTGCCGACATTGATCGAGGGCCGGTCGGTATCGGAACGCGAGAAGCCGGTCTGGGCGGTCAGCGTAAGGCCCGGCGCGAATTCGTGCGTGATGTCCAGTCCGGCATTGTGGACATGGCTGCGCCTGTCCTCGGCGAAATTGGGGGTGTTGAAATCGCCCCGGTCGTCGCCGAAGGAAAAGCCGAGGCCGGGGCCCGCGATGTCGCGCGGCACCGGCGAATCCTCGGAATAGGAATAGGTGAGAAGCGCCCGGGTGCCGGTCAGCGCGCCGGGCTCCAGCAGCACCTTGCCCCGCAGGCTGAAATACTCGTCCTCGATGAAATCCTTGTAGCCCTCGAAGCGGCGATAGGTCGGATAGTTGATGTCGTTCTCGCTGCGCTGGTATTCGGCGGCCAGGCGCACCGCCACCTCGTTCTCCACCACCGGCGCGTTGAACATGAGGGCGCCGCCGCGCGTCTCCAGGTTGCCGAACAGGCCCTCGGCCGCCGCCTCGTACTGATAGGTCGGATCGTTGGTCTTCACGTAGATGGCGCCGGCCAGCGCCGCCCGGCCGGCCAGCGTCGATTGCGGGCCGCGATACACTTCCATCTGCCGGGCATCCCACAGGCCGCGCGCCCCGCGCCGGGTGCCCTGCACGGTCTGCTGGATGCCGTCGACATAGAAGCTCGCGAGCGGGGCGCCGCCCGGCGTCAGCCCTTCGGAATTGATGCCGCGGATGATGAACCCGGCATCGGTGAAGTCGGAATCGCCGACATTGGCGAACATCCGGAAGGCACCGCGGATGCTGCGCATCTGCCGCGCCTCGATATCGCCCTGGGTGAGGATGCCCACGCTCGACGTCAGGTCGCCCAGGGTCTGCGTCGTCCTGGCGCCATAGACCTCCAGCGGATCGAGCTGGATCACCGCTGTCGCGGCGGGCGCGGGGACCGGTGCCGGTGCTTGCGCCGGTGCCGCGCCGCCGCCCGTGCGCTGGCCGGGCGGGGCCTGGATCAGGGTGATCGTATTGGCGTCGACCTGACGGAAGGACAGTCCGGTGCCGGTGAGGAGTGCCGCCAGCGCCTGCTGCGGGCTGACGCGGCCGCGCGCGCCGGGCGAGGCGACACCCCGGGTCAGGTCGCCATTCACCAGCACCTGCACGCGGCTCGCCTCGGAAAACGCGATCAGGGCGCTGTCCAGCGGCTGCGGGCCGATGTCGAAGGCGAGCCGCTGCTCCGCCGCCTGGGCCACCACCACGGGGGCCTCCGCCGCCCCGGCCGGCACGGGCGCCGTCGCCAGTACGGTCGAGCCAAGGAGAAAGGCCAGCAATCCCGGCCGCAGATCGGCCTTCCCGCATGCGACGACAGACATCCGCCATACCCCGTTCGATTCAAAAGCTAATGCGACGCACTCGCATACTTCGAATCAGGGGACGTTGTGGGAGCCCGGACTACGGGGTGATTTTTTCAGCGCGCCGGCGCGACCACCGTCAGATAGGCCGTGAGCCGGTAGATCTTCAGATTCATCACCGTCTCGATCGCGCTCAGCGCCTTGTCCGTGTCGTCGATGTCGAAGGCCCCGGTGACCCGCTGCCCCCCGAGCGTCCCGTCGGCGATGACGATCGCACCCGGCCGATAGCGGTCCAGCGCCTCGATCACCTCGGCCAGCGGCCGTTGCCGGAACACGATCCGCCCCTGTCGCCACTGGGTATCGGCGCCGAAATCGGCCGACACGGCCGGTCCCACCACCCCTTCGCGAACGACCGCCGCCTGTCCGGGTCCCAGGCGCAGCGGCGGCGCGGTGCCGGCCGGCGGCGACACGGCGACGCTGCCCTCCTCCACCGTGATCAGCGCGGCACCGGCCATCAGGCGAAGCGCGAAGGCTGTCCCCAGCACTTCCGCCCGCCCCTCGCGGGATGCGACCACGAAGGGCCGCGCCGGGTCCGGCGTCACCGTGAAGAACGCCTCGCCGCGCAGCAGTTCCACCCGCCGCTCCGCCGCGGTCCAGGACAGGGCGACCGCGCTGTTCACGTTCAGGTTCATGACGCTGCCATCGGCCAGCACGATGCGCCGTCTCTCGCCGCCGGTGACATGATCGCCCCTGAGCGAGGCCAGCAGGTCCTGGCCCCAGAGCGATCCGAGGCCCAGAACCAGCAACACCAGGGCCGCCGCCGCCCAGGCCATTGCCCGTGGCCGCGACGCGCGGAAAGGGCGCGGACCCGCGCTCTCCGTCTCCGGCGCCGCCAGCATGCCGGTGGCGGCGGCGATGGACCGGATCTCCTCCCAGGCCCGCCGGTGCCGCTCGTCGGCCGCGAGCCAGGCATTGAACCGCCGCCGGTCGCCGGCCCCCGCATCCTCGGCGTTCAGCCGCGCGTACCAGCCGCTCGCCTCTTCGGCGATCTGCCCGGCATCGGCGGGACGGTGATGGGGCATCGGCGTCGGGCTCGGTCCGGACCGGGAGGAAGGAACAGGCGGCATCCTTTCAGGACGCCGGCCCGGGCGGCTTTACGGGGTGCGACCCGCCCCGTGCAGCCGGCGGTGGCAGAAGCTCATCGCGTGCTGGACGTGGTATTCGACCGTGCGCGGCGAAATACCCAGCCGTTCGGCGATCTCGCGATAGCGCAGCCCCTCCAGGCGGAACATCAGGAACACCTCGCGCGTGCGCGGCGGCAGGTCGGCGATGGCCGCGCGCAGGGCCGCGAGGTCGCGCCGCGCATCGATCGCCGCCTCGGGAGAGGCCGTTTCGGCCGGCAGGTGCTGGGCCACCGATTCGAGATCGACCACCGGCCGCCTCCCCCGCTGGCGCAGATGGTCGCGGGCGAGATTGGCGCCGATGGTGAACAGCAGTCCCCGCTCGTTCGCCACCGGCCGGCCGCCGGCCATTTTCAGCAGGCGCAGAAAGCATTCCTGCGCCAGGTCGGCGGCGGTCTCGCGCGATCCCAGCATCCGGGCGAGAAACCGCGACAGCGCTCCATGGTGCTCGTTGAACAGCACCGCCGCCCGCTCTCCGCCCCGATCCTGCTCCGCTGTCACGAATACCCACCCCGCGCCGCCGCCGCCCACAGCTACCCTAATTGCCTCTTATTCGCAAGAAGCGGCGGCCAAACCGGCCGGATCGCCGTGACCGGGCATCGCCATAGTGGAGCGAGCGGACAATCCTGTCCGCCGGTAGGCCTCCCGCTGGTGCTGCACGTCATCCGCCTGGCGCCGGTGACGGCTGGCTCTGCGCTGGTGAGATCGTGGTGCGAGCCTGACGGGAGGCGGAAGCGGCGTTCCGCCCGGCCCCGCCCCGCATTTCCCTATGTGCGCAATATGATAGACATGATATGATAAGTTTTGTGTCAACTACCATACCGCCTGCTCCTGGACAACGTACAGACGATACCCCGCCTCCCGGCCCCAAGGCGGAAGCCCGCTTCCGGGTCGGGCGGAAGCCCAGTTCCGCCCCTCATTGCGGCGGCGCCTTCTACCTGTATGATTCAATTGAGAAAACAGGTCAATTGGGCGACTGGCGGAAATTTACGGCACAAGGCTTCCGCCCGCCGCTAGGCTGGCCTCTCCCCTCCCCGGCCCGCGTGCCCGATTCCATGTCCGTGCTCACCGCGCTGCTCGATTTCCTGGGGCGGCACTCGACCCGGGTCTTCTTCGTCGGCGTCTTCCTCGCCGTCTGCGTGCCGGGTCTCGCCGAATTCGCCCGGCCGCTGCTGCTTCCGGGCCTCGTCATCCCGCTCGTCATCGCCCTCATCCGGCTCGACTGGTCGGCGGTCTGGGGCTACGGGCGGCGGTTCTGGCTGGTGGCGGCGCTGCTCGCCTGGCTCATGCTGGCGGCGCCGGTGCTGATGGCGCTGATCACGGCGCCCTTCGACATCCCCGACGGCGTCCGCGCCGGGCTGGTGCTGATGGCGGCGGCCTCCCCCATGGTCTCGGCGCCCGCCTTCGCCTTGATCTACGGCCTCGATGCGGCCCTCGCCGTCGTCATCTCGGTGACCGGCACGCTGCTGGTGCCCCTCTCGCTGCCGCCGCTCGCCCTCGGGCTGCTCGGCCTCGACGTCAACGTGCCGATGGACGTGCTGATGGGCCGGCTCGGCCTGCTGGTGGTGCTGCCCTTCCTGGCGGCGGCGGTCATCCGCCGCTATGTGCCTGCCGCCTGGATCAGGGCCCAGTCGCAGCGGCTCGACGGCGTCACCGTCTTCGTCCTCCTCCTCTTCGTGCTCGGCATGATGGCGGGGGTGGGCGAGTTGATCTGGGCCCGGCCGGGCTATGTGGCGGCGGTGACGGCCGCCGCCTTCGCCGCCAATCTCGGCCTGCAGGCGATCGGCACGCTCGTCTGGCTCGCCTTCGGGAGGAAGCCCGCCCTGACCGTGGGTTTCTGCACCGGCAACCGCAACATGGGGCTGGTCCTGGTCAGCCTCGCCGACCGGGCGCCGCCGGAAGTATTGATCTTCTTCGCGCTCTCGCAATTTCCGATGTACGTGCTGCCGGCGCTGCTGATCCCGCTCTATCGCCGCTTCGAGGCCGCCGGGGCTCAGCGCAGCGCGTAGTCGACCAACGCCCCGTCACGCCCGGGGAAGCGCGCCTTCACCCAGGTGGCGCGGTCGTCGTACCAGAGTTCCGCCTGCAGGCCGCCGCTCACCCGGTAATGCGTGGCATCGATCGGCCGTCCCCGGGCCTCGATCGTCTCGACGCCTTTCGAGGCGACGTCGATACCGACGAGCTGACCGGTCAGCGTGCTGAGCGCCTGGCGTTCCGACAGCAGCCGGGTGTTCCACCAGCTGCCCGGGATGACGCGGCCATCCAGCACCCGGCCGGTGGCTTCGACCCGGAAGCCTTCGGCGACGGCGCGGCCCAGAACCGCCTGGCTGCGGCCGCCGTCGACGGTGCTGGCATCGAGGGAGACCAGCCGGTCCTCGCTCCAGACTTCGCGGGCCCGATGCTGATACCGCGCCGAGGCGCTCGCGGCCTCGTAGTCGACGCGGATATCCACGGTGAAGCCGTTGCCGCCCCGGGCGAAGCGCAGTTCATGCCGGCCGATCTCCACGCCCTGGCGCAGGATGGCGAAATCGAGCGTGTCGGGCAGGGCCAGCGCGGGCCCGCCCGGCAGGCAGGCCGCCCCGCCCCCGAGCAGCATCGATCGCCGCGTGATCACGCCCATCGCCATCGCCCTCGTCCCCGGCCGCCGGCTTCGCTTCGCCAGCATGCCCCGCGGCGCGGCGGATCAGAAGCGCGAGTTCAGATCTTCAGGAAGGGATTGAGCAGCCGGCCGAAGGTTCCGGTCAGCTTCAGCGGCGCGTCGGTGACGGCATAGCAGATGCAATCCTCGCCGCCATCGGCCGTCGGCTGGTGGTCGATGCTCTCGTCGGTCAGGGCCACGTCGCCCACCACGAAATGCCCGAAGGCGTCCTCGAAGCCGCCGCGCAGCACCACCGTCGCCTCGTGGCCCTTATGGGTGTGCTTGGGCATCGACTTGCCGGGCGTGATGCGCAGAAGGCTCGCCATGCCCTCATGCCCCTGCATCGGCAGGCGATATTCGTAGAGGCCGGACATCACCTTGTGCCAGGGCAGGTCGTCGAGCCTGGCGGGGAGATAGGCGAGCAGCGCCCGGGGGATGCCGCGATCCTCGACCACCGCGGCGGGGGCAGGCGTCGGCACGGGAACATCCAGCCGCGCCAGCATCTCGGCCAGCGCGCCCTCGGCCAGCGCCGCGGGTTCCAGCGCATCGACCAGCGCGCCGCCGACGGCCTCCAGCCGGGCCTGCGCCGCCCGGCAGGCCGGGCAGAGCGTCAGATGCGCCGCCGCGATCAGGGCCATCGGCTCGCTCAACGCACCCGCCGCATAGTCCAGAAGAAGCTCGTCCGGAAGGTGGTGCCGAAGGGCCGCGGCGGATGCGGTCGAAAGGCCTGGTTGCGCCATCTGATTCATCGGATCCCGGGTAAAAACGAGGTATTTCGTGCCAATACGCTGGAACGGGCGTTCTGGATCACTCCGGCGTCATGTGGATCGCTCGTCCACCGCGACAAGGGCGCAGCCGGCAATGCGCCAGGTCCCGTCGGGTTGCAGTTCCATGGTGTAGAGGGCCATCACCGGCCGCCCGTCCGGTCCCACCACCAGCACCTTCTGCACGATCAGGTCGTCGCGGAGCACGATCTCCCGGAAATCGACCTCGCGCGGCCGGAAAACCGGCGGATAGCCGGTCTCGACCATGCGGATGAAATTCTCCGGCGTGCCGAACATCGCCTGTATCGCCGGGGCGGCGAAATTGAAGGCGGCCGCGGCGTCGTTCTGCAGGAAGGCAGACATCTGGCTCTCGATCACCTGCCGGATGGCACCGCGATCGGCCTGGTTCGGTTCGCCGGCGAAGGCCGTCCCGGTAAGGATCACGAGGACGAAGAGAAGTGCGCGCATGCTGCCGACCCCATCTGCCTGCCATTGCTTCTACGTCGGGCCGAAACGATCGGATCGTCAAGGCGGCGGAATATCTCCCGCCGCCCATCCGGCGCGCGCCGCCACCGCCGCCGCGGCGAGGCGCCCGGCCCCGATCGCGTCGCGCAGATCGGCCATCAGATCCTGGAAATAGGTGAGATTGTGCCAGGTCAGCAGCATCGATCCCAGGATCTCCTTGGATTTCACCAGGTGATGCAGGTAGGCGCGGCCGTAGTTGCGGCAGGCCGGGCAGCGGCAGGCCTCGTCCAGGGGACGGGCATCCTCGGCGTGCCGGGCATTGCGGATATTGACCACGCCCCGCCGGGTGAAGGCCTGGCCGGTGCGCCCCGACCGGGTCGGCAGCACGCAGTCGAACATGTCGATCCCGCGCTCCACCGCGCCCAGTATGTCCGCCGGCGTCCCCACCCCCATCAGATAGCGCGGCGCCGCCGACGGCAGATGCGGCACCGTGGCGTCCAGCGTGGCGAACATCGCCTCCTGCCCCTCGCCCACGGCGAGGCCCCCCACGGCATACCCGTCGAACCCTATCCGCTTGAGACCGCTGGCGGATTCGGCCCGCAGATGGGGGAAGGTACTGCCCTGCACGATGCCGAACAGCGCATAGCCCTCGCGTTCGGCGAAGGCGGCGCGCGAGCGCTCGGCCCAGCGCAGCGACAGCCGCATCGCCCGCTCGGCATCGGGCTCGGGCGCCGGATGGGCGACGCATTCGTCGAGTTGCATGGTGATGCTCGCATCCAGCAGCCGCTGGATCTCGACCGATCGCTCCGGCGTGAGATGCTGGCGCGATCCATCCAGATGCGAGCGGAAGGTCACGCCCGTCTCGTCCAGTTTGCGCAGTTCGGACAGCGACATCACCTGGAAACCGCCGGAATCGGTCAGGATCGGGCCCGGCCAGTTCATGAACCGGTGCAGCCCGCCCAGTCTCGCCACCCGCTCGGCCCCCGGCCGCAGCATCAGGTGATAGGTGTTGCCGAGGAGGATGTCGGCGCCGGTCTCCCGCACCGCCTCCGGCGTCATCGCCTTGACCGTGCCGACGGTGCCGACCGGCATGAAGGCCGGCGTCCTGATTTCGCCATGCGCCGTGTGCAGGCGCCCCAGCCTCGCCGCGCCGTCGGTGCCCAGGCATTCGTAACGGAAGGCGCTCATGCGGGTCTCCGGTGCAGCAGGCTCGCATCGCCATAGGAATAGAACCGGTAGCCGGTCTCGATCGCGTGCGCATAGGCCGCTCGGGCGGGGTCCAGCCCGATGAAGGCCGCGACGAGCATGAACAGCGTCGAACGCGGCAGGTGGAAATTGGTGATCAGGAGGTCGACGCAGCGGAAGCGATATCCCGGCGTGATGAACAGGTCGATCTCGCCGGCGAAGGCTTCGAGCTTCCCACCCGCCGCCGCGGCCTCCAGCGTGCGCAGCGCCGTCGTGCCGACGGCGACGACCCGCCCGCCGCGCGCGCGCGCCGCCTCGATCGCCGCCACGGCCCCGGCGTCGATGCTGCCCCATTCGGGATGCATGCGGTGCTCGGCCGTATCCTCCACCTTCACCGGCAGGAAGGTGCCCGCGCCGACATGAAGCGTGACGAAGGCGCGTCCGATGCCCCTCGTCGCCAGCGCGCCCCACATCCTCTCGGTGAAGTGCAGGCCGGCGGTCGGCGCGGCGACGCTGTTTCCCTGCCGCGCATGCAGGGTCTGGTAATCGTCGCGGTCGCGCGCATCGACCGCGCGCCTGGCGGCAATGTAGGGCGGCAGCGGCGGCAGTCCCTCCGCCTCGACGGCGCGATCGAGTTCCATGCCACTGCGGTCGAAGGCGAGGCGCACCTCGCCGCCCTCGCCCTTGTGCTCCACGGTCGCCACCAGATCGCCGAACCGCACCTGGTCGCCCGGGCGCAGCCGCTTGCCCGGCCGGGCGAAGGCGGACCATCGCGAAGCATCGACGCGGCGATGCAAGGTCGCCTCGATCCGCGCTTCGCCGCGCCGGCCGATCAGCCGCGCCGGAATGACCCGTGTGTCGTTGGCGACGATGATGTCGCCGGGCGCGAGGAGATCAGCCAGCTCGCCGACGATGCGGTCCTCGATCCGATCGCCCTCGACAACCATCATCCTCGCGGAATCGCGCGGCTCTGCGGGCCGGAGGGCAATACGCTCCTCGGGCAGATCGAAGTCGAAATCGGCGACGCGCATTCTGGGGTCGGAGAGCTACTGAAGGGCGCGCACCGATAGCAGGCCGGACGCGGAGATCAACCGCCCAGGCCCACCGGCTGTCCGACGACGACGATCAGCAGGTTCGCCGGATCGAGCAGCCGCCGCGCCGCCCGGCGTACATCCTCGAGCGTGACGGCGTCGATCAGTGCGGCCCGCTTCTCCAGGAAGTCCATGCCGAGGTCGTAGAGCTGGATGCTCACCAGCGTGCCCGCGATCGCCGCATTGGAAGACAGTTGCAGCGGGAAGGAGCCGTTCAGGAAGGTCTTGGCGTTGGCGAGTTCCTCCTCGCTCACGCCGTCGCTGCGCATGCGCTCGAACTCGGCCCGGATGATGCGGAGGCTTTCGGCCACCTGCTCGTTCTTGGTTCCGACGCCTCCCGACCAGAAGCCACTTTCGCGGAACGGCATCAGGTAGGTGTAGACCGAGTAGGCGAGGCCGCGCTTCTCGCGCACTTCCAGCGTCAGCCGCGAATTGAAGCCGCCGCCACCCAGGATGTAGTTCATCACATAGGCCGCGTAGTAGTCCGGATCGTCGCGGCGGACGCCCTTGCCCAGGAACTGAACCACGCTCTGCGGCATGTCGCGCTCGATGACGATCGGCTTCTGCCGGCCCTGCGGAGCGCGATCGGTCACCTCGCGCTCTGGCGCGGCGGCGGCCAGTCCGCCGAACATCTTGTCCAGTGCCGCGCCCAGCTGTTCCGCCCTTATGTCGCCGACGACTCCGATCACCAGGCGGTCACGCGTCAGTTGCGTTTCCTTGAAGGCGACCATGTCGGCACGGGTCAGCGCCTGCACGCTCTCGGGTGTGCCGCGGGGTGGGCGCCCATAGGAATGATCCGGAAAGGCGGCGGCATACAGCGCACGCGACGCGATCGCTCCGGGCTGCTCCTGCTCGCGAATCAGCGCCACCGCGGTCGATCGCTTCAGGCGCGCCAGCGAATCCGCATCGATGCGCGGCTGCTTCATGGCCATCGCGGCGAGGTCGAACGCGCTCGGCGCTTCGCCGCTCACCGTCCGCAGGCTCATGGAGAAATGGTCGCGGTCGGCCCCGAACGAAAGCCGTATCCCGCGTTCCTGCAGCGCGCCGGCGAAGGCCTGCGCGTCCAGATCGCCCGCCCCTTCCGTCATCAGGGCGGAGAGGAGAGACGCAAGCCCGCCTTGGGCCTCCGGCACCACTTTCTCCCCGGCATCGCGCCACAATACCTCCATGGCGATGATCGGGATCGAGGGTTCGTGGACCAGCCACGCCTCGATGCCCCCGGGGCTGATCACCCTCTCGATCTTGGGCCCGGCCTGCGCGGTTCCCAGGCAGGCGATCAGGAAGGCGAAAACGACAAGGGCTCGACGCATGGGGGTCAACTCGTCGGCTTGGGGAGAAGCGAACCGGTCACCGATCGGCGCAGGTCGAGCACCTTGCGGGCCGCGGCGAGGACATCTTCGGCAGCCACGGCGCCGATCCGCTCCGGCCATGCCTCGACGTCTTCGACGCTCCCCCCGGTGGTCAGAGCCTCGCCGAAGATGCGGGCCGAGGCGCCCACGCTGTCTCGGGCAAAGACGGCGCCCGCGATCAGTCCGCGCTTGGCCAGATTGAGTTCGTCGTCACTGACGCCCTTCTCCAGCAACTCCGCGATCACCTTGTCGATGCCCTGCTCGAGCGCCTGCAAGGTCACACCTTCGCGGGGGCGGGCGCCGATACCGAAGCTTCCCGAATCGAAACCGTCACCCTGGTACCAGGCGCCAGCCGCCACGGCGGGGCCATCCCCCAGCACCAGGGCGCGATGCAGGCGGCCGGTCCGCGAATTGCCCAGGATCTGTCCCAGGACATCCAGGGCATAGGCATCGCGCCCCTCCGCGGTGGCATAGCTCGGCGAAACGTAGATGCGGCTGAAGCTCGGCTGCTTGACCCTGGGATCTTCCAGGACAACGCGGCGCGGCGCGATCTGCGGCGGCTCGCGCAGGCGCTCGCGCGGCGCGATCTCGCCGGCCGGAATGGCGCCGTAGTATCTGGCCGCCAGTGCCCGCACGGCTTCCGGATCGACATCGCCGCTCACCGCCAGGATCGCGTTGTTCGGCGCGTAATGGGCCTTGTAGAAGGCCAGCGCGTCCTCGCGATCGAGGCCCTGCATCTCGTGCATCCAGCCGATCACGGGGATTCGATAGGGATGCGCTAGATAGAGCGCCGCATTCATCTGCTCGCTCAGTATCGAGGCCGGGTCGTTCTCGATCCGCTGCCGGCGTTCTTCGAGAATGACGTCGCGCTCACGCTCGACCTCCTCCACCGCCAGGGTCAGGTTGGCCATGCGGTCCGATTCCAGGCGCATGACGAGTTCGAGCTTGTCGGCGGCGACGGTCTGGAAATAGCCGGTGTAGTCGCGGCTGGTGAAGGCATTGTCCCGGCCGCCGTTGCGGGCGACGATCTTGGAAAACTCTCCCGGCGGCACCGTGCTCGTTCCCTTGAACATCAGATGCTCGAGGAAATGCGCGATGCCCGACTTGCCGGGCGGCTCGTCGGCGGCGCCGACCTTGTACCAGACCATGTGCTGGACCACCGGTGCCCTGCGGTCCACGACGACCACGATCTGCATGCCGTTCTCCAGCCGGTAAGTGACCGGGTTGAAGGTTCCGGCGGCGGCCGAAGAGGCGAGGAAGAGCAGGAAAAGCGCGGCGAGCCGCATCATCGATCAGAACCTCCGGCGATCAGCAAGCACAGCATATGGCCGCAAGCCCCCGCGCGGGCAAGCCGGCAGGTGCCGATCCAGCGCAATCGTGATGCGACCGCTTCAGATCAGCTGGTCGGGATAGGGTGGCGCCTGAAGGCCTTTCGGCGACAGGGTGAAGATCTCGACGCCGGTCTCGGTCACGCCCACCGAATGCTCGAACTGCGCCGAAAGCGAGCGGTCGCGCGTCACTGCCGTCCAGCCATCGGCCAGCAGACGCACTTCCCAGGTGCCGAGGTTGATCATCGGCTCGACGGTGAAGAACATGCCCGGGCGCAGTTCCGGCCCCGTGCCGGCGCTGCCGTAGTGCAGCACGTTCGGCTCGTCGTGGAACACCCGGCCCAGGCCGTGACCGCAGAAATCGCGCACCACGGAACAGCGCTGCTGCCTGGCATAGGTCTCGATCGCATGTCCGATATCGCCGAGCCTGCCGCCCGGCTTGACCGCCGCGATGCCGCGCATCATCGCCTCGTAGGTGATGTCGCAGAGCCGGCGCGCCTTGATGCCGACATCGCCGACATAGAACATCCGGCTGGTATCGCCGTGCCAGCCGTCGAGAATGACGGTGACGTCGATGTTCATCGTGTCGCCGTCCTGTATGCGCTTTTTGTCGTCCGGGATTCCGTGACACACGACATGATTGATCGAGGTGCAGATCGAACGCGGATAGCCGCGATAGCCGAGCGGTGCCGGGACCGCCCCCCGCGCCACGATGAAGTCATGGCAGAGCCGGTCGAGTTCGCCGGTGGTCACGCCCGGCCGGACATGCGGCGTGATGAAGTCGAGCGTCTCGGCGGCGAGGCGGCCCGCCGCGCGCATGGAGGCGAAGTCCTCGGCATTGTGCAGCTTGATGGCGCTGACCCGGCGCCTGCCGATCGCCTCGGCTTCCACGTAGCTCATCGCGAAAACACCTCTCCTGTGCCCTCCGCCCCGCGATCCGGCCGGGCGCCGAATCGGAACGGATGACATCGCTCCATCCTGTCGTGCTTCTCCGAGCAGTCGTAACATAGACTTGAGACCCCAGACATCAACTCTTGCGCGAAAAATCAGGGGCTGACCGCGCACCGCAAGGCCGCCGGCTCAATGCCTTTCGGCACCGAAGGCGGAGCGTGTATATACCCGCGATCCGGGTCGGAGGAGGAACGAGACGGGATGAGCGACGCGCCGAAGGTCGTCACGGCAGCCATGCTTGTGATCGGCAACGAAATCCTGTCCGGCCGCACCAAGGACGCCAATCTCGCCTGGATCGCCGAACAGCTGGGTGAAATCGGCGTCCGGCTGATCGAGGCCCGCGTGGTTTCCGACGTGGAGGAAGCCATCGTCGCCGCGGTGAACGAGCTTCGGGTCCGCCATCACTATGTCTTCACGTCGGGCGGTATCGGCCCGACCCATGACGACATCACCGCCGATGCCATCGCCAAGGCCTTCGGCGTCTGCATCGATGTCGATCCGCGCGCGCGCGCCATCCTCGAGGCGCATTATCCGACCGGTGAGCTCACGCCGGCGCGCATGCGCATGGCACGCATCCCCTTCGGCGCGACCCTGGTCGAGAACCCCATATCGCGGGCACCGGGCTTCCGGCTCGACAACGTCGTCGTCATGGCCGGCGTGCCCACCATCTTCCGCGCCATGTTCCAGAGCATCCGCCACGAGATCGTCGGCGGCGACCGGGTGCTGTCACGGTCGGTCGGCTGCCCCCTGCCGGAAGGCAAGATCGCCGAGCCGCTCGGCGATCTGCAGAAGCGCTTCGCCGGGATCGATATCGGCTCCTATCCCTTCTTCCGGCCGGGCGGACGCCCGGGCACGACCATCGTCTTCCGCGGCACGGTGAAGGCCGAGATCGATGCCGCCGCCGAGGAGTTCAAGGCGCTCGTGCGTCAGAACGGCGAGGAGCCCTTCGAGGCGGACATTCCCTGATGCCGCCGTTTCGAATCCTGCTCGCCGCGGGGATCCTTGCAGCCGCGTCCGCCGCCGTCGCGGCGGAAACGGGCGATGAGTTGAGGCGGGCCTGCGAGACCGGCGCGGAGCGCTGCCTCACGATCCTGAACCAGACCATCAGCCGGCATGCCGAGAAGGAGATTTGTCCGCCGCACGGCTACCAGCCGGCCGGCCTGCGCGCGGCATTCGTCGAATGGGCCGAGGCTTCCGACCGCGACCTTCTCGCGCGCGCGTCGAGCGAGCAGGCAGCCTTCCTCGCGCTGAAGGAACTGTTCTCCTGCGAGGAATGAGCGGCCTGCTCAGCCCTTGCCGTTCACCCCGTTGAGCAGTGCGTCGACATTCACCGTGACGACGGTATCGAGATCCTCCTCGACACCGACACGGTGCACGTATTTGCGCACCGCGTAGAAAACCACACCGGCGTGCCACTGCCGCACAGCCTCGATCTCCTCCGGGGCGGGCGCCCCTGTCCGTCCGGCGGCGGCCAGGATCGCATGGCAGATCGGCCTCACCACATGCCGGTCCAGGAATTCGGCGTGCCGTCGGTTGAGGGCCCCTCCTTCCAGCGCCGCGTAGAGGTAGATTCGGATCCAGGTCTCGGAGGCCAGCTGGCCGAGATAGATACGGTAGAAGTCGATCAGCCGGTCGCGCAGCGGCCGGGTACGGTCGGCGAGAATGTCGTCCCAGGCCGCGTTCCAGCGCTCGAGATAGAGCGCCTCGTACACGCGGTCGACCAGCGCCTGCTTGGAGGGGAAATAGCGGTACAGCAGTGGCTGGGTAATGCCGAGCCGGGCCGCCAATTCGCGCGTCTGTCCGTCGAAGCCCACCTCGGCGAAGAAGCGGATCGCCTCTTCGATGATCTCGCGCTGCCGTTCGGCCGGGGCGAGGCGGCGGCGCGGTGCGGGCGCAGCTGCCATCCCTGTCACGCCGTCACCGCGCCGGCCATCACCGCCACGGCGGGCGCGCCGCCCAGATGCCGGCAGACCAGGATCGATATCGCCCGTTCCAGGCTGAATCGCTGTTCGTCGCCGATCACCTCGCGCCGGAAGCCCAGGAAGAAGGCACCGCCATGCAGGGTCCAGGCGAGCTCACGCTCGGCCGGACTGAGGGGCGCGTCGTCGGGCGTGCCCGGTGTCCGGCCTCGCCGGGTCGCGACGGCGATCGGACCGATCACGTCGCGCTCGAGCAAGGCTACATAGCTCTCGTTGCGCTGCCGCTCCTCCCCATAGAGCGCCGTGAACAGGAAAATGCGGATCCATTGCCGCTGATAGACGCGCGACATGTAGTCCAGATAGAAATCCTTGAGGCGCTGGGCCAGATCGGGCGCCCGCGCCAGCAGGCGCTCGCGCCACTCCGGCCGCCAGCATTCCCGGTGCAGTTCCACATAGACGCGGTCCAGCAGCGACTGCTTGGTGGGGAAGTACCGATAGAGCAACGGCTGGGAGATGCCGATCCGCCTGGCGAGTTCGTGCGTCGTCCCGGCATGCCCGACTTCGCAGAAGTAACCGATCGCGGCACGTACGATCTCCGCCTGCCGTGCATCGGCCGACAGCCGCCGCCTGCGCAGGCCGGCCCGCTCCTCCTGCATGGAACTCAACCCTCGACCGCTCGCCCCGCCGCATCGGCCTGCCATCGACGGCGGCCGGCGCGGCGCGCAGCGGAACGGATGTCCGACACGACAGCCTGAAGCGCGCGCGCCGTTTCACGATTCCCCACCGGAATCGCGCGTTGATCGAGCCCTGTTGCGGCCATTTTTTCGCCTCCCGCACTTATTGGCGCCCCGCTCCCCTGAAGCGCCTTTGTATTCGGAAGACGATGCGGCCTCGTTTCGCAACAGTCAACGGTCAGGCGCGACGCCCTCAGAGGGTCGCGGCGAAGAAGGCGGCCGTGCGTGCCCTCGCCAGGGTGGCCGAATAGGCGTCGTAGCTCCGCCGCTGGTCGCAGTTGAACCCGTGATCGGCCTCGTAGACATGCGTGACGATCGTCGGGTGCAGTGTACGCATTTCATCCGCCAGGCCGACCGGGATCATCGGGTCCTTGGCGCCGAAATGAAGCATAGAGGGGCATTTCGGCGCCTCGGCCTTGTATTCCGTCCAGGGCCCGCCGTAATAGCCGACCGAGGCGGCGAAACCCGGGATCCGGCAGCCGGCGAGCCAGGCGACGCCGCCGCCGTAGCAATAGCCGACGATGCCAACCGCGCCGCCGGCGCTCGCCGTCAGACGCGCCGCGGCCACATCGGCCAGCGCCTCCGGCCAGCCGAGCTTTCCGCGCAGGTCGCGGCCACGCGCGACATCGGCCTCGCCGTAGCCCAGTTCCACGCCGCGCTCAACCCGGTCGAACAGGGCCGGCGCGACGGCGAGATAGCCGTCGGCGGCAAAGCCGTCGCAGACGGCGCGCACATGCGCATTGAGCCCGAAGATCTCCTGTGCGACGACGATGCCGCCGCGCGCCCCGCCTTTCGGTGCCGCGCGATACGCGGCGAGGGTGAATCCGTCGGCCGCCTTGAGTTCGATTGTCTCGCCCATGTCACTCCCCTTCGTGATCAGGGGAGGACGATAGCGTCTCGGACGCCCGGATCAATCAGCCCGCGGCACGCGCGCGCGGCGCCGGTGGCGGATGGTCCTGGAAGGCCTGCGCGGGCTGGCGCTTGGGGAAGTAGACGGTGATGGTCGCCTGCAGGCCCTTTTCGGTCGCCATCCATGGGGTGGCCCACCAGCCGACGGCCCCCTTCTCGCCGGCGGCCTTGACGGTCTTTTCAAGATGGGCGACGGACTTCAATGTGATGTCGGCACCGAACCATTTCTTCTTCGCCGCCTCATCGGGCCGGATCGGGGCAACGCCAAGTTTGTCCCACCACATGGGCGGCCATCCTCGATGGTTCGGGTCAGCTTGTCGGGAATTCGAGTAAAATCAGGACTTTGGCTGCGGCACAGCATAGACGCCGCGACCCTTGAATTCAATCCTGTGTTTACGGTCGATTGCAGCGAATATTGTTTCGGCCAGCTGACACGGACCGATCACAATAAACCCACCGTGAAGACAAGAATTCGTGAGATCAATACAATTTTAGCAAAATCCCCCGTAAACACACTGCCGATGTCGATTGTCTGCCGAAGAGAAGCGAAAGGCGCCCGCTCAATCGCCTCATCGTATTTTTCCGGGAATTAACCCTCTTCTATCCTTGTCTTCCGCTTTGAAATGACCGATCTTGGAAACATGCAAGTCAATCTACCCGGACTGACCAATCTCGCGATGCCGGCGGCGGCGGCGCCACCGCAGCGCCCGGCACCGCCCAGCACGCCGACGGAAACGTCGCGCGCAGTGGCGCCGGCAGAGGAGGATGCCCGCCCCGGCGAAGGGGAAGCGGGCGTGGAGAAGGGTAACCGTCCCGCCCGGCCAGGCCGTCTGCTCGACATCCGCGTCTGATCCAGCCGCGCACCGCGCACTCCGCGCGGAAATTGACGCCCCCCAGGCCCGCCGATAGGGTCCGCCCCAATCCAGGGAGGGCCTCATGAACGTCCGGTTCGGTATCGTCTCCGCCATTCTCGCCGCCATCGCCATGCCGGCCGCCGCCGCCGAGAAGACTTCCGTCGGCGCCCTCGCCTTCGTTTCCTCCGCCCCGATCTTCATCGCCAAGGAAAAGGGATATTTCGAGCGTCAGGGGCTCGATGTGGAGGTGAAGTTCTTCCAGGCGGCCCAGCCGATCGCGGTCGCCGTCGCCTCCGGCGATGTCGATTTCGGCATCACCGGGCTGACCGGTGGTTTCTTCAATCTGGCGGCGAAGGGTGCGCTGAAGATGGTCGCCGCCCAGTCCCGGGAAGAGCCCGGCTTCAATTTCGTGGGCTATCTGGTGACGCCGAAGGCCTATGAGGCCGGCTTCAAGACCGTCAAGGACTATCCCGGAAAGACGGTCGGCATCACCACCGTCGGCTCCACCTTCCACTACAATATCGGCATGCTGGCCGACAAATACGGCTTCAAGCTGTCCGAGGTGTCGCTGAAGCCGCTGCAGACGGTGCCGAACATGGTCGCCGCCATGAAGGGCGGGCAGATCGATTCGATCCTGCTGCCGGCGAACCAGGCTCTCGCGCTCGAGCAGGACGGCGCCGGAAGGATCATCGGCTGGGTACACGAGCACACCCCCTGGCAACTCGGTGCGCTCTTCACCTCCACCAGCAACACCACCGCGAAGCGCTCGACCGTGCAGAAATTCGTCGACGCCTATGTCATGGCCTGCGCCGACTACGCCGCCGCCTTCCACGACCGCGATGCGTCGGGCAAGCGAGTCTTCGGGCCCAAGGCCGATGCCCTGATCCCGATCCTGCAGAAATACGTGAAGCCCGAACCGTCCGCCGATCAGGTGAAGGCATCCGTGTCCTTCATCGATCCGCAGGGCCGCCTCATGGTCCGCGACCTCTACAATCAGGTCGCCTGGTACAAGGCGCAGGGCATGGTCGATGCCGGTGCCGACGCCAAGACCATGATGGACCTCGGCTTCCTCGAGCGGCACCTCGACCTGCCGAACTGAAGCCCCGACATGCAGCTGATCGCGCGCGCCGTCGGCCACCGCTACGGCGCGCTCGAGGTTCTGGCCGGCATCGATCTCGAGGTGCGCGAGGGCGAGACGCTCGCCCTGATCGGGCCGTCGGGCTGCGGCAAGTCCACCCTGCTCGGCATCCTGGGCGGAATGATCGAGGCGGGCAGCGGCAGCGTCGAACTGCGCGGCAGCCCGCCGCCGGGCTGCCTCAATCCGCTCACCTATGTCTTCCAGGACTTCGCGCTGCTGCCCTGGCGCAGCGTCGCCGACAACGTGGCGCTCGGCCTCGAACATCACGCCATCGGCCGGCGCGAGCGCAGGGAGCGCATCGAGGCGGTGCTGGCCCTGACCGGCCTCGGCGATTTCGCCGACGCCTATCCCCGGCAGTTGTCGGGAGGCATGCGCCAGCGGGTCGGCATCGCCAGGGCAATCGCCGTCCGCCCCGCCGTGCTTCTGATGGACGAGCCGCTTTCGGCGCTCGACGCGCAGACGCGCGAGCTGCTGCAGGAGGAACTGACCGCCATCTGGGCCCGCGAGCGGACCACCACCGTCTACGTGACCCACAATCTCGCCGAGGCTCTCCATCTCGCCGATCGCGTGGCGGTGCTGTCGCGCCGGCCGGGAAGGCTGAAGCAGATCCTGGACGTGCCGATCCCCCGCGAGGAGCGCGCGCTCCCCGCGCATGCACCGATGTTGGCCCAACTGCACGCGGCGCTCTGGGACCAGATCCGGGCCGAAGCCGCCGCCGCCGATCGCGAGGTCGCCGATGTCGCCTGAGAAGCGGAGCGTTCCCTTCCGTGGCGCCGGCTTCGATCCGACGCCGCGCCGCTTCGCGTCCTGGATCGCCTTCGCGGGGATCCTGCTGGCCTGGCAGGCCGCCTCGTCGACCGGCCTGCTGCCGGCGCTGTTCATGCCGAGCCCCGATGCCGTCCTCTCGGCGCTGGCCCGCATGTCGGCATCCGGCGAGCTGTGGCTGCATCTGGGCACCAGCATCAGGCGGATCGTCCTGGGTTTCCTGCTCGGCGCTTTCGCCGGGCTGCTGCTGGGTCTCGCCATGGGCATCTTCTCCATGGCCCGCGCCGTGGGCCTGCCCATCGTCTCGGCGCTCTTCCCGATCCCGAAGATCGCGCTGCTGCCGCTGCTCATCCTCTGGCTCGGCATCGGCGAGACCTCGAAGGTGGCGACCATCGCGCTCGGTGTCTTCTTCCCCACCGCCGTCGCGGCCAAGACCGCCGTGGACGGTGTCCCCCGCAACCTCATCCGCATGGCCCAGAGCTTCGGCACCCCCGCCTCGGCCATCGTCTGGAAGATCGTCCTGCCCGGCGCCCTGCCGGGCATCCTCGGCGGCCTGCGGATCGCCGCCTCGATCGCGCTCATCCTGGTGACCGCCGCCGAGATGATCGGTGCCGAATACGGTGTCGGCGCCCTGGTGCTCGGCGCCGGCAACCTGATGCAGACGGACAAGCTGGTCGCCGGCGTGGTGCTGCTCTCGCTGATGGGCCTCGCCGTATCGTTCGGCATAGGGATTCTCGAGCGCCGTTTGCTACGCTGGCGCTGAATCGGGTTCAGAGGACGGACATGGAACGGGGATCGGTATTGGCACTGGCGGTGGCGGGCGCCTCGATCGCGATCTCGATGTCGGTCGCGGCTTGGCTGACCTCCGCGCCGACCATGACGGCGCGCCAGGCGCCTGCCCCGGTGGCGGCGCGCGGCGCCGCGCCGCCCACCGCCGAGGAGATCGATGACCGCATCCGCGCGCTCGAGGACAGACTGGAAAGGAACCCCGACGATCTCGCCGGCTGGAAGATGCTCGGCCGGTCCTACATGGCGAAGGATCTCTACATGCAGGCGGTGGGCGCCTATGTCCGCGCCGCCCAGATCGATCCGCGCGATCCGGAGGTCGCAGGGGCCCTGAAACAGCTCGAAGGCGTGGCCCGGGGCAAGGGGCGTCACGAAGATGTTCCAAGACCCCGATAGAAATGTGGTGAATCTCTTTACGCTGCCGATACTTTACGGGCATACTTCGAGGCGGCGTGAGTTCGGGGTCGGGTGCGAGGGGGCGAACGATGCGTCCAGGGCGGATAATTGGACTGGTTTCTGCGGTACTGGGAATGCTGTGGGCGGCCTCTGCCGCCGCGCAGACGATCCCGCAATACGGACAGGATCGGCATGTCGGCGTAACCAGTTGCGCCGGCTCGACCTGTCACGGGGCGGTGACACCGTGGAAGAACTCCACCGTGTTGCAGAACGAATACGTGACCTGGGAGCAGAAGGACCGCCACTCGAAGGCGTACAAGACCCTGCTGACCGAAAGGTCCCAGCGTATCGCGCGCAACCTCGGCCTGCCCAACGCGCATGAAGCCAAGGTCTGCCTTGACTGCCACGCGCACAACCCGCCGGCCGAGAAGCGCGGCCGCGTCTTCCAGGTCTCCGACGGCGTGGGCTGCGAAGCCTGCCATGGCGGCGCGGAGCGCTGGCTCGGCGTGCACGTCACCGGCCTCGCCAGCCATGACGACAACGTCAAGGCCGGGCTCTACCCGACCGAGGAGCCGATCGCGCGGGCCAAGCTCTGCCTGTCCTGCCACTTCGGCGACCAGAACAAGTTCGTCAATCACCGCATCATGGGTGCCGGCCACCCGCGGATGAGCTTCGAACTCGACACCTTCACCGCGATCCAGCCGGCGCATTACGTCGTCGACGAGGATTACACCAAGAGGAAGCGCGTCTCCAACGGCGTGCAGACCTGGGCCATCGGCCAGGCCATGGCGATCTCCACCGTGCTCGACGGCATGCTGGACCCCAAGCGCAACCGGGACGGCATCTTCCCCGAACTGGTGTTCTTCGACTGCCACGCCTGCCACCACCCGATGAGCAACGTGCGGTGGGAACCCCGCGCCAGCGTCGGGTTGCAGCCGGGCCTCCCGCGCCTGAACGACTCCAACCTCGTCATGCTGGCGGTCATCACCCAGCGGATCGACCCGACGCTCGCCAACAAGCTGAAGCAGGAATCGCTGGCGCTGCACCAGGCTTCCGCGCAGGGCAACGAGGCGACGGTCGCCGCCGCCCGGGCACTGCGGGCGACGACGGGCGAACTGGTCACGAAGTTCGCCGGGCACGCCTTCGGCAAGGCCGACATGCAGGCGTTGCTGACCGGCGTGGTGGAAGCCGGCAAGGCGGGCGAGTACATCGACTACGCGGCGGCCGAGCAGGCGACGATGGCGATCTCCGCCATCCTCACCGCCATGCGCCGCGCCGGCGTGGTCGACGAGAACGCCTACAAGGCGATGCGGACCGCGCTCGACAAGTGCTACGAGGCGACCGCGAAGGACGAGGAATACAAGCCCCGCGTCTACGTCGCCGCGCTGCAGGCCTTCGAGGCGACGATCCCGAAGTTCTGATGTGATCGCTTAGAGGGGGGGAGCCCTCGGTTCGGCCCCGCTCATCCGCAAGGATGGCGGGGCCGTTCCTTTTTCGGGGCCTGCCTCTCGCCACCTTCCGCACTCATTGGCGGCGTATTGCGCTTCCTTCACCCTGGGGAGAAGGTGCCCGAAGGGCGGATGAGGGGTGAATTTTCCGGAGAGGGCGCCTTCAGTCTTCACTGAATAGTGCCTAGTTGCGCGACACCCAGCCATTGTTGCCGGCCTCGCGCATCAACCCCGGCCACAAGCACCAGCAGACGACGTACGCAAGGGGGCGTGTTCCAACGAAGGCTGCTCCCAGCACAGCGGCCGCTTTGACGTTTCCCGAAACGTCCAACAGCGGCAGCACGTACTCATACATCACCGCCACGATCAGAACGATCACCGGAATGGTCATCCAATCGAGCCGCATTTGCGCCTTCCAGCGTTCCCGTGACCAAAAGGACGGCTTGCTACCGCCCCCCAGCCACCAAGGCAGCCACCTTCTCACGGCAAGCCTCCATTGGCTTTGAAATCAATTGCGAGACGGCTTGTATCCACTCCATCATTTTAGCAAGCCGTCCAACGATCAGAAGCTGCCGGTGGCGATCTTTTCCCTTCTCCCTGGGGGAGAAGGTGCCCGAAGGGCGGATGAGGGGTGAATTTTACGGAGAGGGTCCCCCTCATCCGACGGCTTCGCCGCCACCTTCTCCCCAAGGGAGAAGGAAAGCCTCGGACCGTCTCGCCGGTTTGGGCACCTGCAGGCGAAAGGCTGCGCCGTCTATCTCTGAGGCGTCAGACGAAGGTGAGAAGCCGGCGCGGATTGCCGACCGTAATCGCGTCGATCTCGCTCTCGCTGAAGCCACGGGCCCGCATCATGGGCAGCACGTTCTCGAAAATATGGCCATAGCCATGCCCGCCGAATCGGGTCAGCCGCGTGCGGTAGCAGATGTCGTGGCTGATCACGATCCGGGACAGGTGCCCGCGCGCGATCAGCGCGCGGATCAGCCTCAGCCGGGCGGCATCGTTCGGCATGTCGATGTCGGACAGGGCATAGAACGAGCTTTCCTGTCCGAACAGGTCGAACTCGATCACCACGCCGGTATCGGCGAGGCGGAGCAGGCGGCCCTCGTCGAAGATCGTGCGGTCGATATGGCTGATGACCACGCGCTCGGTCGGAAAGCCCTCGCCCCCGATGAACTCCGCGACCTCCTGCGGCTGGTCCTCGTGCCGCCCCGGATGCACGTTGAGGGCCGCGCCGGTCTCGGCCTGCGCGATGAGAGCGCCCCGCATCACGCGCTTCTCGAGTGCGGTCCAGGGCGCCTGGCAGCCGATCTCGCCGATGATGCCGGCCCTGACCCCGGTGCCCCAGGCCCCCTCCAGGACCTGGCCGATCATCTCCGCGGCGAAATCCTCGACCGACCGGTCGCGATTGCCCGGGTTCTGGTACTCGTCGACATAGTGTCCGCAGCCCATCACGATATGCGCACCCGTGCTGCGGGCGATCTCCGCATACCCCTCCGGATCGGGATCGAGGCCGCCGGAACTGAGCTCGACGATCGTCTTGCCCCCCAGGGCCACCATCTCGGCCACCGCCTCGGTGGCGGTCTGCCGGCAGCGCAGGAACAGGTTTCCCGGCGTCTTCTTCCGCCCGTAGTTCATGCGAAAGCAGTTGCAGAGCGTGATCTCGGGCCCGGGATTGCCCTCGGCAACCATCGCAGGCGTCCGGATGTCCCAGATCAGATGCTCATGCATCAGCGTGGGGCCGAGTTCGGCCGGGTCGATGAGCCCGAGGACCGTCTGCGCCCGGCCCTTCAGCATGTCGCGGCTAAGTCGAGTGGTCCCGGCCATGACTTCGAACATCCTCCCCTGGTTCAGCGTGGCGGCTTGCGCCGGCGCAAACCTCACCCCGCCGCCGCGCCCGACCAGGGCGTCGCGATCTCGGAAATGCCCCAGGCCTTGCCGGTCTTCGCATCGCGCATGACGCCCGACGGGTTGGCGAAGTTCAGCGGATAGGGCGTGTTCGTCACCACCTCCACCGGCAGGCGGGCGGCGATCGCCTGCACCACCTCCTCCGGCAGCGCCTTGTTCACCCGCACCGGACCGGTGCCGCTCACATCGATGCGCGGCTGGTGAAAGGCCGTCTCCAGATCCATGCCGCGATCGACCAGGAAACAGGTGAGGTTCGCCACCGCGGGCAGGATGCGACGGCCGCCGGAGGCGCCGATGGCGAACCACCCCTCGCCGTCCCTGGTCGCCACCACCTGGCACATGTTGGTCAACGGCCGCTTGCCCGCGGCGAGAGAGTTGGGCTTACCCGGCACCGGATCGAACCAGTTGATGCCGTTGTTCATGAGAAGCCCCGTCTTCGGCAGCATCACCTTGGAGCCGAACAGCGAGAGCAGCGTCTGGGTCAGCGACACCAGATTGCCTTCCGCATCGACCACGTTCAGATGCGTGGTGCAGGCGGGTGCGGAGGTGTCGCCCATGGTTTCCAGCCGCTCGCGATAGGCGTCGTGCAGCGCCACCGCCAGCGCCGCGAAGCCCTTGCCGTCCGGCGCCCCCGTCCCCCGCATGGCTGATCCGGTGGCGGCGAGCGCCTTCTGCAGTGTCGGCCCGGCGGTCAGGCCGGGTGCCGTATGCAGCCGCGCCCCGCCGTGATCGAAGGCGAGCGGATCGACGATCCGCGCCTCATAGGCGGCCAAGTCGGCCGCCGTGATGGCCGAACCGCCTTCCTGCAGGTCGGCGGCGAGATCGGCGGCGATTCCGCCCGTGTAGAAATCGGCGGCGCCACGGGCCGAGAGCCGCCGCAGAGTCTGCTCCAGGTTGCCGAGCTTGAGGCGCAGTTCCGTCCCCATCCAGTCGGTGATCGGCACGAAGCCCTTCGGCAGATAGGTCTCGGCCGAGGTGGGATAGCGCGACAGCACCGACGCGCCGGAGCAGATCATCAGGCTGGAATACCAGTCGACGGTGAGGCCCCGGGCCGCGCAGTCGATGGCCGGCGACAGCACGTCGGACCAGCCCCAGCTGCCGAAATTCTCCAGCGCCTTGGCCATGCCGGCCACCTGCCCCGGCACCAGGATGGCGTGATAGCCGTAGAGATTGCGGTCATCCACCACCGGCGGCCAGCCGAACAGGTCGGGCGCCGTCTTGCCGGGCACCAGCGGATAGTCGGCCGTATTCAGCCCCTTCGCCGCGATCATCCCGAAATCGACCACATGCACCGACTTCGTCTTGGCGCGGTAGATGGTCATATAGCCGCCACCGCCCATGCCGCTCATCCACGGCTCGACCGTGCCGAGCGCGAAGGCCGTCGTCACCGCTGCGTCGATGGCATTGCCGCCGCGCGCCAGCACGCCCGCGCCGATATCGGCGGCGAGCTGGTTCTGCGCCGCCACCACGCCCCGCCCCGAAACGGCGGCCTTGATGATGCGGGTATCGCGGCTGAAGTTCTCGTACATCTCGTTTCCCCTTCTCCTCGCCCGTCAGACGCGGGCGTTGGCGCGTTCCAGCATGGCGTGCAGCAGGATATCCCCGCCGGCGCCGATGTCGGCGGGCGTGGCGTTCTCGATCTCGTTGTGGGAAATGCCGTTCTCGCAGGGCACGAAGATCATGCCGGTCGGCGCCACCTTCGAGACATAGACCGCGTCGTGCCCGGCGCCGGAAACGATCTCCATTGCCGGCATGCCGAGCGTCCCCGCCGCCTTGCGCACTGCGTCCACACAGTTGGGATCGAAGGCCACCGGCGGCGAGTACCAGATCTCCTCCAGCTTCAGCGTGAGGCCGATCTCCTCCGCCACGGTCTTCGCGGCGGCGCGAAGAGCTGCATCCATCCGGCTGAGCGCGGCATCGTCGGGATGTCGGAAGTCGACGGTGAAGAAGACATGGCCCGGAATGGTGTTCCGCGAATTGGGCGACACCTGCATCATGCCGACGGTGGCCCGGCCCCAGGGCGCTTCCGACAGGCCGATGCGGTTCGCCTCCTGCACCAGCCTGGCCGCACCCAGGAGCGCGTCATGGCGCACCGTCATCGGCGTCGGCCCGGCATGGGCTTCCTGCCCGGTCAGCCAGATCTCGAACCAGCGCTGCCCCTGCGCGCCGGTAACGACGCCGATGGTCTTCTTCTCCGCCTCCAGGATCGGGCCCTGCTCGATATGCGCCTCGAAGAAGGCACCGAAGGGCCGGCCGCCGCAGGGCAGATCGCCGGCATAGCCGATGCGCTTCAGCTCCTCGCCCATGGTCTTGCCGTCCGGGTCGGCACGCGACAGGCCATAGGCCTCGTCGAACACCCCGGCGAATACGCCGGAGGCCACCATGGCCGGCGCGAAGCGCGAACCCTCCTCGTTGGTCCAGACCACCACCTCGACCGGCGCCTCGGTCTCGATCTTGTGATCGTTCAGCGTCCGGATCACCTCCAGTCCCGCCATCACGCCATAGGCGCCGTCGAACTTGCCGCCCGTCGGCTGGGTGTCGAGGTGACTGCCCGTCCCCACCGGCGGCAGTTTCGGGTTCCTGCCCGGCCGGCGCGCGAAGATGTTGCCCATCCGGTCGACCTCGATGCTGCAGCCCGCCTCCTTGCACCATGTCACGAACAGGTCGCGGCCTTGCCGGTCGAGATCGGTCAGCGCGATCCGGCAGACGCCGCCCTTCTCGGTGCCCCCGATCCGGGCCAGCGTCATCAGGCTCTGCCACAGCCGGTCGCGATCGATGCGCAGGTTGGTGTTCATTGGCTCATGGCTCCTCGAAGCAAGGACGAACGCTATCTCACGCCTTCGCCCGTTTGAAGAGCGGGAGCGCGATCAGCGCGGTGGGAATGGCGATCAGGACATAGCCGGCGCCGGAAAAGCCGCTCAGATGCGCGGCGAGCGTCACCACCGGCGGCACGGCGACGACCCCGGCGAAGGTGAAGACGAGCGACCCGCCGGTCGCCTCCCCCGCCCGCCCGGCCGGCGCGAGACGCACGACCTCCGCCAGGAAGACGCCGTTCCAGCCGATGGCGGTGGCGCCGAGCGCCCCGCAGGCGAGGAGGACGGCGAGATTCGACCAGCCCGGCTCGACGAAAGCGACCGGCAGCACGACAGCCGCCATCGAAAGACCCATGGCCCCCAGGATCTCCCTGCTCCACCCCGTGCGGTCGGCGAGCGCGCCGGTGGCGATGCGGGCGATCACCCCGCCGGCCTGCGCCACCGACAGCGCCACGCCGGCCGCGACCAGGGTCATGGCCGCCTGACCCACCAGATGGCTGACCAGGAAGGCATTGACCGACTGCTGCAGCCCCGCGAACAGGAAGGAGGCGATCGAGAGATCACGCAGGCCCCGGTGGCGCATGATCAGCCCGAGCGGGGCGAAGGGATTGCCGCGGAAGGCGGGGGCACCGAGATCCCGATCGGCGTCGTAGCGGCCGCGGAAACCCTGGCACACGGCGGCGCCAAGGACGCACATGATCGCGGCCCCCACCAGCCCGCCGCGCCAGCCGTAGGTGATCGCCAGCACCGGCATGATCAGGCCGCCCATGGCCGCCCCGATCGGCACCCCGGTCTGCTTGATCGAGAAGACCAGCGCCATCATCGAGGCCGGGGAATGCCGCGACAGGAGATGCGAACTGGCCGGCGTCGACGGCCCCACCCCGAAGCCGACCAGGATCGCGCCCAGCACCATCGCCCACAGCTCGCCGCTGGCCGCCATCAGCAGGCCGACGGCGGCGCAGAGCAGCCCGGCCTGGCAGATCCGCACCGCGCCGTAGCGGATGATCAGCCCGCCGCCCAGGAGCGTTCCGGTGGTGGCGCCGGTATACAGAACGGCGGTGTAGAGCCCGACCACGGTGACCGCGATGCCGAGTTCGGCCGCCACCGCCGGGGCCATGACCGGAATGGTGATCCCGGACATGGTGGCCAGCGACTGCGTGCCCAGCATCAGGGCGAGCGGCAGGAGGACGGTACGGAAACTGGGCTCGGGCATCGCGCGAGGCTAGCATTCAACGCCCGCCCGCCGGTGCTAGAATGAGGCCAAGAAAGAAATAGGAGGAATGCAGTTGGCTTATATCGAAGGCCGCGTCGTGCACGATGCCGACGCGCATATCATGGAGACCGAGGATTTCCTCTCCGCCCATGCCGATCCCGCGATTCGCGACCGGCTCCCCGTGCTGCACATGACCGGCCTCGTCGGCGGCATCGACGATCAGATCGAAAAGGCCCGCGCCCAGCAGGCCGACGCGGCCTACCGGGCCGAGGACGCCGCCCGGATCATGCAGCGCAAGAACTGGGACGGCACCGGCGCCTTCCTGAAGGAGGACCGCGGGGCGGCGATCGACCATATCGGCGTCGCCAGCCAGCTCATTTTCAACACCTTCGTCTCCGATCACCTCCAGCGGATGGAGCACGAGGCCGATCTCGCGCTGATCGAAGGGGCCGCCCGCGCCCATAACCGCGCCATGCTCGACTTCTGCGGCGCCGACCGGCGCCTGTTCCCCTCGCTCTATGTCCCGCTGGCCGATTTCGGCATGGCCAGGCGCATGGCGGCGGAAGCGGTGAAGCAGGGCGCGCGCGGCCTCCTCGTCGCCTCCGCCTGCCCGAAGGAACACGGCCCGAGCCACATCGCCCTCGACCCCGTCTGGGCCATCGCAGAGGACGCCGGCGTGCCGATCCTCTTCCATGTCGGCGGCGGCGGCGAACTCCTGAACCCCACCTATTTCAAGAACGGCCTGCCACCCGTGGCCGATTTCCACGGCGGGGCGGAGAACTTCACCTCGGTCAGCTACATGGCGATCCCGGTGCCGCCGGCACAGACGCTCGCCACCCTGATCATCGACGGGGTGCTGGAGCGCTTCCCACGACTCAAGTTCGGCGTCATCGAGCAGGGCGCGGTCTGGCTGCCGGGCCTGATGCGCCAGCTCGACAGCGCGCTCGACGCCTTCGGCCGGCATGAGGAGCGGCTCCGCAAGCTCTCGCTCAAGCCATCCGAATACATCCGCCGCCAGGTGCGCGCCACGCCCTATCCGACCGAGGATGTCGGCTGGGTGGTGCGCGAGGCGGGCGAGGAGGTCTGCCTCTTCTCCTCCGACTTCCCGCATGTGGAGGGCGGGCGCGATCCGGTGAAGCGCTTCGAGCGCAGCCTGGAGGGCATTTCGGAGCGGGCGAAGGAGCGCTTCTACCGCACCAATTTCGAGGACCTGATGGGCCCGGCCGCCATCGCCTCGCTGCCGAAACTCGCCGCCTGAAGGCTTTACAGCGGAAATTTCATCGGGTATTTCGGCGGCCATGCTTCGCACGATGCTCAAGCGCAAAACCACCACCAAGACCCCCTCGCGGGGCCTGGAGGGACGCGCGCGCTGATCGAAGCCTGATCACCAACCCTCGAAGGCCCCGCCGGAAACGGACGGGGCCTTTGGTTTTTCTTAGGTCACGTCTCTCCCGGCTCAGAACCGCATGGAGAAGACGATGCTGCAGGAACGACAAGCCGAGATCGACGCCGCCCGACGCCGGGGCGCCCCCGCAATCGCCGTGGTGGGCGCGACCGGCGCGGTGGGCGTGGAGATCGTCCGCTGCCTGGAAAACCGTGACTTTCCCCTGAGCCGGCTTCGGCTCCTCGCCTCGCCGCGCTCGGCCGGCAAGACCATGCGCTTCCGCGATGCGGAGATCACCGTCGAGGCGCTGGACGAGAACAGTTTCGAGGGCATCGACATCGCGCTGTTCTCCGCCGGCGGCGCCACCTCGCGCCAATACGCGCCCATCGCGGTCAAGGCCGGCGCCGTCGTGGTCGACAATTCCTCCGCCTTCCGCATGGAAAAGCACGTCCCCCTCGTCGTGCCGGAAATCAACGCCGCCGAGATTGCCCATCACCAGGGCATCATCGCCAACCCGAACTGCGTCGCCATCGTCTCGATGGTGCCGCTCTGGCCGATCCACCGGGTGAACCCGATCCGCCGCGTCATCCTGGCGAGCTATCAGGCGGCCTCCGGCGGCGGTGCCGCGATGATGGCCGAACTCTACGAAGGCACCCGCGCCTTCCTCGAGGACCGGCCCTTCACGCCGACGGTCTTGCCGCACCCCTATGCCTTCAACCTGTTCAGCCACAACACGAAGATCGACGCCGCCACCGGCTACAACGAGGAAGAGATCAAGGTCATCCTGGAATCGCGCAAGATCTTCGGCGCCCCGGACCTGCAGGTCTCCCCCACCTGCGTCCGCGTCCCCGTGCTGCGCGCCCATTCGGTCGCGCTCACCATCGAGTGCGAGCGCGCCACCACGCCGGCCGAGATCCGCGAGATCCTGTCGACCGCGCCGGGCGTGAAGCTCGTCGACGACCGGGTGAACAACTACTTCCCGATGCCGAAGGACGCCACGGGCCAGGACGACATCCTGGTCGGCCGCATCCGCCAGGACCTGGGCGATCCCACCGGCCGCTCGATCGCCATGTTCGTCGCCGGCGACCAGTTGCTGAAAGGCGCCGCCCTCAACGCCGTCCAGATCGCCGAGCTGGTGACGGCGAAGGTCGCTGCATAAAGCTCCTCCCTCAGCTTTGCTGGGGAGGCTGGGTGGGGGTGGTGACGCATGGAACGCCCTGTCCGATGCGGCCACCACCCCCAACCCCGGCCCTCCCCCGGCTGGCGCCGAGGGAGGGAGTCAACGCAGGTCCAGCACGACCTTGCCGGCGGCGCGGCGCTCGCGCACTTCCGTCATCGCCTCGCGGAACTGGGCCAGCGGATAGAGGCCGGAGAGCTGCGGCCGGATCTTGCCCGCCTTCAGCAAGCCGAACAGTTCCGCCATCATCGCCTGCATCTGGGGCGCGAACTCGGCCCGCTTGTCGACCGGCGTCCAGCCGATCGCTTCCCCCAGGTTGAAGCCGCAAGCGCTGGCGTTCTTCAGCAGCAGGAGGTTGCCCGGGATCTGCTGGATGCGCCCGCCGGCGAAGCCGATGATGACGATGCGCCCGTCGGGCGCGATGCAGCGGAGCGACTGCTCGAAGACATCGCCGCCGACCGGGTCGTAGATCACATCCGCGCCGCGCCCGCCGGTGAGCGCGATCACCTCGTCACGAAACCCTTCCACGGCGATCGCGTGATCGGCGCCGTGATCGAGCACCAGCGCCCGCTTCTCCTCGCTCGACGCGGTGCCGATCACCCTGGCCCCGAAAGCCTTCCCCAGCTCGACAGCCGCGAGCCCGACGCCCCCGGCCGCCCCGTGCACCAGCAGCGTCTCAGCCCTCTTCAGCTTGCCGCGCCAGAGCAACCCGCCATAGGAGGTCGGATAGGAGATCGGCAGCGCCGCCAGTGCCGCGCCAGCCTCCACACCGTCGGGGATCGGATAGACCGTCTCCTCGCGGATGGCGGCGTATTCGGCATAGCCACCCCAGTCGAGGATGGCGACCACCTTCTGCCCCACCTTCAACCGCGAAACGCCCGCCCCCAGCGCGGCGATCTCGCCCACCACATCGGTGCCGGGCGAGAACGGCAAGGGCGGCTTCCGCTGGTACTTGCCCGCCACCACCAGCTGGGTGGCGAAGCTGACCCCGCAGTAGTAAACGCGGATCAGCACCTCGCCCGGCTTCGGCTCCGGCGTCGCGATCTCCTCCAGCGGCAGCGCGTCGAAGTCGCACCACTGCCGGCAGACGACCGCCCGCATCAGCCGAGCACGCCGGCGTCGCGCATTTTCCCGATCTCGCCCGAGGAATAGCCCGCCCCGGCCAGGATCTCGTCGGTGTGTTCGCCCAGGCGCGGCGCATGTGCGAAGCGCGAGCCCGGCTCCGGCACCGGCACGCCGGGGATGTTGATCACCGGGATCGGGCCGGTGCGGTCGTGGTCCAGCCAGTTCACCGCGCCGACGGCCTTCACGTGGCTGTCGTTCAGGAAGTCGTCATAGGAGTTGACCCGCATATGCATGACCTGCTTCTCGGTCAGGATCTTCTCCCACTCCTCGGTCGACTTCAGGAGGAAGGCCTCCTCCAGAATCTTGTTCAGCTCCACCCGGTTGTCGACGCGCTTCTGCCGCGTGTCGAAGCGCGGATCGGTGATCAGGTCGGGCCGGCCGATCGCCTCAACCGTCGCCGCGTAATGGTGGTCGCGCATCGAGGACAGCATGAAGAAGCCGTTCGTCGTCTTGAACATCCCGGCGGGGATGTAGAGCGGCTGCGGCTTGCCGTTCTCCACCTGGTGCTCGATCAGCTTGGCGCCCTGCATGGCGCCGAAGGCCTGCATCATGTTGGAATCGATATAGCCGCCCTTGCCGAAGCGGAACTTCTTCATCAGCGCCGCCTGGATGGCCTGGAAGGTGTAGACGCCCGTCACCACGTCGACGATGATCATGGCGTTGCGGGCCGGCACACCAGCCGGGCTGCGGTTCATCCACATGAAGCCGGAGAAGGCCTGGATCAGCCCGTCCACCGTCTGCGCGTCGCGCCTCGGCCCCGTCTGCCCGAAGCCGGTGACCGAGGCATAGACCACGGCAGGATTGTGCTTCGCCACTTCCTCGTAGCCGAGGCCGAGGCGGCCCATCACCCCGGCGCGGAAGCTCTCCACCACCACGTCGCAGGAATAGGCGAGCTTCTGCGCCAGCGCCTTCCCCTCGGGTTTCCGCATGTCGATGGTGATCGACTTCTTCGCCCGGTTGAAGGCGATGGAATGCGCGCTCTGGTCGCCCATGACCTTGCCGAGCGTGCGGCACCAGTCGCCTTCCGGCGGCTCCACCTTGATCACCTCGGCGCCATAGAGCGCCAGCAGCATGGTGGAATGCGGGCCGGCGACTCCTTGCGTGGCGTCATAGACCTTCAGCCCGGCATAGGGCAGCTCATCCTGGGACATCGTTCCTCGGCACTTTGCAGTCTTGTTGCTTGCGCCAAGACTTAGCCGTTGAGCGCCCCGAGGTCCAGACGGCGACCGCATCGGGCCTGTCCTCGTCCTTCGAGACGGCTGCTCCGCAGCCCCTCAGGATGAGGACTACTTCGAATTAGGCTTCCTCATCCTGAGGGCGGACGCAGCCCGCGTCTCGAAGGACGAGGAAGCCGCCGCACCGCCGCCTCAAGCAAAGCGCCGCGCCCCGGCAACGCACAGCACGACGGCGCCGGTGACCAGCGCCATCGACCATCCCACGCTCTCCCCCAGCAGCTGCGCCGACAGCGCCAGGCCGAAGAACGGCTGCAGCAATTGCAACTGGCTGACCGCCGCGATGCCCCCCTGCGCCAGTCCCCGGTACCAGAAGACGAAGCCGATCAGCATGCTGAACAGCGACACATAGCCGAACCCCAGCAGCGCAGCCCCGCCCACCCCGCTCCACGACACGGGCCGGAACCAGAGCGCCGCCGGCAGCATGATCGGCAGCGACAGCACCAGCGCCCAGCAGATCACCTGCCACCCGCCCAGCCGCCGCGACAGCCGCGCCCCTTCGGCATACCCCAGCCCGCAAACCACGATCGCCGCCAGCAACAGCCCGTCGCCCAGCAGCGACGCGCGCGCTTCCTGCGAGAGCGAGAAGCCGGCGACGAGGCCGGCGCCCAGCACGGAGAAAATCCAGAACGCCGCCCGCGGCCGCTCCCCCCGCAGCACCGCGAAACCCGAGGTGGCGAGCGGCAGCAGCCCGACGAACAGCACGGCATGCGCCGCCGTCACATGCTGAAGCGCGAGCGCCGTCAGCAGCGGAAAGCCCACCACGACGCCGAGCGCGATCAGCGAGAGCGCGCCCAGATCGCCCCGCTGCGGCAGCGGCACCCGGAACGCCCACAGCAGCACCAGCGCCAGCACCCCCGCGATGGCCGCCCGTCCCAGCGTCAGGAAGATGGGATCGAGATCGATAACGGCAGCCCGCGTCGCCGGCAGCGACCCGCTGAAGATCAGCACGCCCAGAAACCCGTTCACAAACCCGCTCGCCGCCGTGTTCATTCCACCTCCCACCCGTCCCTTCTCCCTTGGGGAGAAGGTGCCCGAAGGGCGGATGAGGGGCCCCGCGTCCGGTGAATCACCGTAGAGCGCGCCCCTCACCCGACCGCTTCGCGGCCACCCTCTCCCTCAGGGAGAGGGAAGAAAATCCGCCGGCGAAGCTGAATGAAAGCCCCTGGCTGGGGAAGGCACACCCCAGTACAATCTGCCCGAACTGTCCGGCACAAAGACCAATACGGATGCAGCAGGAAGTCCCCGCCCAGACCCGGCTCGCCACCGTGATGGAAACCATCCGCGGCCGCATCGCCGCCCGCGCCTATGCGCCCGGAACGAAGCTGCCCTCGATCCGCGAAACCGCCGCCACGCTCCGGGTCTCGAAATCGACCGCCGTCGAAGCCTACGACCGCCTGGTCGCCGAAGGCGCCATCACCGCCCGGCGCGGCTCGGGCTTCTACGTCGCCGGCCACACCCGCCCCTTGAGCCTGGCCGAGATCGGCCCCCGCCTCGACCGCGCCATCGATCCGCTCTGGGTCACCCGCCAGTCGCTGGAAGCCGGACCCGAGGTGCTGAAACCCGGCTGCGGCTGGCTCCCGCCCTCCTGGCTGCCCGAAGCCGAGATCGGCCGCGCGCTCCGCGCCATCGCCCGCGAACCCAATGCCGGCCTCACCGACTACGACACCCCGCTCGGCCTCAGCCCCTTGCGCCAGCTCCTGTCGCGCCGCCTGGCCGAACGCGGGATCGAGGCGCCGCCGGACCGCATCATCCTCACCGAATCAGGCACGCAGGCGATCGACCTCCTCTGCCGCTTCCTGCTGGAGCCGGGCGACAGCGTGCTGGTCGACGATCCCTGCTACTTCAACTTCCACGCCATGCTGAAGGCGCACCGGGCCAAGGTGGTGGGCGTGCCCTATACGCCGAACGGCCCCGACCCCGAACGCTTCGCCGAGGCGCTCCGCACCCACCGCCCCCGCCTCTACCTCACCAATTCCGGCATCCACAACCCGACCGGCGCGGTGCTGAGCCCGGCCGTCGCCCACCGCATCCTGAAGCTCGCGGAAGCCCACGACCTCCTGATCATCGAGGATGACATCTTCGCCGATCTGGAGACGGAGCCCGCCGCCCGCCTCGCCGGCTTCGACGGGCTCAACCGCGTGATCCAGATCGGCAGCTTCTCGAAGACCATCTCGGCCTCGATCCGCTGCGGCTACATCGCGGCCCGGGCGGAATGGATCGAGCCGATCGTGGCGCTGAAGCTCGCCACCACCTTCTCGGCCAACCGCCTCTCGGCGGAAGTGATCCTGCGGCTCCTGACCGGCGGTGGCTACCGCCGCCACGTGGAGAGCCTGCGCACGAGGCTCGCAGAGGCCACCGGCCGGGTGCGCAAACGCCTGATCGCCGCCGGCCTCACGCCCTGGATGGAGCCGCGCGGCGGCATGTTCCTGTGGATGCAGCTTCCCGAGGGACTGGATGCGGCAGAGGTGGCGCAGGCCGCGCTGGCGGAGAACGTGGTGCTGGCGCCGGGGAATGTGTTTAGCGCCGCGCAGACGGCGGTGCGATATCTCCGCTTCAACGTCGGCCAGTCGAGCCAGCCGAAGATCTACCAGGTGTTGAAGATGGCCGTGGAGAGATGAGGCTCGCCCGGCCCGAGGCTCGACCACAAGGCCGGCCCGCTCTATATTTTCGGCTGCACAGGAGATGCGGATGTCGAAAGACTCCCCCAACCGGTTCCCGGAGGATGTAGCGCAGCGGAAGGCGCGGTTGGCGCGCGAGGCCGCCCTGCTCGAAGAAGGTCGTGCCGATCTCCGGGCGGGCCGCAGCCTCAGTGGCGAGGCCCTCGATGCCTGGCTGGAAGACCTCGACCGCGAGGAAGAACTCCCTGTCACGACGGAATCGCCCGTCCGTTCGCGGCGCTGAAGCCCGGCTGCAACTGCCGTAGATGCAGCGCACGCTCACCGTCACCGCTGCCGCACTCAAGGATATCGAAGCCGCGCGAAAGTGGCTGAGACAGCCCGGCGCCGGACCAGCAGCAGCAGCGCGTCTGACACGGATACGGGCGGCAATCGGGGATCTACGCGTCACCCCCTGCCGATGGCCGGAGGGGGAGCATCCCGGCGTCAGGGAACGTCCCATTGAAGGCCATATGATCATGTACGAAGTGCATCCGGATACCGGCGACGACCGGACGGCTGGAGACGTCGCCATCCTCAGGGTCTTCGGGCCCCATCAGCTGCGTGAGCGCCTGTGAGTGCAGTGGTTCGTCGGGCAACTTCAAACATTCTCGCGAGCGGTCGGGATGCCAGCCACCGCGCTAACGACGGGCTGCCAAACCAAAAAGTGCAGCGTCACCGCTTTCTGACCGCTTTCTACGCTGCGATCGATGTCTATTCTGAGGAACTTTCCACCTCAATGTCCGTAGATTTCGCGCGCTCGTTCGTTTTATCTTCAATTAAACGCTGGCAAAGTACGTCGGCAATTTCGGTGAGTTGCCGTTCGCAATCGCCTGCTGGATCGAAACCGAGGCCGCCGAATTTCTGATCCTCAGTAAAAAATCCTGGTTGAACTGTTGAAAATCTAAGTGGAATTACGGAGTTAGTTCCAAACCGCTCTTTAAATTGATCACTCTCAAATTTGGTCCATATACGGGTTGGGTATGCCGGACTTTGCAGTACAATGACATATCTAGCCTCAGATCTATAAATAGGTGCCAAATAATCTTCAACATTTTGGGCGATAATCCTATGTTGTTCATTTTCATCATAAAATACTGAAACCTCTCGTTCATTGAGAATTTCATACAAGCGTTTTGCGTGAAGGCGATCAGCGCCCGCAAATGATAAAGCGAAATCATAGCGCCCTTCGAAGAAATTACCCTCAAACCCAACTTGTCGAGTAAATACCCTCCAGATTATATTCTTTAGATAAAAAATTAACTTCGGATCTTCAACGCTCAAGATAAATGTAGAGGGTTCAAAATGAAAATAAGGCGCGAGTATGTCTTTTTTATCTTTATCATTTAAAAGTGCTTCTAGCCATCCTTTTTCTATTACTTGACTCAAGGATGCTTTAAAGTCAGGATGCTCAATCATGGCGTCAGAAAGATCTAGAGACCACTCTTCACTCTCAGATAGCCATCTAAGAATATGAAGATAGGGAGCCCTCCCTTCTCTTCGCAGACGCGAGCCCCGGGCAAAAGTAACTGCCGCCTCCTTGAATAGCCGGCCCAAATCCACCATTACTTCTTCAATAGCGACATTGAGAGACGTTTTTATTTCTGTAGCAACAGGTGCCGTTTCTAAAACACCGTCGAGAACACAAAGTTTATGACAAAGAAGCTGCGCGATCTGGAAGCTGCCCTGCGCGCGTTCAGCGACATCAACTTTTTGTTTTACAACGATAGATAGGGCAGCCTCACCGCGCGCAATTAATTCTTCGATCTTTTCTACAGGATTAGCCTCAAGCCTAAATATGTCTATTCTTAAGCCTAGATCATGTGCGAACTTAACTAGTTGTTGCCCGGCTTTATTTATGCCGATTAAGATTAACTTAGAGGAAAGATTCTCTGTATCTGCAAGAATTTTGGTAAAATCGGACAACTTGGCCTTAACTTCATCATCCAGCCTATGAAAATCATCTACGATTACAGTTCCAATGTCACTTAACTCCGGTAACGCGTAGATCGTATCAAGATCCGCAGATCGCCGAGCACTCAGGGAAAGAACCTTCCCCTCAAGACCCAACTCATGCAGTATCTTCGTAATTGTAGTTGTTTTTCCAATCCCTGAAGGCCCCTCAATTACTAGACAGCGGCCGGGAGTCCTTACTGAGACCTTTATTTCATTATAGCGCTGGGGCTCGACAAAGGTGTGCGTCGGAATTCCGGAGAGACGAAAAACCTCTTCCAAATTTGCCATGCTATTTGCCCCTACGATTCACATAGCAAGTCTCAAACCATATCAAGCAACGTACTGCCCATACCACTGCCTCGACATAATATCAATTAGGCAGAGCGCAAAGCGGGCACAACTTCATCGTCATCAAAGCGCCGTTCCGGGAGTAACGGCGACCCCATACTAAACAGAGCCACATGATGCAGCATCCTCGGAATGTCGGTGACACTGCACTTTCTATTCAATGCACTTCGAATGGCGATGCTCGGACAAGCGCCGAAGAATACCCCTCAAAACGAAAGCGGCGGCCCAAGGGCCGCCGCATCTGGGATGGCCGAACAGAAGCCGCTCAGGCGTTCGCCCTGCGCAGCCCTCGATACCCTCCGAGGCCAGAATCTCGGTGACAGCGCACTTTTTTATTCAATGCACTTCGTATGGCTATGCTCGGACAAGCGCCGGGAAGCACCTCGCATAACGAAAGCGGCGGCCCAGGGGCCGCCGCATCTGGGATGGCCGAATAGAAGCCGGTCAGGCTTTCGCCCTGCGGAGTCCGCGATACCCTCCGAGGCCGGCGAGGCAGAGGCCGAGCAGCGCGAGCGAGGCCGGTTCCGGCACATCGGTCGAAGGCGAAGGCGGCGGGCCCGGGATGAAGGTGTCCGCTGTGATGCTCACGGCATAGCCGTTCACCGAGCCGTGGTCCTCCAGCAGCAGTTGCAGGAAATGGGTGCCGGCGGCCAGGTCGCCGATATTGACCACGTATTCGCCCAGGAACGTGCCACCGCCCGCCCGCGCGCCCAGCTGGTACACGCCGTCCAGCCAGACGAAGATCCCGTTGTCGACGCCGAACCGGGCCACGACATTGGTCGCCCCCAGCGTGTCGAACTGGTAGATCACCGCGACTTCCGTCCCCACCGCCCAGCTGTTGGGAACGGCGATCGGGGTGGCGCTCCAGAATTCGTTCAGGTTCAGGGGATCGGTCAGCCAGTTGCCGAGCCTCGCGCTGGCGGCGCTCAGGTTCGGCGCCGTCGGATAGGTGGTATTGCAGTCGTTGCTCACCGGGAACGGCTCGAGACAGGTGTCCGAGCCCGTGTTCGACAGGTTCAGAAGCGTGCCGATATTGTTGTTGTAGAGTCCCGGATCGCTCGTCTGCACCAGCGTTACGGCCTCGGCGGGCGCTGCCACTCCGGCAACCAAGGCTATGCCCAGGCAAGCAGGCGCAAGATATCGAAACATCGACAGTCTCCTGTAGTAGTGGCGACCAACTGAACGTCACTACTTGAGACAGCATATTTTGGGCCATCTTGAATTCATGAGGATTTCCGCGCCTTCAGGCGCTCTGGAACTTCACCGTTGTACTATTTTGAGACTCCCGTATTCAGGGTAGTTCAGGTCAGTAGAGCAGACATGTTTGACTACGCCGGGCGGGCGGAGGAAGAGGACCACGGTTCGACCCCGCCACGGGATCGGCACCCACATGTCAGAGCAAGGAGCACGGCCATGAGCCTCGGCGGCATCACCAACCTCGACTACACCGTCCTCCTGTGCAGCCGCATGGCCGAGACGCGCGCCTTCTACCGCGATGTCATGGGCTTCCCCATCGAGACCGACCAGGAGAACTGGGTCAGCTTCCGCATCGGCGCCGCGCTGCTCACGCTGCGGCCCCGGGGAGTATGGCCGGTCTGCGACGACGGGAAGGTGATCACCGGATCGGCGGCGGTCCAGCTCGCCTTCCGCGTGCCGCCGCCGGCGGTCGATGCCTGCCATGCCGAACTACTCGCCCGCGGCGTGCCGATCCTGCGCGGGCCGACCGACCTGCCCGCCTGGCGCCACCGCACGCTCTTCTTCCGCGACCCCGAGGACAATATCATCGAGATCTATGCCGAGTATTGACCCGCTGCGGAGGGCGGTACGGCAAGCACGCTCCAGGCACCGAATAGGGCTTTAAATAAGAATTAATATTGACGATCGCCCGATTTTCCCATATTATGCGCTTTCCAACGCTCGCAAGGGCGCCATGACACTTGGCCATCGTGAATCTCTCTTACGCACCGCCAGCGCGCCGAGGCGAGGTGTGTTCGCCATCCGAAGTTTACGTATACGGAAAGACTTGGCTGGAATTGGCGCGAATAGGCTCGAACTGGCTCGGCGCGGGATCGAACCGGCCTGTTCCTGGCTCGAATTGGCGCGAATTGGCCGACTTTGGCGGGGCGCTCCCGGCCGAGAGTCACGTAAAATCGTTTAAAATCAATATCTTATGTAAGGTTCGTGGACGACCGGGACAATCCGGCGCGGCCCGGCACCGTCCGTCGGCGCGGGCGGCCAGATCTGGCCGGTGGCCGAAGCGGCCATTTTTGGCCGCGGGCGTGAAGCGGACAAAAATGTCCGCCGGACAAATGTTCCGATCGGCGCAGGCCGGGCAGCGCGCGGCGGCGGACAGATTTGTCCGCCGCCGCCGAGCCCGCCTAGAAAATCAGGGCGAGCAGGATGATGATCGGGATCGGCACGCCCAGCAGCCAGAGAAGAATACCGCGGCCCATGCTGTTGCTCCTTTCGGTCGGGGTTCAGGTCGATGAGGTGTCAGGCACGTTTCCAGGTGCCGTCGCGCAAGCCCCCGCCTTCGATCGCGGCGAGGCTGGCGGCGAAGGCGCCGGCGAGAAGCGACGCGGCCAGCCAGAGCGAGAAGGCGATGCCCGCCTTGCGGGCCTCGTCGGCGGCGGTCCTGGCCTGGAGGATGGCGAGGTTGATGCGCTGCTCCGCGTCGGCGAGGCTGATGCCGGTTCGCGCCGCCACGATCTGCGCGGCATAGCTCCGCTCGGGGGGCGCCATCGTCTCGTCCCGGCGGAAGGCCGGCGCCAGCAGGCGGGACAGTTCGGCCCGCGTCGCCGCCATCTGCTCGGGGTTGCGGGGCACGGCCGGGTCGCTCCGCAGCAGGCCGTCGATGATGGTCTGCGCCGGTCCGGACCCCGTCTGTCCGCCACCGATGCCGGCGACGGCCTGGGTGGCGCCGCTCGCGGCACCGGCGGCGATATGGGTCGCAGCCCCGCTCAACAGCGCGGCGCCCAGCACGGTGGCGAAGGCCCAGCTGAGGAGGCCATGCGCGGTGTCGCGAAAGAACACCTCGTCGGGATGCGCGCCGGTCCAGCGCACGCGCAGCCTGCCGGCGAGATAGCCGCCGACCGCCGATGACATGATCGCGACGATGACGAGGTAGATGCCGGCGGCGATGCCGAAGCCGGTGGCGCCGAGACCGGAATCCGGCCAGGGCGAGACGACGGTGAGCCCGATGCCGGCGCCGAAGGCGAGCAGGATCAGGGTCAGCGCCCCGGCGGCGACACCACCGGCCAGGATGGCCGGCCAGGACACGGCCGAACGCGCGGCCGGGCCGTCGGAATCAACGGCGACAACGCCAGTGGGTATCGCACTCATTAAAGCCCTCCCCGGGAACAGATGAACTGCTCACAAACCGGGCTGGGCTGCGCATTGTTCCATGAAGCCGCGGCGCAGGGCCGGTCAGGGGCGCGGGCCGGCGGACAGAAATGTCCGGCGGACAAATCTTCCTGTCGATCGGGCCCGGCCGTCGCGCGGGCGGGCGGCGCGGGCGGACAGGCATGTCCGCCCGCGCGTCTCTCAGCGCTTGGTCTTCTTGGCTTCCAGGCGGGCCAGCAGCGAGGAGGTGTCCCAGCGGCTGCCGCCCATCTGCTGCACCTCGGCATAGAACTGGTCGACCAGCGCCGTCATAGGCAGGGTCACACCGGCGCGCCGGGCCTCGTTGATGGCGATGCCGAGATCCTTCCGCATCCAGTCGACGGCGAAGCCGTAGTCGAACTTCCCCTCCCACATGGTCTTGTGGCGGTTCTCCATCTGCCAGGACTGGGCGGCGCCCTTGGAGATCACCTCGATCACCGCATTGCCGTCGAGGCCGGAGGCGCGGGCCAGCGCCAGCCCCTCGGCCAGGCCCTCGACGATGCCGGCGATGCAGATCTGGTTCACCATCTTGCAGAGCTGGCCCGAGCCGGCCGGGCCGAGCAGCTTGCACATCTTGGCATAGGCCTTGATCACCGCCTCGGCCGGGCCGTAGGTCTCCGCCTTGCCGCCCACCATGACGGTCAGCTGGCCGTTCTCCGCCCCCGCCTGTCCGCCCGATACCGGCGCGTCGAGGAAGCCGAGGCCCTTGCCCGCGGCCTCCTTCTCCAGCTCGCGGGCCACGTCGGCGGAAGCCGTGGTGTGGTCGACCATCGTGGCGCCCTTCTCCATCCCGGCGAAGGCGCCGTTCGGGCCCAGCACGACCGAGCGCAGGTCGTCGTCGTTGCCGACACAGACCATGACGAACGTCGCCCCCTTGGCGGCGGCGGCCGGCGTATCGGCCTTGCCGCCGCCGTGCTTCTCCACCCAGGCGGCGGATTTGGCGGCGTTGCGGTTGTAGACCGTGACCTGGTGCCCGGCCTTGACCAGATGACCGGCCATCGGAAAGCCCATGACGCCGAGACCGATGAAGGCGACCTTCTCACCCATGGCCCGAGTTTCTCCCCTGTTGGAACTGCGGCCTGCCGGTATACACCACCGCCCTTCCTCGAATCGAGACTTCCTGCGCTAAGCTGCGCCCGCATGATCTGGGTGCGCCGCGTTCTTCTCGGGCTTCTGGTGGCGATCCTCATCGTCGCCGGGGCCGCCTATGTCGTGCTGCAGCAGACGCTGCCGCGCACCACCGGCACGCTGCGGGTGGCGGGTCTGGGGGCCGAGGTGGAGGTCATCCGCGATCGCCACGGCATTCCCCATATCGAGGCGAAGAGCAGGAACGACGCCTATTTCGCCCTCGGCTTCCTGCATGCCCAGGACCGGCTCTGGCAGATGGAGGTGCAGCGGCGTATCGCCTCGGGCCGGCTGGCGGAAGTCTTCGGCGCCCGCGCCCTCGATTTCGACCGCACCATGCGCACGCTCGGGCTGCGCCGGCACGCCGAGGCGGCGCTCGCCCATCTCTCGCCCGAAAGCCGGGCCGCGCTCGATGCCTATGCGGCCGGCGTGAATGCCCAGATCGACGGCACCGCCTGGCCGCCGCCGCCGGAATTCCTCGCCTTCAACCTCACGCCCGAACCCTGGGTGCCGGCCGATTCCATCGCCTGGCTCAAGATGATGGCCTGGGACCTCGGCGGCAGTTTCCGGACCGAACTGATGCGCATGGCCCTCGCCAAGGCCAGGCTCGACAACAAGCGGATCGGCGAGTTCCTGCCGCCCTATCCGGGCGACGCCCCGGTGGCACTGCCCGACCTCGCCCTCCTCTACCGCGACATCGGGCTCGACCCGGTGGCGCTCGCCGCCGCGCTGCCGGGCGCGCCGGGCACCGGCATCGGCTCCAACAACTGGGTCGTCGCCGGCTCGCGCTCGGCCACCGGCAAGCCCCTCCTCGCCAACGACCCGCATCTGGGCCTCTCGGCGCCCTCGGTCTGGTACTTCGCCCATTGGCGCACGCCGCAGGTGAACGCGATCGGCGCCACGCTGCCCGGCGTGCCGGTGCTGGTGCTCGGCCGCACCGGCCGCATCGCCTGGGGCTTCACCAATACCGGCCCCGACGTGCAGGACCTCTATATCGAGCGGATCGACCCCGCCGATCCCTCCCGCTACCTCACCCCCTCCGGCAGCGCGCCCTTCGAGACGCGGGCCGAGGTGATCCGCGTGAAGGGCCAGGCGGATGTCGTGCTGACCGTTCGCCGCACCCGGCACGGGCCGGTGCTCTCCGACGTGATGCCGCGGGTCGCCGGCCTCGTCGACAAGGGCCATGTCATGGCCTTCGCCTGGACCGCGCTGGTCGACGACGACCGCACGATCGAGGCGGGGCTGCGCGCCGCCGATGCGCGGACCTGGTCGGAATTCGTCGCCGCCTTCGAGGACTACGTCGCCCCCCAGCAGAACATCGTCTATGCCGATATCGACGGGAACATCGGTTTCCTGGCGCCGGGGCGCATCCCCGTCCGCCGGCCCGACAACGACATCAGGGGCATGGCCCCCTCGCCCGGCTGGGACGCGCGCTACGACTGGACCGGCTTCATCCCCTATGCCGAACTGCCGAAGAGCTTCAACCCCCGCACCGGCAAGGTGGTCACCGCCAACAACAAGATCGTGCCCGACGGCTACCCCCACCACATCACCGCCGACTGGCAGGAACCCTACCGGGCCGAGCGGATCGAGGCGCTGCTGGATGCGCGCCCGACCCATTCGGTCGAGAGCTTCAAGGCGATCCAGGGCGACGTCCTGTCGCTGCCCATGGCGGCGCTGCTCCCCTATCTGCGTACCGCGCCCACCGTTTCGGCGCGATCGGCGGCGGCGCTCGAGATGCTGAAGCGCTGGGACGGCGCGATGAGCGCCGACCGGGCCGAACCCCTCATTCTCACCGCCTGGCTGCGCGACCTGTCGAAGGCGATCTATGCCGACGACCTCGGCGATGCCTATGCCGAACTCCGCGACATCCGCCCCCGCTTCCTGCTGGCGGTCCTGGCCGACGAGGACGGCCAGTCGCGCTGGTGCGACGACATCGGCACGCCGATGCGCGAGACCTGCGCCCAACTCATGGGGCAGTCACTCGAAACCGCGCTCGGCGCGCTCGCCGAGCGCTTCGGCGGCGAAATCGCCAAGTGGCGCTGGGGCGAGGCTCACCAGGCCCGCTCCCGCCACCGGCCCTTCAGCGGCCAGCCGGTGCTGGGCGACCTGTTCGACATCACCGTGCCCACGCCGGGCGACGGCTTCACGATCAATGTCGGCAAGACCGACATGCGCGACGATCGCGATCCCTATGCCAACCGCCACGCCGCCAGCCTGAGGGCGATCTACGATCTCGCCGACCTCGACCGCTCGGTCTTCATCCATTCCACCGGCCAGTCGGGCAACGTGATCTCGCCGCACTACGCCGACCTCGCCGAACCCTGGAGCCGGTTGGGATACCTGCCGATGACGACCCGGCGCGGCGACTATGAATCGGGCATGCTGGGGCGCCTGATCATGAGGCCCGCCACACCGTGAGCGAACCCGTCACCCTCGCCGGCATCCACCGCGCGGCCGACCGCCTGAAGGGCGCCATCGAACGCACCCCCGCCGCCCGTTCGCGCTCGCTCTCGGGCCTCGCCGGCTGCGAGGTGGTGGTGAAGTTCGAGAACCTGCAGTTCACCGCCTCCTTCAAGGAGCGCGGCGCGCTCAACCGGCTGCTGGACCTCTCGGCGGAGGAGCGCAGGCGCGGCGTGATCGCCGTCTCCGCCGGCAATCATGCGCAAGGCGTTGCCTACCATGCCGGACGGCTCGGCATCCCTTCCACGATCGTCATGCCGCGCGGCAGCCCCTCGACCAAGATCCAGCGTACCCGCGAACACGGCGCCAGCGTCATCATCGAAGGCGACACCTTCGCGGAAGCCGCCGCCTTCACCCGGACCCATGCCGCCGAGCAGGGGCTGCTGCTGGTCCATCCCTACGACGATCCCCAGGTGGTGGCGGGCCAGGGCACCGTCGCCCTCGAACTGCTCGAGGACTTCCCCGCCCTCGACATCCTGGTGGTGCCGGTCGGCGGCGGCGGCCTGATCTCCGGAATGGCCGTTGCCGCCAAGGCGATCCGACCCGACATCCGTATCGTCGCCGTACAGACCGAGATCTATCCCTCCCTGAACGCGGCGCTGCAGGGAACCCCGGCGCCCGATGGCGGCGTCACCATCGCCGAGGGCATCGCGGTGAAGGAGACCGGCAAGCTGCCGCTGGCGCTTCTCCGCAACCGGCTCGACCGTGTGCTGCTGGTCGACGAGGTGGCGATCGAGCGCGCGGTGGTGCTCTTCGCCGAGATCGAGAAGACCATCGCCGAGGGGGCCGGCGCCGCCGCGCTGGCCGCCGTGCTCCGCTATCCCGACGTGTTCAAGGGCGCCCGCGTCGGGCTGGTCCTGAGCGGCGGCAACATCGATTCCCGCCTGCTCGCCTCCATCATCATGCGCGACATGGCCCGCCAGGGCCGCATGGCCCGGATCCGGGTCGAGATCCCGGACCAGCCCGGCGCGCTGGCCCGCATCGCCGGCCTCGTCGGCCAGCACGGCGGCAATATCGTCGAGGTCCAGCACCAGCGCTGGTTCGGCGGGGTGCCGGCCAAATCCGCCGATCTCGACCTGATGGTCGAGACCCTCGGGCCCGAGCATATCGAGCGGATCAGGGCGGGCCTCGCCGAGGCCGGCTATCGCCACCGGGTGCTGATGGGCGACGATCTATAACATTTTCGCAACCTAACCCGCTGTTAACCCTCGCAAGCCACACTGTCGGCTGATCTTTCTCCCGGGGGTAAGCACCCGATGTTCGTCATCATCGGCATCGTCGTCGTCATCGGCGCCGTCATCGGCAGCTACATCGCCATGGGCGGCAAGCTCGGCGTGCTGTACCAGCCGTTCGAACTGACCACCATCGGCGGCGCCGCCGTCGGCGCCTATCTCCTCGGCAACTCCACCAAGGTGGCGAAAGCGGGCATGGCCGGCCTCGGCATGGCCTTCAAGGGCGAGAAGTACAAGAAGGCCGACTATCTCGAGCTGATCACCATGCTCTACAGCGTCTTCAAGCTGGCCAAGACCAAGGGGATGCTGGCGCTCGAAGCGCACATAGAAAACCCGCACGAAAGCACGCTCTTCGCCCAATTCCCGAAGTTCCAGCACGACCACCACGCGCTCGAGTTCCTGTGCGACTACCTGCGCATGATGACCATGGGCACCGAGAGCCCGCACGAGATGGAGAACCTGCTCGATCAGGAGCTGGAGACCCACCACCAGGAGGGCCACGCCGCCGCCGCCGCGCTGACGAGCATGGCCGAAGCCTGCCCGGCGCTCGGCATCGTCGCCGCAGTGCTCGGCATCATCAAGACCATGGCCTCCATCAACGAGCCCCCGGCCGTCCTCGGTGGCCTGATCGGCGCCGCGCTGGTGGGTACCTTCCTCGGCATTCTGTTGTGCTACGGCATCTTCGGTCCGCTTGCGAACCGGGTGAAGGAAATCCACGAGACCGACGCCAAGTACTTCCAGGTCATGAAGGCCGGCCTGATCGCCCATATGCAGGGCTATGCGCCGGCGGTATCGGTGGAATTCGCCCGCAAGGTGCTGCAGTCGGACGCCCGTCCGACCTTCCAGGAACTGGAAGAGGCCACCGGCAAACTGCTCCCCGTCTGATCTAGAGGCCTTGGGCCATGGCCGGGGAAAACAAGCAAGCGATCATCATCAAGAAGATCAAGAAGGGCGGCCATGGTCATCATGGCGGCGCCTGGAAGGTCGCGTATGCCGACTTCGTGACGGCGATGATGGCGTTCTTCCTGCTGCTCTGGCTGCTGAACGTCACCACCAAAGAACAGAAGATGGGGCTGGCCGACTATTTCACGCCGGCCTCCGCGAGCCAGAGCGAGAGCGGCGCCGGCGGCGTGCTGGGCGGCAAGACGATGATGGAACAAGGCGCAAAGGCGGGCGACCGGGCGCAGATCGCCGTCACGGTCACGATCGCGCAGCCCGAAGTCGTCGAAAAGGAAGGCCAGCCGAAAGACCAGACCGAGGCCGAAAAGGAAAAGGAGTTCGAGAAGAAGCTGGCCGAACTCGAGCAGCAGAACTTCGAGGAGGCGCGCGACCAACTGCGTCAGGCCATCCAGGAAGTGCCGGAATTGGCCGACCTCAAGCGCAACCTCCTGATCGACATGACGCCGGAGGGGCTGCGCATCCAGCTCGTCGACCAGGACCGGCAATCGATGTTTCCATCCGGCAGTTCGCAGATGGCGGACCGGACCAAGCTTCTGCTGCAGAAGGTTTCGCAGGTCATCCAGCGCCTGCCCAACAAGGTCTCGATCAGCGGCCACACCGATTCGACCGCCTTCCGTGGCGGCGAGAACGGCTATGGCAACTGGGAACTGTCGACCGATCGCGCGAATGCCAGCCGCCGCGCCCTGACCGACAGTGGCGTGCCCGCGTCCCGGATCCAGAACGTGATCGGCAAGGCCGACAGCGACCCGCTGCTGCCCAACGATCCGACCAACGCCGCGAACCGCCGCATATCGATCGTGCTGTTGCGCGACCGCCCGCAGGTGGCCGCCGCCGGGCCGGTCCCCGGCCGCGAAGCGCCCGTCCTTCCTCCCTCGCTGCAGCGCTGATCGGATGGTTGCCATCGGCCACCGGCATCCCCACATTCGCACCGTGAAGGCGGACGATTGAGGGAGCCCCGGTGGCCGATCCGAATCCAGGCGTGCTGACGGCCTACCGGCCGGATGATCGCGACGCGCTCGCCGCCGCGCGGTTCGACAACATCGCCGCGCTGCGCATCGTCGCCTATCTGATCGACGCGGCGATCGTGGCGCTCCTGCTGACCTGTGCCTTCGCCGTGGGGCTGGTGCTGACCGTGTTGACCCTCGGTCTCCTGGCGCCGATCCTGGGTTTCCTCAGCTTCGCCGTCGTGCTCGTCGGCTACAGCACCCTTCTGGTCGGCGGTGCCAGATCCGCCACCTTCGGCATGCGGATGATGGGCATCGAAGTGCGCCGTCTCGACGGCAGCCGACCCGGCTTCATTCACGCCGCGGTTCACGTGATCCTTTTCTATGCGCTGCATGCGCCGTTTCTCTTTCTCCTTCTGCTGGTCGGCCTGTTCAATGCCCAGCGCCGCCTGGTGCACGATTTCCTGACCGGCATCCTGGTCGTGCGGGCCGACCGGCCATGACCGCGAACCTGACCCAGCTCGGCCGGCCGGCGGCGCAGCCGGCCACGCCCGAGGAAGCGGTGCTGGAGAGCGTGGCCAATCCGCATCCGGGCAAGCTCTATCTGGTCCGCTTCGCGGCACCGGAGTTCACCAGTCTCTGCCCGATCACAGGCCAACCCGATTTCGCCCATCTCGTGATCGACTACGTTCCGGGCCAGCGGATCGTCGAGAGCAAGTCCCTCAAGCTCTTCCTCGGCGCCTATCGCAATCACGGTGCATTCCACGAGGCGTGCACCGTCGGCATCGCCGAGCGCCTGATCCACGAGATCGAACCGGTATGGCTACGGATCGGTGGCTATTGGTATCCGCGCGGCGGCATCCCGATCGACGTGTTCTACCAGTCGGGCTCGCCCCCCGAGGGCTTGTGGCTACCCGACCAGGGCGTGCCGCCCTATCGCGGCCGGGGTTAGAGATCGGCTTCGAATGGCGCGAAGGGATCGGTCACGCCCTCGGCGTCGAAGCCGAGCAGTTCGAAGCTCTGCGCCATATGCCGTGGCAGCGGCGCCAGCACCTTCACCATCCCCCCCCGGCCTTTCGGCATCGCGATGCCGCGGGCATGCAGGTGCAGCTTGCGGCTGACCGACCCGGTGAGAAACGCCTCGGCGCCGCCATACTTGCCATCGCCCACGATCGGTGTGCCGATCGCGGCGCAATGCGCGCGGAGCTGATGCGTGCGTCCCGTGACCGGGCGCAACGCCACCCAGGCCGCCCGCTTCCCCGCCGTCTCGACCACGACGTAGTCGGTGACCGCCCGCTGCCCCTCTTCGGGATCGGGGCGCATCTTCTCCGCGCCCACCGGGCCTTCCTTGGAGAGGGCGAGATCGATGCGGCCATCGCGCGGCTGCGGCACTTTCACCGTCAAAGCCCAGTAGATCTTGAGCGTCGTACGCTTGCGGAAAGCTTCCGCCAGTTCCGCCGCCGCCTTGGTGCTGCGGGCCAGGACCAGGACGCCGGACGTATCCTTGTCCAGCCGGTGCACCAGCCGCGGCCTTTCCTTCGCATCGAAACGCAGCGCATCCAGCATCAGATCGATATGAAGGTCGACACCGCTGCCGCCTTGCGTCGCGAGCCCGGGCGGCTTGTCGATCACCAGCATCCGATCGTCGCGATAGAGCACGCTCTTGCGGAGTGCGGTCAATGCCTCCTCCGGCACGGTGAGCTTGCGCGGGCGTGCGGCGGCAGGGTCGACCGCCGGCAGAGGCGGCACTCTTACACTCTGTCCGACCGACAGCCGGTCGCCCGCCTTCGCCCGGGCGCCGTCGATGCGGACCTGTCCGGTTCGCAACAGCTTCTCCAGCGGGCCGTGGCCGAGATCGGGGAAATGACGCTTGAACCAGCGGTCGAGGCGCAGGTCGGCATCGTCGGGAGCAACGGTCAGGGTCTGCACGCCGCTCATCCGCCCTGCTCCCGCTTCGCCCTGAGTTTGGCCCAGTAGTCGAGCCGCGCCTTCACGTCCCGCTCGAAGCCGCGTTCGGTAGGCCGGTAAAGATCGGCGCGCGGCATCCCGTCGGGAAAACAGTTCTGGCCTGAGAAGCCGTCCTCGAGATCGTGATCGTAGACGTAGCCCTTGCCGTAGCCGAGATCCTTCATCAGCCGGGTCGGCGCGTTCAGGATATGCTTGGGCGGCATCACAGACCCGGTTTCCGCCGCTACCCGGCGCGAAGCGCCATAGGCCTTGTACACCGCGTTCGACTTTGGCGCGCTGCCGAGATAGACGACGGCCTGGGCGATGGCGAGTTCGCCTTCGGGCGATCCCAGGAAATCGTAGGTGTCCTTGGCCGCCAGCGCCTGCACCACGGCATGCGGATCGGCAAGGCCGATGTCCTCGACCGCGAAGCGCACGAGCCGGCGGGTGATGTAGAGCGGGTTCTCGCCCCCCGCCAGCATGCGCGCCAGCCAGTAGAGCGCGGCGTCGACATCGGAGCTGCGCAGCGACTTGTGCAGTGCGCTGATCAGGTTGTAGTGGCCCTCCTGCGCCTTGTCGTAGAGCGGCATGCGCCGCTGCACGACGTCGGTGAGTTGCTCGGGATCGAAGGGCGGCGCATCCGGCGGCGCGGCGAAAATCTCCTCTGCCAGGTTCAGCAGGAACCGGCCATCGCCATCGGCCATGTTGCGCATGGCCGCGCGGGCATCCGCGGTGAGCGGCATCGGCCGGGCCTCCGCCGCCTCCGCCCGGCTCAACAGCGTTTCCAGCGCGCTATCGTCCAGCCGTTCGAGCACGAACACCTGCGCGCGCGACAGCAGGGCCGCGTTCAGTTCGAAGGACGGGTTCTCGGTCGTGGCGCCGACCAGGATGACGGTGCCGTTCTCGACATAGGGCAGGAAGCCGTCCTGCTGGGAACGGTTGAAGCGGTGGATCTCGTCGACGAACAGCAGAGTGCCCTGACCGACGCGGCGGCGGCCGGCGGCCCGCTCGAAGGCCTTCTTCAGGTCGGCGACACCGGAGAAAACAGCAGAAAGCTGCTCGAAGGCGAGACCGGTACCCTGCGCCAGCAAACGGGCAATCGTCGTCTTGCCGCTGCCGGGCGGCCCCCACAGGATCATCGATGACAGCCGGCGTGCCGCCAGCATGCGCCCGATGGGCCGGTCCGCCTGCAGCAAGTGGTCCTGGCCGATGACCTCCTCCAGGCGCTTTGGCCGCAGCCTGTCCGCAAGAGGCCGGGGGGTTCCGTCGTCCAGACCGGCAGCCTGGAACAGGTCGCTCAACCGCGCACCTGAAGATTGATCGTCTGCTCCCCGCGGCGGATCGACAGCCGCCAGCCGCCCTGAGCCGACTGCAACGCCTGGTCGAGCTGGCCGACGCGCGGCGTATCGGCCCCGTTTATGCCAAGGACGATATCTCTCGGGCGCAAGCGAATATTCGCCGCCGGGCTTCCGCGAACGATTGTGAGGACGACGACACCGCGGGCGGCATCATCCAATCCCAGTTCCTGGGCGACGGCCGGCGAAAGGTTGGCGACCGTGGCACCGGCGAGCGGATGATTGCCGCGAAGCGGCGTCTGCTCGCGCGGAGGATCTTCCGGCGGCGCTTCCAGGGGCAGGGAGACGCGACGCATGCCGTTCCGGTTCCGCACCTCGAGCGCCACCACCTGGCCGATGGGTCTGGTCGCGAGGCGGAACTTGAAGCCGCGCGGATCATAGACTTCGCGACCGTCCACGGTCGCGATCACATCGCCGACACGCAGGCCCGCGCGGGCCGCCGGCCCCTTCGCGGTGATGTTCTGCACGATCACTCCCACCGGCCGGTCGAAGCCGAGACTCTGCGCGATCTCCGCCGTCACCGGCTGCAAGCCGGCGCCGACCCATGGCCGCACGACGCCCGTCCCGGCCATCGCCGCCTGCATGACCGACGTGACCAGATTCGAGGGGATCGCAAAGCCGATACCGACCGATCCCCCGGTCTTGGAGAAGATCGCGGTATTGATTCCGGCAAGCCGCCCGTCGAGGGTCACCAGCGCGCCGCCCGAATTGCCGGGATTGATCGCCGCATCGGTCTGAATGAACGATTGCGCATCGGCGGTCCCCACCATGGTCCGTCCAAGCGCGGATATGATACCGCTGGTGACGGTCTGGCCCACGCCGAACGGATTGCCGATGGCAAGCACCATGTCGCCCACCTCGAGGTCATCCGAATCACCGAAAGGCAGGACCGGCAACGGATGACCGCCCGGGTCGATCTTCAGGACCGCGAGGTCGGTCCGCTCGTCGGTTACGACGATCTCGGCATCGAACTCCCGGCGGTCGTGCAGTACGACCGTGACCTCCTGGGCGCCGGCCACGACATGGTTGTTGGTCAGCACGTAGCCGCGCCCATCCGCGATCACCCCGGAACCCAGCGAGCGCTGAACCCGCTCGCGCGGGGCGCCGCCCAACTGGTCGCCGAAGAAGCGGCGGAAGAAGGGATCCTCGAACAGGGGCGAACGGATCTGCTGCTGGACCACCGTGCGCGTATAGATGTTCACCACGGTGGGCGCCACCTGCTTGACCAGGGGCGCGAAGGACAGTTGAACCTCGGCCCGCGACGCGGGAACAACCTTGGTACGGTCCTGCGCCACGGCGGGTGGACCGATCACCAGGGCGGCAATGGCCAGCAGAAGTGGGGACAGACGGAACAAAGACATGCGCGCTCGGACCTCGATCATTCCCCGCCACCTCAGATAGTACCGCCGACGCCGGAACGGAAGGGAAAGAAGCGCGATTGCTGCATCACGCCGCCTGTTTCAGAACCATATCTGCGCATTTCTCGCCGATCATGATGCAGGCCGCGTTGGTATTTCCGGATACGACCGTAGGCATGATCGAGGCATCGGCGACGCGCAGCCCCTCGAGACCATGCACGCGAAGCTGCGGATCGACCACCGCGATCGGATCGCGGCCCATCTTGCAGGTTCCGACCGGGTGATAGATCGACCCGCCCACCCGTCGGGCATAGTCGAGCAGTTCGTCGTCGGACATCAATCCGGTCCCTGGCTGATATTCCTCCAGCAGATAGGGTGCCAACGCCGCGGTCTGGGCGATTCGGCGCACCAGCTTCAGGCCCTCGACGGTCGTCTTCTTGTCCAGCTCCGCCGAGAGATAGTTCGGCTGGATGACCGGTGCCTCCTGCGGCTTCGAGGAGCGGATCTCGATGTAGCCACGGCTCTCGGGGCGGGACTGGTTCATCGTCGCCGTGAATCCCGGGAAGGGGTGCAGCGACACTCCCATCTTGTCGGTGCTGAAGGGAATGAAGTGGATCTGGATGTCCGGGTCTTCCAGCTCGGGACGGGTGCGGGCGAAGACACCGGCGAGGCCGGCACCGATCGACAGGGGCCCTGTCCGGTTCAAGCCGTAGCGGATGCCGGCCATGATCTTGTTGGGCCAGCTGCCGAGCGTCTCGTTCAGCGTCGAAGCGCCTTTCGCCTTGTAGAGCGATCGGACCTGCAGGTGGTCCTGTAGATTCCGCCCCACGCCCGGAAGATCGTGCACGACCTCCACCCCGTGCCGGCGCAGCAGGTCGCCCGGACCGATGCCGGAGAGCTGCAGCAGCTGCGGGGAATTGATCGCGCCGCCGCAAACGATGATCTCACGCCGGGCCACGGCCTCGTGCAACTCCTCGCCGCGCCGATAGCGGACAGCGGCCGCGCGACCCTCGGCGACGACGATCTTCTCGCTGAGGGCATGCGTGACGACATGCAGGTTGGGGCGGCTTTTCGCGGGCAGCAGGTAAGCACGTGCTGCGCTGCAGCGCCGCCCGTCACGGGTGGTGAGCTGGTAGTAGCCGGTCCCTTCCTGGGTCCTGCCGTTGAAGTCGGGGTTGAAGGGCAGCCCTGCCTCCTGAGCCGCCTTCACATAGGCTTCCGACAGGGCCGTGATGTAGGTCGCCTCGCGCACGCCGAGCGGCCCGCCCGCGCCGTGATACTCGCTCTCCCCGCGCTGCTGGTCTTCGGCCTTGCGGAAGAAGGGCAGCACGTCCTCGAAGGACCAGCCCTCGTTGCCGAGCTGGCGCCAGTGGTCGTAGTCGGAATGGGTGCCGCGGATGTAGATCAGCCCGTTGATCGAACTCGATCCGCCCAGCACCTTTCCGCGCGGCCAATAGACCCGCCGATTGTGCAACTCGGGCTGCGGCTCCGTCTCGTATTTCCAGTTCACCGCCGGGTTCAGGAAGGTCTTGGCATAGCCGATCGGCACGTGGATCCAGGGGTTGCGGTCCGGCCCGCCTGCTTCGAGGAGCGCCACCGTGTGCCGGCCGTCCTCGGACAGCCGCGCCGCCAGCGCGCAGCCGGCCGAGCCTGCTCCTACGATGACGAAATCAAAGCTCTCGGCGGCCATGGCGCTCCCCCACTCGTTGCTTTTCTGAAGCAGACCCTATCAGTGCGAGAGGCAAGGTCCAGCAGCCGGTTTTCGGTCACGCAACTTTCGGGTCAAAGAAAAGGGCGCGGACCGAAGTCCGCGCCCTGGTCTCAAAAACAGAGAGGTATGGGGATCAGGCGGCCGCCTGCTCCTCGGCCCCGGCCGCTTCGAGGCGCGCCTTGTCGGCGGCGCCCTTGGCCGAGGTATCGCGATCGACGAACTCGATGACCGCCATGGCCGAGGCGTCGCCCTGGCGGAAGCCGGCCTTCAGCACGCGCGTATAGCCGCCGTTGCGGGTGGCATAGCGCTCGCTCAAGGTCGAGAACAGCTTGTCGACCGCCGCCTTGTCGGGCAGCAGCGCGAGGGCCTGGCGGCGGGCATGCAGGTCGCCCCGCTTGCCCAGCGTGATCATCTTCTCGACGATCGGCCGCAGATCCTTCGCCTTCGGCAGCGTCGTGCGGATCTGCTCGTGCGTGATCAGCGAGACAGCCAGATTGGCGAACATCGCCAGCCGGTGCGAGGTCGGCCGATGGAACTTCCGGCCAGCGTTGCGGTGCCGCATGGTGGTCTAGTCTCCCGAACTCAGTAGTTCTCTTCTTCGAGCTGCTTGACCAGCTCCTCGATGTTCTCCGGCGGCCAGTTCGGCACTTCCATGCCGAGATGCAGGCCCATCTGGAGCAGCACTTCCTTGATCTCGTTCAGCGACTTGCGGCCGAAGTTCGGCGTGCGGAGCATCTCCGCCTCCGTCTTCTGGATCAGGTCGCCGATATAGACGATGTTGTCGTTCTTCAGGCAGTTGGCCGAACGGACCGACAGTTCGAGTTCGTCCACGCGCCGCAAGAGGTTGCGGTTGAACAGCGGCTCGACCTTGGTCGATTCGCGCTTCATCTCCTTCGGCTCTTCGAAGTTGATGAAGAGCTGCAGCTGGTCCTGCAGGATGCGGGCGGCATAGGCGACCGCGTCTTCCGGCTTCACCGTGCCGTTGGTCTCGACGGTCAGCGTCAGCCGGTCGAAGTCCAGGATCTGGCCTTCGCGGGTCGGCTCGACCTTATAGGAAACCTTGCGCACCGGGCTGTAGAGCGCGTCGATCGGAATCAGGCCGATGGGTGCGTCTTCCGATCGATGAGCCGAGGCCGGGACATAGCCCTTGCCGGACTCGACCGTCATTTCCATGTGGATCTTGGCGCCATGATCCAGCGTGCAGATCATGTGGTCCTTGTCCATGATCTCGATGTCATGGCCGGTCTCGATATGCGCCGCGGTCACCTCGACCGGCCCTTCGGCCTTCAGCGTGATCCGCTTCGGGCCTTCGCCGTGCATGCGCAGCGCCATGCCCTTGATGTTGAGGACGATGTCGGTCACGTCCTCACGCACGCCGGGAATCGACGAGAATTCATGCAGCACGCCGTCGATCTGCACCGACGTGACGGCGGAACCCTGCAGCGAGGACAAGAGCACCCGGCGCAGCGCGTTGCCGAGGGTCAGGCCGAAGCCGCGCTCCAGCGGTTCCGCGATGAAGGTGGCGACGCGGCCGACGGTCTCGCCGGGCTCGACCTTCAGCTTGCTCGGCTTGATCAGTGATTCCCAGTTTTTCTGGATAGCTGGCACGATCTCGACTCCTTTCCGGCGCCCCGAGGGCGCCGACATCTGCCGTCATGCGCCGGCCCGCGAAAGCGCGGGCAGCGCGTGAAAAATCAGACGCGCCGGCGCTTTGGCGGCCGGCAACCGTTGTGCGGGATCGGGGTCACATCCTTGATCGACGTGATCATGAAGCCGACGGCCTGCAGAGCGCGCAGCGCCGATTCGCGGCCCGATCCGGGTCCCTTCACCTCGACCTCGAGGGTCCGGACCCCATGCTCCTGGGCCTTCTTCCCGGCGTCTTCAGCGGCCATCTGGGCCGCATAGGGGGTCGACTTGCGTGACCCCTTGAAGCCGAGCGCACCAGCCGAAGCCCAGGAAATCGAATTGCCCTGCGCGTCGGTGATGGTGATCATCGTATTGTTGAACGTCGCGTTCACATGCGCCACGCCAGCCGTGATGTTCTTCTTTTCACGGCGGCGAACGCGGGTCGCCGTCTTCTCTCGTGCCATCGTCCTACCTCGACCGATCCGCTTGCGAGCCCGCGGGGCTCATCACTTCTTCTTGCCGGCGATCGCCTTCGCGGGGCCCTTGCGGGTGCGGGCGTTCGTATGGGTCCGCTGACCGTGCACCGGCAGACCGCGGCGATGCCGCAGTCCACGATAGCAGCCGAGGTCCATCAACCGTTTGATGTTCATCGCAACTTCGCGGCGCAGGTCGCCCTCCACGCGATACTCGCGGTCGATCAACTCGCGGATCTGGATCACCTCGGCGTCGGTCAATTGATTGACCCGGCGCTCGGCGGGGATGCCGATCTTCGTGCAGATATCCACGGCCTTGGTACGGCCGATGCCATGGATATAGCTCAGGCCGATGACGACCCGCTTGTTGGTGGGAATATTGACGCCAGCGATACGCGCCACGATCGTAGCTCCTCGTTCTTCGAGTCCAGTTGTCGCCTAATACCGCGGCGCCCCAGTTTTCCGGAAGGCGCGGCAGTATAGGGCGAAGTGACTTGTCGTCAAGCGGCCCGGGACAATCCCAGAACCTTGTCGATCTGACGGGCAACCTCTTCGATATCGGCCATCCCGTCGACCTGTTTCAACACGCCCTTTGCCTTGTAGTAGGGCAAGAGCGGTGCCGTCTGCCGGTGATAGGCCTCCAGACGCGCGGACACCGTTTCCGCCTTGTCATCGGCGCGGCGGGAGAACTCGGTGCTCCCACAGACGTCGCAGACCCCGTCCTTCTTCGGCTTCCGGTTGCGGTCGTGATATCCGGCGCCGCATTTGGCGCAGGTATATCGGCCGGTGACCCGGTCGACCATCTCGGCGTCGACAACCGTCATCTCGATGACCGCGTCGAGCTTCAATCCCTTGCGTTGCAGCATCTGATCCAGCGCCTCGGCCTGCGCCGTCGTCCGCGGAAATCCATCCAGGATGAAGCCCTTGGCGCAATCCGGCCGGGCGATGCGCTCTTCGATGATGCCGACGACGATCTCATCGGAGACGAGTTCGCCCCGCTTCATCACCGCGTCAGCCCGCTTGCCCACTTCCGTACCGGCGGCGACGGCCGCTCGCAACATGTCTCCGGTGGACAATTGCACCAGGCCCCGATCCTGCTGCAGCCGCTGCGCCTGGGTCCCCTTACCCGCCCCGGGCGGACCCAGAAGAATGAGGTTCATCGACGCGCCCCCCTGAGCTTGGCCTTCTTGATGAGGCCTTCATACTGGTGGGCGAGGAGATGCGACTGAACCTGCGCCACCGTATCCATGGTCACGCTGACGACGATCAGCACAGAGGTGCCGCCGAAATAGAAAGGCACGGAATACTGGGAAACCAGGAACTCCGGCAGAAGGCAGACGAAGGCGAGGTAAATCGAACCGACGGCGGTCAGCCGAGTCAGCACGTAGTCCAGGTATTCCGCCGTCCGCGGGCCCGGGCGGATGCCGGGAACGAAACCGCCGTTCTTGCGCAGATTGTCTGCCGTCTCCTGCGGATTGAACACAATCGCCGTGTAGAAGAAGCAGAAGAAGACGATCATGCCCCCGTAGAGCAGCATGTACAGCGGCTTGCCGTGCGCGAGCCAAGCCGTGATGAACTGCAGCCATTCCGGCCCGCCGCCGGCGCCGAAACTGGCGACCGTGGCCGGCATCAGGAGCAGCGAGGAGGCGAAGATCGGCGGAATCACGCCCGCGGTGTTCAGCTTCAGCGGCAGATGGGAATTCTCGCCACCGAACATCCGGTTGCCGACCTGGCGCTTGGGATACTGGACCAGGATCCGGCGCTGGGCGCGTTCTATGAACACGATGAAGGCGATCAGGGCCACCACCATGATCAAGAGCGCGACCACCAGGATGGTGGAGATCGCACCCTGCCGGCCGAGTTCCAGCGTCGCCACCAGGGCGCGCGGCAGTTCGGCGACGATTCCGGCGAATATAATCAGCGAGATTCCGTTGCCGACACCTCGCTGAGTGATCTGCTCGCCCAGCCACATCAGGAACATCGTGCCCGCCGCCAGGGTGATCACCGTGGTCAGCACGAAGAAGGCGCCGGGATTCTGCACCACCGCGCCCGAGGCTCCGGACATGCCGAGCAGGCCCGTGGCTATGCCGTAACCCTGCAGGATGGCGAGAAACACCGTTCCGAAGCGGGTGTACTGGTTGAGCCGCTTGCGCCCGGACTCGCCTTCCTTCTTCATCGCCTCGAAGCTCGGAACCACCGTCGTCAGCAGCTGGACGATGATCGAAGCCGAGATGTAGGGCATGATGTTGAGGGCGAAGATGGTCATCCGCCCCAGCGCACCGCCGGCAAACACGTCGAACAGGCCGAGGATACCACCGCGGCTCTGGTCGAACAGCTCCTTCAGGATGGCCGGATCGACGCCCGGCAACGGAATATAGGTTCCGAGCCGATAGACGATCAGGGCACCGAGCGTGAACCAGATTCGTTTCTTCAGCTCCGTCGCCTTGGCGAAGGCGCCGAAGTTCAGATTGGCGGCGAGTTGCTCGGCTGCTGAAGCCATGCGCTATATCCCCGAGACGAATGGACCGCGGATCAGGCAGCGGTCCGTTCGGACTTCGGCTTCATCTTGCGGACAGGCTCCGGAGGTGGCGGCGGCAGGCTGACCGATCCGCCGGCGGCCTCGACCTGCTCGATCGCGGCCTTCGAGGCCCCGGTCACCTGCAGATTGAGCTTCGCCTTCAGTTCGCCCTTGGCCAGCAGCCGGACACCGTCCTTGCGGCCACGCACGAGACCGGCCTTGGCCAGCACGTCCTGGGTGATCGGCGCATCGGCGGAAATGCGGCCGGAATCGACCGCTTCCTGCAGCTTGCCGAGATTCACCTCGTCGAACTCCTTCCGGAACAGCGGCTTGAAGCCGCGCTTCGGCAGGCGCCGATGAATCGGCATCTGGCCGCCTTCGAACCCCTTGACCGAGACGCCGGTGCGCGACTTCTGGCCCTTCACGCCACGACCGGCGGTCTTGCCCTTGCCGGAACCGATGCCGCGGCCGACCCGCATGCGCCCCTTGCGGGCGCCCGGATTGTCGGAAATCTCGTTGAGACGCATGTGCGTATCCTTAACCTTACGACGCGGTGCCCGCGTCCTCGACCTTGAGGAGGTGCTGCACCCGGGCAATCATGCCACGGACCGACGGCGTATCCTCCAACTCGCGGGTGCGGTGGAGCTTGCCGAGGCCGAGGCCCTTCAGCACCGCCGACTGGCTTTCGGGCCGGTTGTTGGCGCTGCGGATCTGGGTGATCCGGACCGTCTTCTTCTCGCTCATGCCGCGGCCTCTTCCGCCGGCGCCTTCTCGGTGCGGCGGCCGATGATCTCGCTCACCTTCTTGCCGCGCTTGTTCGCGACGAAACGGGGCGACTGCAGATTGGCGAATGCGGCGAAGGTCGCCTTGACCATGTTGTGCGGGTTCGAGGTGCCCATCGACTTGGTCACGACGTCCTGCACGCCGAGTGTCTCGAACACCGCGCGCATCGGGCCGCCGGCGATGATGCCGGTACCGGGCGCGGCGGCGCGCAGCACGACCTTGCCGGCACCGTGACGTCCCTCGACGTCGTGATGCAGCGTGCGTCCCTCGCGGAGCGGCACACGGACCATGTTGCGCTTGGCCTGTTCGGTCGCCTTGCGGATCGCCTCCGGCACTTCACGCGCCTTGCCCGATCCGTAGCCGACGCGGCCCTTCTGGTCGCCGATCACCACCAGCGCGGCGAAGCCGAAGCGCCGGCCGCCCTTTACGACCTTGGCGACACGATTGATGCTGACGAGCTTGTCGAGGAACTCGGATTCACCCCGGTCTCCCCGATCGCCCCGCTCGTTCGATTCCGGACGAAGCATCGATGCCACCTTCCCTTAAAATTCCAGGCCGGCTTCGCGCGCGCCATCGGCGAGCGCCTTCACCCGGCCATGAAAAAGATAACCGCCGCGGTCGAAGACGACCTCGGCGACGCCTGCCGCCTTGGCCCGTTCCGCCAGCAGCTTGCCGACCTCGGTCGCCGCCGTCTTGTCGGCACCGGTCTTCAGCTTGCCCTTCAACGCCTCCTCGATGCTCGACGCGGCCGCGACGGTCACGCCACGCTCGTCGTCGATCACCTGGGCGTAGATGTGCTTGGAGGAGCGGAACACGGACAGCCGCAGCCGCCCATGGCTCACGCGCCGCAGGCGGGCCCGAGTACGCCGCTTGCGCCGCTCGAACAGCTCGTCGCTCTTGTTGCTCATTGCCGCTCGTCCCGTCCTACTTCTTCTTGCCTTCCTTGCGGAGGATCGTCTCGTCAGAGTACTTGATCCCCTTGCCCTTATAGGGCTCCGGCGGCCGGAAACCGCGGATCTCCGCGGCCACCTGGCCGACGCGCTGCCGGTCCGCGCCCGAGATCGAGATGGCCGTCGGCCTCTCGCACTTTATCTCGATGCCCGCCGGAATCGGATACACGACGTCGTGGCTGTAGCCGAGCTGGAGATTCAGGGACCTTCCCTGTACCGCCGCTCGATAGCCGACGCCGTTGATCTCGAGATCGCGGGTGAAGCCCTTCGACACGCCGGTGACCAGATTGTTCACCAGGGTGCGCTGCATGCCCCACATCGTCCGGCCGCGGCGGGTATCCTCCCGCGGCTTGACGGCGATCTTGTTGTCAGCGACCGACGCCTCGATCTCGTCCACCAGAGTGAGCTTGAGCTCCCCCTTGGGTCCCTTGACCGAAATCGTCTGTCCGGCGAGCTGCACCTGCACGCCGGCAGGCACCGTCACCGCATGTCTTCCGATACGCGACATGTTCGTGCCCCTTAGAACACTTTGCAGAGGACTTCGCCGCCGACATTGGCGGCGCGGGCCTCTGTATCAGACATGACGCCGCGCGGCGTCGAGAGGATCGAGATGCCGAGGCCGTTGCGGATCCTCGGCAGATCGTTGATCCCGGAATAGACGCGGCGGCCGGGGGTGGAGACGCGGCTGATCGCCTTGATCACCGGCTCTCCCTCGAAATACTTGAGTTCGATCGAGATGGCCTGGTGGCCACTGTCGCCGTCCTCGTGCCGCTCGAAGCCACGAATGTAGCCTTCGCGCTTGAGCACTTCGAGGACGCGCTCGCGCAGCTTCGACGCGGGGGTCTCGATCTTGGACTTGCCGGCCCGCTGCCCGTTACGGATACGGGTCAGCATATCGCCGAGCGGATCAGTCATCGACATACGCCGGGCTCCTTACCAGCTAGCCTTGACCATCCCCGGGATCTGCCCGGAGGAGGCCAACTCACGCAGCGCGATACGCGACAGCCCGAGCTTCCTGTAGTACGCCCGCGACCGGCCGGTCAGCCGGCAGCGGTTGCGGATGCGCGTCGCCGAGGCGTTGCGCGGCATCTCGGCCAGCTTCAGCCGGGCTTCGAAACGCTCCTCCGGGGTCCGGGTCTCGTCGTCGGCGACGCCCTTCAGACGGGTACGCTTGGCCGCAAACCGCTTCACCAGCTTCTTGCGACGCTCGTTCTTCTCGACGCTGCTCTTCTTCGCCATCGCCGTCTCCAGATTCAGTTCACGAACGGCATGTTGAAGCCGGCCAGAAGGGCTTTCGCCTCGTCGTCCGTCTTCGCCGTCGTGCAGATAACAATGTCCATGCCGCGGACCGTGTCGATCTTGTCGTAGTTGATCTCAGGGAACACCAACTGCTCCTTGAGGCCCATCGCGTAGTTTCCGCGACCATCGAAGCTCTTGCCCGACACACCACGGAAATCGCGTACCCGCGGCAGCGCGATATTGATCAGACGGTCGAGAAACTCGTACATCCGCTCGCGCCGCAGGGTCACCTTGCAGCCGATCGCCAACCCTTCGCGCAGCTTGAAGGCGGCAATCGCCTTGGCCGACTTGGTGATGATCGGCTTCTGGCCCGCGATCGCTGTCAGATCGGTTACCGCCGCCACGATCTTCTTGGAGTCGGCGACAGCCTCGCCGACACCCATGTTGATCACGATTTTCTCCAGCCGGGGAAGCTGCATGTCGTTCGTGTAACCGAACTTCTCCTTCAGCTTCGCCTTCACTACGCTTTCGTAGTGGTCGGCCAGACGTACCTTCGCCATCGCCGTTACCCTCAGATGTCGATTACTTCGCCGGAACGCTTCGCGAAGCGCACCTTGCGACCGTCGTCGAGGAAGCGGAAACCGACGCGCGTCGGCTTGCCGTCTTTCGGATCCTCGATGGCGAGGTTGGAGAGATGGATCGGCGCCTCCTTCTCCACGATCCCGCCCGGATTGCCGGCGGCGGGACGCGTGTGGCGCTTCACCTTGTTGATGCCGGAAACGACGGCCCGCTCATCGGCGGGGATCATCCGGATGATCTCGCCCTTGCGGCCTTTCTCGCGGCCGGCCAGGACGACCACCTTGTCGCCTTTCTTGAGCTTGAACTTCACGGCCATCAGAGCACCTCCGGCGCCAGCGAGATGATCTTCATGTGGTTCTTGGCGCGAAGCTCGCGCGTCACCGGCCCGAAGATGCGGGTCCCGATCGGCTCGTTCTGCTTGTTGATGAGCACCGCCGCGTTGCGGTCGAAGCGGATCGCGCTGCCGTCGGCGCGGCGAACTTCCTTCGCCGTGCGCACGATCACCGCACGATGCACGTCGCCCTTCTTCACGCGGCCGCGCGGAATGGCTTCCTTGACGGAGACGACGATCACGTCGCCCACGCCGGCATACTTTCGCTTGGAACCGCCCAACACCTTGATGCACTGCACGCGGCGCGCACCCGAGTTGTCGGCGACTTCAAGATTGGATTCGACCTGGATCATGGCTTTTGCCCGTCAACCCGTCTTTCAGCTTGCCTGGCCGGCTTCGTCGGCCAGCACTTCCCAATGCTTCAGCTTCGACAGGGGACGGCATTCGCCGATCCGAACCACGTCGCCAACCTTGCTCACATTCGCCTCGTCATGCGCGTGGTAGCGCTTGGTGCGGCGAATGAACTTCTTGTAGATCGGGTGCATGACGCGACGCTCGACCTCGACCACGATGGTCTTGTCGTTCTTGTCGCTGACCACAACACCCTGAAGCACGCGCTTCGGCATCTCTCGATCCTCCTTACGACCGCGGCGCGGACGCGCGCTGCACGGTCTTGATCCGCGCGATGTCGCGGCGAACCTGACGCATGCGAGCGGTATTCTCGAGCTGCCCGGTCGCACGCTGGAAGCGCAGATTGAACTGCTCCTTCTTCAGATCGTGCAGATCGGTGACCAGCTCGTCCTTGGTCTTGCCGACCAGTTCGCTCGCCTTCATGCGGCAACTCCTTCAACCAGCCGGGTGACGACGCGCGTCTTGATCGGCAGCTTGGCGGCGCCGCGCATCAGGGCTTCGCTGGCCAGCGGCGTCGGCACACCGTCGATCTCGAACAGGATGCGGCCGGGCTTCACGCGCACAACCCACAATTCGGGTGCACCCTTGCCCTTGCCCATGCGGACTTCGGTCGGCTTCTTCGAAACCGGCACGTCCGGGAAGACGCGGATCCACATGCGCCCGGTGCGCTTGATGTGCCGCGAAATGGCGCGCCGCGCCGCTTCCAGCTGGCGCGCGGTCACGCGCTCGGGCTCCATCGCCTTGAGGCCCACGCTGCCGAAATTCAGCGTCGTGCCACCTTTGGCCTTACCATGGATGCGGCCCTTGAAGGCCTTCCGGTAGACCGTGCGCTTCGGCTGAAGCATCTCTCAATCCTCCACTACGCCGATGCGCGAGACGTCGTGCCGGCCTGCTCGGCCACACGCTTGTCCTGCGCCATCGGGTCGTGCGCCAGGATCTCGCCCTTGAAAACCCACACCTTCACGCCGCACGCGCCATAGGCGGTCTGCGCGGTCGCATAGGAGAAATCCACATCCGCGCGAAGCGTATGCAACGGAACGCGCCCCTCGCGATACCACTCCACCCGGGCGATCTCGGCGCCGCCGAGACGGCCGGCGCAGTTGATCCGGATGCCCTGGGCGCCGAGACGCATCGCCGATTGCACCGCCCGCTTCATGGCGCGCCGGAAAGCCACGCGGCGCTCCAGCTGCTGGGCGATGCTTTCCGCCACCAGACGCGCGTCGAGCTCGGGCTTGCGGATCTCGACGATGTTCACATGCACTTCCGAGGCGGTCATCTTGGCCAGGTCGGAGCGCAGCTTCTCGATATCCGCGCCCTTCTTGCCGATGACCACGCCCGGACGGGCGGTGTGGATCGTGACCCGCGCCTTGCGGGCGGGACGCTCGATGATGATCCGGCTGACGCCGGCCTGCTGTAGCCGCTTCTCCAGGAAGCGACGGATCTTCAGATCCTCGTGCAGAAGGGTCTGATAGTCCTTCTTGCCGGCATACCAGCGCGAATCCCAGGTGCGGTTGATACCGAGCCGAAGACCGATCGGGTTGACTTTCTGGCCCATCAGGCTTGCTCCCCGGCGTCTTGTTCCTCAGGCCGCTCGCGTACGACCAGGTACAGATTGCTGAAAGGCTTCTCGACCCGTCCGACGCGACCGCGGGCGCGTGCGGCGAAGCGCTTCATCACCAGCGCCTTCCCGACATAGGCCTCGGCCACCACCAGACGATCGACGTCCAGCTGGTGGTTGTTCTCCGCGTTGGCGATCGCCGATTGGAGAGCCTTCTTCACGTCGACGGCCATCCGGCGCTTGGAGAAGGTGAGCGACGCGAGCGCGGCATTCACGTTCTTGCCCCGGATCGATTCCGCGACGAGGTTGAGCTTCCGCGGGCTGGTACGGAGCATCCGCACCACTGCCCGGGCCTCGCTGTCGGCGAGCACGCGTCCCCGCGCTGCCTTGCCCATCGCCCTACTTCCTCTTTGCCTTCTTGTCGGCCGCGTGGCCGGTGAACGTCCGTGTCGGCGAGAACTCGCCGAGTTTGTGACCGACCATGTCCTCGTTCACATTCACGGGGATGAACTTCTTGCCGTTGTAGACGCCGAACGTGATTCCGACGAACTGCGGCAGGATGGTCGAGCGGCGCGACCAGGTCTTCACGACCTCCTTGCGCCCCGACTCACGTACCGCGTCGGCCTTCTTCAGCAGAAAACCGTCGACGAACGGGCCTTTCCAGGTTGAACGCGCCATGCGCCGGGCTCCTTACGACTTCTTCCGGTTCGACGGACGGCGGCGGACGATGAACTTGTCCGTCGCCTTGTTGTTGCGGGTCCGCGCGCCCTTGGTCGGCTTCCCCCAAGGGGTCACCGGGTGGCGGCCACCGGAGGTCCGGCCTTCACCACCACCATGCGGATGGTCGATCGGGTTCATGGTGACGCCGCGGTTATGCGGACGGCGACCCTTCCAGCGCTGCCGACCGGCCTTGCCGATCTGGATGTTCTGGTTGTCGGGGTTCGAGACCGCGCCCACCGTGGCCATGCATTCGCCGCGGACCAGGCGCTGCTCGCCCGAGGCCAGGCGAAGCATCGCGTAGTCGCCTTCCTTGCCCACGAGCTGGGCATAGGAGCCCGCCGAGCGCGCCATCTGTCCACCCTTGCCGATCTTCATCTCGACATTGTGGATGACGGTGCCGACCGGGATCGAGCGCAGCGGCATCGCGTTGCCGGGCTTCACGTCGACCTTCTCGCCCGACACCACCTGGTCGCCCACCTTCAGGCGCTGCGGTGCGATGATGTAGGCGAGTTCGCCGTCGGTGTACTTGATCAGCGCGATGAACGCGGTGCGGTTGGGATCGTATTCCAGCCGCTCGACCGTCGCCGGCATGTCGAACTTGCGCCGCACGAAGTCGACGACGCGATAGCTGCGCTTGTGCCCACCGCCGCGGAACCGCACCGTGGTGCGGCCGTGGTTGTTGCGGCCACCCGATGAATGCAGGCCCTCGGTCAAGGTCTTGACCGGCTTGCCCTTCCACAACCCCGAACGGTCGACCAGCACGAGACCGCGCTGGGACGGCGTCACGGGCTTGAATGTCTTGAGTGCCATGACTCTCACACCCCCGTGGTGATATCGATCTTTTGACCCTCGGCGAGGGTCACCATGGCTTTCTTGACGTCGGACCGCTGGCCTTCCCGGCCGCGGAACCGCTTCGTCTTGCCCTTCACCAGGACGGTGTTCACCGCCGTGACCTTCACGCTGAAGAGCCCCTCGACCGCCGCCTTGATCTCAGGCTTGGTAGCGGAAAGCGGCACCCGGAAGGTGACCTGGTTGTATTCGGACAAGCGCGTCGCCTTCTCCGTCACCACCGGGCTCAGGATCACGTCGTACATGCGCTCGCGCGAAATCTTGACCGTCTTGGTCATTTCAGTCGAGCCTCCAGGCTGGCAACCGCAGCGCGGGTCAGGACCAGCATGTCGCGACGCAGGATGTCGTACACGTTGGCGCCCTGCTCGGGCAGCACATCGACCAGCGGGATGTTCTGCGCGGCGCGGGAGAAGTTCACGTCGAGCTCGCGCCCGTCGATGAACAGCACCGAGGTCAGGCCGAGGCCTCCCAGTTTCTTCACCAGCGCCTTGGTCTTGGCTTCGGTCAGGCGGGCCTCGTCCAGGACGATCAGCTTGCCTTCCTGCTGCTTCACCGACAGCGCCGTCTTCAGCGCCAGCTTGCGGACCTTCTTGTTCAGGTCGATCGCATGGCTGCGAACGACCGGACCGAAGGCCTTGCCGCCGCCGCGAAACTGCGGGGCGCGCTTGGCACCGTGACGGGCGCGACCAGTGCCCTTCTGCTTGTAGATCTTCGCGGTCGACCCGGCGACTTCGCCATAGGTCTTGGTCTTGTGGGTGCCTGCCTGGCGCTTCGCCAGCTGGTACACCACCATTCGCTGCAACAGGTCGCTGCGGGCCGGCAGACCGAACACCTCTTCGGCGAGATCGATCGTGCCAGTCTCCTGGGCGTCCAGGTTGCGGACTTTAACCTGCAACATGCCCCTTACTCCTTCGCCTCGGCCGGAGCCTCGGCAGTCGCCTCGCCGGCACGAACCGCGGCCGGATAGGGCGCGTCCTTGTGCCGGGGACGCTTCTTTGCGTCCGCGATCGTGACCCAGCCGCCACGGGCACCGGGTACGGCACCCTTCACCAGGATCAGGCCGCGCTCCGCGTCGGTGCGCACGATCTCCAGGTTCTGCTGTGTCACCCGGACATCGCCCATGTGACCGGCCATCTTCTTGCCCTTGAAGGTCCGGCCCGGATCCTGACGCTGACCGGTCGAACCATGGCTGCGGTGCGAAACCGACACACCGTGCGTGGCCTCGAGGCCGCGGAAGTTGTGCCGCTTCATCGCACCGGCAAAGCCCTTGCCGATGCTGGTTCCGGCGACATCGACCATCTGGCCCGGCACGAAATGCTCGACCGACAGCTCGGCGCCGACATCGATGAAGGCATCGCCCGCGATGCGGAACTCGACCAGCTTCTGCTTCGGCTCGACCTCCGCCTTGGCGAAGTGCCCGCGCAGCGCCTTGCCGACGTTCTTCACCTTGGCCTTGCCGACACCCAGCTGCAGCGCGTCATAGCCGTTCTTGTCCTTGGTGCGATGGGCGACCACCTGGCAGGTGTCCACCTTGAGCACAGTGACCGGTACATGCGCACCTTCAGGACTGAAGATGCGGGTCATGCCGACCTTCTGGGCGATCAGGCCCGTCCGCATGGTCTCAACCCCCCGACAACTTGATCTCGACATCGACGCCGGCGGCGAGGTCGAGTTTCATGAGAGCGTCCACCGTCTGCGGTGTGGGCTCGATGATGTCGAGAAGCCGCTTGTGGGTGCGGATCTCGAACTGTTCACGCGACTTCTTGTCGATATGCGGCGACCGGTTGACGGTGAAGCGCTCGATATTGGTCGGCAGCGGGATCGGACCCCGCACGCGCGCGCCAGTACGCTTCGCCGTGTTGACGATCTCGCTCGTCGACTGATCGAGAATCCGGTGATCGAAGGCTTTGAGCCGGATCCGTATGTTCTGGTTGTCCATGGGCCGACGTCCGCTGGAATGCGAAGCCCCGGCCACCGGCCGGGGCTCCAAGTATGAGTAGTTACTGGATGATTGAAGCGACGACGCCGGCGCCGACGGTACGGCCGCCCTCGCGGATCGCGAAGCGCAGGCCCTCGTCCATCGCGATCGGCGCGATCAGCGTCACCTGCATCGTCACGTTGTCC